>Ga0179593_1486810_pt1 | contig 12130 bp, 12 predicted proteins | sample CZODoug2_1_08_16_FD_185931 | JGI IMG/M metagenome (GOLD analysis project Ga0179593, IMG submission 185931) | Vadose zone soil fungal communities from Angelo Coast Range Reserve, California, USA - CZODoug2_1_08_16fungal (PacBio error correction) | ecosystem: Environmental > Terrestrial > Soil >... | reverse complement strand
CACCAAGTTTTTTTAAACAAAGGTTCCCCCCCTCCACGTCCCCCAAGCTTCCCCTGTTGGCAATCCACCCGCTTTTTTTGGTTCCCAACCGGACCCTTAACCCGGAATTCTTCTTAGTTATCTTCTTACGGGTTTTCCCTGATTTCCCCCCCTTCCCTGTCTTTTTTTGAAGCGGTCGAGGTCTCGTTTTCAGTCCCATTTTCTACCCCCCAAGGTCACCGTTTCAAAATCCCGCCTCCCCGCCCTCACTTGACTTCTTGGTTTTTGTATGCTCCCCCTGACGACTTTTACACTGATCTTGAAGGCGTTTAAAGTGAAAGTTATCTCCCACTATCCCTTCCCGTCCTCTGTTGAGGCAACTACCATTTCACCCCCACCACTCTTTTCATTTTTCCTTCTGTGTTTTAGTGTCGAAGCCAATTTACAAACTGTGTTTTACAGTGCAGTTCCAAACCGTGTAATGCCGCTCGCGTTTGTCACAAGGATTGGGGTTGCCCCCCCCTCCTTTAAGGGCCACTTTTCCATTCCCCATGTCGGCACACTGTTTTCCCTGATGGGTCCCATCAGCGTGTTTTGCTGCATTCATGGCACGTCTTGATCGCGGTCAAGCGATGGGTTAGAGGTTTTGTTTGTGACTCCACATGTGTGTGTTCCGCCTTTCTTTTCCCCCAGCCGGTTAGGTGTCCGTGAGGCCGTTGAAATTCAGGCGCTGGGTGTTGGGTCTTCTCCCCATTCTTCTGCTCCCTTTTTTTCAACCGGCGTGTGAACCTTTTTGCTGCGGACTATATTTTTTCGATTTTCTGGCAAACTTCCTTCTGCCGGTTCGTTATAGAACTTTTGCCCTTGCTTTTCCCCCTTTCACTCTTCGCGATGGGAGATCTACATTTTAACGAGCTTGTTGCCAGCCGGCCCCCCTTCCGTTGCTTTAAGATCGGGTTTTTTTTTGTTCATTTCTTGGGTTCCTTTCTCTCCCCCCAGTCTATTTCAACGTTTTGTCGTCCACCCGATTGTGGTTGTTCCGATGATTTTTCTGAAGCTTTCTTTATCCATTTCCCGCCACTTTACCTTTTCCGTCGCCACAAGGTGCTGGTCCGGCGTCTTTCGGTTTTGTTGCCACCGTCCTGCGCCCGTCTTTTGGGGACCCAACTGCTTGGTCTCTCAACGTGCCTCTTTTTCCCTCTCTCTTTCTTTTTTCCTTTCAGCCTCTCAGGGTTTTCACCACACCTGCCCCCCCTCCCTGACGTCAGGAAATCTTCGTTGTTTTTACATGTTTGACTGTCCCCACTCACATTCCAAACTCGGTTTTCTTCTCTTGGTTGACCTGAAATCGTTTTTTCTTGGTCGTTCCCTTTTTCTTTTCTTTTCCCCCCTCAGGCCGAGGAAACGTGCCGTCCAGGCTTTTTTTGGCCCGGCCTGTTTTTGAGTTTTTACGTGTTCTTTCTCCTCCTCTTTTCTCCGTCCCCCCCTTTCCTCTTTTATGACCCCTCCTAAGTTTCTGGAGACTGCTGGACCCCTTCCTCGTGAAGTACACCGTATTTTATTTTTCCTTCTCCTTAAACCCCCCCACTGTCCCCCAGGAACCTCTCGGTGGTTTCTGTCCCATCCCTCTTCCAATTGGGAAGGGTTGTTTTTTCTAATCACTCCCTTTCTTTTTCCCCCCCCTTTTTTCCTCTGATTTGCCTCATCCATTTCCCCCTTTGAATAATTTTTGACATCCTTGATACCAGAAGTGATTTTTTTTTGACTTTTTTTCTTTGTGTTGCCCAAGGCTTCGTTGTTCGGCTTTCGGTCCCGTAACCTGCTCCCTACAAGTCGACTACTGATTAAGTTTACGACCCCTAAGATTTTCCCTTCCCATTTTCCTCGCCTGCCCTTTCATCTTTCCCTTTTTAACTCGTGGTGGTATTTTTCCCCCTGGCCACCCTTGGGTGGCAGTGCAGTGACTCGGTGAATTTTCACCAATTGGTTACCTTCTTTTTTCCTTTCGTCTTTGCCTCTCCCTGACCCCTTTTTTCTTTTCTTTTTAAGTTCTGTGTTTTCTTTTCAGACATGAAAGTCAGTTTGTGGTTTTTTGTTTTCCCTGATCGACGTTTCTGGTTGCCCTCCCCTTCAATTTTCTCAAGGCGACTTGGGCTGTTGCGTGTTCCCTCTCTCTTAAACCAAAGCTGGTGTTTGTTTATTTTTTTTTTATTATACCTTTGTCACTTTCCCAATCATTCTTTTTTTGTCCTGGATTTACGTGAATACTTTGAACCGCCCGCGAGTGTTGGGTGAGAGTTTTTCTGGGCTTACCCACCCGCTTCTTACTGTCCCCCCCCCCTCTTCCACCTTCCATCTGACCGTACATTTTTTGCCTTCACTTTACTTGGACAATCAACTTGGGCCCGTTTGGTCATATATTTCTCCTTTCCTCCATGTGTGTTGTTTGTGTTTTTCTCTCGTCTCAAAACTTTTTCTTGCTTCCTGTCACAGGAAGCGTTTTCGCGCACACCCGCCGGTCGTGTCTGACCCCGGTTTGGTTTTTTTGTTTCCTTGCCTTTTGCTGATGTACGGAAGGAGTGTACCTTGGTAACCCAAATTATTTTTGTCTTGTGTCAATTCTTTTCTTTCAAACCCCCCTTGTGCCCACCCCCCTTTCTGATTGGTACTTTCCGGTTTCTCGAATCCCCCCCATCCCCCAGTTTTTTTTTCCCACCACCTCTTTTTAACGAGTTTTGAAAGGTTATAGCTCTTCGCCCGCGATTCCGTTTTCCCTCCCCCGTTCGAATCTTCTTTCCACCCCCTTCTTCATCCATAAGGAAATTGATGAGAATCCCCCCCCCTTCCGTCAATCTTATAATGGTTTTTTTCAAAGACTTCCTGCTTTTTCGTTTTCAGGAAAGGACATTTTTTCACCCGACCGTACAACAATCTTTGGTCCCTTTGATACGTTTTCCCCCCTATTTACTGGCTTTCTTTATGTCTCTCTTTTTTCCCTGGCCATTCTTCTTTTTGCAAATCCTTTTTTCCCCTTTAAACCCGGAAACGTCAGCCGGGACTTTTCTGTCGTGCTTCCCCTTACCCCCTGGACCACTGCTCCTTTCACACCGTTACTGTCAGCACGCATCACCGAGTTTTTTGTGATTTTTTTTTCTGATGACGGCATTTACACAGTTGAAGGCGTTACCAAGATGCCCCCTATTTTCCCCCCCGATTTTCCTTTCTTCTTTTTAAACACCTTGACCGATTTTCTCGGTCTGTTTTTTCACCAACAGCCCCGCGGTCTTGATTTTTCCTAGTCTTTTTCGTTCCTCTCTTTCGTTTTCTTCTTCAAGACCTTCCCAAGGGTAACTCAGCCCCCCTTGACGAGTGGTTAAGGTTTGAAGAGGACTTCTGGAGTCCCCGCTAGCGACTAGGTTACACTCCGGTGCTGGGTCTCCCCCCTCCTTCTTTTCCTGCCTGCTTCTCTTCTTCTTTCCTATAAACCCCTTTTTACCAGTCCCCAAAATCTTATTTAGGGTTGCAACAGATTTCCGCCAAATTGGATTTCTTTCCTCTCCCACGTCACACTGGTTGATTTTTCGAGGTTTTTTGTTGTTTTTTTCTCCCCCTCGATCGGCTCACCATGCAAGGCGTACCCAAGATTTTTAAGTGCCCAGTCTTGTCTTGGTCAAAAGGCAACACTTTGTTGATTTCCCCCATTCCGGTCCCCTTACAACTCCTTTTTCAGGACGTTCCTCCCTTAACGGTTTTGTTCTTCAGTGCCTCTGGCCTAAGGGATTCATTTTCGTACCACCACAAATTCGTGTGCTCCTTTATCCCCCCCGTTTTTTTTTTTCCTCCTGCCTGGTTCGAAGATTACCCCTTTTGCACCCCTCAAACCCGTCCTAGGAAAAATTGCCGTACGGGCTTGACCCGTTCTTTCCTTCTCTCCCCTTTCCCCGATAACCGTTTCTTCGAGGCTCCGGATTGCTTTCGATCCTGACCCTCCGACTTTTTTTTTTTCCCGCTTCTCAATCCCTCGATCTGAGCGCACATTTTCACTCTTGTTCCCGATCTGTTTCGCTGTTCCCCCTTTTCCCCCCCGCCTCTCCCTTCCAAGATCCCTGCTGCCACCCGCCGTGCGACTTTTTTTTCTCTCCAATCTGTTCCTTTTTTCTCCCCCTGCTGTCCAATTAGGGGACTCGATCTTTTTTTAAGGACATCGCGGTATGGCTTTTTGACTTGTCCCCCACTTTTTTTTTTTCCCTTCAATGGGCGTCCTGGGACAATGAAAGTAGCTGTCGCCCCAGTCCTGGTTTTTTTTTCGTTCATCCACAAAGTTGAGGCCGTCGTTTTTTTGGCCCCCGTTTTTTACCCACTTTCTGTTCTTTCTCCCTCTGTCACCCCGTTCCCGGGTTTTGATTTCCACAATGTCACCGGCCCTCTCCTTGTCTGTATTCATCGCCCTTTCCCTTTGAAAGACCGTGGGAATGTTGTTTTCGCTCCCCCTCATTTTTTCTCTTCTGTTTTTTCCTTTTTGACACATCTTCCATTTCGGGCGGTGGTCCCTTTTTTCTTATCTCCAAACGTCTCCACCCTGACTTGTTGTAGTAGTTGAAGTTTTTTCGTAGGTTCCGGTGGTTTTTTTCTTCGTCCTACGGAGATCGGGGGCCAGTTGAGGGTTTCTACCCGGCGGATTTTTTTTTGCCCCCATCAGGTTTTTTTTTGTTGGTCCTTTCCCCCCATGGGGTGGGACCTATTTATGCCCACTTTTTTTATAACTCCCCCCTCCCTTTTTTTTTTTTGTTTTTTCTCAGGATATTTGCATCCCATAGTGCCAACCGGGTCAAAGCAAACCCCTCCCCCACCCCCCCAACAAGTCAGCCACTTTTGCTCAAAGCTTGTCCTGTTCGACAACCCTCCCCCTTCCCCCTCATCTCGTGTAGACACTCACCACTTTTTTTGACGATTTTCGTCTGCTCAGGTCACTTATCCTTCAAGTCTTTTGGAGGGTCTCGGCTCTTCATGGGAGTTTGCAAGTTATTAACCCCAACCCGTTTTTCCCCCCAGCCTTCCCCCTTCTGGTTCCCAATTGTCCCCTGCCCTTACTCTCCCAGGGCCTGATTGGTTGCGTTTAACAACATCAGAGCTTTCCCTTGGAGACTTTCTCCCCTTGATTGACCCCCTTTCGATGTTTACAGAAGACCCAGGCCAAGTTAGATGGGGAGCTTGTTACCATCCCCCTTTACCATCCCAACCTTGACGTTTTCCCTATTTGGGGTTCTGACGCACAAGTTCCACCCCAACCTTATTGGTCTCTGACCGTGCCCTGTCTCACGCCCCAAAACTGTTCATGTTTCTTATCTCCGACCAGTGGGTGTGATGCCAGCTACAGGTATGTGTCCTGCTACCCTTCTTCCCACCCACTTTGGTTCCGGTTTCTCTGTTTCCGCGTGAAGGTGTCAGCCCCCTTTAGTTGGATCCCCCGCGTTTGGTTTATCTGTCAGCAGGTGGTCTTCTTTTTCCATCACATGTCTTCTCCCTGGTCGATCGTCATCCGTGCTGTGAAGCTTGCGTGCTGCTTTTTTTTTTTTTGATGAGTGCAGACTCCACAGCCCCAGGAATATGGTACCCTCGGTGACTCTTTCTCGTCAGACCGCTAGCTGCTTTTCTCTTCCTTCTTCGGCCAGCGGGACCAAATAGGACTCGGCCACCCCCCCCGTCTGATCTGACCCCCCGTTTTTTTCGTCATCAGACGGAAGTCTTAAACTTTGATGAATCCAACACTGTGACGAGTTTTCACCTTTACCGGTACCTCTTTTGTAAGATTTTTTGAGGGTGTCTCTTTGCTTTTTCTAATTGGGACGGGCGTGTGGTGTGAATCTTCCTTGACAATTTTTGCAAATTGTTTGCATTCCCACGACCCTTTGTTGGTGTCTCTGTGGAACTCACGTCTGGCCCCCCCCCCCCGCCGCCTTTTATCCAATCACTTCACGTCGGCTCCCGTCGAAAGTGCTGTTTGTCAGGAGTTCCCGTAACGTATGTTTTTCACGGCGTTTGCCGGGCAGTCGTTTTTGGGGACCAACAGCCAGCATTGTTTTTTCTTGCTAACCTTTCCTCTTTTTTCTAGACCTTTGCAGTGGTAAGGTCCGATTTACCCATCGGTAACCCCCCCCCTGGCCCCGCATCTTCATCTCCGCAACCTAGTAGTTTGCCTTTTCCCGTGATTGACCCATTCCTGGTTGTGGATAGATGTTGCACCGCCATTCCGCTGTGAGCTTTCATTTTTTTTTATTTCAAGTCCCTTTTTCCCCTGCTTAAGATTCACGTCGTTCCGTCAGGAGGTCGACGTCGTGAAGATTTGCTTTTTAAGTTCACTCAGTCTATTCCCTCCGGGGGTTCCGGGAGCGTGTTGGTGGAACAACGTGTCGTTGTCCTCCCTCTCCCCCCCCCTCGCGTTTCGGCGCCTTAAACCAGCCTCACTTTCTGCTGGTTTTATTTCTCCTCTCAACACATAGGTATCATGTTTTGAACCCTCTCATGCTCGGTTCTACGGAGGGGAACAGACTCTTGACGCCCCTCTGCACTGTTGTGATCGTGCTCTTTAGCCTTAATTCAACCGTATCGGTGATCGTGAGATTTCCAGTGTGTGGGCCCAATAGTGGTCGGCGTTTTATCCACCGTCGTCTGTCCCCCCGTCGGATATGCCTAACGTTTTCCAGTTGGCCTCTCTGACCCCCCCCCCGCTTTCCTTGTCTTTAGTCTTGAATGGTGATCGTTTGAACTTTGCGGTTGGTGACGTTTTTCATCCTTCCCCCCCTATGGTTTTGCACAGCGCTTTCCGTTTGACGGGTTGGGAAAGGGTCCCATGCGTCGACTTTCTCGTCTGTTCCCGTTGGTTGCGCGCCCTATGCTTGATGAAGGCGTTTTATTGATCATCCCCCCCCACAGTCGTTCAGTGGCTCCAGTTTTTTTTTTTTTTGTTGGTTGATCTCCGAAGTTTTTCGGTGTAGAACCCCGTATCTTTTTCCGGCTGCTATTGGATACTTGTCAAAGGAGCTGTGCTCCAATTTTTTTTTTTGTTTTCTATTTGGCTGTTTGACACTTGCCACTTACGTAAAAATCATCCGGTGTGGGCAGCTTTTCGAAGCCCTCATGTCCTGTCCCCGTGCCCGTATTGGTTGAGGCCAGTTTTTTCGTCTGCCGGTTCCTGTAACATCTCGGCCGGCCCGGCCACTCTTTCCCCCCTGTTCCCTTGGTGGAACCTCTTGGTTTGGCTCTTCCTCCTGTGTCTTTGCATCAATGTAGGGCTTTGGTTGATTTTTCTCCTCAGTTTTTGTGTTTTTTTTCCTGGCTATCCAACACTGGCGCCAGTGATTACTCCCCCCGTGGTTTCTCTTCCCCCCCCCTGACGGCTTTTGACGGTGGCCCAATTCGTGGGTTCCGTGTCCGTGCCTCCGAATGACGCCTGTGGCGACCCTCCCCACCTTCACCCCCCCCCCTTTTTCTTCGGGTACTCCTTCCTCCCCAGCTGCCCCCTTATGGATTTTAAGTTCCTTGGGTTACTCAGACCCTCAGTCCCATTCTGGTGTTTTTCATTTTCCCTCCTCCCTTTGACAGCCGCGCCCGGGCGTCGTCAATTTTGTTCTCACTCCCCACCCCCCTTTTTCTGATTCCTGCAACCCTTTTCTCCTCTCTTGCTGGCGCCTACCCCCTGTGCCTTAAATCTTTCCGCAATCGTTTGCTCTCCCACGATCCTTCTTTTTCGTTCGTAAGGCAGTTCCCTTTCCTGTTCACCTTCACTGGCCCCCGTTTGTTGGGCCTTGTGATCCAAGGCCCCCCCTCTTTTTTCCTGATTCTGCCATCGAATATCCCTCTTGGAGGGTTTCTTCGGAAACAGGCACATTTTTCGGGCCTTGGCCCTTCTTTCTTTTCACCCCGCCGCCCTTTTTTTTTCCTAGGTCAAAACAACGCCCCCCCATTTTCTCCGATCCTCGTTGCTCGTTTTTTTTTTGGTGAGCCTTCCCTTTTTGGTCCAGGGTGCTGTAGTAATTCGCGTGATTAGGTTTTGCAACTTACTTTCGTTCCTTTTTTTGGCCCGAGGTTGTACGGGGATTGGACGAAACAACTCCCTCTGTCCTTTCTTTTTTGTTGGACCGCTTCCGGCTTGTCTTGGTCAGCTGAATTTGAAGTCTAATCACCCTCGACGACTGGTCTCGCTGGTCCTTGTTTCGCCTCTTTCTGCGTGACCCTTTTCTCTGGCTGTGGCCTGTCTTGTGCTTCCTCGGATTACTGGGGTCTGGCTCTTCCACCTTCCTCCCCATTGCTTATTTCGTTTTTTCCCCCCATTCCCCACTTGATGTATTTCCTTAGTACAGGGAAACACTTTTGACGAGTGATGTTTTTTTAGTTTCGACTGTGCCTTTTTTTTTTTGACTTTTTTTTTTTCTACCCACGGTGCAAGGACGGATCCCCCACACTATTTTCCGTTCGACGACAGGTTCCCCTTGGCGTGGGTTCCCCACAGGCTGGTCGGGCACTCGGTCCCCCCCCTTCCCAACCTTTCCCTCGTTTCCCCCGTCTGTTCGACGTGAGGGCCCCCTTCGTTGCGTGGGCTTTGATTCAATTCGGCGGTGGGTGCGTCCGGTTGATTCCCAGCGCACCCCAAACAAATCGTTTTCGCTTTCCACGGTACTCGGACTTTTCCTCTCCCTCTTCACCCGGCCGGCACAACTTCTGAAAAACGTCCCTGCCACAGCCGTCAGGACGATGTTGACACGCTCCTTTTCACGGTAGTTCGCCCGTCAGACTCTGTCTCAGTGACCCTGTCGGGCTGGGCAGTTGGGTTTATCTCCCCGTCCGCCTATGTTTTCCCGCGGAGGGAAAGTCCGTTCCTGGCCGCGCAAAAAAAGTCACTTTCTGGTTTTTTTTCTCTTTTCTTGGGACTCCTATGTCACGGGCTGATGCACGTACCGCTCCTTCCCGCCTTCCGTCTTTGCAACCTCCCCTTTCCCCTGTTGCCGGATCGGCTGTGCCGCGGGAGATGGTATACCTCCGCGTTTTCCATCTCTTCAGCTCTCCCTTTCCCCCCTTTTCTGGACCTTTGCGGGGACCGGTGGACCCCCGCGAAACCAGTTTGGTTTTTCCTCAACCAATTGTCTCTTCCCCCCATTGCCTTCTCTTTTCGCCCCCAGAACTGGTCGTACAGAGCTTGCATGGTTACACCCCTTGTTTTTTCTTTTCTTGAGAGGCCCTTTGAATTGGAGTCGTCCCCTCGGTAAACGGTAAGTGTGGATGGTAACTTTTTCCTTGCGCCCCAGCCCTTTCCTTAGTCATCGACCCCCTCCTTGGGACCTTCTTCGGGGACCTTCCGTATTTTCATGCAACTCACCCCCCCCCCTCACTGGTTGAGCTTTTATGCGGCGTGGACAGCCTTGAAGTAGGTGTTTGGTTTTTCATTTGCCTCTTCTCTCACCGCTTCCCCCCCCAACCTGCCCTTTTGGTGTACGTAGACTTCCGTATCGTGTCCGCCGTCCGGCCGTAGGTCTCGACGGAGGATGTACAGTGAGGGGTTACCGTACTTAGATTGCAATTTTCTTTCCTTTTCCTTTTTGTCGGGGTCTTTTCCTTGGTGTTCCTACTGGGTTCTTTTTACCATTTCTCTCTTTCTCCCTTCTGTTTTTGTTTTCTGAGATATGTTCACCCCCCATTCTTCACCCACACGGTTCCCCCTCCCACCCTGGACCCCCCTTGAGGCCCTGATGGTATTTCAATCGCCAGTCGTCCCCCTGCACCTTTTAAAAGAATTTTTATCGTTTTTACGTGACTGTAGTCTGCGGCGATAGGACCTCTCTACAGTCAAGATTTTGGTACAGCTCCTTTTTCGAGTGATTCGGACAAGGACCAACCGTCCCCCCCCTTCCCCCCCCCTTTGACGGGGCCCAACGGCAAGGATGGTCCCACCGCGCATCTGCATCAAACGTGTTTCTTTTTGGGTGGTTTGTGATTGGATCAAACGAACAGTCCTTATGTAGTCGTTTCCGGAGGACAGTTCATCTTTTGCTTTCACGATTTCTCTTGTGTGCGTGCAACTCCATGTTTTCCCCCCCCTGGACGGTTGGACCGATTTTTTGTAGCATCCCCAAGTTAAACACAAGAGATTTTTTTTTTTTTTGGACAGAACTTATCCCCCCGTGGTCATTTTTCGCGAACAGGTTCTGGGGTCGACCGTCTACTTTGGCATTGGTTCCGCGACCCCTTTAGGCACCACCTGGGTCCTGGGTTTAAGGAAGTTTTCCCTTCAGTTGAGTTATGTGCAGGGTGCATGGAATTAAAGAGGGGTGTAGATCGGCGCAATCGCTGTGGCCAGCTCTAATATTTCCTCCCATACCCTCTGCAGCCTCTCGGCCCCAGGACGGGATTTGAAGAGGAGGCGGAAGGAGAGGCTTGACGATGTCCCCTTCTATCCCTATACTGTCCTCTGGTGTACCTTGTTGCGCTTCCTATCCGTTTAGATTTTTCCTCCCCGGGCAACCTTTCGTTCGTAGGGTATAGCCACTGCAGCGTTCTTCGGCTCCATCGACAGACCTCTTTTTTTTACTGTCGCTCACCGGACCCGAGATGTTCCCAGTTCCTCCCCCTTCTTGTTGCCGATTCGGGTTTCGTATTCATTTGTTCCACTTCAGTTTTTTTTTAACAATCGTCTCCCCCCCCTTTTCTTTCACCGTTTTGGACATTTCCCCTGATTTTTGTTTTTTGGCCGATGTCCCCAGTGGCCCCCAGCGATGCAGAAACTGAACTCTTACGGACCTTTTCCTTTTTCTACCCTTTGCTTGTCCCGCGTCACATTTTTTTTTACCCTTTTAATGTGTTTTGACTCAATGTTGGAAGAACTCGTTTTGGGCCCCCCTGCAATCCTTTTAGTTTCTGAACGGCACTGACCCTCTTTTTTTTCCTTCTCTTTGGCCGTGGTAAGCCTAATCTCTGGTCAAAACCCCCCCCTCCCCCACCCCCCAGCCTCGTTCCTTTCTTCCCCAACATCGTCCGGTTTGCACGGTGTTCTGACCTCCCCCTTTACACCCCGGTTCTTTTTTGACACCCACCATACGCTGGGCTGTTATTTTATCTTTTGACACAATCCTTGTCTTTTTCCTCTTCACCCTGCGCCAGTTATTTCACCGCAGGTGCTAGTCTAAGTTCTCCCCGACGGAGCCCTGATTTTCTTAGCACCAGCTTTGCTCGTTCACGTGGTATTATACTGTGGCAATGGGCGCAGCCCCCTGATTCTGCGGTACGGCCCCGGTAACTTCACGGACCTTCTTCGGGTGTTTTTCAGACCGATCCAATCTTCATGTTTAACTGACTGTTCCTTCTTCCTCTCTGTCTCGGGCGGGGTTCCTATGATGATGACCCCCCCCCCTGGTCCACCTTGTGCTGCGACTCGCTCACCCCCGGCGTGATATGATTTCTCTTTTTGTTTAAAGCTTTGTCCGGGTACTTCGGTCGGCTCCATTGAGCCTCCCCCACCGGTAGATGCGACGTGCCTTTTGTTTTTTCTTACACGAGGTCTTCCCCTATTCTTCTCCATTTTTTTTATGAATTCGACTGGACATCCTTTCAAGTGACATTCCACGTCGGGTGGCCCTTTTTGAATACCTTTTTTTTTAACCCCCCAGCCTGGGTGGAAGTGTCGTTGCCCTTGTTACGTCCCGTTCCCTTGCAGTCAGCCGTGGTGTCGTTTGGGTGCAGCGCAAACGTATGCTTTCTGATGGGACCTTTGAGTTGAGTGAGACTTGATACCTGTCAATTTCTCGGTTGATAATCTGCTTTATGAATTGCTCTTTTCCGTTCCGTGAGGTTCTACCTTGCATTTATATGGAGGACATTTCGATCCCTGTCACAATGAGCTTCCGTCACCGATTGTTTTTTTTTTTTTTTCTGTTTCTGGCAGGCTAAAACCGTTCCCGTAACTACATCCTTGTGGGCAGTTTTTCGAAGACCTGCCCCGCAATGCCCTTTTTGGTTTTAGCAGTTCGTTTCCCTTCTTTTGCTCCATCGCCGACTTGCAATTAACCCACGCTTTTTGACCCCCCCGTCACGTCTGGTAAGTTCAGTGGTGCCGATCCACCTTCCGGGTTCCCTTCAATCACAATTTTTTTTTTATTCTTGG
>Ga0179593_1477030_pt1 | contig 12130 bp, 27 predicted proteins | sample CZODoug2_1_08_16_FD_185931 | JGI IMG/M metagenome (GOLD analysis project Ga0179593, IMG submission 185931) | Vadose zone soil fungal communities from Angelo Coast Range Reserve, California, USA - CZODoug2_1_08_16fungal (PacBio error correction) | ecosystem: Environmental > Terrestrial > Soil >... | reverse complement strand
TCCCCCGGAAACCTTCGGAAATGCTTCTTCCTCATCAAAATTCCCCTCGCGGGCTGGAGTGTTGGCGTTAGTCTTTTTTGCGTCCCCTTTCAGCGTCTGCTAAACTTTTTTGTCTTTTTTTCTTGGACAGTTTTCTTGTCGCCTGTTTCTTCGTTGTTATGGTGCATTCATCCTGTTGTTGAAATAGTCCTGTCTGCCCCTAACCTTTCCCCCCCGTCCCGGGAGTCTTTCCCCCCCGACCGGTTCTCCGCCCTCTCCCCCAACTTCATTTTTTCTTTCTATCTTTTTTGCACTTCCCCCAACCCTCTTTAAATCTCCCCACCCCCCCCCTTTTTCCTTTTTTTTCCCTTCTGAAAGCTTCCCTTTTGTTATCCGTGCCCTTCCTCTGCAATCTTTTTTTTTTTCGGGCTCTCCACTCTGTTGCAAATTCTGCAGATCCCAACAAAAGTCTCCTTTGCCTGAAATGACCCCGAGTTCACGTATCTACGTCCTTTTTCCCATGCCTTCCCTCTCTGGCTTTGATTTTTTTGGAATTTTCTTTCTCCCCCCCGTCGATTTTTCCGTTTTTTTTCAGGACCCCGTTCGAAGTTCTTCCCTTCCTGCCGCCATCTCTCTTGTCATTTGAGGTTCACTGCTCGTCGCTTAGCCTTTTGATTAGCTCCCTGTTTTTACCAACCAATGCCTTGTCTTCCTCCATGGTTCATTCGGGTCTTTTTCCTTTCTGGCGGTTCTCTTTGCCTTTTTTTTTTTTTTTGTTAAATCCCCCTTCCTTTTCACCACGCCGTGGTCCCCCTTCTGGAATATGATGGTCCCCCTTGCCTGTGCCAATTTTGACAAGGTGGTGGCAATCCGCTTTTTCTCCCCTCGTTCTTCCCCCCCTTTGTTGTTTTTTTGGTGGGTCCTGCCCTCGACCTTACTTCCTTTTTCAACGCGGCAATTTTGATCCTGCCAACTCTTTCACTTGCAACTTTTTTTTCTTGCCTTTCAAAACCATTGTATATCTTTATTTGATACTAGAGTGACTCAGACGAATTTGTGAAGTTCCCACTTTGGCCTATTTTTCTGTTTTTTTCAATCGCAACCCCCCGTTTTCTTTTGATCATTTACCTTTCTGATCTTTTTTGACCGCGGGGTGCTCATTTCTAAGCTTCCTGTTATTCTGCCCCGTTTTGCTGGCCATTTTTTTTTCTTTTTTTGTTTTTGAGGTTCCACCGTTTCCCCACCTTTTTGACATCACTAGTTTTAACCTTTCTTTTGGAGAAAGGCTTTGGATCCGATCACATCCTTTGCCCTTCTTCCTGTTTTCTTCCCTTTCCCTTTTCACTGCAATCCTGGCCGTTTCTGACCGATTTTTTCACTTCTTCCCCCACAGATTTACCCGCGTTTCTTTGTTGCCAATTTTGCCTGTTCCTCCCCGTTTTTCCCACCATCAGGTAAAGTGTTCCCCTCATCTCTCTTTCTTCTTTGCCTCCGACCCCCTTTTTTGTTGTTGAATTCTTGAACATTCTCCCGGCAGGATGGGCTTTGGTCCGACGGGTTCACCCCGGCTATTTGTGGTTTAACACGTGTCGTGCCCGCGTCATTTGCCCCCCCCCCCCCTCGTCAACCAACCCTTTTGGACCCAGGACTTTTTTTTTTAGGGCTGAAAAACGGTCCAATTTTTGCTTACTCCAGGCTTTTTTTGATAACCATGGTAGTTGTCACAAAAAACGTCATCCTCCACCCTTTTTCGTGATCCCCCTCCTCTCCCCTTTTCCCGTTTTCTACCACTCCCCAGTGAACTCCTTTTGTCTTTCTGCTCTGTCACCTAAACGTTTCCCCTGTGCCCCACCTTCCCCAAACCCCCCCGGGTAGCCACCTTTCTCCTCCCCATACATGCGATGCCCCCCCGGGGCCTGGTTGCCCAAATACCTTCCCGCCCCCTTTTTTCGTTTGACCCTTCCTTTATCCCCTCCATAATTTTGGACAGTTGGGTCCGCTCCTTTTTTTATTTTACGATGGCCTCTTGCACAACGAGTGCCACTTCACTAGAACTTAGCTTCTGCACATTTTGGCGCTCAGCATGCGTTTAACCCCCCCCCCCTCCCACCCCGAGCACTTTTGTTTGTTCCCTCTTCCCCACCCGTTCCCCCTCAGTCCCACGTTCACTTTCTTTTTTCCCTCCCAATTTTTTTTTGCGTCTCTCCGTCCTGTTCGCTTCAGAGTCTGAAACCACTCAGACCTCGCTCCCACCCCCAAAGAGGTCGGCCCAACCTGGTCCCACCCCTTTTGCCACAGGTCCCTGTCCCTCCTTTTCCGATTTTTCATACCTTATTTTCCGGTTTTGACCCTTCCGGTATTCCCCCCCGGCACTCGCATCTCCTGAATACACTGCGATGTCCTTTGCTTCACTTTCGGCCTCCTTTTTTTTTTTCTTCGTATCTTTTCAACCCCGGCGCGCCCCCATCTCCTTTCTCGCTCGACCTTCACTTCCCCCCGTCGATGTTGCCGGCCCTTTTCCTGGTAGGGGCCCCCCTTCGAACTGTCTTCCAGCGGCCATCGCGTTTCTGCCCCCCCCCGCACTCCATCTCCCACTTATTTCGTTGTTGAAGTCTGGCCACCTTTTGACCCATCCTGGCCTTTGACATCTTTTTTTTTTCTTTTTCCCTGCACATCTTTTTCCTCTTTCCCCTGAGCGGCCGTTAACAAACCACAAACCTCTTGCGCTAATTCTGTCCTTTGCTTTTTTCCTTGGTCCTCTGCCGTAAAAACACCCCCGATTTTGTGTTTGTGTTTTCTCGTTCTTTTGTCCTGTCCCTTCGTCCTGGAGCTTAACCATCATTACGCTCCTGTTTTTTTCCACTTGTTGGCTCTTACCCTACCGTCTTTGCGCATTGATTGATTTTTATTTATTTTGGTCTTCAGGCCCCGGCAGGAGCCTCGGGTTTTTGGTGGTCTCCCCCTTGTCCCCAGATGTCCCCTATCCCCGCGTTTTATCAGCCCTTTTAACCCCCAGCGTACCTTCCACACTCAGTATAAGGCAGACACATGGTTCCGATCGCTAGCTGAAGTCTGAATCTTTATTGCCCGCCAAATTTCGCCGCCACATCTTCCCCGCGGTATTCTTTTTTTTCTTTTTGACCACTTTTTTTTCTGATTTTCCTATTTTCTTTGAAAGCCTTCTATTCTTTCTTTCAGCGTTCCCCTAAGCCCTTTCTTTTCCAAATTGAACCTAATCACTCCCGGAGCTTCTTTTGGGTCACCAACTGGCTTTTTTGTTTTTTTCCCCTCCTTTATATCGTTTCCCGATTGTTGACCCACCATTCTTGTCCTCCATTTTCCCCCCTTTCGACATTTATCATTCTGCTCCTGAACAGTACTTAAGACATGTGCATGACCAGATTCCTCCCCTTTTTTACTCCATTTCTTTCTTTTTAGTTTTCAAAAGAGGCCGAGTTACTTGGGCCTGGTAATCCGATCTCGTAGTACCCCCTCATCCCCTTTGACGCCCCTTTCGTCCCTAGGTTTGGATGAACCAATGACAGGCCCCCCTCTTTTTTTTTCGACCCCCTGCCCCCCTCCTCCCCCTGCTCCTGAAATTTTCTTTCTTTTTTTATGTTGCCAATGGTATCGGCCTCCCCCCCTGAAACACTGGGCGCGTGCTCCAGTATCAAATTTTCCTCCCCTCTACACTTTTGGCGGTTCTCTTTTCCGGTCTTATATCCCCTTTGCGTTTTTTCAGTTCATTGTCCTGAACGCACTCTGTTTACTTCCCTCCCTTTTGCTTTTTCATTTCCTTGCCGACTTGTGCTTTTTTGCGCGCTTTTCTGAAACTTTTCTCCCCCCGAATATCCATTCACCCCACAAATTGGGCCACCTGTCACCCTCACCTGTTTTATCCTCTCTCTCCTTGGTCCACATTGGTCTCTGACCCCATTTCCCAGTGGTGCGGCGGTGACTCCCTTTTCCCTTGCGCTCCTCCCTTTTCAATCAATTTGTTCTGTTTTCTCCCCGTCCTGTTTTTTTCTTATCTTTACTTTCTTTTGCTCACCGTTGGATTCCCCCCCTGTGCCACTTCCTTCACTTTTTACCAGCCAAAAACTGATTTGCCCCAAAACACCCCCCCCCAAAAACCTGTCTTTTCGCCGCCTTTTTCTTTCCTCTTTGACCTGACTACAAACACCGGAACCAACCCCCTTTTTGTGGTTTTTTTTCCGGCGGCCCCCACCAAACTGCTCTTGGGTCCTATTCCTTCCTTTTACCAACCCCTTTCGAGTGCCCTCCCCGAAGGTCTTTCTGGTCTTTTTCGCGTGTCCTCTTCCCCCTACTAACCCTGTCTTTTTTCTGTTCTCTCTCCTTCCTTACCTTGAGATTTCATCGGTCTCTTTTCATTGCCGGAATTTTTTTTTTTACCCTTTCCCGACCCCCTTTTTTATCAACTGCAACTGACCTCGTCTTCTTCCCTGTTTTTGCATTATGTATAACGGTTTTACCCGTTTTTGGGGAGTTGACCCCCTCCATAACTCCAACCCACCCCCATTTCCCTCCCACAACCTTCTTTTTTTCCTCCCCTGTTCTTATGTTTTCTTTTTCTTCCGAATTCTAGCAGCCCTCCTTCTCCATGTTTTTTTACACCAACAGGGTCTCCGTGGAAGCCAAGCCCTTTTCGAAAAGATCTCTTTTTTTTTTTGGAAGGTTCTTCCAACCCCCCTCAATAAAGCTCCCATTTTTTTTCCCTCCCACCAACCCAAAAAAATTTTCCCACTTTTTCTTTTTCTTTTTTTCCTCCGTTTTTGAACCGTTTACGCCCTCTCCCCTTTTTTCCAGTTCGGAACCGTGTGCTCTCGATTTTTTTTCCTTTTTTCCCACAGAATTCTTTTGTGAATTCTCCCCCCATCTTTTCAAACCTTTTTTCCCTTTGTCCAACAATTGTTTTGAACTTGGACAACCTTCTTTGTATTATTCTCCTCCGACATATTTTTTTGAGATCAGTTCCCCTGCCCCGTTTTTTTTTCCTGTAACCCCTGACCTCTCCTTCCCCCCTTCTAGTCCTGCATTTACCCCCCCACCAACCCCCCCCCCCTTCACCGCGTTTTACTTGCTTTTTTTAGGTGGCTTTTCCCTACCCTTTGGCCGTTTGATTTCCCCCCTTTTTTTTACTTCTTCCCTATCTTCTCCCAAAAACTTGTTTCCCCCCCCCCCACTAGTTTTTTCCCCCCCCCTGGTGAACCCCCCTCATAATGCGTACAGTTATCGTGAGCCCCCCCCTTTCCTATTAACTTCGCGCGCCTATTAGTTCTACGACCCCCCCCCTTTTATCTACCTACCCCCCCTCTCCCTTCCTTTGACCCCATTGCTCTTCCTACCTCTCCCCCTCCCTCACTCCGCCCCCCTTCCAACGCACTCCCCCCCTGGTGCCCCACACAACCGGTCGGAAAAACACCATGCACAGCGCCCTCTCAGTGGACAGTGTTACCGTGTCGTGAGTCTCGAACTGATGAGCGGGCCAATAATACACAATCCCAGCCAAGGTGTCTTCTCCTGGTGGGTCTCCCCTCTCTACTCCACCGCACCGTCACAAACATGTCCAATCCCTCCAACAACTTGTCCGTCCGTGACTCTCTACTTCAACCCCCCTCCCTGTCTTTCCTGTCATGATGATCTTTCTCAGGCTCCATCCGGCACGCACAACATCCCAGCCCCTCCTCCTCTTTCAGCGTCCATCACGAGGTTAGTGCCGGACTAAGTCGGCCACAATATTGATCGCTTAGTTTCCGCCATTCACGCGCCACACGATCCAAGTAGGTCCCGCCCCGACCCCCTACTCCGCAACCCTCCCCATTCCCTCCTTGCTTCTCCATCCTCGTTGGGCCACCCCTCCCCCCCCCCTCTCGCGGCCCCGCCACACCCTCTGAATAACCCTGCCACATGCTTCCCCTCTCGTACGATCCGCCATATGTGTGACGAGACCAAGTCACCCCCCAACCCCCTTCCTTTACACTCAGCGCCCTCCACCCTTTCCCCCCTCGAGTTTCTTGCTTGCCCATGCCGTCTTTCATTCCTTTTCCCCCCGGTCCCCCCCCGCTCCTACCATTGGGCCCAGCCTCCCTCTTCTCTCCCCCCTTTCCCCCTTCCCCTTGCATTTCCAAGTTTGATGACAGTTCTGACTACTTTGCCCCCGGGAACTTCGGAAACCCACGCAGTGCCCAGCAACCTCGTGATTGGCTAGCCTCGCCCAAAAACAAACAAACAACACCACCCCAAAAAAACCACTCCCCCCCCCCTCCCCTCACCCCCACCCTGCTTCCTGGGGTGAAAAAGAAACACAAAACCACACAAAAAAAATAAAAAGAAAAAAAAAAAGAAATCACGCGCGGGGGGGGGGGCGACTGGGGGGGGGGGGGTGGTTTGTTTTTTTGGTTTCGGTGTGTTTGGTTTGGTTGTTGGGGGCGTGTTTTTTGGGGGGGGAGAGGTTTTGGGGGGGGCAGTTTGGGTTGGTTTTGCTTTTTTGTTGTTTACGTTCACCTCCCGTTTCTTTTTCTTTTTTGTCTCCCCCCCTTTTGTAGGATCCCTGTGCACGATCTTTCGCTATCCAGCGGTGTTTGCCGGTGCTCTGCCTTTTCTTGTCGCCCCGCGCTTTCCCTCGTAATTTACTTCCCCAGGTGTTTTCCCGTGTAACTCTCTTTTCTGAGCAAACCAGTTTGCCTTCCCCCTGTGCTAAGTTCTTACTCGTGGTTGTCGTGATGTATTGTTTGACCCGACCCCGAGTGGCTTTGGGAAGTGCCGGACGCTTTCCAAGGTTGGAGCCGCCCACGTAAATACGTGCGTAGGGATTGGCCCCTCGGAGACGTTTGTCTCCTTCCTTCCTTTCTCTTCCTCTGGCCTTGTCGGTCAACCAAGTTTTTCGTTCCTGCCCCCCCCCCTGACAAATAGTTCCCCCCCCCCTATACTCATGACGGCGTCGCCAACTTCCCCCCCCCCCTGGTGCTCTATGCTCCCCTCCTCTCCATCCCTCCCCTCTCCCCCTCTCCACCCTACCGCTCCTCCCAGTTTCCCCTCCCATCTCTGATTCTTCTCCCCCACCACCCCCCCCATCCATCCTTTCATTCATCTTTTCTTCCCACCCCCACGCCCCCTGTCCCCCCCCCCACCTCCTCCCCCACTCCCATCTCTTGGAAACCAACCACCCTGGTCTCCACTCGTATCCAAAACAACCCAAGGGCTCCATCCACTCCCTCCCTCCCCTCCTTGGTGCGGTCCCCGTCCCCCTCCGCCCCCCCTCCCTCCCCCCCCTCCGCCCCACCCCCAACTTTCCCCTCTCCATCTCCCCCCCCCCCCCTCCTGTTTAAATCTCCCCCCTCCTCCCCCCCGATCCTTCCCCCATCTCTCCCCTCCTCCACTTCCCCTCCCCACCATTTTACCTCCCTCATCCCCACTACCCCCCCCTGCCTCCCCCCACCCCCCACCCCCCACCCCACTCCCCCACCCTCCCTCCCCCCCATACCTCCTCCCCCCTCTCCCCCCCGCCCCTCACCCTGCCCCCTCCCCACCCTTCCCCCTCCCACTCCCCCCCCCCCCCCCCCCTCCCCCCCACCCCACTCCCCTTTCCCCCCTCTTCCCCCACCCCCCTCCCCCCACCTCTCCTGTGCATCCCTCCATTCGCCCCCTTCCCTCCCCCCCCCCCTCTCTCAGCCCTCATCCTACCCGCTTTCCTTCTGTCTTCCCCCCATCCCCCCTCTCCCCCTCACACCCATCACTTCACCTCACCTCCCCACTCCCCCACTCTTCCTACAATCCTCTCCTCACCCCCCCTCCACCTTCTTTCCCCACCACTCCCTACCCCCTCCCCCCACCCCCCCCCTCCCCCCCAACCCCTCCTCCACAGCCCCCACCGCTCCCCCCCACCCCCCCTCTCCCCCCCTTTACTCACCTTTTAACACCTCTTCCCCCTCTCCCTTTCCTCCCCCCACACCATATGCCGCTCCATCTCCGGTAGTTCCAATACGATTGCCTAAGCACTCCGTTCTCCGACTTGCCAAATTTACTCTTTTTTCTAACCCCCCTACTCTGTTTTTCTGCTTTCTGATGTCACCTGGTAAACGGTTCACCTAATCCCCCCTCAGCCCCCCCCCCCTCCCCCCTACCATTCCCCCACACCCCGAATGACCCTTTACGTCCCACTATCATACTCGTGTTTTTATTTGAAGACTCACGCCAGATGAGCACACCCCCGACCACCATCGCACCCAATGCCTGCCCTTCACGTCACTCCCCCTCCCCCACTCGCCCCCCCCCCCCCACTCATCCCGCCACCATCAACGACCCCCTTGTCCCACCCCCCACCTCCCCCTTTCGCATTACTCGTGCTAACTTTCCACCCGCTGCCCGGCATGCTCAAACCCCTCCCCCATTTTCCCCCCCCCCCCCCGCCTCTCACCCTCCCCATCTCCCCCGCCTCTCCCGTTCCTTTTCCCCCCTTCTCCTTCCTCCACCCCGCCCCTCTTTCTCACTTCCCTCTCCCCCTCCCCTCCCTCCTCTCGCTGCCTCCTTCCCCACTCCCTCTTCTCTTTATCCCTCCTCCCCTTTGCGACTACGCACTTTAGTCTTTTGTGTCCCGTTCTCCCCCCTTCCTCTCTGCGCCCCCGGTTCCCCGGTTCTTTCCTAGTGAGCTTTCTGTTACTCCCTCTCACTTTGTTTGTGTGTCTTCTCTTCTTGTTCTTTTTCCGAGCCTGGTTATCGATGGCAAGGCCCCCCCTCAGGGCATCCTTTGATGAAACTTTGTCCAGCCGTCGCGGTTTCACCACTCTGTTGTTTTTTTTGGTGCTTTTTTGCCAGATCTTCCCCCAAGGTACACGTGTCACTTTTACACTTTTTTCCTCCCGCGAAGTTGCAAAACATTCGAGGCTGCTTCGTTCTAGGGCTCAACATCAATCCCCCCCCCTGCCGCCGCCAAACACCTGGAATTTTTTAATGGATCGTGACCCAAGCGGTCTTGAGAATTTGGTTGGGACTTTTCTACGACTTCGCTGTGGGTCCGTTTTTCCTTTTTGTTGGCGGCGAAACCAGTGCGCACTCACTGTCCCTCTCTCCACCCCTGCCCGGAACCCCCCCTTTCTTCCCCCCATCGCCCCCTTTCCTCCAACGACCTCCAATCCCATACCCCCCCCCTCCCCGCTACCCCACTTACTCTTCCCTCTTTCCCCCCCGCACCAAGACTCTCACCTCCCACCCCTTCACAACCCTCTCCCCCCCCTCCCTCCTCGTCTCCTCCCCCTTCCCCCCCTCGCTCCCACCCACCTTCCCCCCTATACCTACGTTCCTCCAACTACCCACTCACCTTTCGCTTTTTATCGCATTCCGTCCGGACCCCCCCCCCTTTCCCCACCCTCCCCCCCCCACCTCACCCCCCCCCCTCCCCTTTCTTTCACCCCCCGATGCCTACTCTCCCTTTTCCCCCCCTCCCCCCCCCCCCCCGCCCCCCCCTCCCTCCCGCCCTCAAACACCCTCGTTGTTGCGCCGACCCCCCAAGTGCGACAGTTTGGGAAGTCCCCCATCCCCATTTTTTCCCCCGTGGAACCTGGTTTCCCCAATTTTTCCTGTCCCTCAACAACAACTATCCCTCTCCTCCAGACCCAAAGTTTCAAGTTATTTTCCTCCCTTTCTTACGTCTTTGAACTTTGCTATTTTTTTTGCGCCCCGCCCTTGAGCGGTAAATTTTTTTGCTGCTCTAAATGATTTCCCCGAGTACCCCTTCCCATCGTGGTGCCGTTCGTCCTCCCACTTACTCTTCCCGACTGGAGTTCATTTCTTCTTAGATTTGGTAAATACCCTTTCCAAGTGAATTGGACGTGGAACCCCGTTTGCCCCCCACAAGTCTTTTTTCCCTCCCTTAAGCCACCCTGCACTCCGAATTTTTTTCCCGGCACATTTTCTTTTAATTTTTTTTCCCCCCAATGCTTTTTTTGGTTACAGAGACCCACAACATGGACCAGGTGCTATTGCCCTTATTGGCCTAGTTACAGTCAAAATGGTTCGTACTGCAAGTACTTTGTCTTGTTTTTTCTCTACCGTCAAAGCAATCTATGGTTTTAGTGCTCCCAGTCTCTTGGTAACCAATTTTGGTGGGCCCCTCTCTCTCCCCTAAGAAGTACGCCGTTTCTCCCGGGTCCCGAAACCCTTTCTATGGCGACACCGACCACAACGCCTGTTCCCCACGGGCCCTTTTTGTTTTCCACTCCCTCTGTGCAGGAAATTTCAAAACTACTTCCTTTCGTTTCCCTTCTCCCTTTCTTTCAAACCACCTGAGCTGCGCCCTAGTTTTCTTTTTTTGATCCCCCCTCCTTCACATTACAAGTTCTTTGTTTTTCCCCAGGGTCCGTTCCCCTTCTTTTTTTGATTGTCCGCCAGTCATATCTTGTATCCTGCACCCCCTTTATACCATCTCCCGACTGCGTGGAAAAGCAGCTACCTCTTTCACTTCCATCCACAAGTTTTTTTCTTTTTTCTAACTGTCGACTTGCGTTCCATTCCCGCCCTTCACAAGCATTTTGTACAGAGTTTTTCTCTCCTGCTCTTTTTTTTCCAGGTCATTCCTTCCTTCAGGTTACGACATTTGATTCTCCCCCCACTATGCGACATCGTGTTTCGTTATCCCGTGTGTTGCGTATTTGAGCGTGCCAATTTTTCATCCCTTCTCCCCCAGGGATTATTTATGTCCTTTTTCCGTTTTTGCATCTTCGGACTTCCTTTCCTTCCAACGAGCTTGCTTGTTACCCCGCAGTCTTCTTCCCCTCACCTTCATTAGGTTACACCCCCCTCCAAACTTCCTCTCCCCCCTCTTTAAACCGCTCCATCTAAGATTGAGTACCCAAACTCCTTTCCTTCTTTCTCCCTTCCTCAATCGAGTTTTGACTATTCTCCTTTGTACCTTTTCTTTGTTTGGTTTTAACAGCGGTTCCCCGACTAGGGCTGTCTTGCAGGGACCCCCCCCCCCCTTTTTGTTTTTCCCGATTTTTTTGCTTCGCCCCCAACTGGTTAAGTAACTTTTTCTTTGTCATCCTTTTAGGTTCCCCTCATTTATAGATACACCCTCACTTTCCCGTTCTTTTCCTTCAGATCCTCCAACCGTCGAAACCTGGATGGTATTCTGAGGCCCCCCTTGGATTGTTTTCCCTCAACCCTTTGACCCACAGGTCTTCGTTCCGATGACTGCTTTTGACATCCTTTGCTGCCCGGGATATTTGACTGTTTCAATTTCACCTTTTTGTACTTTTTTTTGTGTGACTTCCTCTTCTTTGGACAAGTTTTCGTCTCAGGTAAAACCCGCACCCCAAACCTCTAAGAAACCGATTCATCCCTCCTGTCCCGCGACACCACCTAGTTCGAATTTTGTCCCCCCTTGTACTCTCCTGCCATGGAATCCCCTGCCCCCTTTCAGCGTCCCCTTCGTTGGTCCCGTTCGGTCTTAACCTTTTACTCCCCTGCGCCCCTTGTGTTTTTGCGTCCTCCCCTCACCTCCCACGGGAAACAAAAGGGTGCCCGTTTTTTTTTTGGTTGGCTGGTTTAGGGTATTGGGCTTTTAGTTTCTCTATCCACCCCCAACATGATCCCCCTCCTTTTTTCCATTGATTTTCTTTTTTTCCAGACCGGCTCCTTTCTGCCGATGTCACATTTTTTTCCCTCCCTTCACATAGCCCCCCCTTAACACTGCGGTAATCTTTTGACATTTCCCCTGGGCTCTGTCCCTTCTCTGTCCTCCTTTCCCGGAGTCCTTCCAGTGGTTAAGCTTGAGTTTTTCGCTGGCGCCAGTTCCGCCAAAGCGCGCACGACGCTTTTTTTAGTTCTTTTTTTTTGACGTCGCGTCTTGGTCTATCCTGCCTCCCGTCCTTTCGTGACACAGTCCCGCGAGGGACCCTATCACACCCTTACTTCTTTTTCAGAGTTCTTGCTTGCGTTTTTTGGCTCCCCCCCCACGTGCAATGCCGGTCTGTTCTACCCCCCCGCGGCCCCGTTTGGCAGCCTCTTGAGTTGGAGGACTTTGACGCCTTTTATTATGTTCTTTATTCTTTTCCCAAGTTTTTAACCTAATTCCTCTTCCCACCAATCATAAACCTTTTTCCCCCCCCCCTACCCCCCAGATACTTCTAAGTTA
>Ga0179593_1400406_pt1 | contig 12130 bp, 21 predicted proteins | sample CZODoug2_1_08_16_FD_185931 | JGI IMG/M metagenome (GOLD analysis project Ga0179593, IMG submission 185931) | Vadose zone soil fungal communities from Angelo Coast Range Reserve, California, USA - CZODoug2_1_08_16fungal (PacBio error correction) | ecosystem: Environmental > Terrestrial > Soil >... | reverse complement strand
TTTTTTTTTTCTTGTCCTTGCATTGGCATTTAGCCTTTGTCGGCCACCCCCCACTACTGCTTTCCTATTCGCTCTTTTCCCCTTCCCCTGGATTACGACCCCCTATCCACGACCTTGCTTTTCCCGCCCCTCTTGGCTTGACTCAGAAATGATGATTCAATATTTCTTCCAAACCGGCCACGTTTGACCTTCCGTTCCGTTTTCCGATTTCCTCGCAGCCCTTTTTTTCCCCCCCGAAAAAACATGACGTCAGACGAGTTTAGTACACTCTGAATCGGTTCCCTGACACAGGACTCCTGCTTCTTTTGCACAAGCGATTGATTTGCTGGCCTCGTCGATTCTTTTTTTCCGAGATCGTAACCCATCCTTTGGAATCTCCCTTCATGGCCCGATGCCCCCCTACGGGCGTTCAATGGACGAGACCAATTTACTGTCGACGTATTTGAGTGTACTCTCACCTTTCAACCCTTCCTTGGCTTATGGGAATAAGTTAACTCCTTGACATTTTTTCCTTTCCTATCTAGCAACGCCTCGCGCGCTCCCGTTAACGTTTCCCCTCCACTGTTGGCTTCCAAGCCCATCTCAGATTTCGCGACCTCTCTCTATTTTTTTTTCAATTCCCTTTGTGGTTTAATGTTCTCGATTTTACTTTTTCGTCTCCGGATGGTACTGAGTATGGTCATTTTTTTTTTTTTCTGCGCTTTTCCAGCATTCCGGGGTTGAACCCTCCAACTGCATTTCTTTCTCTTTCCTCTCGTGGATAAGCACCAACTTCATCAATTTTCTTTGGCCCCCCCCCCCAGGGGTCTGCAACTAAATTTTTGAGATCCCAGCATTTTCTTTTCTTATTTCTGTTACACTCCCCGGCCCACCTCTTGTTTTGTTTCGAACATGTCTAGCTTCCCCTTCCGGAAGAATTCTGACCAGTTTTTGACTCGGATCCTAGAGCTTTGTTTACCAACTTACCATTCCGAGGAGCATTTGCACCGATATTTTATCTTCTTTTCCGGCTTTTCCCCCCATCGGGCAAATCTTTTCTTGCCCCCCCCCGATCTCAATCTTTCTATCTCGTCCGAAGGCTCGGGGATTTTCTTTTTGTAATTCCCGGTGGAAGAGGCCTCCCCTTCAGGTTGAGACCAAGTGGTCTTTTTTTGACAAACCTTTTCACCGAATCAGTGTCTGTCGTTGGCCTGGGCATGCGATTTCCGCCCATCATTCTATTTCTTTAATTGCCCTAGCTTTTATTTTTTACTTCCCCTCAGAGGCTTCACCTAGTCCCGTCCCCGACGTTTCAGGCAAAAAAACTTGCTTGAACACCCTTCGATCCAAGACAAGGCCTTCAGGTCCCCCTCCTTTTTGACCTTTCCCTTTACTTGCTCGGACTCCGGCCCCCCCCCATCTTTTTCAAATCGATGTTTTGACGACCTGAGGGGACCAAGCTTCTAGCCTTCAGTTCTTTACAATGAACTGTAAATTATCCAGGTACCCCTCGCAGTGGATGGATTATTGTTTTCCTGTCTGCGGCCCCGATTTGGTTTCGAGCAATCTTTCTGTGTACTACCAGTTCGTTTCCGTTCCGCCTTTAGTCTTTTATGCCCTTTCCTCCATGTTTTACATCGCGACTGTTTCCGCATTGAATTTGTTAATAAAACTATACTTTTCTTTTTCCCAGACCCTATGACCCCTCCAATTCAGGTTTCCCAAAGGATCGGCTGCTCCCCTCCCTCGGGTTTTTTTTCTTGTGAACTCGCTTTTAATTCTCTCCCCTCCCAAAAATCCTTCTCTGAGTCCCGGAATTCGGCCAGGAGAGTTCACCGCCACCCTTCTTTACCGACGCCTCCTATTAAGCGGAAAAGGGTCTACTCTCCTTTTTTGATATTCCTTTTTTTTTCATGCTAATTTCGAACGTGGCTCTACTTTAAATGTCTTTTCCTGCAAATGGTTCACTTTTTCTCTTGCGATAAGCGTCAGTCTTACTGTATGCAGTCCTCATTTTGACCCTCCCCCCCTATATTAAGACTCGTTATTCTCTCTGTCTGCTCCCTTCCGGATTTTTACGAAGCTCCTCGCGAAAAAGAGCGTTCGGCCACTGGCATTTGAGAAGTTCAGGTCCAACTCGTTGACGAAATGGGTAATGAGCTTTTTTATTTTGATTTTCCGTTAAAGTTGCGTTTTCCCGACCCTCTCAAATCTCTTTACCGGATAACTCCAAATCTTGCCTCTTTGACCGCCCTCTCCCCCCTTCTGGAAGGAAAAGTTGACCAGCGCGCCCGCCTTAGGACAGGAGTTTTTCCAATTTTCGAAGGGGTTTCTTTAAGCATAGGCACCGAGGCATCTTCCCTGCTCTGTTCCTCCTCCCTCCGTTTGTTTTTTTTTTTTTTTTTTTTTTTTTTTTTTTTTTTTTTTTTTTTTTTTGTCCTGCTACATAATGGCCTCTTTCGTCTTCCTCATCGACCTTAAAGTTCCCACATCCATCACTTTTCTCCTTCTTCCTCGTTCAACTTTTATGCCTCAGTGGATTGTAGGTTTTGCGGCCAATTTACACCTTTTGGCCCTTGATCTACCCCTCATCGTTGTGTTTTCTTGCCATCACAAATCGTTGATTAACCCGGACGCTAATCGCTCCCCTTTACTTCCGTGCTTCCCCCTGGTGGCCTTCCTTAAACTTTCACGGGGTACTGCTCGGGTTCGCTACTCCGGAGACCCTCCTTATTCTTCTCCGATATTGGTAAAGGCCAGATTTTTGGTTTTTTTCCCCAATCTTTTTTTCCCTTTTCCTTTAGCGCTATGCCTCCCACGGTGTACATTTGCGGTTTCCCTGTCACAATTATACGCGCACTGTTCGACTCTTCGCCCGCGGGACTCTCAAAGCGGAATGCCCCGTTGAGTCCCCCTATACCTTTCTTCTATCCTCTCTTTTTACCCCCCTCTTCCTTTTCCGGCACATTCCCTTTTTCTTATCTTCTTCTATTTTTTCTTTGCTGAGCATCTTTCTTTTTTTTTTTGCCTCAGCCCTAGTGCACCATCCAAAGGCCCAGGTTTTCGATACTATCTGCTCCTTTTTCTTGTTTCACCCTTGGATGCGCTAAATAGTCGCCTGGGCACCGATAGGCGATTAGGCCTACCCATCACAATTCTCTCCACCTTGGCACTTTCTCCCATTTTTATCTTCCCCTTAACAAAGCTCAACACTTGCGGCGGCTGTTTTCACGAAGAATTGGTATTTTTTTCAACCAATTTGACCAATCCCGCCAAATGATTTTCTTGGACCCCGGGCTCGAAGTCACCATCCTAATGCCTTTGCATACTATGGACCTGCGATTTCCCCTTTATTGATACCCCTTTCAGGTTGACTTCCTCTTTAAGGGACTCCTCTTTTTGCATCACGCTCGCTGTCGAACCCAATCTTTTCCAGATTTGCTAGTGCAGGCGTCAACCTTCCCCCTTTCTAGTTTACTTCTTCCGCCTTTTTTTGTCTTGTGAGTTAAAACGAAATGGTTTCCATCGCGTTTTTCTACGTTTCGCGGTACCAGCTAGGAGTTAGAGAGTTAGTGAACAGTCAAAGCCCTCCATTTCCCTTCCCTTACTACCTCGAATCGTTGAGGACTAATCGCTCTTTCATGTCCACTTCACAAATTCGGAGTTTGCTGCGGCGTCCATATTTTCTGGTTCCCCGGAGACAACTCAAATCGTTGCCCTCACCCCTGCACAGGAGGTCCTTTTAAACTGGTTACCCAACCTCCGCCTCCCACCCCCCCGTTCCTTAGGCCGCGCTCGAAACCCCTGGCCTTTTTTTCTTTCGGTCACGCGAATGCTGTTGTCCCCCCTCTTTCGGAAGTGTCCAGTTACTTTTTTACTTTTAATATCCTCGTTCTGGTACTTTGGTCAAATCCTTTCGCGCCCCATTCGCGTCTGTCTTTTTCCTCAGGTTTACGGTGATACCTGCGTTTTTACCCCGCTAATATTTGTTCACTTTTTGATTTTATCCCTGCAATCTAACATGATTTTTTTCTGGTTTTTTTTTTTAGAGCACACGTCTTCATTTATTTGCCCCCCCTTTTTGCTTTTTTCTTCATCTCTGCCCCCAGGAATTTGTCGGTCTCCTCTCCGATAGACTCGCCGTACCTCCCCCCCCCTTTCCCCCCGGATGTAACCCTTCGTCAAGCTTGGACTCCTCTCATTTCCAGATACTCATTACTCAGGGATTCAGTCCTAACCCCTGATGCCATGCCACCATCGGAGGTTTGGAGTTGCTTACTTTTTTCGCTGATTCTTCACTTTTCGTTTCCTGAACCGTTTTCCGCTTGCGCTCGTCGGACCGACCCTCGGAATATTTCAATTCCATTTCGGCCACAAAGTTAGCGTTCTCCCCGGCCCTCGGAAATTTTGATTTTTTAACTGAGTGCGATCATCACTCCACGTAGCGAACAGATTGGTACTCTTTCTTTTTACCGCCGCCTTTTTAAATCGTCCATTCGGGAGATTCCTCTTTTACAACCTTTGAGTATCCCCCCCCTCCTGGGCATCTATCGTTTTCTATCAGCGCTTTTGGCACAGAATCACCGCTGTGTTGCTTTCCCTCTTCTACGATGTGAAAAAAGCGGTCTTCTCCCTCCCGCGGTTTTTCAACACCGGGGCTTCGTCAACCTTAACAAGGAACCTGCAGGGCCCCCCAACCTCGTGGCCGTCGGCCATCCCCGACTTCCCCGTCCTTTTACTGGCCCCTACACTCTTGCGGCCGCAAGGTTTCCTTTGTCGGTCTTCCATTCATGGAAATATTCCTTCTGAAAGTTTAGGTCTAGTGGTACGCCCACATTTTCCCCTGTGCGACCCCTTCCATCCCGCCCCCTACCCGTGTGCTATCTTTGGCAAGTTTTTTTCTTCCGAGTCCTCCTGATCTCTCAAGAAGGGACTAACCCTTCGTCACTTTGCTTTTCCCTATACACATTTTCTCCTCCGAGTCATAATGGTTAAACGATTCCAAATTCTTCTCTTGGATCTCATGGTTTCACGTTTTTTGTGGATTTTTATGCGGCTCCCCGGCCAATGTGCTAGTCGGGACCCCTGCCTCCCCTCTCGTCACTTGCCCTTAATTAGTGGAACACCCCCCCCCAACTCTCCCCAGGTTCACGCGAGGATCGGTTTCCAACACGCGCGACCTCCCCCGCTAATTTTCCCCAAACTTCCACCACCTTTTGTCTCGCTGAAAGGACACCTCTTCGAACTCATCTCTTCAAAAAAAAAAGAGGTTCTTACAGATTTTTCTCCCGAAGGTTTTTTTGACCGATTTTTAAGGAATGCTTTTCCCGCTCGCCTGTCTTTATTCCCCTCTCCGGCTTTTCTTCGTGAGTTTGTTTTTTGGCATGGAAGGACAACTTTGGAATTTAATAGGAGTGGTGTCTCTTTTATATTTCCCATCTTAACTGTCTTTCGTCTCTAGAGAAGCCGCTGGAGACGATTGAAGGTCTCCTAATTTTTATCTCTCCCCACGAAGCTTATCGCGAGCCGAACTCCATATCTCCCATATGTTGTTGTTGGTCTCTAGCGGCGCCTGAGAATATGCGTCATTAATTATTCCTCCTTGTCTTCTCCGTCTGAGTTGAAAACCGATTCCTTTTCTTCCAGATTTTCCCTCTTTTCGCTCCACTTCCTCCTTCGCGCCTCCCAGTGAGGACCTCCCCCCTTTACTTTTCTTTTCCGACCAAAGAGACCTTCCCTGCGATATCGCGACCTTCTAAGCGCCTCCCCTTCTTGGTCTGACCCTTGTCCGTCTTCAACACCTTTTGAATGTCCCTCTCCTATTTTTTGAATACTCTTGGTGTTTTCGCTGATTTTCTTTCTAAGGCGCTCACGTTTTGATTTTTGTCCCGCCTCTTCCTTCTCTTGTTTTACAGCATTCCTTTTGGGCAGACCCTCTTTTTGGGTTTTCAAATTACTTCCTTTCCTCTTCTTTTTGACGAGGAGTTTACCTCCGCATGCATTGTGATCTTCGTCTAAATCCGGAGCCAGTGCTCTTATCAACCATTCTAGCCCTCTGTTCCCAGGCATTTATCGAGAGCTCACCTTGCATTCTGCATTTTCTCAATTACCTGGCTTTGTCCATTTAACCTCCTTCTCTCTCTTTAGCTTCGCCTGATTCCCCCTTTCACATAACTCTTTAGGTGTTTCTTTATTGGCATAGTTTGAACTTGCACTTTCGATCGTCCACTTCATCTACTGCAGTCTTTCCAGCGATATCTTATTTCCATTCATGGTCGATTTACGACTTTGCTTTTTCCCCCAGATTGTTTTTTACCAACGCGCCTGGGATATTCGAGGCCCCCCCCGGCCTAATTTGACCTTTACTTTAGATTTTCTTAAGGCCTTTTGCCCCCAGTCCCTCCCTCTGGCTGACCTCCCGAGAGTTTTAAAATTCCTAGACCTCGGCCGCAACAGAATTTTTTCTTTTGTGCCCAAGCTATCTTTTTCTAGTCCTTTTTTTTTTCCCCCGTCGCGAGTATTTATACATACCTTGCCCCCCATCCTGTATTGGACGATTGTTAAGGGTTGCCGGCCCACTCTTTTTCTCCGTGTTGTGACTTGGCTCGAGCATTTAATCACCGATTCGACTTGGCCGGAGTGATCCTGGGACCCTGGGGGCATCATTTACCTGACCTATATTAGCGTTCCCCGATCTTTCGATCGTACAAGGCGTTCCTCCAGGGGGTCCTTCCTCTCCTAAGCTGAATCTTGACGCTACAAGGGCAGACAGAACTGCCTGTTGTGAGCGAACAGAGGTCAGAGAGTACGTGACCCCGGTCTCCCACCACTCTTCCTCCCCATACGTTACTCCTCCCCCCCTCACTTTGTCCCATCCCACACCCCCTTTCTCTTCCACTCCTTGCAACCTACCTCCTTCCCCTTCCCTACACCTTTTCTCTCTCCCGTTTCACCCCTTCCTCTCTCCCCCCCCTTCTCCCCACCTCTATTTTTCCTCACCTCCCCTGCCCCCCCTCCTCACCCTGTCCCCCCCCCCTCTCCAGCTAACCCCTCCTCCCCACTCTTCTCCTCCCTCGCACCTATCCTCCAGCATCCCTATCCCCCCACTCTCTTCCCTTGATACTCACCTGTTTTCCTTCCCCCCCCCCCCTACCCCCTCCCCTCTTACACTCCCCCCCTCTAATCTCTTTTCACACCCCCCTTTTCCCCTCCCCCACTCCCCTCCTTCCCTCTCCCCCCTCTCCCCACTCCTCCCCTACCCCTCCTCCCTCATCTCCTCCCCCCCCCCTCCAAATCTCCGTCCCCCCCCCCCCCCTTTCCCCTTCCCTCCCCCCCGAATTTCGCCCCGCTTTTCTCTCCCTCTCACCCCCACCCCACTCTCCGCTACCCTCCCTTCTCCTCATTTCCTCCGCCCCCTTTCTTTCCCCCACCTCTTCCCCCTACCTCTACCCCCCCCCCAGCCCCCTGCCTCACTTCTCCCCATTGACCTTTCTCTCCCCCTCCCCCTATTCTCCTCCTTTCCACCCTTCCCCCCCCGCTTGCACCCCCGTTCCCCCCCCCCCCCTCCCCCCGTTCCTCTTCACTCTCCTACGTCCCTTCCCTCCTCTCCTCTCCCTCACCCTCCCCCACCCTCTTCCGTCCTCCCATCCCTCACCCTCCTCTCCCCTCTCCACCTTCCTCTCCTCTTCCTTGCTACATGCCCACCCCCCCTCCCCCCGACCCTTCCAGATTCTTCCCCCCTATCTTCCCCCTCACCTCCCCCCCCTCTCCTCTTCCTTTCCCTCCTTCTCTCCACTTCACTCCCTCTTCCGCCGCCGCCTCCTCCCTTCTCACCCCCTCTTTCGCTCCTTTATCCTCTACTTCACCCATTCCTCTCTCCTTTGCTCCCCTTCATTTTCTCTGCTCCCCTCCCTACATAAACCCCCCTCTGCCACTCCCCATCCCCCCCACTCCCCCTCCCCACACCTTTCCCCTTCCTGCCCCCCCCCCACCCCCCCCCCCGCAATAATCTCCCCCCCCCACTCCCCCCCCGCTATTCACCCCCCCATTTTCCCCTCTTCCTAATCCTCCCTCCCCCCCCACCCTCCTTCGTCCACCCTCATTCTCCCCCCACCCCCCCCCCCCCTCCCTCTCCCCATCTCCCTCCTTCCTCTATGCCCTTCTCCATCCTCTGCCCTCCCCCTCCTCCCCCCCTCCACCCCCCCCCCCCCCCCCCCCCCCTTTCTTTTCTCACCACCGTCTCCCTCCCTTCCCGACCCCTCCCCATTTCCCCCCTCACCCCTCATCCCCCCCCCACCTCCCCTCACCCCTTTCCCCCCCTCCCCCTTCCCCCCCCCTCCCCCCCCCCACCTTAACACCCCCACCCCCCCCCTCCCCCCCTCCCCCCCCCCCTCATCCCCCCCTCTACCTCCTCTTCTTTCCTCACTCTCCCTCCACCCCCTGCTCCTGCCCTACCTTCCATCCCACCTTCTCCTTCCTCCCCGCCCCCCCCCACCTCTATCACCCTCCCCCCTCCCCCCCCTCCTTCTCCCCTCTACCTTCCCCCTCTCTTCCCCCTCCCTTCTCTTGGAGAATCCCGTCGGTACTGTATCTGGTGATAATGCTTAGAAAACTCCTTCCAGGGGGTGAACCTCCCACCTCACTCGAGAGATGCCCTCTCTAGTTTAATACCACTCCAATTTCTCCCGCTTCCCCCACGGTTCTCCCCCCCCCGCTCTTTGCGGCTTTTAAAAGGTTCTACTCGTTGCTCCCTACCAAAAAGGGGGTTTTCCTGCCCCCCCTTTCTCGAACCACTTGTTTTTGAAGCCAGCAGATTTAAGGCTGCGCGCGTTTTTTGGCCAAAGTAACCAAAGAGAGGAGATTGCCCCCTTTTCTGATTTATGTCTTTCAATTCCCTTCCCAAAAGAGAACAGCATCTCTTTCATGAAAGAACATTCATTCGCGCTCGTCCTCCTGCGCTTGGTGCTTTGCTTTTTTTTCATAGAGCGATCCTCTGGAAGTTCGGTACCCCTTTTCGTGTCTTTAAGTGACCCAAACGTCTCTTTCTCCCTACGCCTCCTTGCGGCTCAGGACGGACCAGGACAGCTTCTTCCCCCCTACACTTGAGTTCGACTTGTTTCCTTTTTTTTTAACGCTTCTTTCCGCGCTCCCCCCGGCTGACAGTTCCCCCGCCTTCTCCAAAACCGATGGGTCCCAAAAATCTTTGGAACCCAGACACATCTCCTTTCCGGTCCTTCGCTTTTTTGTTTTTTTCTTTTCCGTACTGGCTCGCCTCTCTGTTTTTAAAATGCCTTTGGGCACGCCGCATGCGGGTCCACCCAATTTCTGCCTTTCCCTTCTTTGGCTTCCAACTACAGGTATCCTTCTCGCCCCCAATCGACTCATCGGTTGCGTTTTTAAGTCTCTCGACCGTCGGATGAACTCATCTTTAAGTCGTTCCACATCATTTCGTCTTTTGAGCCTCAAATTTTCCGGAGTGACGGCCGGCAATTGTTTCAGTTTTCTTCCAACTTACGAACCTGGAGACCGCGTCCTGGAGAGACTTCAGTTGTGCTCACTATCCGGCAAATATCTGATCCCAATAGGGAAAACACTTTTGTCCAATCAAGGATTCAGATTTTACGAACGTCTTGCTTTGGCTTTGGCCCCATAGATTTTAGTTATCCTACGCCACCCACCCCCCCAGACCCTGACCCCCCCCCCCCCCCCCCCCCCCCCCCCCCCCCCACTCCCTGCCCATTCATGGATCTCTCTACGGCATAGGCCCCGAATTTCGAAACCCCATGATTCTTCTGACCGATCCCTGAAGATTGAGTTTAGAAAGGGACGATAGGGGGAGATGCGGTTCCCCTTGCTCCATTTTCTAACTTCCCTTTTTTGTCAAGGTTTGGTGCCGAAAATTTCCCCCCCTTTGGCTCCGCTATTTTTCTTCCTGGGTGTTGTTTTTTTTTTTTTTTTTTTTTGTTGTGTGCTGAGATCGAAGGGCCGGTCAATTCTTTTTAATCCCCCATTTTCCCCCCCCAAGATCTCGTAGCCCGCGCTTTCTTTCATTCGGATTTTTCTTCCCCGATTCTACTCGCTCCACGACGTCGTTTATATTACACTTACCTTTACCGGTGGCAACCTTTTATGTCGCTGTCAGAGTTTTCGGCTGTTTCGTCCTTTCATTCTTGCTGTCCTGAATCAATATGTACGATCCCCCCCCACCACTTCTTTGGAAACTTTCTTTCCAGCCTACCCAATTCGGCTGCCTTAACTTTCCCCCTGCGATTAAGATAGTGCCCTTTTTTGGTCACTTTTTTCGAATTGGCGATTTTTTCCTTCAGATCTTTTTACCCTTCGGAAGCTCGAGAGCTTATTTTCAATCAACGTTTGTTGTTGTTGATAGATGATACAGAACAGTCAGTGCGTTTTTTCAGACCCCCCTCTGAAAGTAAGAAATCCGTTATAATTTTCTTCAAAGCGCTGGCTTTTTTCCCCCTGGAACACTTTACTGCCCCTTCCTTTGTCGGCTGGCGGCATTCCAAGATTGATGATCGTAAATTATTTTGCGGACAGAAGCGCACTTTGGTTTCGGCCACCCCCCATCCCTGCGCTCATCTCTTACCCCTTTATTCGGCACTTTTAGTGCACGGTGGCAGTCCAAAATGCCAGGGGTCCGACCCCCAGCTCGTTTTTTTGAGTCCTCCTTCGGAGACAAATCTTTTTCCTCCTCGTCCTAAACGAGATGGTTTTTAATTTGAGGGTCTGGGAACCACTCTGATTCCTGAACCGTCAAGTAACTCTTTCGAGCTCTAGGATCAATTTGCTGGTCACCATTCTTTGAGTCCCAGACCTTTTTCCCTATAAGACCCCCCTTTCGACCCCCTCTTTCGAACGGTATAATCCTTTATTTTCAGCCCCTTGCTCAGCTTTCATATTTTCTTCTCCGGATCCTTCTTTTTCGTACACATTCCTTGGAACCCCTGGCGTGACCTGATTTTTTGCGGTTAAGTATCTCCTCCACCCTTTCTGTCCCAATCCCCAACGACCAGCCCTTTTTCGTTTCACTCTCTTTCTCCCTGTTATCAACTGTTGGCAGGGTTACCCTAGGTCTCTCTATTTTCTACAGATAGTTTCCTGGATTCCTCCCCCTTCACTGGCTTTTTTCCCTTCCGCTCTTTGCCCTCCCATTTCTTCACCTTGCATCAAGTTCTTCCACACGAGGCCCCCCTTTCACCCCTCTACTCTTTTCCTCAAACACTTCACGAACGCCAAAGAAATCTCTTTAAGTTCACGAAGCCCTCGCTTCCCCCTCCAGCTTATGTCTTGAGCGAAGGATAACTTTTTTTGAGCCACTCGTTCCTCTCTCTTTTTTGCCCCCCGCTTTCCTTCGTCGACCCCCACCTCTTTTTTTTTTTCTGACAAGCTTTTGCTTCTTTTCACTCGAATGTGAAACCAATCGAAGTGGGCCCCCTCCCTCTTTTTCTTTTCAGACTTCAACCCCTTTTTTTTCCCTCCTTGCTGTCTGGCGTTTTACCTCTGTCTTTTTCCCTTTCCCCACAAAAGCAAAGCCCCAATTCTTCCATTACCCCTCAGTAGGTTGGATGGACCCCCCCTTCCCGCCAGTTACCGGCCCCATGTTTTCCAGTACGTGTTTCGGGTTTCTGAGGATCCATTTCGGACATACCACTAAAACCTATTTGCTCACATTTGTCGTATCGTCTGACCTTTACGATTCAACCCCAAGCAACGCCCACGCCCCGGCTGCGCATCTCCTAATTTCTCTGATTGCCCACTCGCATTTTGCCCCTGCTTTTTTTGTAGTGTTGACCTACCGTTCCTCCCCTTCGTTTCACCTCTCCTGTCTTTTGTCCTTTTTTAGCCTTCGATTCTTCGGTTCCCGTAAGAATAAAGATTTTTTCGTAACAACCTCTCCTCTTTTTCGTTTTTCTTTGACCCCAGACTAGGAAGACTTCTCCCGCCCCCACCCTGATCCCTTCTCCCCCTTTTGTTTGGCCTCGGGTCCGCGGACTTATGTCTTTTTTCTTTCACTTCGCGAATTAGCTAGTAATCGTTTCCGGTGTGTGCGTTTTCCCTCCCCCCGCTCTTGGACATCGAATTCTATATCCTTACGGGATCCCCGAACTTACAATCTCGCCTGTAGTTCTGT
>Ga0179593_1384543_pt1 | contig 12130 bp, 17 predicted proteins | sample CZODoug2_1_08_16_FD_185931 | JGI IMG/M metagenome (GOLD analysis project Ga0179593, IMG submission 185931) | Vadose zone soil fungal communities from Angelo Coast Range Reserve, California, USA - CZODoug2_1_08_16fungal (PacBio error correction) | ecosystem: Environmental > Terrestrial > Soil >... | reverse complement strand
GTTAGTATTTCCCACGCTTTTCGTAACCCTTCCTCCCCTCCTCCGGGTTTCCTTTTCAGGTTTTTCATACCTTCTCCCCCGGTGGGGGGACTTAGCCATTAGTATTGGAGATGAAGACTCCTCCATGGAGTTTTTTGCCAAAAGACATGTCGGGTAACAGAACTTCCTTGGACCCTTCTCCCCCCTCCTTCCTGCACTGGAAGTCCTTTTTGCCGTGTGCTGCTGCTTTGGGCAACTGCGAATGTAGTTCCACACACAGTCTCACAATCTCAGTTTTAGAATGTGATTGGCTCAACGTTGAGAGCCCCAAAGACGATTGAGCTGGCGGTCAGGATTTTTAATTTGACCCATCAGACCTTTAGCGTTCTTTTTTGCTATTCGTACGGCAGAGGTTAAGGGATCCCCAAAACCTTCCAAGGAGATTACCTTTGACACCCGGGGATTCTGGAGAGAGGTTTTTAGCCCCCCTAAGATGAGCCCTTCTTGTCTCCCGAAAGCCCCACAGGTCATACCGTGTCGGAGCCCTGCGGCCGCCGATCCACAGCAATGCGGTGAAACAGCCCCCCGTTACATGTCCCTGCGGACGGGATTCTGTCCAGCCCACCTTTGTGCCTGGGACGGGCACCGGCCACCACTTTCCCCCTGCGTGCACATTTTTTTAAAAAACCGAGCCCCACTTCAAGAGGCCCCATTTCCATTATAACGCAGAATTGATCTAGCAGGTTCCCTCGTTGGACGCGCAAGGACGTCCAGGCCCTTCCGGTATTTTCTGCAGTTATTTCGAAGCGCGTTTTACTCCCCGATTTTCAAAGCTTTTTCCGAGGGGATCTCCAAGACGATCGTAGTTACGGCGCCTGTCTTGATTGGTCCGATTTGTTTGTCCCCTGCCAACTTGACATCTCTGCCCGCCACGTTATGCTTTGACTCTTCAGCACTATATGCGAGTTTCTCTTTCACATGGGAACCGCGTCTTCCGCACCACAAATTTTCTCAAGTCTTCCTTCTTTTTTTCTTCGCTGATGGTAAGGACGCATTTTTAAACGTCTCCCAAATGTTGCTAGTAAAATCTCGCAGCCCTGATTTAACACTCGAGGATCTCTCACTTAGAACAATGTGAAAAAAACGCCCACTCTCCCCCCGGAATCGATGCGAGCAATATCTTCGCGTTGCGAGGCTTAGCTGATTATCGCACACCCCTTTTAAGACCGAAGATGGTTTCTCCTCTTTCTTCACGGCCGGGTATCCCGCCCACTCGCGCCAGCATGGACCGTTCCCCAAAGAATGCGTCAATCTCTTATTCCTACAGGTTCTTTCCTCGGAAGGAATTGCCGATCAACGCATGAAGAATTCAGAAAGAAATCGCAATACGCGGTTTTCTTTTTCTTGGAGTTCCAAATCCGGATCCCCATGCCCACCAAATTTCCTCCCCTTTCCTTGAAAAATTTTGTTGGTGGCGTCTGCCCCCTTTTCCTTTAGCATATTTTTTTCAGCATTCCGAGGAGCCCAACGAAACCTGTTTCGTCTGATACTTGAACTCCTTCAAGAAACACCCCAAGGTTGCTCACACAGCCTCTCGGCTCTTCTTCCTTGACCTTTCGACTAGCTGGGCTTTTGACTGCTGTCGCCTGAGTCCTTCTTTTTCCTGTCGCAGCGCATCCCCTAACCAGTCGCACCTCCAATATTTTTGTGCGAGACACACCCCTCACCAAGGAGAGACAGTTGCATTTTTCCTCTGAGTGACATCGTCGATGCGTCCTGCATTTATGCGGGAGCAAAACCCGTCAAATGCTTTTCACCTGCGGAAAAAACAGCCCTTCCCCGCCTGGTCGTGGCGCTGCTGTTATAATTCAGATCCATATCGAGACACCAAGCAACTACCTCATCTCCTCTTTTCTTTGCTACAGCATTTTTACCCTCGCTGATCAAGCTTTCGTAAAACCCAGTGACGATTTCCTCTGACGCGGCAACCCATCCTTCTCCGCAGTCCTCAACTGGTGAATGGACAGCCGCCACGGAGCGACTTTCCTTCTTGAAAATCATTCCCTCTTAACAACTCTCAGTGTCCACACTCGATCCTCTCCTAGCGTTCTCAACTCGAATTTGCGCAGAACCAACAAAAACCGGTCTTCTTGCCAGAGGAAAATGGACCCCGTCCTCTCAAGTTTTGCCATTGGCCCCTTGAAAAAATCCCACCCCTTGTAAAACACATTCCTAGGACCGCCCAATACGTTCCTCAAGAGTCCCATAGGACTAGTTCTTCCCTCTCTTAGACGTATATTTCTGTTTCTAAGTTTTCAGCGAACGTGGACACCAGCCGGATTTGTTGCTCAATGCGCATTATAGATAGAGGGGCCTTCCTCCCTCTTGTTTTGTTGAGAGAGGATCCTGCTGAGTCTCTGGTTGGCTGGTTTGCCGTGACCTTATTGCGAATAATTAACCCATCCTTTCTAACCTCAGACTGCCTCCATCTTCGCCCTAATTTTTACCCTCTCCCCGTTGAGTTTGTCGGACCTGTGCTTTGCGTTTTACAGGTGTGGGATTGTTCTCAATAAAAATGAGGTTTCTTTCCCTTTTTTGGAAATTTTCCTCAACCGGTTTTTTTTGGTTCGGGACCCAATTTTAGTTTCGAAGCTCTCCCTTTTTCTATGAGAATCGCGTTTTAATTAATTCGTTTTTCCTCTTGTTTTATGCTTCAGCCAGCTTCTGGCTTCTTGTCCTCAATTGGACCGTTCAGGCCGGGCACTTTTTGCAAGCATCTGATAAGAGAGTTTTTAGTTGATTTTACCCAACTGTGTTCCTATCAAATTTCCGTGTCGGCCCTTGAGTCCCGGAGAATCTTGGGCTTTTTTTCGTCGATGTTCGACTTTTTTGAATTTTGTACCCTTCCCTCTTCTTCGCAAGTATTTGCGGCACTGTGTTTCATCCTAATTTAAATACCGTGTGGTTTCCCCCCACCCCCAGAAGAGCCCCTCTCATCTCCTTTCCGTGTACGAAACGGTCTTTATTGCAGTTTTGTGGGTATTCCCTTCTATTTCTTGCTGATGCCGCTTCTATGGAGGCAGATCCGTTGTGCAGTATCCGTTGAAATGCTTCCCTCACAGCCGCACGTCAAGCGACTTCGTTAACTGCGTAAACTCCCCTGAGCGGGAAGTGTGTTTACATTTCGCCCCCTTTTCTTCGGGTACGGCAAGGAGTTTATTAAGCTATTTTCTTTTTTTGGCCTATTGTCGCAAAAGACTTTGGTGATTAAATTTTTCGAATTTTCCGGTCCCTCCCCCCCCACAAAAACACTGTTTTCTTAAGGTCTATAAGGGCTTATGGCATATCTCACCTGCCTTCTTAGCGTTTTTCCATCCAAAAACTCTTTCCTATTGCCTGGAAGCTAGTCAGAATTAGCCATAGATCTTCCGTATTCCTCGGACCTCACAAATTTTCTCGTTCTTTACTCCTGATTCTCTTTTTTCCATGGCTTGAATTGGCTTGGATGCATGTCCCCTGTACCCGCCCCCTCTCTCAACACGTCCCCCAGGTGTCACACGTGTAGTACACTTTTTCCCTTCGATAGTCTTACTCGATCGGCCTCATCTTTCGCGGCCGCGCCAACTTGGGGCATTTTTTGCGTTTGGTTCCCCCCTGCATAGGGCCCTGTTTTTAATTCTGAGTTTGTGGGCGATGGGTTTAACTCCGTGTCGGCAAGCTTTTGCGTTTCTGGGCATCCTGGGCTTAAGTGTACTCCTACGATGTCAGAACCCCCATGCCTAGAAAAAGAAGGAATCTTCCCCCGAAGTTTCGGAGACCCTAGCGTTAAAGGCTTAACCATGGGTTGGTCCTCCAATTGAGTGCTCATCCCTCCTACGTTCGGATCATCAAATTTGCGAGCACGACAAATAGGACTTCCATAAACGAACTTCCCGACTCTTTCTCTTCCCGGTATACTTTCCTGGATAATCAGTTCTTTAGCGTTTTCTCCACTTGAGCTTGCCCGAACCTTTTACAGTTTTCTTGCCCAAATGTGGAAGAGGTCCTTTCAATTGCTTTTCACATTTCCACGACGCCTCCGATCTCTAGCCTTCAGCCGGTCGAAGGAATGGGCCTCCTGATTCTTTAGAGTGACCAAATAGCTCCCCGTAGTGTGGGTTCCATGTTGGCAATTTTTTAAGGCGCCCCCTACCCTTCCCAACGCCAACAAGAGGAACCTCTCTAAAGGCGACCTTAGTGGTCAGTCCTTTTTAACAGACGCAAAGACCTGTCCCCTCGCCCACCCCCCCCCCGCCCCCCCCCCACCCCCACCGCTTTTTTTTTTTTGACAGACCGTGAACCTAAGTTCCCCCCCAGTGCGAATATTTTTGTAACCTTCGTGAGGAGGTACTCAAGAGACATGTCAAGAGATTTTCTTCTCTTTCCTTTTTTCCCCTCACCTGTTGATATTTCCCATGAGGCCTGCCGTTTTCCCTGCTCCAACCCTGAAACTCGGTCATGTCTCGACTGTCGCCAGTCAGCACTTCCCCCTTAAGAAATAGTTTCAACCCCCTTAGTACCTTAATTCGGTAAATAGCTTTACGAACTGTTCCCTTTCCCCCCTTCTCTGCTTCCCACCTCAAGTTCGAGTTGAAACATAGAATAGCTATGCCTCCATAACACCCCCCCATAATCTTCAAGCCTTTGGATCCCCCCTTCCCCCCCCCGCTTTACAAGGTTGGACCCGCCGGCTGTGTTGCCAAAACCCTTGAGGCTTTTTCTCCAGACCCCCTCAAGAGAACATTCTTTATTTGTGACAAACAAAACGGCCACCCGGGATATGAATTACAGTCCGCCCTTCTAGAAAATAGATTCCTTTCTTTTATAATAATAAGTTTTTTTGTTTTTCGGCGATCTTCTTTTTAGATTCTCCGAGTCGTACACCAGAGTCCTTCCCCCAGGTAGTTTCGTCAACAACTAGATGAGGCCTTCTGTCTTGGAGCAGGAGAATTACTTCGTTTTGAACAAGTCCCGTCTCGGAGAGGTAAATTCCCGGGACAAACTAGGTATTTTTTCACGGACCTAATTGGTTCGGGAGCGAGCTTGCGTGCTGCTTCTTTTTCCCCAAGAGAATGTAGTCCCCACGTCCCTACCCTCTTAGAATTTTTCTTTTTTCTTTCGTGACCAATTATAGGATAAAACGTTCTCCCCTCGGACAACTACCCCCTTTTGGTGTGTTGGGTTTGGTAGTACTTTTTGGGAGGGCTTGACTTCTATTATGTCGGTTCAATTTGTCTAGTGATTCGGCCACCAATTTTTTAATCAGGGATATCCCCCCCACCTGCCACGAGGTCCCCTGGAAAATGCCAAACCTTCCTAAAAAAGGAAATCCCTTTCCCCCTCGGCTGCTTCTTAGAATGAGACAATTTTCGCGAACCAACCCGCGGTATAGTGGTGTTTTAAAGATCGGTCTTCCCCTGCCCAGGAGTAACGTTTTTGCCCCTCCCCCTGCGTTCGTTTTTTTACCCAGTTTTGAATTCACCAATGCCTGCTGCTATCCCCTTTTTCCTCACACAGGGGACTTGGAGCGAAGGCCCCCCACCCAACCTGGCCCCCAACATGGGAAACCTTCCTTTCTTCCCCCCCATATTTTTTCCCAACGATTACCCCACATCCAGTTTCTTTTTCCCACCGTGCTCCCACACCGCTTACGTCTGACGAGTATTTTTGACTTCCAGTGTACGCAATTTGCCCTCCCCACTCGGGTAGCCCTTTTTTAGATAAAGTTTGTGGAGTTATCCGAAGGTGACCCGCTCTTTTACCAGTTTATTGGCTTTTCCATGGGGGATTAATAAGGCGGCCTGCCGAAGAAGAGCTTGGTCCGCATTACTGGATAAGGTTGTTCTGTCGCGCATTTTTCTTTTTTTTTTTCAATCCCCGAGTTATTTTGCCATTAATGACTCCATCGATTGAGACCATTTTCACGCCCCCCCTGGGTAATTCCAGTGTTCCTTTCTCGGCCCCCCCTCTTCTATACTCATGTTTTTCGGCGATTCTTTTTTCAAGGTCATATTATTTATGAAAAGGACCCCAAATAGCGGGCTGAACGCGCCCTCACCAAAGCCGTTCAGGCGGATTCCCCCTTCCCCCATTAGTCCCCGACCTCCTCAAAAGTAAATTCTATTGAACACCCCCCCTGAAAGTATCCAGTTTTCCCGGATTGGCGTGGCCAGCAGTATCTTTTGCCCCCAGAGATTTTTCTTCCCTCTGAGAGATCTGTTCTACAAAGGTTCTTCTTGACCGTTTTCCATAGAGTGCGGCACTTTTGTCTAGACCTGGTGGTCCCGTCCCAGCCAACGAGTCCGGTAGCTGGAAATTTCCCAAACTCCCAATCTCCAGCGTAATCGAGTAATTCCTCAGGTCTTCTCCTCTTCTCTCTTTTATAAGTGGTACTTTTTCCTCCCAGAGACGAGGTTCAAAGCGTTGTTCTTGCTCCCCCTCCGAATAAGGATGAGTCCCACCTCTGTTCCCGGACAAAACAATCCGCCTCCCTTGCCGAATTTCCACTGTTTCTTTCCTTTCCCCCTGCTCATTGCCTTTCAGAAAAAGAAAATGCGGGGGCACGCGAATATCCCCCCTTTACACGTGGATACGCCCCCCGTCACTAGACGAACTTGGAGAAGAGTCCGTTTCCCCCCTTCCGGCTCTTTCAGAAGATGTTATAAAGCCCGGCTTGCGGGCCGGTGCGTCTTTTTTGAGTTTTTTTAAAGTTTTTTTGCATGCGCACTACGCCCTCCCCCCCCAATGGGGCCATCCCTCGGCCTCTCTTTGAGAGTCAAAAAAAGGCCTAATCCCCTTCCGGTTTTTTTATTGCTAACGCGGCGATGGACGCGTCCGCGAGCGATGCTACCCTTTCCATTATGGAACCCCTGGTTTTGAAACACATTCCGCGCAGCCCGTGGCGCTTTGGCGGAGACCCAAATTGCAATTCGAGAGTTCCCCCCCCCCCCCCCTTTTCAAGTAGGGGCCTTGAGACCCTCCCCAGTTTTTCGCCACGAGCTTAAGCTTTGGCTGTGGACCGAAGCGTTATTGATCCTTTTTTTTTTTCCTTGCGGCAAAACCGCCTGGCGTCCCCCCCCGGTGGCTCAAGTGTGGGAAATGAGCCTTACTTTTTTAGCGATTCGTCTTAACCCCCCCCATAGGCCCCCAACCTGAGTACCCCCCCTCGCTGTAGGACGTGAAAGCCTCCTCCCTTTATAAACCGAAAATTTGATCGGCACCCAAAACGGGAGACTTTCCCCTGAACCAAGGTGTTAAGCTTCCTGCCTCCCGCAATATCCTGTTCCCCGGTTAAAACAACCCTCAACGATCCCCCTCCTCGCCCAAAAACTCTTAATCCGCCGTGGACCCCCCCCATTCTTCTAAACCCCTCGAGGCTTTCTCGAAGCTTTTGGCCTGTGATTAGCGCAACTCAGTTCAACCAGTCCTTCTTGTGTCAATCTGAATTGAAGTTTTTTTCGCAATAATCTCCCCTTTTCCCCTCCTCCTCTGTGGTTTGTTGGTCTATTCCTTCTCTTTCCCGGCATATTAGAAAAAATTTCACTTCTGGTTGACGGATTCGCGACCTCCCCTAATAAAAACCTTCGAAAGAAATGCTCATTTTTTTACAGTCTTTCCATTAACTTTCATTTTTAATCTGGTGCGCATAATTCCCCCCTGATGCTGTTCGTTAGGATTTGTGTTTTTCTTTTTACAGCTTATTTACCTTCACATTCCAAGAGGTTGACGTATTGACATTGATATTACACCCTTCTACGGAGACAATTCTTTACCTGGCGGGGCACAAGGACCAAAGCTGCCTTGCGTTGTTTCGATGCTGGCAAGATAACATTAGATTTGCCACTCTACTCTCGGGCTTTAAGATGTCTTAATAACTCAGTTTTACGTGACGGTTTTTTGCATATTGGCTTTTTTTTTCCCGCCCCTTTCCCTCCCTCGTTATGGATATCCCATTGAGCCCCCTTGCAGGCGCCCCCCCCGGAGTTTGACTCTTTTATAATGAATTGTTCTTTCTTTTCCATGTGACGCTCCCCCCGGATTTTTATAAGCACTCAGCATGGAAAAACAAACCTTTCTTGCGATTACCCAGAGAGGTCGGTATATGTTCCCCGCATGATTTCGTCTTTTCCTTTTTACAGAAGATGATCCCCCAGTCCCGAGCTGAGGTGAGATGTTTATCTACTTTAAATTTCTTTTCCCCGTGGGACCGCTCATAGATGGAGTGCTCCTCAATGTCCTTTCATTTTTTCCCACCAGGCTTCTTTTTTTCCCCTGGTATTTTGGTCTTTCACTCTTATCCTATGTTGAGTGCGTCTCTTTCGGACTATTCTCTTCTCCCCATTTTTATGAGCTCAGCCTTAAACCGGACCAAGTAACCTGAAAGCCGTTAGTCCCTTTTTTTTTTTTTTTTTTTCCAAAATTAATACTCGCAAGTTTTTTATGGCTTGAAGTATCCCCCTTCGACCTTTGAGGCGTCAAAGTTATTTTCTTCCCACTCTCACACATTTTTTTTAGTTTTTTTTATTTTTTTAGTTAAAAATCTTTCTGGTGATGATATTACCGCAAGTTTGCCAGGTCCTCACCCCAAGTACAAGGCTTGTCCGTTTGTAATGTTTTACTCGGAATCCTCCTCTCTATTTCGTAGTTGGTTTCGTCAGCAACCGCTTTGCACTTATGCAATAAGTTAATCTTAATTAAACGCAAGTTCTTCCTCTCCTTTCTCGGCCTATTTAGTATAGGTCTTACGCTGGAGGTTTTTTGTAAATTTGACTTGTCTGGCGCGTGGTTCTCACACGGCACTTCGACTCCGTTCTCACCTGTCAGTAAGTTTCCAGTGTTTCCTTAACTGGTCACTCGCCAGTTTCAGAGACAGGAATTGCCCAGATGCCTTCAAGCCGAACAAGTGGATGGAATTTTTTTATTTTTTTTAACAGATCTTTTTCCCGGTCTCCTTTAGGCGGGTTATAATAACTTTTCAGCTGGGTTTAATGTCTTTTCTTTTCCTCTTTTCGTTTCTTATCGTCCTCTCCTTTTTGAGGTGGATACTTTGAATCATGCATGACATCGAGAAACTCACCTTCTCTTTTTTTTTGATCGACGCTTTTTTTTGATGCTCCTATATTTACCCTGGATTTCCATGGGCAAAATTCGCGAATATTATTCCATTCTTTCCTGCCTAACAGGTCGATAGTAAAGCTTGCGGTAGCAAAGATCCCCTCCTCTTCCCCCCCTCCCTTCCTCTTCTTCTGAAGTATTTCTACCCCACCCCAGCTTATGGAGCTGCTCATGATTTTGCGAACCCTCTTCTTTCCCCGTCTCCAAGACAACTGCCAAGTGACAAAAGTGCCTCTTGCCTTGCCCTTGAGTCTACGTAGTCCTTCTCTAGCTTTAGACACCATAGGTTCGAGCATTAGGCCGAGTTCTTATCCTTTACCATCTCTTTATAGGTCAGAGCAGGCACCTCAAAGTAGGGTAACAATTGTTACGTTTCCTTAGTCTTATCCCCAGGATGGGATTCCCTCTCCCCCCGGAATCCAAGGTAAGGACATGAAGTTGAAAACTCCCTCCAGTTATCGCGGGCCCCAGGGCCCACTCTTCTTCCACATCTAATGTATGTTTTTTTTTCGTTACAATCATTTTGATACATGCGTCTTCTCCCCGTCCCACTTTTCTATCGTCAATGTACCGTGTTCTGTTGTTCTTCCCCCCTCATCTGTCCGGTTTTTTCCATGATGGCCCTCCGGTCGTACAACCAGCCCCGTCTAAATAGCTCAGTTTTGACCCTTCCTTTTCCAAGTCCGAAAACGTATTGTTCAAAGATACTAGAGACATAAGATGCCATCCTCTTCCTCCACGAGTATGAACACCCCTATGTGATATTTTTTCCCCCCCGTCGAGTTTCCCCCCTAGCAAGCACTCCCAGCTTAGCGGCAATCCTGCTTCCAAGCGTCCTCCACAGCGTTCACACCAAGATGCAGTCTTGACCCGACCGCAGACCCTTCTTTGCCCACAACCCCATGTGAGTGAATTCCGCTCTCCCCAGAATAATCCCCCATAGTAACCTTTCCTTGAAATCACCATACTTGAACCTCCCCCCCTCTCGGAGTCCTTTCTCCCAGGCTTTTTACCTCTTTCCCTTTTGATTCTCTATACCAATCCGTTTGGTTGAGAGAGACTTGTTCTAGACGTTTTTGCGCCCCTCCCTCTCCCCATTCTCTCCGGGTTTGCATCCTAGTGTGATTTTTCACTCCTATCCCGGTGTCATCCTTGTCTTGGCCCGACGCGCCATTCCTCATGCAGTGGGCAACCGACCCGTTTGGTAGGTTCCACTTCCTGAACTCGAATGATCCCCTCGGTTATCTTGCGGGCACTGGAAGCATTTGGGCTCTCTATGATGTTTCAGTTTTGGAAAGAGTCAATGTTCTTTTCAAAAGTAATCAGAGGGTCTTCCCCATATTCGTAAGATATGACCAATAGGATTTTACCCCTTGTACCTTGACACATACCCGCTAGAGACTTGAGGGCGTTTGATGAATGACTCAGTCACAGCCTGCGAGTGAGGTGCTTCGACATTTCCTTTTCCGGGACACCCATCATGGGGCCTGAAACTCACCTCTACACCCCGGAATTGACTTTCTTCTTTTATGGTCCCCTATCCTTTACTAATGGCAAAAGCCTTGAGCGAACCCCACTCCCCAGATCGCACTGGGGCCTCTTCCGATTCCTTGTTGAGACTTCAAGCCCTGGCGTGAGTTTCCACGCTTGAACTCTTTTTTTTTGCAGGTGGGCTCGGCCCTGTATTCACACCGGGTTTGGCGGCTCTCGCCCCCGTAAAACCGGCCACAAGGGCCCTAACTTTTTTTTCCATATTAAAAATACCTTCTTACATACCTGTCGTCCCCCCCCAGTTTGATTATAGCTCCCTCTCTCAGGGAATCCGTAGTGGACAAATGGCCGGCAACTTTCCCTTCCCCCCCATATGTTAAGATACTGTTCTGTCCCTTTTATTCCTCCGTGACCTCTTTGTTTTTATACATCCCCTCCCGATTCCATAATGATGTTGATTTCCAGGACTGCAGTGAATGAAGATGCGCATCGCATTCTGGACCGTTGGTAAGGTTTTAGTGTCCCCGCGATTGACTTGACCTTTATCGAGCCGTTATGCGGTAATGAAGCCATTTTTAAGTTTCTTTTACATGGTTTAACCCCCCTTTCCACTTCTAGATGCAAACACATCTTCCCCCTCTAAATCACTTCAATTTTTCAGGCGCGAGAGGGGTTCCTTACCCTTGTTGATTGCCCCCAGGACCAGATTCGCAGATAGACCCTCCCCCCCCCCCCTCTTATCCTGAGACACGGATTCCCCCCCCAAGGCTCAAACCCCTCTGGATCACCGCCTGCCAACGCCCCCCTTATCCCCTCTCGTGAACCACTGAGAGCGCCTAGGATTGCGCTTATAGGCAATGAGATTATTGAGATTCCCCTCTTTTTTCGCTGATTAGAAAAGGTTCGATCCCCCGAAGATTTTGATATTGCGGGCTTTTTGTTAGAGCCTGGTTGGTTCAGGCCAGACCCCTGGACAGATGGCCACGGACACTCCCCCTTCCAGCGGAACGACTATTTTCTTTCCGTTCGACTATCGCTCCCAAGACATCGTTTTCCCTTGCCTTTTTGGTATGTCTGTCACGGACCTTCATTTTTTTTGTCGGCTCATAAGAAAAGTCTGTCGTTAGTCCAATCAGGTCAAACTTTCTCCTCTCCCGACTCCAAACCCGGCTGTTTCGGATGAAAACTGCCGTTAATCTCCCCATAAACAGAGGGGTTCCACGAGTCAGAGCAATAACCCCACTTGTGCGGTTCGTGAGAAATCCACCCCTTTAGCCTCAAGAACCCCCCTGTTCTGAAGCTACTCAGCCATTGTGTGTCTCCCTTTTAAAGCCCTTACTTTTTAGCGGGAGTTGATCTACCCTTTTTTTTTTTCTCTGATCTCTTCACTTAATCTCCCTCGATCCCGCAAAGAAGCTCCCCTTCCTCCCCAGGTGAAACTGATTGAGAAAAACACTCCCCAAGTCGAATGACGGGCCGGGCAGCTGCTGACACTGCCCTTCTATTC
>Ga0179593_1372089_pt1 | contig 12130 bp, 17 predicted proteins | sample CZODoug2_1_08_16_FD_185931 | JGI IMG/M metagenome (GOLD analysis project Ga0179593, IMG submission 185931) | Vadose zone soil fungal communities from Angelo Coast Range Reserve, California, USA - CZODoug2_1_08_16fungal (PacBio error correction) | ecosystem: Environmental > Terrestrial > Soil >... | reverse complement strand
TTTTCCCGATCTTTCCCTGACTTTAGCTGTCCAAGTTGCTTTGCTTGGACGTTTGCTAGAACGGGCACTCGCCCTCCGCTGAAGCCTGAACGGCCTTTGCCGAGGCTATCGTCCATTTGAGGCCCGCAGGCCACTTTTCTCTGTTTACCTTCCTTCCCTGCCGTGTCTCTCTTCCCTTATCGAAGGAGTGGCCCACGGGCCTGCGGTGTTTTTTCTTTCCGACAGGTTCACTGCACAGATGCATTCGAGACTTTGATTAACCCCAAGTGCACTCTCTCCCATTCTTCCACTCCCCCGTCGCCCTTTTTCCCCCAGCAACGTCCAATTAGCTTTCCTTTGTCTTTCTGTTCCACGGTTTGCCTGTCGGGCCCCCGCTTTATGAAAATTGTCGGCAGTCTGTGGAAACTTCAAAGCACCCTCTCCCCATCTCTTTCACGAGCGGTTCTTTTTCGCCTTTTCTCCCCTCTCTCGTTTTGATGTAATACAAAGCGGCACTTTTCTTTTCTTTTTTTTTTTTTTTTTTTTTTTTTTTTTTTTTTTTTTTTTTTTTTTTTTTTTTTTAGGGCATGCCTTCATTGGACCAATGGCGATGGACCACTTCAATGATCGCCAAGCGCACACTTATCTCTCTTTCTTTGGTCCTTTCTTCCCTCCCGCGTTTTTTTCCTGGACATTTTTCACTTCTCTACATTCCCCCCCACGACGAATCAAATTCCGAGCGGGCATCAAGCCTCAAGTCCACGACCAATGATCTCTTTCTCACCCTTGTTTCTCCGGTCCCCTTTTGCAAGCCCCATGCCCCCACTTCGGGATCAGTCACCTTATTTCTCACCCAAGCGGGTCCAGCACCATCTTTGTCTAGCCCATCCCTTCCTTTCTTTTACGGACGACAAAAGTGTTTTGTACCTTACCTTCTTCTCTATAGATTTCCTAAACTCTATCAATTTGAACCAAAAGGGCGTTTTTCGAACTCTCCTCTCCCACCCACCCTTTTCCCCAATCTCCCTTTTCTTTTTTTTTTACTATATCATTTTCTCCACCCAAACTTTCGTTCATCCCCTTTCTGGGAGAGGGCTCGAGAAGGGGGAGACGACAATTGACTGCTAGTTTTTTTCCCCTTTTCCCTCGCCCCGACTCCCCTTCATCGTTCCCTCTTGGAGATTCCCCCCTCGTTCTTTTAAGCGGGTAATGAAAGATGCGTCGAGTCGACGAACAATTTTCGACATGACCTCCTCTCCTTTTGTCTTGTGTTTTTCACAATCGGGACGCTTCTCTCTTCTAAATCTTCTTCTTACTCCAGATCTCAGTTTTTTGCTTTCTCTCCCCCTTTCCCCCTTGAACAAGGTTTCTGACCCTTTGTTATGGACGGAACCCTTCTGCAGTTCCTTACTGATGCGCGGCCTCCCGAGTAGTGTGAATGAGTTGCTGATTACACCCCCTTCAACTTGAATACTTCCTAAGGTCGATCTCTCTTGCCGTTGCGAATCTCTGGTTTTCCTTCGTATGCACCCCCTTTCATCCGCCCCATCTTTGAAGGGAATTGTTGTTTAAGCCTCCCTTCGATTGGTGGAATGCCCGTCGTCGCCCCCCCCCCCCCCCCCCCCCCCCCCCCCCCCCCCTGCCTTGATTCCCGCTCAGCTCCGTCCGTTACAAGCTGTGGCCCGGTCCAAGAAATCGTTTTTTTTTAGCCTACACGGCATTCGGTCCACTGGTTTTGTTCGAGTGAAGGATCCCGGTATTTTCCCCCCCTCTTTCCTTGAACCCGTTTCTGCTTCCTTCCCTTGAAAGTGAGTTCCCGCGAATTTCGTCCAGAGTGGAGTTATATCCTCCTTGTTTCAAATAGGATGGAATTTTATCAAATTCAACTCTTTCTTCTCTCCCCCTTTTTTTTGGCGAGGTTCCCCGACCTACGCTTTAAACCGAGGCCCCCTGTAAGACCCGACCCCTTTACTTTGACCCATGCGCTGGACTCGAATTCGTTCAACGCTAATTTGAGTTCCCTCCATGTTTTTTTCGCTGCCCCAGATGCTCCTGACAGTTCATACCCCGCTCCACCATCCTCGCTTGCACTGCATGCTCCACCCTTCGGATCTTTTTTGATGTTTTGCCCGGCCGCCTTGAGTTACCCCTGGCGATCCAAACCGTTACGACATTTAAAAAGAGTCCTTCTTCTTAAGGTCCCCTTCCTTTTTTAGGTAGAGCCTTCCCCTGACCCGTACATTCCCTTTCTCGTTCTCTTTTCGCAATCTCTATGAGTTTTCTCTATCCCCTCCTTTCTTTCCCTCTTCTGAGACTCCCTCGCTCTTCTTTTTGCCTCGCGTTCTATATTCCTCGCTTGGACATTTCTTCCTCCCCTGCGTGGCTTTTCACTTTTCTATCTTCCTTCCATCAGTGATTTCTGGATTGATTCTGTCTCCGGGTAGGCCGACCCCGCCCCCGCGACCAACCGTCTTTTGGCACTTTTCGGTATAATGATGCGGTGGCCTCTGCTCCCTTTACCCCCTCCACCTCGCGTGTTGGGAAACCCCACACAGGGATTTCCACACTGGATCCTTTGAGTCACTGATTCCCACTGTTTCATCCTGTCCCAGCTCATTTTAACCTTTCTACCCTTTAACCCTTTCGCACTGCTTTTGTTGTTAAGCGACGGCATAATGCCCACGACTCTTTTCTCTCCCAGGTCTGCCTTTGAACTTTTCCCTTAGTTCCGGGACCCATTCTATGTGCACTAAGTGTCCTGACTTTTTTTCACCCCAGAATTTCGGTCCCCCCCCCAATATCCTTCCTCTTTAGTTCTCGGACACTTCCTTTTTTAAATTTTTCGGGCTTTGGGCGATCCTTTGACCCGACTTCTCAAGCTAAGTTTTAGCTCTTACTTCCAGTTTCAGAGACCTTTCTGCACTCCAGCCGTTGAGACGTAGTAACGTTATGCCATGTTTGCTGGGCGGCTAAGCCCCTTTTTTGGTCTCCGTTTTTTTTCATTTTTTCACCCTTCACGGAGCGGTCGCTTGCTTTTTTTTTAATCCAACCCGGAATGCTTTTTGCGGATGTTGGAGGTCTTTTTTTTAGAGCATCTCGTCTTTATCTGTGTTGACTGATCATCCTGTCACCCTTGTAACCTGTTTTCCCCTCTTATTTTTTTTTCTAGCTTACCTCGGACCAACGATGTGAACCACCCATTTGTCAATAATGGTGCCCCCGGACCCAGGGGCATCACGCCACCGCCCCTTCAAAACCCCCTTTCTCCTCAACGGGCCCCCTGTTTTGTGTTTTCTCCTTTTTTCCCTTGACCCGCTAGTGTGCGAATTAGCTGATCTTGGCGGGGCAGGCCTCCCCGAAAAGTTTCCGGAGATTACAGATCTAGCACCAACTCAATTTTTCAATTTCTAACCCAAACCATGCCTCTCCTCCTGTTTTTTTTTTTTTGTTCGCGTCCTTGGTCGCCCAGGCCTTTCCTTACCCCTTTGCACTAGCTTTTCCCGAGCGTTTTTACACTGAATAGTTCTGTAAGCATGATGCTTCCTCCGATATTTCCTTCTTTCCTGCCTTTCGGTTACTGACCCAGCATGCGTTCGAACGAATTTTTCCCCCGTTTTTTTTTCGCGGCCCGCCCTTGAGCTCTGTTTCATGTCCCTTTCTTCCAGTCTTTTTTTCACCCCAAGTCTGCTCCGCCGTTTCAACTTCCGTTCCCCCAACGTGTTGATTGTCGTATAATTCCGATAGTTCCCCATCGCTAGTACTTCACCGTTCCACCTCTGTTGGGTCTTTTTTCTTGTTTCCTTCCCCGTATACCCGATCACCCCGCCCCTCCTCCTTTTGAAGCGATATGACAATTTCGCGCTCTCGGTTCGGAATTCATAGCCTTCACTTTTTGTTCCTTTCGTGGCCTTTCTTTCACCATAAGACCAGAGTGCGTAGGTTTGATCTTCTCTCGTTTCCTATATGATACTCGCTGATCTGGACAAGAACGCAGAAGCGAAAGCTAACCCCTCTCTTTGACTTTCTCTCTCCAGCTTTCTTCCCCTTGGTCTCCTGCTTGTCCCACCTTTGTTCTCCAGGTTTCGCTCCCTTTTTTACGGCCTACAGACCCCTTCGATCTCTTTAGATTCTCGGGTTTTCTCTCCGTTGCTGTTCTTCTTGCTTTTGCTCTTTAGAGTGCGAGGTTTTTTTTTTTCCAATTCGGCCCGACTTACGCCCTCCAAGTCCATTGACTTTCCCACTTGAACCCCACCTTTCGGTCTTTCCTGGGGCCTCTGTGTAAGCTTGTCAAAGGGTTTTGTTTCCTTCCGGCCCCTCAGCCAGAAGTTAGAGTTTCCCCCCGTTTGCAACAGAGGTTGTCTCAATACCCCGGTTGTCTCCTGGCTCTATTCCTCTCTCTCACTTCTGCTGCCGCTAACTTCCCCTGCTTCGCATTCAGGACTTTTAGTTTTCATTTTTGCCAGGTGTCATGACCGGATACCGTCACCAGCACCAGTGCTTCCGTTCTTTCTTATTTCTGTCTTCCCATCTTTACCCTTTCCTTGCTTTGCGTTTTAATCCCCTTCCCTGACCTCGGTCCTTTCGCGCGGCCCACCCCCGTCTTGAAAAGATCGGTTAAATGTTTTTGCTCAACAATAATTCAACCTTGGTATTGTTGACATTTGCCTCCCGAAGGTACTTTTGCCCTCTCCATTTTTTGCTTTCCGCTGGCTGAACATTTTGTCCTCATCTCAAATTTTGCCCCCCAAAGCGAAAATGACCTTGTGTAAGTTACAATTAGTCTTACCCTGTCATCGTCTTCTGTACTCTCGTACAGGTGGTTCGTAGCTTTGAATCCCAAAAGGCCTTGACAAACATCCTTTGTATTGCAAATGGGACTTTAGTACCTCCACTCTTCATTAACGCAACAAACCAACACCCTTCTTTACTGTATAGGGCTGATTTAGCCTACGAAGCAGCTCTTTTTCTGCCTTCTTATTGTTCCCCTTCTCGTGAATTTTTCTGGCCCGGAGTCGTCCCTTCCCTGCTTTTAGGAAACGTATACTCCGAGGGTCTTTCTCGTATTGTTTCCCTTTTGGTCTTTCGTTGACCCTTTCCCCACGTTTTCATCCAGTATTCCATTTTTCTGATTCCACTTTCTTCTCTCGCTTTGCCATGAGCATGACCCCCTTCACTTTGTCCCCATTATTAAGGCCCCCCTCTCTATCAGCTTTGCCTGTTGTGTTTCTCTTTTTTCTCTTCCCCCCGTCGCCCGTTTGTGTCAAAATAGATGGTTTTTTAAGCTGAGCACCCGTTCCCCTTATGACTGTTCCCCCCCCCTCAACCTTTTTCCTGGCCGCTCCCCTTCCATTTCCGCTTGATTTTGTTCCCAGAGGCTTGCCTGATTTAACTGACCCCTATGAAGTTCGATAATTTGCTCTTTCCTCCATTTTTTGGCTTGCAATTTCCTTCCCTCTCCCTGGTTTATACCGCTGGAAGTCCTTTTTTTTCTTTTCTTGCCATTTTACTCTTCCTTCGTGCAGTGTACGATCTCTAAGGTCTAGCGTCGAAGCTTTTTCCCCAACTTTGACTTCTTCGCTCCGGGTTAGTTGCCGATGTCTCTCCCTGTTTCTTTGCCCCTTTTCTCAATTATTATTCCCCGATTAAGGCCACTCTTAAGACTTGCCCCTTTCCCTCTTATCTTTCTCACGAGACACCCCCCTAAAGCACCGCTCGTTGAAAGAGGTACCCTTTCAAGAAGTTTTAAGCCTTCTTTCTGTGCTTTGCCTTCTCCCCCTACTGCCCTACATCCGTTCTTTTCCCCTTCCCCTCATCCTTTAAAGACAGAGTTCAACTCTTTCTTAAGTCACGCTTGTCTTTTCTTTCGGTATTAGCGACTTGTTGGTGTGATTGACAGCTCGTCCATTGGGCTTTCTGTGACCTAGCCCCCCCTTTCCACTCTTTTTTTTCCCCCCTCCACTTTGACACCCTGTTCTTTACAAACAGTATGCCCCAAGTGGAAAGTCTGTTTTATTGCTTTCTTTCAGTCCCCTGAGTCTCCCCGGTGATTGTTCTGGTTCTAGTTTGCTAGAATTTCTTCTCTAGTTCCCCCCTTTTGCTAACAGATAGCGAGTTTTAGCCCCCCCCTCTAGATGTGCCTTTGACTTCCCCCCGCCCTTTCCCAAATCTTCGTTCATCGAATTTCCTCCCTCTTCTTTTCCTCCCTTCCTTTGTTTTTTATTAAGTCCCTTCGATTTCGTTTTTCTTTTACGCGTAGTTTCCCCCCTGCCCATCGAGAAGTCTTTTTAGTCTTCCTCTACTCTTGCTTTCTCGCATAAATTCGCGCCTCTCCCAAGCCAAATTTTTCCCTGCGGTCAACGCTGCCCCTACGTTGAGCTGAATTGAGCTTTGGCCCCCCCTCCTTTCTGCTGTTTTTTGTGCCCCTTGTTCAATTTTTTTTTCCCCCACGTTTAATTTGACGGCCCCTATGACCTGTTCTAATCGCATGCCCTGCCTCCCCCCTTTGCTACCGACCAGTCCCTTTCTTATAACCGATTTAATATCCAACCGTCCCCACTCGATTTCCTTTTTCCTTTCCCCTTTACCCCACCCGGTTTTTCCTTTCGTTTTTTTCCAAAATTGTTTTTTTCCCCATGAATCCCCCTTCCATCTTATTCTTTTTTTTCCCCTCCACGAGGCGGCGTCCTTTATTCGCGGTTTTTTTTTTTTCTCCCCTCTCTTTTTTTGTTCCCCTCTTTCCCTTGCCAAGTAGTTTGTTGTTTTTTTTTCATACGCCCCCCCTTCCAACTTTCTCTCCCTCTTTCGAAGATGTTCTCCCTCCCCCCTGATTTTCCTTGACCTTCCTGCCCTGCTTCGTACACCTTCCATCGAGAAAGGAACATTCCGGATAAGACATCAGCCCCTAACAATCTCTCTTCTTTCGTCTTCCGGAATTTTTCCTCCTGCCAAATTGCGTTACTTTCCCCCCATTATCGTACCCACCATGTCAGAGGGGTCAGGAAATCCCCCATCTCTGAGTATTTCATCATTTTCGTTTCCATCGGTTACACCCTTTTTTTTTTTTCCACGGTAAGCCTCACCGATAGACGTCTGTATCAGGAACCTCCCTTGACCCCCCCCCAAACTTCTTGGTCGAAAAGCCCCTCCCCCCGATCCAACAACACCCCCTTTTTGCAAAAGCTAGTTTTGCGTTCGACCATCAAACCATTTTGCCTTCACTACTCAGTCTCTTCCCCCTTCTCGACAAGGGGTCTCCGATAACAATTGTCCAAGCAGTTTTACAACGTTTTTTCCCTCTCCTGTAGTTCGCCATTTTCTTCCCCTCCCTGTAGTTCCTGCCTTTCCCCTTCCACGAGCGGGCTCCAGCTCTCGACTGACCTTATTCCGACTTATTTTCTGGTCCTCCCCCCACAAAGGGGACTGTTCTTTGTCTTAGCGCCAAGCTTTACTCTTTCAGCCTATCTCCTTTTTTTCTGGTTTACGCTGCACGTTTCCTCCCATTCTGTTTTCCACTTGAACGGGTTGATTCCGGGAACGTCGTTCCACCAGATGTCGCCAGGTAATCGCTTGACATGGCTGTCCGTGCTACAACCTACAAGGTCCTCTTTTCGCTTGATCAAGACTTTCCCCTGTTTTCCAGAAAACGATGGCCGTCAGCGAGATTCATTGACAATCTTTGTCCCTTCTGCCCTCTCCCCCCCTGGTTTAGTTTTGTTGGAGCACTTACCTGTCCCTTTTTCTTCACAGATTTTTTTCGCCCTCCGGCGTGCCTTTGACTATCCTCGTTCTACTGGCCCCTTTCCCCTAAATAGTCTGAGATGCTACAACACCTGTTTTTCCTCCCTTTTTGACGTTCCTCTCTTTCCTTTGCCCACCCTCACGGACACTGTCCATTCAATTTCTTTCTCCCCAGTTTCCCAAATTGAATGCTTCCACTCTTTCCGAACCAATAACTCTCCTTATTGATTAACCTCCGCAACTGATTTTGTCGAAAAACTTTGGATGGCGTTTCCTCTATTCCCTTCACGTTCCCCTACCAACATACACACGTTTGTTCCTTGCCTTTCTTCAATTAACGTGCGGCCAGAGGATAAGTCGTCCCAAGAGCCCCCTGAGGTCCCTGGTTCTCCTTAGGCTCAGCCTCTTCACAAAATCACTTCTCTGATTTTCCCACAGAACCCTTCCACACAGCATTATAGGACCCCCCTTTTCGTGGTCAAGCCCCCTTGCGTCTACCTGCCGGCCCCACACACCCGTTGACTTCGCCATTCTATCCTCCTTCTAAAGGCTTCCGTCTATCTTCCCGCCTGCAATCACGCTCTTTCGCCCTCACTTCTTGCGTTCTTGTCTTGCCTCTCATTCCGTATCAAGTACCCTTTCCTCGCTCTTCCCCGCAGTTTTTTTTTTTCCCCTCCTGACGTAAGAGCTGCCCGGCTTGCAGTCGCCCGCTAATTGCCAATCTTCTGCTTCAGAAGATCTTAGGGCGGTCTCTGTCCGGCCTGGGCCGCCGCTCAAAGGATATTTTTCACGGTTTTTAAATGAGCTTCGTTGTTCATTATAGTCGACCCCTCCCACGATTTTCGTTTTGAACGGACCCCCACCGGGCTAGCGCGTTTTCCACTATTTTGTAGTGCACCCTGACGCCCGCAGCGCCCGGTAAATGCTCGCACACTTTCATTCCTTGCATGCTTGTTTGGCATTTCCTCATTTAGGCCCACTCCCGCGATCCCGAACGCATCCTTCAGGCCCTCGACCTTTCGCATGTAGCTTTTCCACTCCGCTTTTAAGACTCTCCCCTTAAAGCCCCCCTTTCACACCATCTCTCTGCCTTGGTGGGTGAGTAGTTCGTTGACCCCTACCTTTTGTTCTCAATTGCTGCGTCTGCCTTTTCTGGAGAGTCCTCCTAAAATAGCTACTTTCTCTCACTATTTTCTTTCAGCTACCTTAGCACCGCCACCCTTGTGCAGTTGAGATAAAGACTGAAGTTTTTTCAGTTACTTGGTTAGATTTGTAGGAGATGGTGCGGCCGTTCCTCCCCTTTTTTTTTGCCCGTGCATATACGTTCCGGATCGATTTCGGGCTCATACCCCACCTTGTTTATTGGCGTTTCTTTTTCGGGCACCCACACACCCCCAGGGCCCCTCGCTTTATCTTCTATCCTTTTATTTCGAGTTGTGGGGTTTTTGATCTCCCGCTCGCCCCCCGTTCTCAATACGCACTCATTCATTTTTGGTTTAGGGAGCCCGTTCATCTCCTTCGTTTTCCAATTCAGGGCCCCCTAGTGAGTCCCCCCCCTTTTTACCTCACTTTTCTTTCGGCCCCGATCCTTCCCGCCCCCCACTGAAAAACGGTCTGATCGTAATCTCTTGCTTGTCTCCTCCCTTTAACTTTTTAGAGCGACAATTAGCTGCGATGTGCGTGGAAGGCTCTGCACCATGGAACGGATTCACCTCCTAACCCGTCAAAAATACCCTCCTACCCTACGTCCAACAAACCTTATGCAGCGCTATTTTTTTTCGCCCTTTTCCTTCCTTTCCCCTCAGAAGGTTAAACTTTTCTAATTGTCGCCTCGGTTTTTGGTCCCATTTTGTCAGATCTCTTCGTTTTCCCGGCTTCTTTATTTTGAACTTCCCACGAATGCGCTTCCTAGAAATGCGCCCTGCCTTACCTGCGCTTGATGTTCATTGTTCGTCGTATTTTTTCTTGCGCAACCCTTATCCTCTTTTTTTAACCTTTTCCACCCCTGCTCGTTTTGGCTTTTTTGTCCCCCGAACTCTCATCTTTTTTTTGAACACCTGCGTCGCCCCAACCCTGTCTTTGACTCCTGCGGAGACCGCTAAATCCCTCCCCTCAAGATCTTTTGAATCCTATAGAACTTCGAGACTTTTTTTCTCATTAGCCGCGTTATGTCGAGTGTATTTCACCCCAATACGAACGACCTGAGTAAGAGTATTCTGTCGCGGCTTTCGGCAGAGTCTGTCCTTGACGCTGGACTTTTGCTCACCCGAGTTCAGTATCTGCTTACATCGTTTTCTTGGAACTGTACCTCCTCGAGGTGCTTGGTTCTGTTTTTGAATTGCGCCCCCCCTGTTCTTCCAGTGGCATTCCGGTGACCCCCCCCTCGCCCGAACTGTCCCCCGATATGGCGGGGGATTTCCTTGTTTACCCTCATGCTGATGTACACCATATTCTACATTTATTGCTTCCCCTCCTTATAGATTTCATACCGTTCCTTTACGAAACCAAGAACCAACGTGCCCCCCCCTTTCTTACCTTTGGCAATTTCCAGGTTTTGTCTTGCCTTGAACGACCAGTCCCTCCTTTTATCGGACACCCCTCGTTCTTTCATACCGGCCCCCGGTATGATATTTTTTCTTGAAGCTTTCCTCCTCAGTTACCCTCGAGTCTCCCTTCCTGATGACCCCTTCATTTCTTTTTCGTATACTTTTTCTGCCTTCCTGACGTATTTCCTCCACGGTCATGGCCCAAGACCTGTATAGCTACCCCTCGTCCTTTTGTCTCGGCCCAGCTTGTTCACTCCTTCCTCTTCGGCTTTTCGGGGACCCCCGGCCATCTCCATCGGCACTCGTCTTTTTCACATCGCGGGAAATGTCTTTTTCCCCCCCCCCCCCTCCACTTCAACCTTCTTGGGTTTGACAGGGTGATAGGTCCACTTCCCCCCCGTTTAGTTTCTGAGGGAACCCTTCTTTTCGGCTACCTTTAAAAAATTACTCCTTTTAACTTTTTCCATTCTCACGTTTCCTAATGACCTTCTCCCCTCTTTTTCGTCTCGATTAAATTTAACCCCCGTCTTTTGAAGCCAACGGTTCTTTTTTTCTTGTGTCTTCCTCTTTTTGGAAGTTAAAATCCACAAAAAACAACTTTTCTCTCTTCTTTCTAACGTTCTCATCTCACCATCCCTCCCCTTGACCCCGAAACCTCCCGTCGATCTTTGCTGCGGTAATCTTGATCCGCTTCCGTTTTTTCCTTACACCTTCCAATCGCCGGTTCTTTCCCCCCCCCCCGATTCGCCGCAAGTTTAGTTCACGAAAAGTTTGCTGAGCAATTTGTTCTCGTCTCCCCCCCTCTTCAGTGCCCCATCCTTTTATGAGGAACTTTTTTTTTCTTTCGACCATTATACCTTCGCGTTTTTAACCTTTGTTTCTAGCGTGATACCCCGCCCCCGTTTGGTTTCAAATTTCTCCTGGTTTTGCTTTTCATCTGCGATCTTCGCCGTCTGCCGACTCCCCACCATTCCGCCTATCCCTCCCATTGGACAATTGAGGGGCTATCACGCGCTTTGAATTGATTTACCCTGACCCCCGCTGTTTCAATGGTGGATCCTCTCTTTTCATTGATAACGCAATTGGGCAGGTGACCTTTTAGTTCGAAAAGTTTTTGATAAGAGGTACTCTCCCTGTTCTTTACTTGAGCTTTCTGACCCCTCCGTCGTTATATTCCTTCCCTCCCCTTTTGCAAGGTCTCTTCTTCTTTCTTCCAGCTCGAGTTAAGCAAAACCAACCTAAAACCTAATAGGCTCTCCCTTCTGTTGACGTCTGGCCCCCCTTTTGTCTTTGCCAGCGCCTTCTTATTTCCCCCTCAGCCAGAGGTAATCTTGGTAGTCAGACCCCCCGAGATCGGGATTCTTCCACTCCCCTCCTTTACTCACCTCCGCTCTTTTCCTTTCACCAACTTGCAAGTGGATCGCCCGTTTTTGATCTTTCTTCTATTGGAATTTCAAGCCGAAAGAAATAGGATTTTCCCTTCCGCAGTCGTAACGCCCCTTCCCCAACGTTTACCGCTCCCGTCACTCGATGTGACGTTGCTGTTTACCCTACGTGTCGGGGTTCTGTTACCCCTGAAGGTTTGTTAGTAGTGACGATTTTTCATCGAGTTTCGTTATCCTGCCATCTGGAACGTTTTTTTTCACTCCTTTTTCCGTTGTCGATCGCCGCACCCCGTTCTTGCCTTAGACCAATCCTCTCTTCACGATAACCCCCTGATTCAGTTTTGCGAGAAATTTTTTCTGGAGAGGCTGTCTTCTTTACAGCCCGGGGACCGGCCCTCTCTGCGTTCAGGCTTCCAATCGTCTTCCGATTGCCCTCTTCCAAGTCCATTTCAAATTACTCGCACCTTTCGCCGCCGCTTCGTT
>Ga0179593_1327048_pt1 | contig 12130 bp, 11 predicted proteins | sample CZODoug2_1_08_16_FD_185931 | JGI IMG/M metagenome (GOLD analysis project Ga0179593, IMG submission 185931) | Vadose zone soil fungal communities from Angelo Coast Range Reserve, California, USA - CZODoug2_1_08_16fungal (PacBio error correction) | ecosystem: Environmental > Terrestrial > Soil >... | reverse complement strand
GTCCCCACTTAGTGCCCCCTAGGGGAATTCTGCCTTCGACATTTAAGTGGACTCGTCTTCCAACGCGGGTTGTTTTTCACTCATTCCTTTTCCACCCCCATTTTGATTAGTTTTTCTGACGTTCATGGGACCTTCCCCTCCCTTGTTTTCCCCCCTGAAAGACCCCCGCCCCGCTCCAGAGACGCCTTTAGCGTGTATTCCTCCTGTTCACTCGGTTCGAGCCCCCCTGTGGCCCGCTAAGGCTTGATTTCCCAGCCAAGTTTTTCTCGTAACGTCTGTCCCCCTTTCTAAATCCAGCCACAACATTAGGGACCTTCTCTTTCCGCCTATCCCCGAATTCACACTAGCTCTTCGGCGAAGAGCCCCGGTTGCCGTTCCTAACTTCGGCAGGGTAAACACGCTCTTGCCTCTTCCTCTTTCCAAACCCCGATCCGTTTGCCTTAACTATCAATAAACTCCTCTTGTTCAAATGCGAGTTTCCATGTTTTCAATAGTGTTTGTGACCCCCAAACCCCCCCTTGCATCCGCGTTCCCCCTTTTTAGCGGCTTCATCCCCTCGAACGCTTTCCAGAGTCGCCAATTTTCCTATGTTTCTTTGACCATTTATTGATTGCCTATCTGGTTGGCGGCCGACCTCCGCGAGTAGAATCTGCTATTCCCCCCCTTATGAGCGAGGTACCCAACAAACCCCCCTTGAAGAAAGTGCTGATCTCCCTCTCCGCGTACCACCCCTTTTTCTTCCGATGTTTGTATGCTAGTATCGTTTACAATCTCATTACGACTGACTCGCACAATCGCCTGGTTCTGCAATCGCAAACTCCATTTCTCCCACTGTGCCGACAGGCCCTTTGCTTTTTCCTTTAATTTGCTTCCCCTTTTCTTTCTTTAGTACAACTGCAGTAGGAGGTCCTCTCTTGAGTTACTCCTGCTCGTCCCACCTGTATGAGTATGTTGAATATCCTTCCCTCCGGTATCCACCGGCCCCGAAGAACCCTATCCCTCTTCGTCGCCATAAAGTTGATATTAGGGAATAATCGTTCTGAGCTACCCCCTCTCCCGTGTATGCGCCTTTCTTTCAAAATAGACCGTCGCAGCTGACCCTGGTAGTTTTTGTTTGAGTGTATGTTTCCCCGTCCACTCCTCTCTTTTGTGCTGCTCACCACTACTTTTCCCGTTTTTCCCCCCGGTGTTTTCTGGAGCCTTCTTTCTTTCCTTTTGGAACGTTTTTTCGGATTGATTTTCCTCCCTTGGCCGGCGGTGTTTTTTCCTCCGTCAAGGCGTGATAAATATTACTTCATCCCAAAGCCGCCTTCCCAAGTTGATGACTCTGAATTCCCCCTGATTTTTACACCCCGAGTTCCTGGTCCGTATTTAACTTTTTTAGGTCCCCCTTTTTTCTCCTGTATTATTCGTACTTGAGAAGTGAAACACGGATTTCAAAGGGAGTTCTCTTCCCCCAACAAACTGGGATTTTTGCCAGTCTGTCCGGTTTTTTCTCCCTTCGTTCCCCCGAATCTGTTTACGCTCGACTCCAACCCCCCTCCTTTTTTTTGTTTCTATGCTTGTAACTTTTCAATCGGTAACACCGATTCGCATAACTTTTCAGGATCCATCCCCCCTTTCCGACACCACTTTGCCCCAATCAAGTGTTCCCCTTACTCTTGGTGGAAAATCCATTCCAACTGCCCTACGCGAAGCAAACGGGAAGAGCGATCCTGTATGATTTTGCCCACGCATTGTTCTTCCCACCACCCGCCTTCGAGGGTATTCCTGGGTTGTCCTTGCTTTTGTATTTCACTCCTTTCCCATTTGGCCCCCAACCTCCCCTCCGGCACCCTTGATTCACCTCCCATCCGATCCCAATTCTTATCCTGTGGTCCCCCCCGTCCAAACACACAAATCCAAAACCCTTGCGAATAGCTGGTTTGCCCAACTCGACATGACAAGCCTTTCTAGGGCTTTGAAATGCGGATGGCCCCATTTCCTCTTTTTTGTCTGGCCCCAGAGAGGTAGGGCGACATTCGCATTTCCTTTTTCAGGTTTTTTGATACGGCCGATGAATGACTCAGTCTTTTCGACACTTCGATGGCGACGGCGACTTGATTTTTTTCTTTGATACCTTTTTTTTTCCCTTCGTATCATGAGATCCACTCGACTTTTTTCCCGCTAGCATTTGATTACGGAGCAATCCTTTGGTCTGGGCCACCAATGTCCCGCTGTCCGGATACGAACCAAGACGAGGCACAGCGCCCATTTTGTCTCGTTCTGTCTGGTTCCCCACCTGTTTATTGCATGGAGTTGCGATTCAGAGACAGTGAGTCCCATTTTGCTGCGGCATTAGCATAGATTCAGATACCTTCTTCAGGCAAGCCTCAGTTTCCCGCCGCCAAAAGTAAAGGTGCATTTTCCTTTTATTCCTCGCTCTACCTGAATTCTCCGTCAGTTCCCGCCTCCACCCTTCTCCAAACCCACTTTTAAATACCCCCCCCATCGATCTGTCAAGGTACAATTTGATTTTACTTCCCCGCTCTTAGTTTGGAAGCGGATGCCTCCCTTTGAATATTTTCTTTCCCCTTCCCAGAATCTGAATTCACCCCGAATTTGTTTTTCTTGCGAGATTAGGAACTTATCGTTTTTTTTTTCGTAAACCGCCAATAGGCAGGCGTTTGTAGCTTTTTATCGTGCCAAGGTACGATTGCAAGGGGCTGGTCCTACTTCCTTTGGGGGCGAGTGGCTTCCGGGAAGCGTGAAATATAGATGAACTCCCTTTTTTACTGGATTCCAACTGCGCGACGTCTTTTTCCGGCTTGACTGTGGCCTCAAGCATCCCCTTAACTAACAACCCACTCACTCTTTGTCCGGCTTAAACCCCCAACCACCCGAGCCATGGATTTTTGGCGGATTTTTCCTTTTTCCAACCGTCGGGCCTAACTTCAAACGATCCACGTTTGTTGAACCCGTTACCTGATTTCCACACCGATTGACGACCCCTGCCACCAAGGCGGTTGCTGCTCCCCCCCCTTCCCGGTTTCCCGTGTTCTGTGCAGGATCGTTCCCGGTTCTTCACCGAGCCCCCATTTAGACGCCCTTTTTATCCCCAAACTTTCCTGTCTTAAACTCCCGCACTTGGTTGTTTTCCCTAGGACCTTTCTTTTGGTCTTCCAAATCTGTGTTGCTTCCGCGCTTTCCCGAAAAATCGGGTATCGCCTTACAATATTTTTCCGGACGCGACAATTGCCTTTTTTCTCCCACTGATGCTTTTTGACTTTCGAGTTTTATTTTTCAATATATCCTTCTTCCCCCTTCTTCCTTACCCGCCCAAAAGAACTTCACCTTCGCCACCTTCCTTGTGATTAGGTTAAAAGGGCCAATATTTTGAAGCCCCCATGACACATCCCATGCACATTTTTTGCCCAGCCTCATAAGTTCTTCACAATCCGCTGCGCTCATTCGCCAGACTTCCCTGGAGCCATTCCCAGGATCTTGTCCCTTTCTCCGTCGCATTTTTTTTGGGAGCACTGATTTGTCACACGTCCCCCCCCTGATGGGGACCTGCTGCCTTCACGACCCTGTCGCTACCAGAGTTTTTGGTTGTCAGGGCGTCCTCTCTGTCCCTTCTTCCGGGGAAATTTCAGCCCCAAATCCTCAACCCATTTTTTGGTTTTTTTTTTTTTTTACACAACACCCCAACAAACACCCCAAACAAACAACCTTTCCAAATTGATTCCACACAAACAAAAGGGGGGGTTTTCTTTGGGTTGGGTGGGCGGGTTTTTTTTGGTTTTTTGTTTTGTTTTGTCACCAAAAACACCAAAAAATCTCCAAAAAACAGGGGTTTGTAAAAAAAATACAACACCAAAACCAATACCACAAAAACAAAAACAACCAACACAACAAAAAACAACACAACAAAAAAAAACAACAAACCACTCATCCCGTCCTCTCATTTTCCGTTTTCATCTCTCACGCCCATTTTTTTCCAGTCTAGCCGTGTTTTTCTGGCCGTTCTTCGCCTCTGCGTCTCTTTCCCTTTTTTCCGTTAACATTGCTTTCTCCCACAACGCTTTGACGCTGTTCCCCCTCCCCGTTTATTTTTCCCTTCTTTGTAAAACAAGAGGACTATTTCGGTTTCCGGTTTTTCTTCAGAAGCGCTGGCAAAACCTTTTATCTCCCCCATCGGTTCCTATGTTCCTGTCTAGTTGTAGTCGAGCCCAGTCTTTCCTTTCCCAACTCCCTTCATTCCAATGTTAACCCAAGTTCCAGTCGCCAATGGTTTTTTTTGCTTTTCCATTCAGAAGGCAATATTTAGTCTTTTCGAAGTCCCGGAGGACCCCCGTTGCATGGCTGGTTTGCTTGACGCGAGGGAAGAGTCCGCGAATGCTCGGAATTATATTCTCTTTCACGTTGTTTGTGCTGAGAGATAAGGGGCGTCGTTGATCTTCTTTCTCCCTCGACGTCCCCGCCCTTGTTTCCTCTCGCGTCGGCAAAAGCTCAAGATTGCTTCTCCTCCTTGACCCCCACCCAATTGCGTGAACATGTCCCCATATTTTGGGCGCCGAAACCGCTTCCCTTACTACTCCCTGGATCTCCAAACGAATTTCTTCAAGATATCTCGATGATTTGACCTCTTTCCGATCTTATAGTTTTGCTACCAACTCTACCTCTGTTTACCAGTTTAAGGGCTTTTGACTACGATTCCATTTGAACCCTAGTCCCTTGTGGAGAAATCAAAAGTTCTGAATGGCAAAAGACGGCCCCCTCCGTTAGTTTCCTCCGTGACGTTTGTTATCTCCTTTCAGCCTGAACCCCCCCATTTGCTATTCGTTTCCCGGAAAATTTCTTTGCAGGCTTGCCTTTTTACGCATGAAATCTTTTTCCCGGGATCAGTTGGTCCTTTTTTTCATTGCTCCTTCCACGTAAGATTTTTGCTCCTTCCTCCCTTAAACCCCCAAACTAGGCGGTCGTGAGTTCTGCCATCGGTCCTTGGGTTCGTGCCCAACCTGCGTTCTCCCCCCCCCCCCCTGCTACCCCTCCCGCACAGATCCTGGGAAAGACAGCTCTTTCTTTGTTGCTCGAGTAGTTGCCTCTTACGAACTTCTCTTTTCACAATCGTCATTGTTGTCGTTCGGATGCGAAGCTGGATGAAGTCCTGGCCCTCATTCACCTTCCTTTGCTGTTCTAGAGACTTTGAAGGATTGTAAGGGCCAGGCGTATAGGACCCTAGACTGCTTCTTTTCTTACATAGTCGAGCTCTTTTCCCAACACCAGTGGTCGAAAAGGTCCTCTTTTCTTTTCTCTCCAAGCCGATTGCCCTCCGATTTTTCTCCGCGGTTGCATTCAACCCAACCTCTTCCAAGTCCGGAGTTTTCCACCCCCCAAAACAAAAACGCGTTCGTGTTCTCGCGACACTTTTGTCATTTTTCGCCCAGGCTTCTCCTTTCGTTTGAGGGCTTCCTGTCCAGGTAACCGCTTCCGTTAGTGCTTGGGGAATTCCCTCCCGACCAGTTTTCATTTTCGGCCTCTTTCCCTCAGGTCAAACCCCCGTGATTCGTTTGCAAGTTCATGTGGCCCGACGCCGGTTTTCACCTTGACCCCCCCGCCCCGCCTTCCTGTTGTTTGAGGTGTTAGACGTGTCCCCTCGTATGCGTAACCCCGGTGGTTACTGAATTTTGTTCTCCCCTCCCTTAGGACCTGCGTCCACGGGCATTTTTACTCAGTACCCCCACCTTTTGGGATTTCCTCCAGACTTCACCCTTCCTTCGGCTCATAGGTTCCGTCCGACACTCCGCAGCATTTGCCACCGCTCCCGCCTTTCCTCTGCGGATCCTCCTTCCCCCATAACTTTTCAACTTTCTTCCATGAAAATTCGTCCTCTTGTTCCCTGCTTTCTTTCCTGTTTTTCAGCATCCATGGTCTTTCCCCCCGGTTTCATCGCGTCACCTTTCCGAGCAGCGATAATCCTTCTCCCCCGTTCAGTTAGACTGTAATTTCTTCTGTTCTTTATCTTGGCCGCTAGCCTTATTTTTCGTACTATTAAGTTCAATTGAGGCTTAATTCACCCCCCCTATTGTACCCTCCCAGGCGTTAGCTCATTTGGCTTCAGTAACCTAGTGCCTGTGCGTTACCAGCTCTGATATTCCTCCATGCCGCCCCTCCAATTTTAGACAGTTCTCCTTGCATGCCAAATCCATTGACCCCCGTCCAACAGGGTGGTTCCGACATTTGGCCGGATCTCCTCCCTGCTCTGCCGTCTTGCTGTCGGATCCATTTGCCTGTTTTCATTCAACTTTTCTTCTCCGCTGATCCCTTCTCGCGTTCCGTTTTCCAAATGTCTCTTCTTGGATCCTACACGGAAACCCGGTACTCCCTTTTTGCCACCCCCAATATAAGACTTTGCGTCGCCACCAGGTTATCACCCCCCCTTTGATTCCACTTTCCTCTTCTTTTGAGAGAACTCCGGCCCCCGAGGCTGCTCCCGATTTGTGCTTGAACTTCCTTGGCCAATACTCCATCGGTTTCGGTCCTAGATTTTTACAAACTCTTGTCTGGTCCCCTTTTGTGCCCCATCTACCACCCCCCCCCCCCCCCTGCCCCCCCCCATTTGCCGTTTGTTTCTTAGCCTTCCTTGAAGTACGGAGTGACTTTTGGGTTTTTTAGGTAATCCTGTGGGTCCGGGGTTTTCTTTCTTTGGGGGCACTTCCTCAAAGGAGTGTCTAATTTCCCAGCAAAGAAGCCAGTTACCCACAACCTCCGGCGGTTTTTAACTAAAAAAGGGGTCTTCCTTCTTTTTTTGGGGGTCGTTCTCGAGTTCCCGTTTTTATATTTCTCCAGTATTCAGTGCCATGGCTTTTCCAATGTTGATTTCACCAAAACCTCTTATCTTTTGGTTGCATGCTGGTGTTTTTTTTGCTCCTTGATGCCTTCCATTTCTGTGTACCGTAATTTGACCTTTACCTCTCTCCTCCCTTTTGTGTTTTTTATGTACGTTCGCCTTCCCCCTGTAAACAGATTCGAAGAAGGTATCCCCCCTCCAACGGACAAGCCCTGCCCCACCTCCCTGGGCCTCGACAACGCACATTTCAATCCCTTTTCCCTGCCCTAGATACTGAATTCTCGCGGAATGACCAAAACCTTTTCCTAGTGACGGTACCAGGATGCCAGCCACTCCTTTTTTTCCCCCCCCGATTCGAGAATCTGGGTGTCTGGCAGCCTTTGCTTTTATATTCTTTGACTTTTGCCTTGGCCCACCCCCGTTTACCGCACGCCATGATGACCTCAATCCGATAAACGTCCCTTACTGACTTCCTGAAGGCGCCAGCACACCGGAAAACTTGAACGCTTTCTCCCCTCTCCCGAACTCCATTTATCGGCCAGCGGGCTTTGCATTTCCCCCCTTTTCCTTTAGCAAACGACGGGTCAAGCTGAGATCTTTGTCGCTTTAAGGGCCTATTGGCAGGGCGTGTCGTCGACCGATGAATTCCTAATTAGGTTTGATAACGATGGCGGACGGCGCCTGTAGTTTGATACCCGATTCAATTCAATTTAATGTTATCCTACCCTCTTCTTTTAACCCTTCTGAAGGGATTCCGGCTTTCGCGTTGTTTTTGGTCTTGCAATTACAGCACAGCAAGCCGATGCCCAGCCATTTCTTCCTCCCCCTGCAAGGGCTGTCTGGAACACATGTGTGGCCCTTCTGAGATGCCCTCTCCTGCGATTTTTGCTTTGCAGTAGGCATAGATCGATAAACGCCTTAACGTTTTTTACAGGCCTTGAGTTTCCTCTTCCCTTAATCTTCTGCCTGTTCTTCCTGTTTTTAATTTCCTAAATGAATCTCCTAGTCTCTCACTCTTTTCAATAGATCCCCCACCAAGGGCCCCACCATAAATTTCACAAACATCCTTCTTGGCGTACTCTGAACGCGTGCTAAGTTGTTGATAGCTCTTCGCCGTTTGCAGGGATTGCTTTTTTTGAACCCTGACCCCTTATCTTGACAAATGACCTCATCGCAGTTAAACGCCCTTGTATTGATAAGCTTCCCCTGCATCGTGTGTTTGAGAAACCGTCAACGGGCAGGACGGTTTCTTGCCCCGCTTTTTCACCGTTCGCTTCTGCCTCTCTTGGTGCTCAATTCGGGGATCGCGTTCCTATCTTTTTCCCGAAATTTGTTACTGATCTCCAAAATCCTTTTTTGACGGTTCATTTATGCTGGGCACTTTCCCTTCTTTACAATACCGGTGTCTCCACCGACTAGTTGCACTCTTTTCACCCCTCTCGGCTATTTTCTTGTGGTCCTTCACCTGGAACTTAAAACCTCTCATCCCAGTGTTTTGCCAGTGACCTGTTTCCAACACCCTCGATTGAGACTACGCCACTTGTTGTCTGCTTGTAATCCCCGGTCTCCTATAAAGGGTTCTGATCGTTCCTTGTCTTCCGCCTTAAAAATAGCCCGAATCCTCCCAACTCCACCCCCCCCTTTTTCTCCTCACTCCCAATTTTGTTTATACAACCTGTGCTGGTGCTTCTTTATGGTTTTGAAACCCTTCTTTTTAAGCCGATTTTTACCAAATTTTGAGAGATTTTGCTGACTTCTTACACTGGACCTTTTTTCCAAGTCTAGTTCTCTCTGATGTATGAACTCTCTTATATATCGAAGAAATCTCGGCCTTTACTTTTTTACCCCCCCATTCTCCATCAAGCTTTGACTTCTTTGCTACCTTCCGTCCTTTCTTTAAAAAGGCTTTCGCAGCCGAACACGACTTCCCCCCATTTGACCCCTTTGAAAGTCACCTTTATAATTCCGCCTCCGCCCTTTATCCAAATAATTTCGGGAGATTGCACAGGACACGGTGGGGGTGGGATGCCCAGTCGCAGTTTTGGACCATTTTTCCACCCACCTATGAGTCTTACGGCCCTTTTTTTCCCCCATCCCTGATTCCTTCTCAGTTTTTTAGAAAGGGTGTGACTCCAGGCCCTATACTGGACCCCTCAACCCCCCCCGGGCCCCCTCCCGGAAGGCCGGCTTACGATTAAGCCTTCTACCCAAGAAACCATTTCCCCCCCCGGGCCAGCTCATTTCCGTTGGTTGTGTCATTATGCGACGCCTAAACTCTTCTTCTGGCTTCACCCGTATTTTTCCGTTCAGCATTTGCTTACCCCGCCGCCGATTTCCACTGAAGTCGTATTCTCCCCTCCCGTTTGCATCTTGGCTTCTTTTCTCCTCTTTAGGGGCTTCTTTCAGCGTTTCAAGCTTTTCAAACCCCATGTAGAAGGTATAAATGCAGGTTCAGAGTTTACCTGTTCTAGGTAGTGAGTTTACCTAGAGTCCGCGGTCGCCCAACAACGGCTTTCTTGTCAATTTTCCCCCCATGTTTTCACATGTCCGAGCAAAATTTGACTTTGGGTCCCCTTCTCCAGTTTCATCTTTGACTTTTTCCTCCTGAAGCCAAGGTCTTCAACCCACTCTTTGGAGGTCTCTTTTGACGAGATTTCGAATTCCTCCTCAGTCCCTCCAGCCCTTATCTATATATTTTCTCTCCTCCGTTTTAGACTCGGATCGGTCGGCATTTTTTTTTTCCTCTTTCTCCCTCGACGTCAACTCTACCCGTTTAATGCACTGCTGTTTCTCATTTGGACAGGCTTCGGCAACAAGATCAAGTGACTTTTCTGCCCTTGACGCCATGACACCATTGTCGCTTCCTTTTCTTTTTGAACTGTTTCAAATGATCTTTTTTTTTCGCTCAAGCTTCCCCGACTACCCTCGCCCCTTCAACCGACTATGTCTTCCCCTCTATCAGAGAGATTTGCCCGCCTTTGCTTTTAAACCACGGCACCCCCCTCACTTCCGGGAAAACCGCCCAGATGCCCCTTTTTTTCTGAACAATACGACTCTTTGAACCTCGCGGCTGTGTTTGGAGACCCACCAAGTCGCTTTTACCGGGCAAGAGTGAAGCGAGCTTGTATTTATCGTGAGCCTCAGCTTTGCACACCCCCTCTTCGCTGTTTTTTTTTCTTTCCGTGAAAAATTTTTTTGAGCTCCAATCAGCTGACCCCTTTATGCCGGGATGAAGGTGCCCCTGGATGAATGATGAAGTTCCATTTCTTCCTTTCCGCTCGTAAGCCCTTTGCTCAAACTTCCATAACTACTTTTAGCTTCTCCCACCCCAGCCTTCTTGCGTGACATTGTCCCCCCCCCACCCCACGTCCGTGCAAAGGCTTTGTCCCTCCCCTCTCTTTCAGTTTTCTCTGCGGCGGCGGCCTTTCTGTTAATTACTTTTCATTCTTCCAACAGGGACCTTCCGGCCTGGTTTTGTTTTGAGACTCTGGTAGACTTCCTGCCCTCCCCACGCCATGTAATCACCTTCCATGGTGTAGCGTCAGTGGTGAAGGCTGGGGTCTGCTCCTTTTCTAGTTACCCTAGAAGTGCGAGCTCCTCAGCTCTCCCCCGCCTGCTCCCAACTCTCAGCGTGGTGGCCCAAGCCTCGCCGTTCCCTCCACTCAGATTGCTCGATTTTCTTCTCTTTACTCATCTTTTACCAACCAATCCCGCCATCCGTCCCCGGAATTGGTGGATTCCCAAACCCCCGATGGAGGTTATATCGGTTTTGCGTTTTGAGAAAATTGCCTTTTCCTCGTTGAGGGTTCCTACCCGGTTTACGATCATTCCACACGTGCCGCGCTGGAACTCCATCTCCCATCTATCATTGACAGCCGTGCATTCTTGCGTTGTCGCTTCTCTTTTTCACAGGTACTGTCCCCACCGTGTTCTCCGTTTGAGTTCCATGTTCCTGCGTTTCTGTTCAAAAATCCGCCCCTCGATCCATGTCTCTTTGAGGTGTTCGCACTGTTCCAACGAGTAGTTTTTATCCACCCCCTTTTTTTAATTGCGCTTCCATTGTCCCTCCCTATATGCAATGCCGTCCCCGCTGTTTTTTTTAAACCCCCCCTAAGGCGAACGCTTTTGAGATTTCGCCGTCAGCTCTGAAGCCCTCGCTCTCGCCCAGCCCTTCGGAAACTTCGTTCAACTTTAACAAGATTCCGTCTTCCCTGCGGATTCATCCACCGTTTCCTAACTCCCCACTCCCCTCGTTTTCCACTTTGTTAAACTCATTATCCTTTTTCTTTTTTGTGCCAAAAGGATCCGAGTCCACATGAGATTTTAGCATTCAATCCACTTCGCCCCGAACGATATAAACCTTCCCTTCTGTTGAAATTATTTTTCCTTCTTTGTCCTATTCTCTTAAGACGAGTAGTCTCTTCTCCCCAATTCCTCGTCATTTTAACTATGACCACATGATATTTTCTTCCCTTTTTGGGGCGCAGATCGAGTGGCTGCGCCTTTTAACCTTATCTAGGCTCTGCCTGCCCCGGGCAAAATTCGCCCAGGTCCTCTGCCTCCACCTCCCTTCACGACCCAGGGTGGGCTTCCCCATTCCCTAGAAATTCCCGCTGTTGCTCGCTTGTCTTTCTTCCATAGGGCATTTCCCCTCCCCACCTCTCGACGTAACCATGATAGCTTTTTTCAAAAGTTTTTGAGGATCTCCTGTGTAATTACTGGAATGACCTCTTCTTCCCCACCCAGGTCCCCTCTCCACTTTCGCGTCGCCGTCGGCCTCAGTTTGCTTTCATTCCCCCGGTAAGTCGACTACAAGGCAAGTCCCTGTCCCCCTCCCTTTATGTTGGCGCAGCCCTGACTTTCCTTTGGCAATCAGCGCCTTCACGGCCCGTTTTTTGCGAGAAAAATGCTTTCTGGTGTGTACACCATCTATCGCCCTTTTTGTTTTTTTCTATCTCAGTCCTTTCTTCTTTTGATCGTGATTGATTGTCATCAGTGGCTTTCCAGGTTCTGTGGGGTGCCCATGCCGTCCAAGGCTACATCTTCCCAGCAATACGCCAATTTCAACAAGGGCTCCTCCTCTGAAGTCCGTTTGGCCCTTTTCCACACAGGAGTTGGGAGGATTTTACGTCTTGTGGTTCCAACTTTTCTTCCTCCTTATTGCAATCATGCTGCCTTTCACAACGATTTTTCCCCCCCCCCCCCTGATTTCCGTGTCCCACACCCCACTGGGATTTGGTGGGTCTTCTGGGTTTCGTTGGAGTGGTCCCTTCGTACGAATATTTACGTTTTGCCTAC
>Ga0179593_1814643_pt1 | contig 12131 bp, 16 predicted proteins | sample CZODoug2_1_08_16_FD_185931 | JGI IMG/M metagenome (GOLD analysis project Ga0179593, IMG submission 185931) | Vadose zone soil fungal communities from Angelo Coast Range Reserve, California, USA - CZODoug2_1_08_16fungal (PacBio error correction) | ecosystem: Environmental > Terrestrial > Soil >... | reverse complement strand
TGTAAAAGTGCTCCCCTTGCCATGCGCTTTGAATGGGCCGCCGTACAATCTGCTCAATCTAACTTCCCCCCCTTGTTTTTCCTGGTTTTCCGACGATCCTCTGCGCCGGAAACGTTCCCTTTCCTTTTTTTTCGAGGATGAATTTTTTCTTCATCAACTTGGGGACGCTTTTTTCTCTTCCTCATTTCTGTTCGTCGTCCATTTCTTTTTTGCCTCTTTTTGATCACTTTAGCGCGGAACGCGAATCCAGTGAGTTTTTTTCTTTCTTTTTTTTTTCAGCAAAGAACAACGCTCCCTCAATGAGATCCAGAGTCTCTAATGCCCGAGGTCCCTGGACTGTTTTTTTTTTTCTTTTTTCCCAAATCGTTACATTCTGATTAGGACGAGGAGTTCTTTTTTTTTTCTACGACGCGGGTACCAGCCCCCCCCCCCTATTCGCCATGCAATGTATTTCTCCCCCGAAAACGGTTCCCTCCCCGACTTATTTTTGGCCAGACGCAGGCTGTGAAGCCCTAAGGCAAGGCGATCGTATTTACCGCGGTACGGTTTTCTTTTCCGTTTTTGTGTTAATTAGTTTTCATTTTTGCTTTCGCGTTGTCACCTTCTGCGGACGATAAGTGTTTTTTTCCCCCCCCTCTCAGATTGGTGTGTGGACCCACCCTTCTCTGGTCAGAATCTCGTCGTATTTCGGCGCTTTTCCCGTTCCACGCGGTCGGAAAGGCCCCCCCCCTCTCTCAGGATAATGTTCGTGATCCGCGCCGTTCCGTTTCGGTATTTTCCTTCTCACCCGTTTCTTCGCGTCCGCCAGATAGACTTTTTCGGCTCGAAGTACTCCAGCGGTGAGCGCTTATTTCCCCCTCTGCAACATTCGTTAGATTGAATGCCGCGTATCCACCCGGATTTTTTTTTCTCCATCCAACGGACAACCCTTTAAAGCTGTTTTCTCTTTTCCTCCCCATCCTCTTTTTTTTTTCTCTCCCAAGTCTCTTAGGTAGGGCCGGTGGAGGCCGTTCAGGGATTCCTTCCTCTGTCCGTTCAGTTCCCTTTCTCCTCTCACTTCCCACAGTCTCTCTCCTGTGCCAAGCTTTTTCGATTGCGGATCAGAACGATGGATTTTCCCGAGAGTGACCCCCAACCATCCTCTGGAGTACTTCCCCGGAGTTCCGCCAATTAAACTCCCCCCCCTAACCGGCACGCGAAATTTAAGCTTCTCACGAACAGCTTTCTCCCCCTGCTTTTTTTCGTTCTCCAGCATCCCCTTTTCCCTTAAAAGCGACAGAACTCTTTTTTTTCTGACACAGCGAATTTCCCCCCTTCTTTTGCCCACACAACGCACCTTTTTTTCTCACGTCCGCCGATCTAGTCATGAGGACCGACGGAGTTTTTCTCAAAGTTTCTCCCTTCACCACTACCTCCCCCCTTTTCCCCACTATCCGTATCGCATTGAACCTTCCCGGTAAGAAGTTTTTTTTTGAAGAAATAATTCTTCTCCCCATTCCGTTCCCGTTTCGTTCTCAGTCTCCCCCCCTTTTAGTTTCTTTCTGTCCTGTCCGTTTAGCAGTTGAGTCAATCCCCCCGGACTAATCTAAATAGTAACTGTCTCCCACGCCCCGATCTTCACTCCCTTACCCCTTTTTTTTTTCCCCACTTTTCGCGACTTTAATTGCTGCGAGGTTTTTCTTGTATTTTTTCTCCGCCTCATACCCTTTCTCTCCTTGGAGTCGCTTCCCTCTCTCCTTTTCCCTAGCTTCTTTCCGCTGGACGCCCTCCCCCCTCTTTCCTCGTCAAGGGATTTCATCGTGTTTCTCGTGCCTCTTCGCGCTTTATCGTCGAAACCCCCGATTTAGCCGTATCGAACCTTCTTTTTTTTGAGCGATTCTTTTCTTCGTACCATTCTTCCCCCCTGCTTTCAAGAATAACTAACCACTTTTCCACATATTCTCCTCCTTTTCATTGTTACAAAGTTTTGGAGGCGAGTTCTTCTGGGCTTTCCCTTCCCCTTCGAAGGGAGCAACTTTTCTTGCGGATTGGCCGAGGGCTGCTTTCGTCTCGTCTCTTTGGCGTCGACCCCCATTTTCAAATTTCATGGCGGGCTTTTGGTAGAGTTTTTTTTTTTTCCCTTTTTATGCGCTCACACCAAGCCACTCCTTCCAGGCCTTCGCTAATTGTTTCCCCCCCACATCGGACTTTCCTCCTCCCTTTCTGCTTTTTAACTTTCCGTAGTGCCCGCAGTAGGGTCTTTTTTTCTTGATTGCAAGCTGAAATATGTTCACCAACGTAGTGCGTTCCGGCACCTTTTGGTTCCCCCCCTCTTTTCTTTAATACCGATGGGCTCTTCTTCCACTTTTTTTCCTGATCTTTTTTCCCAAACCCTTTTTTTCCCCCTTGTTCCTCCGAGGTTGGACAGCCTAAATTGAGCGCGGTCTTTCTTTCTTGTGCCACGCCCCCCTCCCTCCCCTCTTTCCCAGCAGGTGCAGTTGTAAATTCCCCCTCCTTATCTGGTCGCCCGTTGCCCTCCTGCCGACGTTTTTAATTGCGCTTTCTTTTTTCCTTATTTTGCCTTCTTTCTCCCCTCACTATCGCAAGGACTTTTTTTTCCTGTTCCGAATCGACGAAGCGACCTGCACCTGTCCCATTCGCCTTTTTCCCCATCGCCGTTGACTTCCAGGTCGTCCAGATCAGCAGACCATTTTCCCCTTCGAGTTGAAGACACTCTCCCCCCTTCCGTCCATTTTTCAGAGTACCTTTTTCTACACAAACTCCCACGGATAACCCTTTTTCCCTTCCTGGTGCCACGGCCGTTTTCTCCTCTCTTTTTCAACTTTGTAAGTCCCTCTTCCCTTCCTTTTTTCCCTTCAAAAATTCGGGTCTTTTTTTCTTTCCGGTTCGATGACGAACGAGCAGTCTTTCGAGAATTTGTAGTCGTCACCCACTTTTTCTTTCTCATAACCTACGAAGACCCATTCCACATCGTCTTGCTCCCCCCTGGTATGCGTTTCTTTTTCCCCTCCCCTGTCGATCAATTCCTTTTCCCCACTCCTTTTGGTGGGGGAAGAGAACGTTGGCTCGGCACATCTGAAAGTATCTCCTCTCCGTCCTGCACTTCAGTCATCAGCAATGACTCTTTTTCTTTTGCCGCAGCGTCGCCAACCTTTTTTTTTTTCCCTTCCAGTTACATATCTCCTCCCCCCCTCTTTTTTTTTTTTGTTGAGAGAGCTCTTTTCTCGAAACAGAGCCTCCTCTTTTTCCGGCGCCAACTGGGGAACTTTCCCTTTAAAGTCTTAGGGACTCTTCCGGCTCGAATTGCAGCTCTCCTTTTCTTTTTTTTTCTTTCCGCACACACTTTCGAGTTTGGTAACGCCGCCGTCCCTAGTTGAAGAATCTGGACGATTCTCTCCGCAAGACGAATTTCTTTCTCCTCCCCCCAATTGTCTCGCTTTTTCTTTCCTTTCCCACCAACCCCATTCCAAACAAGGGATTTTCCCCCTTTTTGCGCAAAGTGTGCGCTGCTCTTCGTCATTCAATTTTCAAAGGCAAGGCGTCCCCCCCTCTCTTTCCCCCCTTCCAAATTGAAGAGAACCTTTTTTGCCACCGACGACCCCCTGGCACGTATCGTGGGACGTTTCCCCTTGTGAACGCTCGTATCTGAAAATTGACGGCCCTTTTTCGTGGATTAAACTCGAAGTTTCCTCTTCGCTGCCCAATGGTGTTTATTTCCTTTAACCTCAAGGAAAAGTCGCTTTCTTTCCCATCGAATTGACGGTGCATATGAAGTTTTTTTCTGTCCGTTCGCTTCACGTGCCACTCTTCCCCTTGGAGTGGCTCATTTTTTTCCTGTAGCGTCGCTACACCGCTCTTTACGATTCAAGCGGCATGATTCTTCCCCTTTTCGTACAGATTCTATCATTTTTTTGGCCACCTTTCCCGTTTTTTCCCTTTGTGGTGTTCCCCCAATCCCGCGCCCTGCCGCGCTCAAATTTTGTTTTCCTTCCTTCTAGGAAAAGGGCGGATAGGAATCCGGCCTTTTTGCCCTCCTTTCTGATCAGTTACACGTACCTCCTCCCTCTCTGTCTTCCCTTTAGAGTTTCAGTCTCCGGTGCAGGAAAGTCCTTCCCCAGATCGCAAAGATTTCCTCCCTGCCCGACGGCTGGGCCCCTATCCCCGTTCGTACCCCTTTTACGTAGGCATTCAAGAATTTTTCCCTTTTTCCTCCCTTTCAAAGGCAACGAGGACTTTTTCTTTCTCCCCCCAAAGATTACGTCGTATCCCACCCTCCCCGCCGATGCTTTCCCCTGTTCCCCAACTAGCGATCTTCGGATACGCCCTAGCCCCCCCCATTCGAAGCAGTCGGCGCCCCTTTTTCCCCGGCGACTCCTCGAATGCCAGAAGAAACTTTCCTTTCCCCCCTCTTTTTTTTTCTGAGAAGTTCCTGTCTAGGTAACCTTCTCTTATTGGAAATCCTTCCCTTCGCTTTGAATGGACTCAAGACCGTTCTCCATCTCCAGCGCCACCCCCCCTTTCTTGTCCCTCTTTTGCCCCCGCCCGATTCCCGGATAGGGTACAACTCTTTCCTATTCATCACCTTGGGACGATTTTTCTTCCCCCCGTGGAGAGACGCCGCTTTTGTACTCGTCTTCGACTCCTTCCTCCTAGTAGGAACACTTTTATCTTGCGGTGCTCCGCAAGAAACAACCTTCCCCCCCCCCCCCCCAGCTCTTAGCGCAATGAAGATTCCGAGCCTCCTTGACTGGAGTGGTGCGGATTTTTTCTCTGGGAACCCCCCCCCTCCCCTTCCTATTTTCCCCCTCTCGTAGGTGACTGGATAACTTTTCCTTTTGGTACCAGGACCCTCCAATGCTTTCCCCTTTTCCCTCTGAGACCCCTCCTTTTTCTTAAACGCCAATTCTTCCGGCCAGACGAAGGATTTCCTCTTCAGAGAAGAAAGGCGCTCTTTTTTTTTTATGTTTTTCGGTGGTGGTCCTTTTTTTTCCCTTTTCTCCTCACTTTGAGCGCTTTCTTCCCTTCGTTTTGGCTTGACCTTCCTCCTCTCACGAAGATTTTGTTTTTTTTCCCCCTTGAAACTTAGATGGTAAGACTTTTTCTTCGGATGATGGATACCTCACCTCGTTCGGGAGGAACTGCCCCCTCTTTTCTTCTTTTCATTTCAGCGCGAAGGGATTCCCCTTTGATGTAGAAAGTACACGTTTCTCTAAGGTTGGCGAAAGGATCGACTTCGCTCTTTCCAGAGAGTCCCCTATGCTCCTCCGTTTTCTTATAGTTTACCTTCTTCATTGTCGAGAGACTTCCCCCTTTCCAAACCGGAATCAATGGTCGCTCCCCTAAGCAGAAGGCACTCTCTCTTCTCTCTTCCTCACTCCTCTTTTTTTTTCTCCCCCTTCGGCTGTCTTGGATGCCGAGTTTTTGCCTTTTGCTTAAGGTTGTATACTCTGCTGCCGAGCTCCCTGACGGAGGCTTCCTGTGCTCTTTCTTTTTCGAAGTGCAACGAGCGAGGAATTCTTCTGTGTCCTGATCTATCTGGAGTACGCTTCCCTTCGAAATAAAAAGACCCCCCGCGTGAACTGTGCGCGGCTCCCTTTCTTCCTTTTGGCAGTTCCTTCCTTGCACGTTCGTTCTTTCTCCCCTCTAGACGAAATCGACGGGGCCTCCCCCGGAGTGGGCAACACCACGCCACTTTTCTCTTTATTTCAGGGCACAGGCTTTTCTTTTACCTTTTCGGACCAAAGCTCTCCACACAGTTCAGACGCCCCCCCCCCTTGTCAACACCGAAAACGTCCCTTTATACGAGCGCCTGCTTGCCCCTCCCTTTCGCCGTCTTCCCACCAGCCGGCGTTTTTCCCCTCCCCACTCCCCCGACTTTCAGTTCCCCGTGTAGTTTCAGCTTTCCATTCCCTTTTTCTCCCTTTGCATTTGTCTGGTAAAAGAGTCCTTTCCCTAAATACCTCGTCTAATCTCATCGTCACTTGTTTTCTTTGGGCTCTTTCTGCACAAAACGACTCCTTTCCTCTCGTGTCATCATCCGTTCAATCAAATGCTTCCTCGGCGGAGGTCACCTTGCGGTTTTCTTGCTTTTCTCCCTCTCCCTGTAGGTAGTCGGCTTAAGAGCTGAGATGAGTAGACTACCCCCTTCCCCTGCTTCTCTTCCGAAGTGTTTTATCAAAGCTTCTGCACCTAACCTCCTCCCAGAGATTCGTTTTCCTTAATAATGAGGGGACCCCTCTCCTTCCTGTGCCCTTTCCCTCAACCCAAGCTGCCTGCTTCCTTCACCTGATTTTGGGGCTGCTGAAGACCCTTTTTTTTTCCCCCCCATAGCGCATGGTCACCTCCAACTAATAAACATATGTACACTTCCCCTTTTCCTTCACAGAACCGCCCCCTTACCATTCCCCCCCTTGGAGGCGAGTTTCTTCTTTCTTGCAGGGGAGCCCAACTTTTTTTGCCTTCCTTCTCCGCGGCGGGGTTCTTTATCGCTAGAGTTGGACGGCGCCCACCAAGAAAAGATCCCCCGCATCGGCGGGCTTGTCGTTTTTTTTGCCTTAATTCCTTTGGATTGCCTCTTTTCCCCCCCCCTCCCCGGTTTCTTTGACCCATTTCAGGCCTTCGCTTCCTTTTTCCCCGGGAATGCCTACCTTTTGGATGAGTGGTCGTTTTTTGCTTTCTTTCTTCTTTTCCAGTCTTGAAATCTTGGCTCCCTTTTTTTTTTTTCATTTTCGTTCCACCGCTTGCCTTCCATTTCTTTAATGACCGCCTGACGCATATTTTTTTCAACTTTCTCGTGTACGGGTCCCTCCCCCCCCTGCGCCAAATTTCCGAGCACCTTTTTCCTCCGCAGGTTGACCGTTCGACCCCCCCCGAAGCGGCGGCGCTTTTTAACAACACGCGCCCCCATCCCCAGGGACTTCTTCCTTTTCCTGCCGGTATTTTTTCTTTTCCTCCCCCTTTGATCTTTCCAGTGATAGTAATGCGCCTTTGAACAGAATTCCCCGTTCTTTCCCCTTTCGGAGCCCTTTCCTTCTTTTCCTTTGTTAGAACTCCGCCTCTATATGAGTCTCATTTCTTCGATGGGGTTGAAAGCGAGTGATGTTTTTTTTTTACAGATTACCTCTTCCTTTCTCCGTTTGCGCGAAACTCCCTTTTTCCCCCTCTTTCCCTTTGTGTCGACCACTTCCCGCTTACGAGAGTTAACAAGAACCCCCCCTCCCTTATTCCCAGGTAACTAGAAGCGTACGTGCTTTTTCTTGAAGTGCAGTATCTTCAATGTCCTTTTCTCCGTTCGGGGTGAGTCTTTTTTTCCTTTTTCCGGTTCGATACGAAGTAGCAGAGCCCTTTTCTTTTTGTAGTAGTCCACTTATTTCCGGTCCCTACGGAAGACAATTGTCCGTCCACCTCGTTTCTCTTCCGTTATGCGTCTCGTGTTTTTTTTCTCTTCTTTTTAATCACGGTCCTAGCCATTAGCCGTTCCTCCTTAAGTGGTGGGAGGGAACTCCTCCCCATAGGCACATCCTGCCCTTCCTTCTCTTCCGGCGTCCCTTGAATCTCTCCGCATCCAGTGTGGCCGACGCGTCCTCCCCCTTTTTTGCCGCGGATTCCATTCATCTTTTTTGTGAGAGAGACTGACGGAATTCCGCTCTGAGTTGTCCTCCGGCGGCCTTATTTGTTCAAGTCTTATGGAATGAAGCCTTTCTTTATAGAATGGCCCCTCCTGCTGTTCCCCCTTTGTTTTTTCGTTCCTTTTCCGCAAACATTCCTTTCCTCAAATGGCTCGACCGTGGAGTTGCCCTGACGTCCCCCCCCCCGGACGCAGTCATTCCCCTTCGTTGGATGTCTTCGCAACTTTTCTTCCTCTTTCGTCAATTCAGCCGGAAACCCGAACTACAAAGGCCCCCCCTTCGTAGGCCAACTTGTCCTTCCCCTTCCCCCCCACGACCTAATTTTGTAAAGGACACCTTCTTTTCTTACCACATTTGAAGAGGACTGCCACCTTCGCCCCCCTGCTATTCACCGCCCGAGCCTTTTCTCTTTCCCTTGTGGTGAACGTTGTTTTTTTTTTCCCCCCCAACTTTTCTTGCACACCCTACTGTTGGTCACGGAGTCGTTTCTTTTCCTCTTTTGCGCGCAAAGATAGTCTCCCCCTTTTCCCTCCTTTACAAAGCACGTCCGTCTCCCCCTCTCATTGCCGGTCCTTTCATTTCCCCGATGTCCTTCCCCCGTTCCCGCAACGTAATCCCTTCTTTTTTCCTCCGTGGAATCATAGGTTCCCCTCCGGTTCTCTACACAGAGAACTTTCCCTTCGGCAGTGATCGTTCTTTCCCCCTTTCCCCCTATCGTCGTCAGTGGACAACGGCAACGGATTCCTTCTTTTTGGAACTGGCGCGCCCCCCCCAAGACCGCGCCGACGCCCTCCTTTTTTTTGTCGCCGCTGTCCCTCTTCTTTCCCCCCTAATATTTGTTCAAGCACTAGGAAGTTTCCCTACAGACAGATTCTTACGATCTCCTTTCGCCTTGTATTACCGAAGAATGGAAGTTCTTTTTTTTATAAAGAAGTCCTGACCCCCTTCTCCAAAAGATTTCCCCCTTCACTCACCCTCCCTCCTGCATAAACGCCTTTTTCCCCCTTCCGACCCCCCCCCCAGCCTCACGGTTTCTTCATACTCTTCCTGACTTCTCTCTTCAAAGGCCCCGGATTTGTTTCAGCGCCCCCCGATTATTCCGAGCCCCACCCCTCACGCCTGTAGAATCTTGGGATTCTTTTCCGTAGACGAAAAGCTCTTAGACACTCGTCTTTTCTCCTCCTCAGTAAGTCCTCCCGGATAAATCCTCAACTCCATAAGACCCCGCCACCTCAATCTTGGCTTCCTCGGCGAAATGCTTCGGAATTGCTATGTATCAATTTAGTTTTCCCCTTGGTGAAATGACCTTTGAAAATTTTAATGTTCCCTGAATCGGCATACAATCCCCCCCTCCCCCCCAATCAGGTTTTTTTTTTTTTTTAGGCGCTCCTCTCGGCAAGGAACGCTTTTCCGCGGGGACCCTAAGAACGTGCATTCCCCCCTTGCTTCGGGCAGAATATCTTGTTCGTCTCCTCTCTTCCCTCGGCCGCCTATTTGGAAGGAAGTGCTTTTCTTTTGTTTTTTCCCTTTTGACCCATTCTAGAAAAGTTTTTCTTAGGCCCACCTACACCCCCTTCGCGACATCTCCTTGTAATTTTATTTTTTTGATCGCCCAGTTTTTGACTGGAGTTTTTCTTCTCCCCCGGGAGTTCACAACAGTCGCCTTGACTCTTCTATTGGCAGGTAGGCCGCGGGTAACCTCCCCCTTCCCCTTTCTCCATGCAATGGTCAGCTGAGACCCCCTTTTTCCTTCCCTCGCGGTTGAGCTTTTCTTTCTCATTTCCCTTCGAAGGAAGTGCCTTTTCTCCCCCTCGGTACGCGTTTTACGGTGTTTCCTTAGCTGAACTTTTTATCGCTCTTTTTTTCCGCGGGACGGTCCTTTTCCCGTGGGCCTCCCCCCCTGGGCATCAAGAAGATTTTTTTTTTGGTCCCTTTAAACTTCGCTGGTAAGAATTTTTGGAGAGTTCGTCGCTTATCTTTATAACCCTCAACGAAGCTTTTTTCTTCTTGGCCAACCTTTTTAGGAATTTAACGCCCTCCCTTTGCGTTCGGATTGTCGTTGATGTTCTTTTTAAGCCAGATAGTCTTTTTTCCTCCCGGGCTCGAGTTTTTCTCATTTGCCCGCCGGTTTCACCTGGGCAAAGGTCTCCTCCTTTTTTTTCTAGAAGGCATGAAATGAAGCGTCCTTTCAAAGCGGGCATAACTTCCCTTCTTTCCCCTCAGCTTCAGCCTCCTCTCTTACTTGTTTTTTGGACTAGAGATGAGCTCTTTTTCTTTTTTTTCCGGTGGATATCCCGAACAGGTCCTTTTTTTCCTCGCTTCTCCGAACCTGAGGCCTCCTCCTGCTATCCGTGCCCAAGTTCCTTTTTTCTCGAACGATGGCAAAGCTCCCACTGATAATATTGGCGTACCGGCGGCCCTTTCCGTGCGAATCAAAAGACCAATACCCTCATTCCTTCGATAATCACCTCCCTATCATGCTCTTGTTTTTAAGTCCGAACGCTTTTTCTTTTTCTCAATCATAAGTTCCCCCCCCTTTTCCCTTCCGCTTCCTGAACAGCTATTTTCAACAGGAGTGGGACACTCAAAAAGAGAGGTTGTCTTACCACGGGATTTCCCTTTTTTCTTGCAATACCGCCCCCCTTACTGATTGGAAAAGCCTAAAAAACTCACCGCCCGGATGCTAATAAATTGAACATTTTTCCCCACAGTCCTCAAAACGTACCGACGGTCCCCTCCTCTCTCCCCTTGAATTTCCTCCCTTTTTTTTTCCTCGTCCTTTTAACCCTCCCTTGGCACGATAATTATTAACGTCGTCCCCGTTTTCGTTCTCAAGAGTGACCCCCCTTCGCTTTCTCCTTTTTTTTTTTTCCGCTTCATTCCCTTTGAGCCAGGCCCCCCTACCTTTAATTCAGCGTCACACGATAGAAACCTCTTTTTTCCCGCCCCCTCATCTTTTGGGAAGCGACCGTCCCTTCCTCGGAATCGGTCATGGCGTCTCCTGTCTGTGGCCTTCCTTTTTCCCCATCAATTTTTTCGGAGTCGATTTCCGCGTTCCCTTCTACCCATCGGCTTCTCTGCCTCTTCCTTCCGTCCCAAGATGATTCCCCTTTTCCTCCCCCAGTGCGGATCGTTCTTCTTCATTCTTTTTTTCACCATCCGAATCGTTACGGCGCTCTGATCGGTCGAAAACCAAGATCTCCTTTTCCTTTTTTTTGGCGCTTAGATCCTTTCCGCATTCACCTTGCCCCAGTAATTAACATTTTTTTCTTCCCCCATTCATTCAGCCGTCTGCCTTCAGTTTACCATATTTTATTCTAGTTATTTTTCCTTACCTTATATGCTCCTCCCGGTTGAGCCACTTTTCTTTTTCTTCGTCGCGGCGGCGTGGCCTCTCTCTTGGCGTCGCAGAGACCTTTCCAACGTGCATCGGCGGGTTTTTTTCTTTTTTTTTCCTCTTTGGATTGTCTTTCCCCCACAGACCTCCTCATTCCTTTTTCCAGCCTTCGCATAATGCGGAAAAAGTTTTTTCCCTTACGCGTGCCGAGGTCTCCCTTTTCCCAGGTTCCCTTTTCGTTATGAGGTCAGGGCCTTTTCTTCCCCCTCTTCCCTTCTTATCTTTGCGACTTCTGGATAAAAAGTCTTTCTTTCTTCGCGGAATAACGAGGGGCGCGCTCTCTTTTACCCCACAATCGATTCTAGGTTTTTTCCTCGACACCCTCAGCCCAGCCCCTTGTTCTCGAGTTCCCTCTTCGCGCGGGGGGGGGGCGGGCTTGTCTCACGAGAGCCAGTTTTCCCTATCTCCTGGCAGACGTTTTTCCCTTTTTTCCCATTTCCCCTTTGTCTGTTCCGGATCAATTCCCTCGTTAATGCGCGGTGGAGTTGACGATGATCCACGTCGGCGCCCTCTCTTTCCTCCGACCCCTCCTCGTCCGAAGCCTCTCTTTGCTCTCACGGCAATTCCTCGTGAATGGGATTGCCCTTCCGTTCGCCCGACTTCAGCGACCCTTTTCCTTCTTTTTTTTTTTTTGTCCCACGAGGCCTCTTCAAACTCTTTTTTTTCCCCCCTTTTTTTTCAGATACGAGCGTCCCCCCCCCCCAATTCCCAAGGATAAATCTCCCTGTTTCGGTTCCTCCTCCTTTTTCCCGTACTCCTTTTTTTTTTTTCCAAATTGGAAGTCCTTCCCCCTTCCTTTGCGCTTGCTTTGAAACCCCCGCTTCGCTGACGACTCTCGCGCCACTTTCCGCTCCTTTTTACCACTTCTTCTGCAATTGACGCCCCCCCCCTCCATGGCGCATCAAAATTCGTATTTCTAGTTGATGGTGACTCCTCTCTCTTCCACACGCCACGGTATCTCCCTCTTTTTACCGTTTGCGGAAGAGACCGGATCGCAAAAAAGTCGTTCCCATCCCCTTTTCCCCTGATAAGGACGGCTTCCTTCTCGCCTGCTAGGAGATCCCTTTTTCCTCGCGTCGACACCCTTTCTGTCCCCCCCCCCTTCC
>Ga0179593_1727542_pt1 | contig 12131 bp, 14 predicted proteins | sample CZODoug2_1_08_16_FD_185931 | JGI IMG/M metagenome (GOLD analysis project Ga0179593, IMG submission 185931) | Vadose zone soil fungal communities from Angelo Coast Range Reserve, California, USA - CZODoug2_1_08_16fungal (PacBio error correction) | ecosystem: Environmental > Terrestrial > Soil >... | reverse complement strand
ACACCCTTTGCCTTAATTGGGGTCTTCCACTCTCTTCCCCGAACACAAAGAAACAAACCAAGTTGGGACTCGAGATCAATTTTTTTTCCCCTTTTTCTTCCCCTTGTTCCCCCTCATCGATCCGTTACAACCTGGTTCCATGAGAACTGTCCACCCACCCGAATTCTACGGGGATGAGATGAGAGTAAAATGATTTTAAGCCCGGAGCCGCTGAGGACATCCCCTTTTTTCTCTTCCCCCTCCCTTGAAGGACCCGGGTGTAAGGTGATAAGCAGTCACTTTCCTCAGGTGCAGCCCTCGCCACGCCGCACTCTAACGTAATGGTTCGTAGAGATGGTTTTTTACTCCCTCTAAGATCGCGCCCCGGCTTCTTCGTGTTCTCGCTTTCGTTTCCCCAAGTAGCAAATGACCCCCCATTATTCCCTCGGTCAATCTTTAAGATTTTTATCTTATTAATTTTCCGTTTTGGCCTCTGGACCGCAGAAGAGTGTAGTTTTTTTATGACGTTATCGGTTTTACCCCCTTGTTCCTTTTACTGTCCTCCTACCCGGCCCCCCATTTGGTACGAGAGTATATAATACTGCAGTCCGCCACCTGGTTCTTATCCTGCTGGGTCTAACCTTTTTCCCAGATATCTTCTGAAGTCAACGGAAGGGTCTAAACTTTCGTCTTGGCCTCGCTCCCTTCTGACTTCTTGGTCCTTGGACCGACAGAAAAGTTAGCTTTTTTTTCCTTTTTCGCTTTTCGCAGTTTTCCAATTAGTTGGATGGCCACACCCTTTTTTTCCCCAGAAGGTCAACGATTCATTTAAGGATATGGTATTTCTTTTTCGGTCCCCCCCTCCTTCCGGTATTTCCTCCAGACTTCTTTGTTTTGGCTGTTATCCCCTTCTTATTACTGGAACTATGCCCTCCATTTATAGGGAGCGATAAATGGAGCACAGGTACCTGCCTTCCTGCCAGCACTCCCCCCCTTTTTTCTTCCTTTTCAGTATTTGGCATAGTACAGACATTGCAAGTTAAGCAGCCCTAATCCCGTTTCCAGTATTTTACCAATGTTCGCGTATTTCTTCCCCATGATAAAAGTTTTTTCGATAATGGGATATGAGGGAAGCATACTACCCAGAAGTTGCTTACGTTTTGGAGCTTCCCCCTAGCCCCCCATTTCCTCGCGATTCAAGAAAACAAGTTCTCTCGTACTTAAGGTTCGTACAGGGCAGCTTAGATTGTTCTTTTATATTCATTTCCTCTCTCCCCCTTCCTCTTTCCTTTCCCAGTTTCCGCAGTCTGATGCATTAGATGAAAGGGCATTCACTCTTAGCGTCCTTTTATTCGGTGGACCGCAATTCTGTCCCCCCCTGCCCAGTTTTTTAGAGGAGATCTCCAGGACCTTCCGGTTCAGAGCCATCCCATTGTAATTTATACCTTCCTTCACCCCCTGCGATCGGGTTTTTCCCGCCCCTGATGCTGCCCGAGGCGGATTTTTGTCCCCATCTTCCTTTTTTTTTTCTTTTCTTATTTCCTTGGAACGGTAGCCCTTAAATTTTTTCTGCCCTTTCCTCTGTAGCCAACAAGAGGACGGAACGTCGTTCTCTGGATCCCAACACCGGGCCTCTTGTTTTCCATTTTTGGCCGCCCCCCATTTGTATGCCAACCATACAAGGTTGATTTGTTTCCCACTGCTTTAAAATTTGGGTCACCTCACACTTTCTCCATATGTAATAGGACCGTGGGAATTCTGCTCTTTCCTCTGCCACACCTTATTAGAAATTCAGTCCAACACTTGTCTCTCTTCTCTCATCGCTCAGTAGCCTCGGCTTTTCTTTCCCTCTTTGGGCATTATAGATGGAGAACTCGACCCGTAGCCCGATTCATAGCCAGTGACCAAGGCAGGCCATTTGGTAAAAAAGGGTTCTTCATTTCTTTTTACTTTCCCGACAAGATTGGCCATAAAAGTGTAGCGTCTCGCCCTGCTTTCCATCATCACGATGTACAATCGGTTTTTTCCTTTTAGAGGATTTTACTCTTTTGAAGATCAAACGGTAACGTCTTTTTTATCTTTTTTTTTTCCCCTTCCCTTGCCTTAGTACCTTCCTCCTCAAAAGGTTACCAACCTATGCTTCCCGCCTTTAGCTGCGTTTCTGTAAAATTATTTTCGTTCAAGTTTTTTTTCGGCTTTCCTCCTCCTCGTCTTTTTTGTTGTCGATCTTTCCTTCCCGGTTATTAACCTATTTTACAAGCACGCAGATCCATGCTGACCTCCGTCGCATTTGGGGGTTCTCCTTCGTTCCCCTTTTTTTCTCTAATTTTGTGTGTCCACCCTCTCCCCCCCTCCCCCCTCCCCCCCTCAACCCTCCTACACTTACCTCATTCCAATGCTCCCCCATTACCCTCCTCGCCCAACTCCTCCATAATTCGACCTCTCCCCATGTCCCTCTATTAGCGCCCATCCACCCGAAATCAACCCCCACCCCCCCCCTTCCCTTACTCTTTCTACCCGCCTCCCTACTTACCCTCCCCTCCTCCCACTCCTGAATCTACTATACTCTAATCTTGCCTCTTCGCCCTCAACTCTTCTCCCTCTTACTTCACTCTCCCGCATTGCCCACCACCACCCCTCCTCCCTCCTCCCCCCCTCATCCCCCTTTAAACCACCCCCCACCCTCTACTACTTTCACCCTTCCCTCGTCAACACTCCTCAATTAGCCTCCCCCTCTCCTTACGTTGTTCTACCTCACTCCTACCCCCCCCCCTTCTCGCCTTTCCCCCACCCCTGATTCTACCCCCCAGCTTACCCCTCTCCTATCCAAGTTGATTTTCCCCACCCTTACCTCATTCCTACACTCTCATACCCACCCCTATTGTTCCTTCAATCCCCTCCCACCATTTCACCCTCTCTCCCCCCCTTCTTTCCCTTCTTTCCTCACCTACACCGCAGCGTCGTCCCCCCCCTCGCTAACACCATGCTCCCTCCACCCCACCCCCCCCCTCTACCCCCGTTCCCACCATCTCCCACCCACTTCCCCCCTTCTTTCCCCTCCGCTCCTGCCTCACTTTACCCCCCCCTCTTTCCCCCCTCCAAATTACCCCCTTCCCCCCTTCCCTAGTCCCATTCCTCCCCTCCCGTCCCTCTCACTTCCTCTTTTTGTGCTTTTTCTTCTTTTACCCCACATACTCCTCCCTCTCTCGTCTCCCGCCCACCCCCCTCCTTATTCCTATCTCGCCCCCGCCAGTTTTCTTACTAACCCCCCCCCCTCCCCCCCTCCCCGCTCCCCCTTTACCCATTCGTTTCATTTCACTTCACCCTTTCCCTTCCCTCCTCCCCCAATGCCGCCCGACCCTTCTCTTTATCACCCTCTCCTTTCATCCATCTATACTTCTTTACTCGGCCGTTCTCCCTCCCCCCCCTCTCCCCCCCCAACCTTCTTTTCCAACCCTTTTTCCCCCCTTCCTTCCTCTCCCCCTTTCTACTTCTTCTTTTAACCGTACTCTCACCATCTTCACCTATATCTCCGACCCCGGTTCCGCCTTTCCCAGCTTCTCCCTCCCCATTTATCTGACTTTTGACCTATTCTCACTGTTTCCCTCGTTTGCTAGTTTTAGTGTGTCTGTTGTGGTGGGTTTTTTCTCGCTCACCCCACACCTATACTCTCCCCCTGTGGTCCCCATGTTCGCCCTCCTCGCCACCCCCACCCCTATGCCCCCGCTGGCACCATCTTCACATGCCTTCCCATCCCACTTCCAACCACCTCTCCCCTTCCCCCTCTGCCTCACCTCTCCAACCCTCGCCTCTCCTACACTCGCTACCCCATATATCATACTCCGCCCCCTCCCACATCAGTCCCTTATCCCTCGATGCCACAACCCAATTTCCCACCTCCTCTTCTCCTGATCCCCCTTCTCCCTTTCTCCACCGCCTCCCCATCTCCCTTCCTCCCTTCTAACCCAGCCACTAGTTCCCTTATACCTTTATACCATCTCGTTTACCCTACTTTCTCCCTCCTTCCCTCCTCCTCTACCCTCTCCCCCAGCCCCTCATCTCTCTCCTCTTCCCCTTCACTGTCCTACTCTCTCTATTCCATCTCTTCTCACCTTCAATCCCCCTCCACCTCCTTTCCCTTCCCCCTTTGTTCCTCACCAATTCCCCCTCCATCTCCTCCCTCGTCCCCTCCGCCCACATCCCATTTTCCTCCCCCTCCCTCATTTCTCCCATTCCTCTCTCACCACCACGTTCCTTTCCCTAGCCCCTTGCCCCCTCTTCACCCATATCCAATGTTAGCCTTATCACCTCCCCCTTCCCACTCTCTTCTTCTTCCTCCCTCACCCACCCCTCGCTTTCTCCCCTACCCCCTCCCACCCCAACCACACGCCCTGTTCCCCCCGCCCCCCCCCCCCACACACCACCTCCCCTCCTGCTCCTCACTCATCGCTTCCCTCCCCCGGCCCCCCTAACCCTTCTCGATAACCTCCCCCCCCCCCCCCCTTTCCCCTCCTATTCACATCCTTCCCCCCACCACCTCCCCATCGCCCCCACCCCCCTTTACCCTACCCCACCCCCTCCCCCCTTCCCCCTCCTCACCTTTCCCTCCCCCCCCCCATTTGCTTCTCTCCTTTGGCTTTCACCCTTCACACCCAAATACTTCTACCCCTACCCACCCCACTTCCTGCATTTTTTTCCCCCCCCGCCTCCCTTGGCTCTAATCCTATCACTCCGTTGGTTCCTTCCCCTCCCGGCCCTCCCCCTATCTTCCTAACCTCCTCCCTTAACTAGCTCCCTCCCCTCTTCTCCTCGCTCTCCCCTCCTCCATTCATCCCTTTCTCCCCCCCCCCCTCCTCAACACCTTCTCACTCCTTCAGTTATAAACTACCTTCCCTATTTCCTATACTCACACTTCAGAATTTGACTCCTCCCATCCCCCTCCCTTACCCCTCTAACCCACCTACCAACTTTTACTCTCCCACCTTCCACCCCCTCCCCTCTCTCACACTATCCCATTCCTCTCAACTTTCCCTCTTTTCCTCCTCCTTTTCCCCTCATCTACCCTCTTTAAGCGTTCCTCTCTCAGCGGCTCCCTTTTTTTTCTATACCTTCCCTATTTTCTTTCTCTCCGCCCCTCCCTTCCCCTCGCCCCCCTCTCCTTTCATTCCCACCCATGCCCCACTCTCTACTATGCCATCACCCCTCCACTTCCTTTCTTCCGCTTCTTCCCTCCATTCTCCCCCTCCATTTTTATCCCCCCCCCCCTCCCTTTCTTGCCACTTTCCGCCCCCCCCCTAGTCCGAGCCAACCTACTCATTATTCATTGTCTTAAGTGCAGGATCCTAGACGACTTTACTTCACCTGCACCCCCTTCCTCCATGCTCTTAGCCCTTAACTATTGATCTTCACCCTTTCTCGATATTATACGTCCCCCGCTTTCTTGATCCTATTGGACGCCGATTGGCGATGGCTTCTTCCTCTTCTATCTACACTTCTGCCTCCCCGGCATTTTCCTTTACCCACAAATGGGCCATTGCAGGCTATTATCCTCCCGCTGCACCCCTATGATAACCCCACAATATAAGTCCCCTCCTCAATCCTAATCTATTTTACCTTCGAGCAAGTGGCCGAAAAATTTTATAACTTTTTTTTCCCCCAGATCTTTTCTCAATATATGTATTCAGGTCACATGAATCTTTCCCTTTTGGTCTCTTACTTTTAAAGCGTTGCTAACCCCCCCACCTTATTGTGCCTCCACATCCTTTTTTGGCAGTTCCTGTTCCTTCACATACCGGTGTTTCGTTGCCTCGCCGTTTATTCCTATTTGTTTCTCCCGCTCGGATTGCATTACCACTTCCGTTACCTCCATTCCTCATGATCTTTACAAGGAGCTTTTTCTCCGCCTCGGTATCTTACGAAGAAGGCGGGTTTCCTAAATATGCTAAGCTTGTCCAGGCTTCTCTTCCTTCAACGGTCTGATCTGCAGGCAAGTTCCCAACCGGCATTTATCTAGCACAACCATAACCCAGTATGGCGTTGCCCTTAATTATACCCCTTTACCCCCTTACCGCACAGACGTCTAACTGGTAGGTCTCTTTCAGCTCCCTACTTCTTTACGGCCAGGTCTTCTGAATTTCACCTGCCATTTTCCTCTTCTCGGTCCCAGAATTACCATAAAAGCAACGCCATGCCTCCCTTTCGATAACTTATAATGGACATGTTGCTGGTTGATGGGACTTGCTGCTAATTTAGCCTCTAATTTCTCCCCTCAGACCCCAAACGGCGGAAGCCCGAAAATACTTCCTTTCCTTCAGTAATCCCCTTGAATCCACGTAAGACTTCCCTGTCCCCCTCTCCCAAGTCTCACAAGCTGACCCGGCTTCTCGGCGGACCGATTCTTCGTATTCTCAGGCAGACTGACCCCAGCCCTTTCTAATTCCGTGGCCAGTTCACAATTTCTGATCAATTAATACGCCCTTTTATTCATGGCTATGTCGAGTTTTCCCTGTAAATAGACGACCGTTTAGGCCTTTTTCCCCAATACTATGAGATGAAATTCGTATGATAAAATGGGCGCTTTTGCCCACAGATCCTTTTAATGAATCGCTGAAGATTTTTTGCACATTTTCTGCACCCTTTCCGATTTCGACCACAGGTCCCAAGAAGCGCCCTGATCCAAGTTTCGGTTCTGTACGAAACGGCACCCCCCATTACACCCCGTGCCTCCGCAACCTTCCCTTTTTATCACTTTCCCCCCTTGACCTTTTTTCTTTAATTTTGTCTCTTCAAAGTATCCCGCTCCCACTGACCCGACACCCCTTGATTCCCCCTGATATTATGAAAAAAATTTCCAAAAATCCCTTTTCAGCTTCCAAGTGCAGGCACAAAAGCCCCTCCCGACCCTCCCGTTCCTACTTTTTCTGCTTTTGGCGCCCCGTCCATGGACCACACGTTTTCCCGTTCTTCGCCTCTTATTGCCGATACCGTCAGGAAATCCTGCCCCTCTCTGGTTGCTGTTTCGCCCTGGTCGAAGCCGTCCACGACCATTTTCTCTACCAGAGCCGGGTGCAGATTTCGACTGTCATACAACAGATACGCCCCCCTTATCTTTCTTCGCGCGGTATTTTTTTTCTGCACGAAGGCGGCCCCATCCGCATGTCTTAATCGACGGGGTCCCCCCCTTTACTCCTTGAACCGGGTATTGCCTCCTTCCCTTGATTTGCGCGCGAGGGACTTCTTAATAAAGGACCCTTAGTTCTCTGCGGAGACGTTGGGGTCCTTGAGACCCCCAGTGTAGAACGGCTCTCTAGCAGGTGGCGAAGAAACTCTGGCACCAACCATTTGATCTTTTTTTTAACCCTTTTTTCCCCCCTTGATGTGTTGCTGGAGGTTATGCTCATGTATCCACGCAATTGGCCTTCCACAGTCCAGTTCTCTTTTTTTTTTTTCTTCTGTCCCGTGCGGCAACCTGCCAGTTAACGGATTACCCTCCGAGGCTTCCGTCCGAACACATTCTTGTTTATGTTACGAGATTCATTTCCTTTCCCTCACGTTTCTTCTGATAATATAGCGTGTTAACACCCCCTGTTCTTCCTCTCCCCCCCCCCCCCTGTCCGTGAATTCTAAAGGCTTATGAGAAGTACCTTTTTGCGACCCTTCGAGTTATACGGGGGGAGGGCATAAAATATTTACTCTATTAACGGGCCGCGGTGTCCTTTTTTCTCTCTGGACTTTCCTCGGGAACGAATTAGTGTCTTCCCAGAACGAACCGACAGAAGACTTCTTTTTTCTTTTTTTTTGGAACGCTTTTTTTTCGTCTTGGGTGCGTTCCTGCCTGTTCCCTCCTGCCTTCCCATTGCAAGTTTTAGGTCCTTTTTAGTTTTTGGCTTCTTTTCCCCGTCTATCACCTTCCCTGTCACCATATTCTTCCTTGCCGGGGATGGAGAATAGTTTCCCAACAGAGGCTTATTGGCTACTTTTCCACTGGGGGGTACTGTACCGCCAATTTTTTCGTGAAGCTGATCCGACCTTATGAAAGCGTACCTTCCCTTTAGGGGCTTTTCTGTAGCACTGGTTACTCAGGGGCTTTCTCCCTGTGGAACAAGAAGCGTTATGACCTTGGCAGTTTTACCTCCCCAAGTTTCTCTTGTGATCAAACTTTTGACCCCCTCATGTCCATCTTTCTTTCTTTTGGTCCCTTCGGTGAGGAGGGAATTCCCCGCGATGGGCCTTGTAGTAGCCAGTACCTCTCTTTGAGCCTAAGTGCGGGTACCTTTTTCGTACCGCCTTAACTCTCGATGGCGCTTCGGCGAGTGACTGTGGTACATTTGTTGGCCCCAACGATCTCTGTTCTCGAGACTGAAACCGTCTCGCTATGTCTTTATTGTCAAACATCGGCCCTTTCTCAGGGGAATCACGATCATCCTTCTTGTTTTGCTTCAATTTCTTGTCTTCTTTCCCCCCTATGCCCTATCATCTGAAGAGAGCCGTCCGAGCCATCTCAGTATGGTCCTTGAATGTCCCCCCCTGTGAGTTCTCCCTGGCGTCTGCCCTGCGGGCCATACATAGATCCCGAGGGCAGTTTGCCTCACCCCTGGTCACAGTAGTGACTAAAATGGCTTCTCAGTTTTTACCACAATATTTATTAACGTTTCCGGGATTTTGGTCAGATATACTGCCTGCCAACTGTTGCCTTTGATTTTGCGTCTTTTTGCGTGATTTTAGAATCCCCCCCGCATCTCTTAACATTAAACCCCCAACTTTCACGTTTCCTTAACGGTAGAGCATTACAGCGCTTCTTTATTTTATAGTAATGATAGTAAGGCCTTTTTTTCGTGACCCTTTTTCCTCACAGATCCTTTACAATCTTCTTCATTAGATTGCAAGGTGAATATTTTAGCCTTTTTTTTTTCACTTTTTCTTTAGATGACCGCAAAGGTTCTCAGTTCCTTCGGCCACCACCTTACGTATGTTTTAGATGTAGACCGAAATAGTACTTGCCTTTTCAAGGCCTTCCTGCAGCTCATCCCAGTGGTAATTACAACCCTTTGCCCCCCACCTATCCCCTTGGGTTTTTAACTCCCGCAATTGTCCCTTACTAGGCCCTTCTATGAAAAGCTGTCCTTGTTTTTTTTCCTTTTTAACGGTTAGCAACTTCGGCCTTTAATTTGACCTGGCTCGGTTACCCCTCTTACTGCCGTTCTTTTCGTCGAGGCGCCCCACCGGTTTTTGCATTCTTCCAAGTCTTGGGTACCTACCATCCAACTGCCCCTCCCCATGGTTTGATTCCCCCCCAAAAGTCGTTTGTTTTTTTTTCCACTTTCCTCCTTTTTCCCCCGATGGTAACGACACCCCCTTTTTTCCTTCCCTCGTCCCCCGGCCTACGGGGTGCTGCTGCGCTTCCAACACTTCTCCTTTTTCTTTATTCCACACTCCCGCTTCGATTTCCCTCTATATATTCCGCTATTTCCTTAGGCCTTTATATTTTTCCTCTCCCTTCGCTGCCCCCTAGACCCAATCTAGAGCCTGCCTACACAAAACATTCCCATGTGGGTAATAACACTTTTGTTTCCTGCCGTCTCTCCAAGATTTTCCTAAAAGGTGTAGTTGATATCATCGAGCTCCCCGGGTTCCCTCTCTCCCCTATAGTAACAGCGGTGGTGGGGGACGTAGGAAGGCACAGATCGATTTCCCTTCTTTCGCTGAATTGTTCTCACTTGGCCGTTTTGTACTCTTTTCGTCTGGTAAAATGTCAATTAAGTACAACGGTTCACAATTAAAGAGTAGTGTCCCCATAGCGTCGATCTCGTTTTGTACCCCTTATGTTAAAGGTTTTTTGTTTTCCTTTGGCACTAATATCCTTAATCATAATTGGTGGTTGAGAGAGCGTTTTTTTTTTTTTTTTTTTTTCCCGTCTCTTCCCATTATAACAGACATCCATTCCCCCTCGCTCCAGGGTCGGTTCGCGCTGTCCAACCGACGCATATTTTGGAAATCCGTTTAGCGATCCTCCCCCCAAGGTCCTGAAGGTGAGAAAATAATGCTCGTTTTATCCTTTACATTTATATTCATCCCTTCGATCTGATTCATCCATAGTCCCCCCACCAACGCTTACACTGGGAGTAAGCTTCTCACTTTTCTCGCTGACCTCCCCTTCTGCCAATCTTGTTAATTTCCACGGATTCCCCCCTTTTTCCCCCCCCCACTTTCCTTCCTTTGGGGCTTTCTCTGACTTCCCTATTTAAAGAGTCGTTGATGCGTCCTCATAATTCCCATATAAGTCCTACGGACTCCTGAATCGATTTCCTGGATACCCCCTAGCCGTCGAAGTGTTGACCGCCAATTCCCCGTGTTGCCCTTTCAAATCACAACTCCGTATTCCGGTCTTCATCTTTTTTTTTCTGACCCAGTTTGGTCGTTCAAACTTGACGATTCACAAAAAATGTATGGCCCATTTGCAGTTCAGGCGGATGTAACCCACTTTGCACCTTTATGCGAATAGCCCGCTTGTACATGGATTACCTGCGCGGATGCCCTTTATCCGAAGCCAGTTACCCCCCCAGACTTCACTTTACAAGGAGATAGCCGCCCCCTCGGCTTAGTATCCCGTCGTGCTTTAAACCACTCACCAGCCTCCAGGATATATTCCGGACCTATTTTTATGCCTTCCGTCCCCGGTGCCTTCGCCCATATTCCCCAGTACGTGCCGAAGTACCCTCTTCCTACTGGCGTCATTCGAATCCCCCTGAAACTCCCAGTCTATTTTTCCGTTGCTATAATTCCAATTGCAAGGGTTTCTCAGTTGCATGCAATGACGATTGAGTTAAGACCCAAGCCCCTGCGCCTGCTGCCTTGTACAGCGCGACCTTCCCCACTTGGGGGACTGTTTCTTTTTTTGATCGCTCTTATAATGAGTCTCCTTTACCCTCCGCACACCGTCAGCACTTCAAATTCTGGGACCTTTTCCGCATTATCTCCACGTTAAGCAATTCATTTTAATTACCCTTGACTTCTTAGCTACTTCCCCGGCCTTCGGGCTTCCGAACATGTCTTCTCTTCTTGTATGCATCCTCAGCAGGTCGCCTGGACTGAATTCGAATTTTAGTGACATTTCCTTACAAATACTCCTTTTTCATTCGCCCCGTTTTATAATCATGGATATGGCAGTGTTTTCCCCTTTAATCCTTTCCAATTGGCGGCAGCAACAATCAGTATGATCTTTGACCCGTCTTGATTCCCTGGCGAGTTTGCCGAAACAAATAAAAGCCTCCTCTGCCCCCGCTGAACAGAGCGTGTGGCTTCCCCCACCCTTGGACACGGCCATGATCTCGCGCCATAAGCATCCGGTCCTGACAAGGGTTCATAAAATTCCATACCCTGCTGCGATGCGCTTTTTCCCAGCGCCTTTTTATCACTCAGCTGTACCAGGCATTCTTCCCTTCCTGCTCTCCCAAAATCTCCCATCCCCAACTTGATAATCCCGACCAATGCCTGCTCTTTCCCCAGGATTCCCTTATTTTACCACATTTCAACCACCCCCTTGGACACCACTTCACCGGACCCAACACCTATCCGTCAGTTCATCCTTTCCCGACTCTTTCCACTAAAATCTTTGGGAGCCCCTGGTCATTTTCTCCTGTTCCTCTATACTCCCTATGAATTAGAAGATTAAACTGATTCACTTTTTATATCCTGTCTTTGATAGTTGGGAAAGCGCCAAATCTTCAACCCAGGACAGCGTTTCTGGTCATAGATCCCTCCAGGTAATTCCGAACCACGTCCCCTCCCAGTCTGTCGGTTCTCTGTCTTGAAATCTGCGAAGGCGGCCCATCCGTCGCTGATTCTCCCAAAATTTTTCCGTCCTTTATAGGCTGGATAAGGTCTCCCGCTACCCTTTTGCGTAGCAGTTCATCCATTTTTCTCCGCGGTCCCCACTTGTTTGGGGGAGTCGGTGCTCCCTTTCAAAACGTTCCTCTATTGCTTTGCTTGACATGTGCCCCACCCTGCATGCCACAGTCCCCTCGCCGTGTTTTGAGGAGCTTTCCCCCCCCCCGGAGTTTCAGGAGGGAAGAAAGTCTGTACAAATGGTTCCCCTCCGGAAAAAGTCCCGGGACAGAGAGAGTGGACATACCCCACTAACTTCCTTGGTTGAA
>Ga0179593_1583861_pt1 | contig 12131 bp, 12 predicted proteins | sample CZODoug2_1_08_16_FD_185931 | JGI IMG/M metagenome (GOLD analysis project Ga0179593, IMG submission 185931) | Vadose zone soil fungal communities from Angelo Coast Range Reserve, California, USA - CZODoug2_1_08_16fungal (PacBio error correction) | ecosystem: Environmental > Terrestrial > Soil >... | reverse complement strand
ACAGTGGAGTTGCCTCCTCCCCCTACATCTCCTATCCAAAGACTGCCTTTTGTGCAGGCTTAGGGAACTTTCTTCGCGAAAAAGACAGTCTTATGGACAGAGGGGTATTCCCCTTGGTTTTCCTTTTTCGTTGGTGCCTCTGAATTGCTGCCTTCCTCCCCTTCAGGAAACCGAGGGCCTCCCCTTGGTTTCCCTTGCCCGCTCTGCTTTTGCGATGAGAAAGGAGGGAGGGGAGTCTTCCTTTAAGAAGTGATATTGCCGTCCATATCGAGACTCTCCCCCGTCAGACGGCGTTTTAAGACTGTTTTGTGGAAAATATCCTTTGAAGAATGTGATGCGTTCCCCTTATTCCCTAGTTCCTCCTCCATTTGTAGAGCATTTCTCTTTTGTTCTCCCCTTTTTTTTGCGTCAACTCTTACTTCCTCAGCGTGTGTTGAGACACATTGTAGGTGTAGTTTATTGTAACAACTTCTGATGTTTCCCACGCTGAGTCCCTTTCCCCCCCGTTAGCGTCCTTACACCAGGTATTGACTTCGGTCAGCAGGTATTTAGTTAGGAAGAATTTTTTGATTTCTTCCTTCTTCGATAATGATTACGACTTTCCCGCTCCCTTCTCTTGTTCGCTCTCGATGTTTTTCAGATAATCGCCCTTTTACCCACGAGCAGTTGGTTTAGTGGAAATTTTGTCTTGGAGGAGGGATTCTGGCGGTTGGACAACCCGTCTGTGACCTCTTTGCTCCCCTGATCCCTTTCCTAGTTCCGCTTTCTCCCCCCTCCCGTTAGAAGGTCTTTCCCCAACCCCGCTAGAACGTCCTCTCGGCCATTCGGGCCGCTTCCTTAGTGTTCCTTTCTCGAAGATGTGGGCGACGGTATTTCTTTCGTTACCGGTGTCCGAAGTGAGCATTTTCTTTACTTGTGTTCACGACAACGTCTTTTTTCGAGAGTGTAAGCCTTTCTCAGATCAAGTGCTGGTTCTGCTGCGACCGCCGAGCTCTTCTTCCTCCTCGTTCCAGATCCTGTCCCCTTTGTTTCGGTTTGTTTGCGGCTCTTTTTAGATCTTGGAGTCCTTCTTCATACTCGATGTTTTCGTTCTCTGCGAAGAGATGGTAGATCTCATGACGCTGGTGTTTTTTCCCGAGGACTTTAGGCCGCATTTCATCGGCCAAAGTTAACCACTTTGACAGCGCTTGCTTATTCTTTTGGCGAACTTTTGCAACTCCGGCCGGTCACAGCATCCAGGCCATCCAACGTCGATGATGGTTATAAGGATCCTTCCTCTCTTTTCCTCCCGGGTTCTGCCCCCACGCCTTTCTCCTTTTGTTGGCCTGCTCCCCCTGTCTTCGAGCCATCTTGCGGTCCTAAGATAGAAGATGACCTTCCATTAACGGTGAAGTGTCACTGCTTCCACGACCAGATCTCCTTCCCCCCAATTCCTGCTCCTTATCCTTCGATCTTTCAGCCTTAAGGGTGGACCCTCGCTTTCAACTTTCTGACGCGGCCCGATGGGATCATGCAGTATTCTTGTTTCCCCCTTTCTCTAATATCCCTTCGTCGGCGGTGTAGTTTTGCCCCCCTCTTATATTCTGACACTTTTTTTTCCAGTTTCTCCCATTGGCATGAGTGCCTTCGGAGATGGTAGTTGATTTTTCACTTGCTCGATGATTTCTATTGATCCGTTTCCTTCTTCTACTCCTCTGATGCGCCTCTCTGTCTTCTCACGTCATAGTTTTTCGCTCGGCATCTAGGTAAACGCCCCTTCGTTGCCCCCCAGTTCCCTCGGTGTGAGGGGAGTTGAGTGCCCCGACCCTTGCCCAGGTAGTTCCCCTTCTTTTCGTTCCCCCCACGCACATCGTGCAATCGGACCCACCAAATTTTGCCCCAACATTGGTGTTTTTCCGATTGGTATCAAGAAGCGGACGCTGGGGGGTTGACAACATCTCTTATTTAAATTGCCCACAAACGGAATCATTGGCCTCCGTCCAAGAACCTTTTCCCCCTTTCTCTCCCCCTCTACTGGCTGATGCCACAGAGAGGAGGTCGTTCTCCCAACGACCCCCAAGCAACTTCCCTCCCCCCTTCCTCAATCCCTTTTCAAGACTTTTTCTCTGCAAAGTATTGATCCTTCCAGCGCAAAAGTAGCGTGGTAGTTCAATTCGCCGAGGGTTTTCTCTTTCGGACCTTTTTCCGATTTCTGCGCCGCCCCCCCCTTCAAAAGCTGAAAAACGGAACTTCCCCTCCTCTTTCGCGCATTCCCCGTGGGGGCTGTCTTGACACTTTGAAGCTTGGCCGTAGCAAGCGTGTTCTGTTAGGAGGAGATTCCCAAGAGCGGAGTCAGCTAATTTCTAGTTTTTTTTTTTCCGATCTCTCCTCTTCCCTTTCCGGCCAGACGGTCCGGAAAAAATCTTCCCCTTACTCGCATATTTCTGCCTCCCCCGCGGGAGTAGTCGCCCCCAGCAGGCAGTAGTACTTTGGACCCCGCAACCCGTCCCGTCCCACAAGTCTTACGTTCGATACGCGTTTCCCTTTTGGTCATACTGCTTGTTGGCCTGCAAACACTCTCGAACAAGAATCGCACTTCGGCGCTGGGAGGTTCTTTTCCCCTGCATCTTTTTAGTTTCACATGTTTCCGCTCGGCACACATACCCCTATCCGATCAACCTTCCTTTCCTTAACTCATGTCTTCATGCCCAACGGCGATACTCAAACGCCAGGAATACCGCAACCCCAGCAGCGAAGATTTATTCTTCCAGCAGCGCTCCTTCTTTTCATACTTTCCTCCACACGATGAGCCCGAGGTTTTTCTTTCCTTCATTATTGGGCCCTGCTCTCTCGAAACTGAAGTTTTTTTTTCTCAATCATTTTATTGGCACTCCTAGTGGAAAAAATAAATGGTCCTTTCCATGCATGCTAACGGGCCGACGGGTCTTTTTCCCTGGGGTCTAAATCAGTGCTGCTCTTGGGACCTTCATTACTTTTCGCGGTCCTGTAGACCCCCTTCCCCTTGGCAAGCGGCTCCTTCTGATGGTTCCGGGGAGAGAGCTTTCCAACCTCAGGACGGCCATCTTGTTTTGTTAGCATGTTCGACTTCGTTATATTGATGCGCCTGCTTCGATCCCCCCTCTATCGCAGGCGTCGATGAATACCAGTTGCGGCATCGATTTTTTGGTTTTGCGAGCGGATTCGCCGAGGGAGGAAGACTTTCTTCCGAAGCAGGCAGGACTTCCCCCATTCTTTTCCCACGTTTCTTTTCCCGCTCTGCTCGTCGTTGCCTTCCTTCTGGTGCCGTTTCTTCCTTTGCAGGAACCTTTTACTTTTGCGACGACGCTGATTCGGCGGCAAGAAACGCCTCTTTTCGAAGGGACTTTTCCTTTTCAGCAGCCAATTTCCGGACTCTTTTCGTTTTCCCTCCTCTCCATCTGTCTGAGATCTTTTTTGAATTAAAAGATGAGATTTTCCTTTTCTCTCAGGACGCGGCAGGACGTGGTTCTTGTGAAACCGTGACGCCTTTATCTGCACGCCTTCCTCCACCTCAAGCATTTCGCTGCCTGCGATGTCCTTTTCTCGTTTTTGCATCCGGTTGTGTCGCCTGTCTTCTTTTTTTCTTCCTAAGCCGCCTCCTTTTTCCCCCCCTTAAACGGTACCCATCGATTCAACCGCGAAAATCTGTGGCCATCTCGGAAAGATTTATATCATTTTTCCCCGTTGTTGTGTTTCTCGAGTAACCTTTTCATAGTCTCTTCGCGGTCTGCCCCCCCCTCTTTCCCTTCCGGGAAACATCGAGGTTCCTTTTTCGGACTTCCGGCTTCCTCTCCCCCAAATCCAGAACCCCCTTCGTGCGGCGGGAATACGCCATCGAGCTCTCATTCGCCAAGGTCTACGGCAGCGTTTTTCTGATTTCTGGTGGCTGACTTTTTTTCAGATTTTTTTTTTCGTTTCGACGATGTCCCGCCTACTTCTTTCCCCTCATCAATCGGAATCTTTCTTCACCACGAACCTCCCCGCAGGATGCATAATACATATTCACGAGCGCGATGGCCGGCTCCCCCGCTCATTCCCGCGGCCCTTTTTGTTCTTCCCGCCTGCTGGATCTTGCTTTTTGCCGCGAATTCTCTTTTGCAAATTCCGAAAATGTTCCTGCAAGCCCTCCTTCGCGAAGTCACAGAAATTCAGATCAGATTTTTTTTGAGTGTCTCGGTTCTCCAATTGTTCATGGAACTCTTCCTTCTCTGATTTCTTCTTTTTCCTTCCGTCCGACTGCCTAGAATCCGATTCGCAACCCTGAGAGGCGCACGGGTATTAAATCCCCCTGACGCCGCGAGCGCGTTTCTTTTTGCAATCGCGCCCCATCGACTCCTCCCCCCTTCCCTTTTCGACTCGAAGATGGCCGTGAAGGTTTTCCTTTTTTTCCGGTCGGTACCCCCCTTTTTCGCTCGCAGCCGTGGCCGATGAAGTTCTTGACAGACAAGTTGCCCGGCCGCTAATCTACAGTTACTTCGCACTGTCTTTACCCCTTTCCTTCCTTCGATCTGCCTTAAGGTATTGTGCCTCCTTCTTCCTTCTCCTAAATAGATTCGCGCTGAAAAAAACCCATTTTCTCGCGCGAGTGCCCCAAGCATGTCCGGAAACAGCTCATTTTTTCGGTATCGTTGTGCTGCATTTTTTTCAGCTACACTCTGCCACATCCTTCGGTTCTTCCAAAACTGGCCTCTGTTTGCTTTCTTCATGGCGTTTTTCTGCTTGTGGGAAGGCTTTCTTCTCTGGTGATCGTCCGCGGCATCGCGATGTGGGGTAGACGAACACTGGGATTTTGTACTACGAAGTCGTGTTCCTTCCCGAACGCCCGCTGCTTTCGTCCTTTGCATGTTTCCAGTGTTCGCACACCTTATTCCTTTCCCCCCTTCCCTCTTGATAGACGTCCCCCCTTTACTTCTCCAAGTCGGGATCGTTTGTTGTTATTTATACTCTCTATTACTATTCCCATTCCTTTTTACGGCATTCCCCCGCCTTTCTTCGGCAATCCCCCGAGTTTTCCCCTTGTTAAGATTTTTCCTCACCTTTTTCTGTCCTGTCCAAGCGATAGCGTTCAAAGGGAACCTCCTAAAACTGTATGGCGACTTTTTACCATTTCTCACTTGCGCCATTATTTTCAAGTTGTCATTGACATTGCGCCCCAATGATATGGACGCCTTTTTTTCGCTTTTGCAATTTCTGGCGCGCTGGCAACCAGATTCCTGCTGGAAAATGGATCGACTATTTAATCGTTCACACTCAGGCGAATTGATTTCCCGCTACTTGTGAGATGGCGCCCTTTTTCTTTCCCAGTCAGTACTTTGAGTGTTCCACGGTTCCCCCTTTTGAGTTAGTGTTCCCCGCGATCATGGGATCCAGTATAGCGAAGAGAAACTTTCATGCTGTTCTTACGCACCTATTGCCAGGGCTCCCTTTTTTCAATTTTCCTTTTTTCCCATTCTTGGTCCACGGTGTGCATGAGATCTCCCCCCAACTCCCTTAAGAGGATGATTGTTAATTCCCCAATAGGGTCACCTGTTGGAAAATTTGTTTAGAGGTGTCCGGATTCTCCCGGCGCCGGTGGCTCTTTGGTGCCCCCTAATCCACTTTGTTCGGGGAACAAATAACACACCACCCCACAACAAAAAAAAAAAACAAAACCCCTAAACAAAAAAACCAAAAACCAAACTAACAACAAAAAAACCCCCCCAAAAAAAAAAAAAACAACAACCAAAAAAAATAAACAAAACACAACCAAACAAACAAAACACAAAAACACCCTGACAAAATCCACAAACAAACCTTCCAACAACAAAACCCACAAAAAAAAAAAAATCAAAAACCAAACAAAACCTCACCTCACCTCAAAAATAACACAACACACAAAAAAACAAAAAAACCACCCAAACCAACAAAAACCCAAAAACAAAACCCAAAAACAAAAAAAAAAACAAACACCAAAAAACAAAAAAAAAAAAAAAACAAAAAAATCCTTTGTTGTGTTTGGGGGGTTTTGCAACAAAAAAAAAAAACAAAACACACACCCAAAAAAAAAACAAAAAAAAAAAAAAAAAAACACCCCCAAAAAAACAAAAACCAAAACAAAAAAAAACAAAAACAAACAAAAAAAAAAAAAACAAAACAAAAAAACAAAAAAAACAAACAAAAAAAAAAAGCAAAAAAACAAAAAAAAAAAAAAAAAAAAAAAAAAAAAAAAAAAAAAGAACCCAAAAACACCACAACAAAACACAAACACAACACAAAAACACACCCCCAAAAAAAAAACAACCAACCAAAAAAAAAAAAAAAAAAGGGGGGTGTTGTGGGGGGGGGGGGGGGGGGGGCGGGGGTGGGGGGTGTGGGGGGGGGGGGGGGGGGGGGGGGGGGGGGGTGGGGGGGGGTTTGGGGGGGGGGGGGGGGGGGTGGGGGGGTTGTGGGGGGGGGGGGGGGCCAAAACACCAAATTTGGGGGTTTGTGGGGGGGGGGGTGGGGTGGGGGGTCTTTTTTTTTTAGGGGGGTGGGGGCGGTGGGTTTTTTTTGGGGGGGGGGGGGGTGGGGGGTTGGGGGGGGGGGGGGGGGAAAATGGGGGGTTGGGGTTTGGGGGGGGGGGGGGGGGGGGGGGTTGTGTGTGGGTGGGGGGGGGTGGGGGGGGGGGGTGTTTTTTGGGGGTTGTTGGGGGGGGGGCTTTGGGTGGCCACACAAACCCCACAAACAAAAAAAAACCCCCAAACAAAAACCAAAAACCCCCACAACACCCACCTGTGGTCCCCTTTTCCCCTTTCGGCCTCTGCCTCATGTTCTTGCCACGATTGGAGTGAGCAAAGAACATATCTTCGCCTCAGCTTGAGCGCGCCGCCGTTCCCTCATTTCTCGGCAAGTCGCGGTTCTCCATAGCCAGAATTTTTTCCCCCCTGTCAATTGCTCTACTTTCCGCAGGTCGAATACTCTTGCGGCCCCTGCAGACGAATGGGCTATCGTGAGTAAAAACTGGATTCGCCTCATCCTGATGATCATTAATAGCCCTGGATAAATTGCTTCCTTCCAGGCTTTTCTTTTCTCCCGAAAGGGCTTTCAGTCATGGTTAGAGATCCGCTTGGTCGTGCGTCGGGCAGTGAAGTAATAAGGTAACTCGGCCTATCGTCGATCCCCCAGACAAGTGCTCACCTACCCTTTTTTTTCCTCTTTTGCCAGTCACTTGTTCAGGTTTTTCCCTTTTGTTTCCCCCTCGCAAGATTTTCCAATCTTCTAACCATCATTCACCCGTACAGGGAGATGGAAATGCATCCTTTGACCGGCCGGGTTGCCTTTATTCGCCACATCCTCTTTCTCGTTTTTCTCTTTTTCAGGAGCTTAACTGGCCAAGCAGGTTCCTTTTTCCCCGGTCTCGATCTCCCCCCCCCCCTCGTCATTTCTAGAAAGCTCCTTCGACGGATTGACCGAAAACATCGAGATTATTCGTCTACAAAGATATCGCCCCCCCCTGCCGACCCGAGCCCCCTCCCCAAGTAACTGTTTTGCTACCAAGTCGCTCTGCCCGACGGCTCGGAATACTCATCGACCCCTTTCAATTTCTTCCTGAGTTTAAGCTAGAGGCATGGTTGAAAACCTTGCTCTGTCTGGACACCGGTACGGGCATTTTTGCCGAGAATTCGGCCCACATCTTCCTTTGTTTTACACCAAGACTTAATGGCCTTTCCCCCCATCGTTTTTACCTACGTTCCTTTGCCCCCCCCCCTTCCCTTTAGGATAAGTATTCAGCGCACTAGGAACTTAGACCTTCAAGGTTTATCAAGCGTCACAGAAGTGGTCCGCCGGCGAACATCCCTCCCCTACCCCTTCGCAACATCAGGTGTGGAGGACTTTTCCCGGGTTAGCTGACGCAAATGGTTAGAGAGAGCGGCTACCCCTCGATCTCTCCTGGCCTTGGCAGCTTTCCCCTTTCCTCCATCCATCTCTGACTGACCGTAGTCCATGACTTGTCAGCGGACCGAAACTGGCTCGGCCAACGCCTCCTTCCCCAATTACGGTGATGTCCCTCGGACTTAAACCTACAAGTTTTCTCCAAATTTTTCCCCTTGAGGAATTGTTTCCTCCCAAACCTTCCCCCCCCCCCCCCCACAATTTCACTGAACAGTCTCTGCATTAGACCGCTCCTCATAGGTAAAAGCACGCCCATTCGCTTCACCTCCAGCAAAAACCCCGTTTTGATTATTTCTCGTCTCTCCGTAACAATCTTCTTCGTCTCAAGAGAAGAATTCTGTCTCAAACCTCGCCTCCAACGCTCGCAAATAGTTAACCACCCTCTTCCTTTTTGCTCGCTTCCTTTCTTGGAAGCGCATTGCCTCCTCCAAAAGGTGTTCTCTTTTATACCCCATGTATGTTCGCAGAAATCAGTGAAAAGAGCTCCAATCGGCCTGCGTTTTGATACGTCAGGATGATGCCCTTCTCATATTTCCTCCCTTTTCCTCTCCTTTCTTTTTTCCTTCCCTCTTCGCCGGATTTATTTATCCACGAGGGATGACGACGCGACCATCATCCTTGTTCCCTACACCCCTCCTTTTCAATTGGTTGTGCAGGCCCGTGGTCCCTTTTTTTCGTCTAACTCCTTCTCCGTCTTGACAGATGTTGCTATCCAATCCTAGGGGCGAGATGCTTTGCGTGCGGATTCCAGAGAAAGAGGTTTCTGAAAGGACGATAAAGCCACTGGATACCCTTTGGATTTCTCTTTTTTGCGTTTCGCCTTTTGCTTTTTGCTCGGTTTGATGACCGGAGGGGCAGCGGCTGGCGACGAATTAGGACGGAGATACCTGGCCGGCCTCGGACTTACGTTTTGCTGGAATTCCTCCCTTTGAAGCGACTTGTTTGTCTTTCTTTTACCTTTGGCCGTAGCGCGCGTTCTAATGGGACCTGTTGCCGGGAGCTTGTCAAACCTTTGACAAAGTCCTCACGCGTTTTTTTTTCTCTTTACATGTAGGTGGCGGAAATGAAACATCCCACCCCCCGAGGGGGAAAGGCCCCTTTGTGAGCTTTTCAGTTTCTCCGCGACCCCCTGAATGTCTCTTTCCCAAGCACTTCTTCCCTTACCTGACTCCCTTTGCTGCTTGAAAGCGCTATGATTGACAGAATTCTCTGCCTCTTTTCTTCATTTGTCGCGTCTTGAATTTGCGTAGCTCACTCTTTCATTTCGTACTCCACGAGCGTGAGGTTTGGTCCCTTTTGGTGTGGGGAGGGATTGTTTTTTGGCGGTGGGCCCCCGTCTGTGGAAGCCGTGGCCCCAGGCTGCCCTATGTTCCGCTACCCCCCCTCTGCGCCCTGTTCACAATCCAAGTTTCCCGTCGACGACAGAGGCACCCCCCTCCACGGCCTTTCCCTTCGTGGTGACTTTTTTAACTTTCGAGATGTGGCGACTCTCAGACATTTTCGGTCCGAGAGAGCACCACACTTCATGGCCGGGAACGACACGGCTTCCCTAGCAGCGTGTAAGCAGATTATTTCAATTGTTTTTATGAGGATTGCGCCTGCCTTTGGTTTTCGCGTGGTCATCGCCATATTCATATCTGTCGGAGTCGTTTTGAGGTTTCCGACTCTCTTTTCTTAACGTCTGAACTCGATGTCGTTCATCAATAGGACGAGGATTTTTGAGATTCATGCGATGTTTTTGAGCTAGAGGACTTTTCTTTTCTCCCCAGCACCACTTGCCAGCCTTTTTCCCCAACAGTGACAGCCTCGATCGGCAGTGTTCTTCTCTCGAATATCGCTGTGCAACTCGGCAGTTCTTTTGAACGTTCCATCCCCTGGCTTTGTTAGCTTCCTTGAAATCGTGCGCTCTTTTTCTCCGGCGAGCTTGCCACCGCCTCATATTGCTTTCATGCTGCACCTGGTTCTTCGAGCAGCTGCTGGCCTCGATCGACGATGAGGCATTCCCCCCCCTATTTTGTCCACTTCCCCACCGCGTTTTTCGATCACCCACTGAACCTCCTCGGGTACTATTCAGACTGGATAAGGGCTGACCTCGTTGCCTTCCGCGCAATTTTTTTGGAGATTGGATTTCTCAATCTTGAGAGCTTTTTGGTGTAGGCAAGAGGACTCGCTGGGGCTGCGTAGAGCCATTGCAAATGAGTGATAATATGCCCGTTGTTAGCTGATGGCCCGCTGCTCTATGATTTTCTTTCTTCTTTATTTATTTCTCGTCTCACGTTTTTTTTCGCTGATACTCGTGGCTACGGCAATCGCCGCAATAGGGCATCGACGAACAGCCATTTGTTCCCCAAATTCCCGTCATGGCGGTTGTGAGTCCTTCCCAATTGAAATTTTCGTTTCAAGCTTCGCGGTCCCCCCCTCACCGGCCGCCATGAGTGAGAATCGAAACACTCTCAAAAATTTGGCCCCCCTTTTTCCCGATTGGTATCCCATTTTTTTTTAGGTGTGTTCTCTGTGGCTTCTTCTTTTACTTCAAATCAACTGCGGAAATGGCCCTTGCTCTTAAGAACAGCATTTCCCAGTTTAGATAGCACTAATGGCTGCTCCAGACGTCGCGGCTTTGACCGCAACCTCTCTTCAACGAACCCCTCCTTGCCTCCGTGCTTGACCTTCAAGTATCAGGGCGCAGCGCAAAGTCTTGTAGCAATTCCTCGCGAGGGTTTTCGCCCCCTTTTTAGCCAGTTTCAAGCAGTCCTTCCGGTTTTCTTACGCCCATTTTCCCACCCTGCCACCTCAGCGGTTTCGGCGCACCCCGTTGGGGATGGCCTTGACATTTATGGGCCGTCTCCCCCGGTTCGGAGGAGAATTCGCGACGTTGTGTTCTCGCAGTTTTTTTCCCCTTTTGCAGCACGGTAAGTTCCCCACCCTCTTCCAAGTTTCCACTTCTCATTTTTAGCAGAAATGCGTTGTAGCGTCCAAGCGATTGAGCCTTCCATAGTAATATTCGAACCCCCCCAAAGAAACCCTTCCGATTTGAAGTATTCCCTTACTTCTACTCGGTTGACCCAGTGTCTTTTCAGGAATAAGGTTTGAACAACACTCCAGCCGAAACAAGAATCGCCCCGGAGGCAGCGGGGCTTTTCACCGTTCGCCCTAGTAGTACATCCAGCCCCCTTTTGCTATTCCCTCGTGAGACCGCGGTACTTCTCAACAAGCGTTTTTTTCCTTTTTCCACCGCCAACGACCTACCGCAAACCGCAAGCAGATTTACAGGAGATTTGCCATCCTCTGCTCGCATGGTGGCTTCGTCGCTGCACAAAAAGATGCTCCGACCCCCCCGCTGCGGATGTTCTTTTGTGCACTCTTTCTGTTTTTTCGCCGCCTATTTTAGGTTACTTACAGTGCTTGGCAATCCCCTTGGGACGGTCACTGATGAGAACGGGCGACTTCTTGAGATGGAGGCCCCCCAGTGTTTGATACCAGTTTATCTTGGCTCGATTAAGGAGTCCTTCCCCGGCAAAAGTGGCCACGCGGCGGATGCGATGGTTGTCGCCGAGCGCGCATTTCTTTCCCCACCCTGCGGCTGTTTATATGTAGCTTTTTTTCCTCGGCGATGGTTTTTTTTTCATGCTCGACGCGTCGCCGGCGTCACTGATGTTTCAAAACGTGAGGCACCTCGTTTGCGAAGCGGATTTCTCCGCGGCGGCAGCTGTTTTTTCCGCTGCCCCCCTTCCATGTTAGATTTCATGACCGTTTGAGACGGGCGCAGATCTTCTTCTCGGCCATCTTTTCTCTTTCTGGAAGGATAGACTCCTGCGGCTTGCAGGAACATTTTTTCGAAGACGAGAGATTCGGTCCCCCCGGAACCCTTCCCCGCCGGTTTTCCGGGATTTCCGACCCCATTTCATGGCGGAAGGAGCGGGCGTTGCCGGCCATCGCGGCTTCATGAGTGGATGATGAGAAATGCGAGCTTCGTTGGTTGCCCTTGATGCGATGATGCTCTCCTGGAGGCTTTTCTTTTTCTTTGACCCCCCCTCCTTTCAAATCTTGCACGCTTTTAATCCCCTCCAATCACCATTTTTCCGTAGAACTTGAGATGGAGCTCTAGCTTTATCTCGAGCACTTTCCTTCGTGATTTTGTCGCCTGAGGCAGGAAGCCTCCATTTTATTTTTCGATTGAAACTTCCTATTCCCCCGTCTGA
>Ga0179593_1550866_pt1 | contig 12131 bp, 14 predicted proteins | sample CZODoug2_1_08_16_FD_185931 | JGI IMG/M metagenome (GOLD analysis project Ga0179593, IMG submission 185931) | Vadose zone soil fungal communities from Angelo Coast Range Reserve, California, USA - CZODoug2_1_08_16fungal (PacBio error correction) | ecosystem: Environmental > Terrestrial > Soil >... | reverse complement strand
CTTGGAGCAAGTTCCAGCCTTTTTTTTGACCCCACCTTTCGATTGGTTCACCCCTGTGTCTTTACCTTTACCTTCCATTATGAAGAGACCCTTGACGGCCTTTTGAGTAAAAGTCGAAGCGCCCCCCCCTTCCGGACTCTTCACGGATTCTCGAGAGGGTTTTTATCCTACGTTTTTTTTTTTCCCAACCCATGCGGAAGATTAACAAAGCTACTGTAGCGCGCCCCCCCGGGCTGAAAGAGTGCTCCTCCTGATTCCCGTTCCCCTCGTTCTAAAGGTAGAATTTCGCCGAATGCTTACCTCTCCTTTTGCTCCCTGACCCCCCATCTATTATGAATCCCCCTCTTTTTCTGGACTCCTTGGTAACAGATTCTTTCCTGCCTGTGCGTCCTTAGGCCCCCCCTTTTGGGTCAGGGCTTTCGGAAGAATATTCCCTTCGCTGCGGCGGTCTCGTATTTTTCTCCTCTGTTCCTCGTTCCTCCTTAAATTCGAGAATGGAGGCTGGATGGCCCAGAAAGTTACGTCGCTTTCACTCACTGATCCCCCCCCCCTCGTTGCCCGAGCTGCTGGAGTCTCCCCCCGACGATTTTCCCGACCTCTTTTGATCCACTCCGAACGAGGCTTCTTAATTGCCTTCTGGTCATCTATTCCTGCACCTGTTCCTGGCACGTCAAATCGAGTTGACCCCGTCTTCCTGTAGTTGCTCGGGTCTTCCCAGACTGAATACCTTCCCAAGTCCTGGCTTCGTCCGTCTTCTCTCCTCTGTTTGCCCCGTGTCATGGTTTTAGAAACTTCCCTGTGTTCGGTCATCGTTACACCCCATCTTCTCTCAGTTTGCGAGGGCCCATTTTCTTTATTTTTTCCCTGTCTTGCCGTAGTTAATCTAGAGGAAGTCCGCCCCTTGGCAACAGAGAACCTTTACTTCAGCACGGTCCTAATTTCTGGTGGTCTTTTTTTGTGGGACCGTTTTTATCGCGCATGTCCTCTCGGTCCAAGATTTAAGTTTTTTGTCTTTTTTGACGGGAGATCGATTCATGCTTTCTTTAGAACCTTACGGTTTCGACTGTTATCATGCTGTGCCACCCGTTTTGGCCGTCTTCTTCTAGGATTGGGCTTTTCGGACGTGCCTGGGATTTGAATAGAATTCCTTTTGTAGACGTTGACCCTGTATCCCCCCTCTGGAACTGCATCGCGGCTGTTCTTAAGCCGTCTTTACCCATCATCTATGCGAAATGACCCCCCCCCCATTCTAGAGCTTCCTCCCCCCCCAAGTTGCAGAAATTGTCTGAAGTGATTCCCATATTCTGAGCCAACCGTCCCGTGGAAAGCACTTTAAAAAGTCCCCGCCCCTTTTTTCCATCGCGTTAGCGCCTCTCTGACTTTACCGATGTTTCCAAAATCCTATTATGGAGTGAGGGTTCCGAAGTTCGTCGACTTCCCCCTGTTTCGCCCCCCTCCCCCCCCCCCCCCCCCTGATGGCGTGCTTTTCCCATTCCGCTGGAATAATCTTTCCACACCCCCAAAGGACATCCCCTATATCCTTCTCCTTTCCCGAGGGTGTCGCTTCCTTCCCATTTCCACCTTTCTGTATGTTGTTTCGTACCCGGGCGGGGACGAGCCCATATCTTACTCCTGTTAGACTAGCTGGCACGTCATTCGCGATTACTCGGACGTTCCTTTCTTCCGTGACCTTCTCTCGCGTGATTGTCCCCCCGTGTGACTGAGTAAGAAAGTCCTCCATCCTCAGACCGTATTTGTTGACTCCCATTTCGTATTCCCGAATCAGGCGCAGCTCTTTGGAGCACCCCAACGAACGTGCGAGAACAATCGTCCCTCTTTGGTCTTAGGGGATGGGTGGAGGTCGCCCTCCCCCCCTCGTTCCTAGACCTCCCCCCATCCCTGTTGTGGGGGTCTCTGAGGCGGCATGGGAGGGGTGCGTTTTTTCGACGAATTCCGACCCCCCCAGGTCGACCCCGACTGTTTATTCGTCGCTTTCTCCCCCGACTTTTGGACGCATCGGCGTCCTTTGAAGTCTTTTTGTAGTTTCCCCTGAATAAGGTATCTGCTCCACTTTCCTTCCTTTCTTCCTCATCAGAGCGAGAGCAGTGGAACTTTTCCAGCCCGGTTTCTTTCCTTCCTTCGTATGAATCGAGCAATGACTTGCGTGAACTTTTCTTCTCCTTCGCGCCTCCCCCGACCGTGTTTTTAGACCCCGAAGACTCCCTTCTCTCGCTTCCTTTTCACGTCTTCACCCTAGAGGAAATGTAAGTTGCTCGATGGTCTGGCCTTTAGTTTCCCCCGGTCTGAAGACCACGTTTTCCTCCTCCCTCTCCGCCCTCTCTCAACTGACTAGATAGAGTTGAGTCTCCCCCCGAGAAGACGATGCTTCGGTAGGTTTGCGTGAACTTTTCATTCTCCCGCCGATTCCAGACTTTATATTCTGCTTTGGACCTGGCTTCCCCCGGGGTGCCGACTTTATGAAGATCTGGTACTGTTTCTTCGGTGTGTTCGCGATAGCAGGGTTTCTGTGTTCCGATGCGAATATCGTGATTCGTGTCAGACCGGCGGTAAGACACGACTCTGCTCCTTTGCGTGTGTGTCCCCCCAACCCTATGAAAATCCTTCCCCCCCAGCATGCTCAAAACCCAGCACCGCCCCGAATCTCCCCTATTTTGAACCTAAGTCTTACTCCACATTTCCGCACAATGCGCACTAAACGGCCCGTAAGTAGGCCCCTTTCCCCACTACCGAATCGCCAGATCTCCGCCAGCCCCTCGACGCCCTTCCAATTTTTCGTCCTCCTCTCATGTTCCCCCAGCTCATTTCCGAGACCAATACATCCGCCTTCCCCCTTATCCTCCTTGTTCTGTTATGTGAAACGTACCCGTGCCGCTTCCCCCCAACATTTTCTCTCTTTCCCCGTACACCCCCCGGTGATCCTTCGACTGATCGAACTTTTTGACTCATCCTACTTTTTGTCCCAGATACCTGGAGGAAGTCTCCATTTTCCCCTACGATCGACCTATTTCTTACTTTTATTCCGTAGTCCCTTGCGTTCTCCCCCCCTACTCGCGATCGGTTCATCGGAGTTCCAGACGTGTCATTTTCTTTTCAATTCCCCCCCGATTGGATTCCCTTTCCGAGCGGATCATCATCGTACTGAAAAACTCCAGATAACCCGACCAAAGGAAGCTTTGTCCAATGCGATTTTCCCTCTGCCGACCAACTTGTAGAATTGACAGTTTCTCCTTTTCCTTGGGCCTTTCCAGCCCGACCCCGTTTCCTCGATGGCAGTCTCCGGCCCCTCTGTTATCGTCCCCAAGTCACCGGTAACGATCCCCCCCCTGCCCGCGCCTGACTATTCGACCGTCCCTCCCTTTTGACTAAGACGCCCCCATTGCCACATATACCCGTCCTAACCCCCCGTGCGGCCCCCTTGAGATCAATTTTTCCCCAATATTAGTTGAGGCGTATGTTCCGCGCAATTACCTTTCTTTGCCGCATCCTTCTCCAAACCACTCTTGCCCTTCTTAAGGGGCATCAGATTCGAGAGTTTGCCCCACGAGAGTACCTTCCTTCCTCACACTTGTTGGGACCCGCTCTCGGGTGTGTTCTCCTAAAACCACTAGCAGGCAAGAGTGTTCTCCAATCAATCAAACCCCCTACAGAGACCTTACTGGAATCTTCCCGCGCTTGTGACGAGAAGGTACCTTGTCCGATTTTTTTTCTTATGTCCCCGGATAAGCCCGCAAAGGTCATTCCCTTCAATTCAGGTTCCCCCATCCGGCCCCTTTCTTTCCCGGACTCGCCCGTTTAATGCTTCCACAGAAATCTCTCTAGTTCGTCCCCTCACGTCCCCCGGCGCTCCGTTCAGAGAATCGTTTTTCCTTTCAGTCCCGCGTTCGGGATCGTGACCCATCCCTTCAACGACAACCCTCGCGTTCGACCCACGTGTCCGGTGTCTGTCAGGGGTTGTTTTTTTCCCTCTTCTTCCGACGCTTGCAAGAACACAACTTTTCCGATTTTTGTCCCCATCTTTTCCGTTTGTCCCCCGCGATCCCGGCGGTATCGATTTTCCTTCCCACGCCTCAACTCCCCTTTTGCTTTCCTGCGGGCGAGGCCAAGAAATGGTTTTTTTTATGTGTTTTTTTTTTTTTTTTAAGCCCATTAAGAATGCTCTCACTTCCGGCTCGATACCCCCCTTTTTTTCTTATTCCCCCTTGTGTCTTCCCCTCCCGCGTCTGTAGACGTGATAAGCATCCCCTTCCAGTCAAGACTATGTGGTGCCCCGACCCTCTGAGCCCCGCTTTAAAACTTTTCGCGCTAGCTCCTCTGTACTTTAAACTTCCTTTCTTCATCCCGGACGCGGTAGGGGATAGAATGTCGCTGGGATTCCCGTTTCCTCCTCTTCCCGTTCTTGACTTATAAGCGTCATCGGCTATTCTCTTCCGCTCCCTCCCCTTTTTCCCTCCTCTTTGTCTTTATATCCTTTCTCTCCCATTTGGTATCAGTCTTCTTTTTCGCATGCGGACCTCTTCTAGGGCGTCCAGAGCGTGAGAGATCTACTGCTGTCTTCGCGGACTCTTTTTCCTTCTTCCCTCTCGGTACCGTTTTTAGAGATAGTCAGTTTTCCTGCTGGGTTCGAGACGGCTTTCTATGCGACGGTTCACTTTTTGATTCCCTGCTTCCCCTTCATAGAGTTTGTACTCGGAATAACGGCTGCGATAAGTCAGCCCCTTTTCGTCCTTAGGACTTCCCCCGGACTACCCTCCAAGATCTTCCTGCCGTTAGGGTTGGTTCTCCGCGCCGGCTACGCCCGTTAACCACTGCTTATTTTGTTTTTCCTCTGCCCCCCACTCGAAATCCCAAAAATGAATGTTTCTTCTTTGAACGATTACTCTTTTTTTTCGTTGTTGCGGGCAGATCTTGAACTGATTCGAAAATTGTTTTTTACGTCCGATCTGTTTTTCTACAACTTTCAAGATGCCTTTTTCCAATACAAAGACGCTCTTTTTTTCTGTCTTTTGTGTTTCACGACCCCGTGAAGAGCTCTCCCTGCAGACAGGCGGAAGTAGAACTCGGGCCTATATGCTTGTCTCCTATTCCCGACGAGTAGACACGGAAGTTGAATTTTCTTCATTGGAACGCTGAATTATCCAATTTTCCTCCGTTTTGTTTCACATTTCTCCTCTTTTCCTCCCTCTCTTTATAGACCTTAATCTTCTGCCCCCCGACCTTGACCTTTTTCACGCCTTTTTCATCTTCCTCGGTCTTTTTTCTTTTTCTGTTTGTCTTATAGGAGTAACCCTTCGAAGTTTTTTTTTTTGTTAGGTTCCAAACTCGCATTGAAGCTCCCCTTTCCCATTTTTTCGCTCTTTCTAGCGCTTTCTCATTTCGCCCTTTTCTTCTTCTGATAGACGTCATGACAGATTCCATGTTTGGCTGTTTTTCCTTCCGACAGATAGCAACAGGGAACGATGCGCGGTGACCTACTGCCCCCCTTTCTTCTTTTCATTTTCCTCCGGTCCATGATTTCGACAATCGTTGGGCGGGCTCGGAGTCCCTCCCCCGTGGCAGGTCGGAAGAAGCTGGGGGCGCTTTTCCTTTGCTGAATTTCTCTCTCTTTCTTTGGCCTACTTAGACAGCACTCGGGGATGGTTATTCTTTTTTGCGTACGCCCGCTGAAAGTTATCTCGACGAATTTTTGCTCCCAACCTTGGCCCGCTTCATGGGGTTATCGACGAGTTCCCCTTGGTTGCTTCTTCCCTCTTCTAAGAGGTACTTCGCAACTGAAGCCCCCGAAGTCGTCTCCTTGTGTTTGCCCGCTTTTTAGATGAGTGGAGAACGGGCCGTCCTCATTTTTTTTCCCCCTTAACGTCAACTCGCGGGCTTTTTTTCTTTTTCATCCGATGAAAGTGATCCGGACTAGGACGGTTTTTAGCACGGACCTTTTTTGCGGTTTCCTCTTACGTTCATTTGTTTCACGTTTCTCTCGGCAATGTGTTTCATGAGGGAAAGGAGTTAAGCTCTGTCTGCGAGTCAATCACTTCTCCCCGTTCGTCTAAGGGCGCTTCGGGTCATGGTTTTTCTTTCGCGGGGTCCCGTTTCCTCACGTGGTCGCGCACTTCACGATTTCTTTCTTCTCGGGTGAGCGCGAGCTGAGCTTTGCTTTTGTGGATCCGTTTCGCAAGGTGTCGGGGATGCGCCTTGTACGAATTTTTTTTCCTTTTATTTTCCCTTCTTTGCGGACCTCTGGGGGAGGTTGTCCTATTACGTGTTTTAATTCTTTTCTAGTTTATTGCCCTTGAGACGGTTCACTGCAGCTCCCCCCCTTTGTTTTTCTCCAAGTATGGACAATCAAGTTCAGCGCATCGGTGACTCCCCCCCCCCCATCGCCGCCCCTCCTTAACCACGTCCTTTGAGAGAAAACAAATACAGCTTTCTACGGTCAGTGTAACTCCCTCCCCCTGATCCCAGCAGACGGCCGTTTTCCCCCCTTTCCCCACTGAGCTGATTTTTTATTTCCCTGACCACCCAAAGAAATCTGCCTCCGCCTGACTGTTCCCCCTCCAAATTGATCGAGGAGTTTCGAGTTCTTGGGAGCGTGCTCGCGGCTGTGTTCTCATTTCCTTTGACAACTTAAACTACTTTCTTATTTGCTTTGGTTTCCTTTCCCAATTTCCTCTAGTTTTTTTCTGCGTTTAGAGCATTGTCTTGCATCCTGTCCCCCTGTTCTGTTTTCTTTCCGAACCCAAGGTCGGGGATAGATTTGGCAATCTTTGACAGCCGGTTCGAATTTGGACCCGTCTCGCTTCTTCCCTGACGGACTTTTGTTTCCGGGGAAAATTTCCCTGCTGCCCTTTTGTCCCCAGGCTTGATGTCGACGCAGTACAGCCCCTCTATCTACCGTATTTGGGAATCGACCACCGATTCTTTCCACCGCCCTTCCGTCTTCGTTTTCCCCTCCCCCCCGCTACATAGGTAATATCTTTCTGACGTGCTTTTTTCGTCGCATTCTCACCACTCAGGCTTTCTTCCACTCTCTTTGTCCTCCCCCTTCCCTTTTGTTTTTTTTTTCGCATGGATGGTGTTAGAATGTCGACTTTTTTACCCGTCAGACCCCTATTTATTCGGTCGATTACCCCTTCTTTTTTTCTCATTTTTGGAGTCGTTCGATTAACGCGTTCTTTCCGAGTCCTCTTCCTTCTTTATAAGTATTCAGTAAATCAGTTTCCCAATAGACGGCCCGCTTTCGCCTTTCCGTTCCAGGTCAGTTACGGGAAGGGTAAGGTCCTTTCCCAGAGTTTCCTCACGAAGATTGCCGCTTCTTTACGGTTCTCTTCCTCTTTTTACACTTTTTTTCTCCAAGCAGTGCCTGCGAACTTAATTTTGCAGGGCCATGCTCGGCCCGCGCGTCCCCACATCGGATATGGTCTCCTTCCCTTTGTTATGTTGAAAGGTAGCCCATTACATCGCCCATCGATTTTCTCTGCGCTCTCCCTTCCTCGGCCGACCTTCAGACCTTTTTCGTCCTCCTAATCTGGCCTCCTGGGTACGTGTCGTTAACCGGGTTCTCAGAATTTTCTCCCCCGCCGCGATGAACAGGACTATGAAGTTCGGTTCTTTTCGCGATTTGGGTTCCTCCGATCTCTGGAATGTGTTTTTACCCCCGTCTTCGTCGCTCACTACGAGGGACCTGTGATTTTTTCGTGTTGGATTCCATGCCATCTCGTGATGTGACTTTTCCCAATGCCCTCTCCCTTCCCTCCGTCGTGGGCGAAACTAACTCCACGTGCCCAAGCTCCCCCCAAAATCCCCCCACGTCCGCCCCCTGAGCTGCCCTCCGACACGGCCCGCTCCTTCCAATCACTTTGACCATGCTCTCCTTCATCACCGTCAGAAAACCCTCTTAACGCTAACGTCTTTTGAGCGATCCCGCCGCCCCTCGCCGCCATTCCCCTAGTGTTCGCGAATTGTAATTTAACCCCACTTGGCTTCCCTTTTCCCCCTTTCCTCCAACTACTCCCGAAATTCTCATTTCTCTGTCCCGTTTCTGGTTGATTTGCCCGTCAGTTCCTCCCTCCCGAGCGGACATTCTGGCATTTCCCACATTTCTTCTCGTTCTCCACGGAACTTCGGGCTTTTTCAGAGATTTTTCTCCTCCTTTCAACGTTTCCAAAGGCCAGTTAGGACACCTCCTCTTCCTGTATAGATGATTTTCTTCTCCCCCCTACGACTACAGGCTCTTCTTTTTTGCTTCTTCAAGTTAAGTCGCACTCCCTTCTGTTTCCTTCCGTTGCTGCCTCCCTTCTCGCTTTGGAGAAGGCTATCCTCCCCTCTCGTTTTATCACGTTCCTTGTACGGAAACACCCCTCGTCGACCCTTTCCACATGATGTCCCCTTTTTATTTTTCCGGCCACCTCTCTGATACGTCTTGCGGTCCGATCGCACCACCTCTTTCGAACAGTTTATATTTTTCCCATTTCTATTAAATTCACCCCCTATCGATTTACCAGCCGCCGAGAGGCCAGGTCGTCGCCGCCGCCCCCTGCACTGCTTTTTGTTCCCGCCGCCCCATTCCCAACTCCCTCTTTGTAACTCCTCTGGAACACTTTTTAAACTCTTTACCCTTAGCTGCATTCTTCCCACCTCAGGTGAGGGTATTTTCGTGCCATCGTTATTTTGCTTTCCCTTTTTTTCCTTTTAAGATGCGTCCCTCCATTCGCCTTATTTGAAGGAAGCACCTCTCGCCGTTTTTTTTCGGTAATTCACGGGTCAAGCGGATTGCGTGTTCCCCACGTATCGCCCTCGCGAATTGGAAGACCCGTTCTTTGGCTCCCCCTTCCCCCCATCACCCGAAAGATGCGGAGCCGAAACAATCACCCCGCCTCCTCCTCTGCATCCGAGGAGACTGGTCTCGGCGCTTTTTGCGATTTGTACTAGGTCCGGAATGTTATCCTCGATAAGCTCGACCCCTGGAAGGTCGCGCCTCTAAGGGCACACAGATTTCGGTCCTTCCGTTCCTTCCCTTTGCCAATGACGGAAAACGCCAAGTTATGAGACCGGCGACGCATCTGCGACCTTCTGCCTTTATCAGAAATTCCCGCGTTCTACTTCTTCTCAGAGATCACTCCCCCCGCGAGTTTAGTGGAAAACGTGAGCACCTGTGGCGATTTTCTTCTCTGAACTCCAGCATCAGATAGAGACGTTCCCAAAGGTGGGAAGTGGGCCTCCCCCTTTTCCCGATCTTTCAAGACTTTTCCCCAGGAACATGTGTGGGATTTCGGAGTGGTCGTCCCTCTTCCCTTGGAATAATCCCCATCTTCTTTTGGGTTACGGCTCTCGTTTTTTCGCGTTCGTACTCCGTTCCCTCGCCCCTACCACGCTTCCCCTGTAGACTTGATGAACTACAGCCTAGTGTCTCCCACACGCTAGGCCTTGCCCCTTCCCTTTTACACCCCACGTTCTATAGCCGAAGTAGTTGCCCTGCCCTGTACTCACATGACCCGATCGCCAGGGTCCTCAATCCTTCCCCCCTTTTTAATCCCTGTCCGAGGTAGTGTAGAAGTATCTCAGGCGATTCTCTAGCTTTTCTTTGACGCCACTCTACGGTCCTCGGCGGCCATTAGGACCGCGATAATCTCTCTCTTTTCGTTTTCTTATCATTTTTCTTTTGCGCTTTTTCCTCGATTTATGGTTTAAAGACCCCCCACTTGAGAGCTACCCGGCTGGCTCGATCGAGACCTTTTTTACCGACCCGCGTCCGTTTGAAACTTCTCCTTATAGTTTACTTTTTCTCTCATGTCTCGCATATCGCGAAGGTACGGTGGCTCTTTTTCTACGTGCTCACCCCTTCCTGTTCCCCACAAACACTGCAGGAGAGTCCCCCCCCCCCTTTAGACAGAGATGTTGACTCCTTAAGACCCCCAAACTATATAGCGCGTTCCGGAAAGGGTTTCTCCGCGACGGGCACCCTCTTCCGCTCCCTCTCCTTCTTTTTTTGGTCATGCGCTTCCTTCCCCCTCCCCAATCCGGCATGTTTAAGTTGGGACGGACGGTCCGCAGTTTTTGATATAGGCTTGGATAGAGTTTGCAAGGGCCAGCGAACAAACGCTCGCCCCCCTTTTCTGAACCTTAACCTCCGTCCGACTACCCTCCAACTCCATGCAGACTAGTTCGGGTTTCCCCGAATCTCCCTTCGGCAGACAGGAGAAGTCTTCGGTTTCCTCTTTGAGTTGCACTTCTCTCTATAAAAAGATTTTAAGGGGATTACACTGACCTCTATATAGCCTTTTTTCAATACCTTTTCCATCTCTCTGGTGACTTCACCGGGTCAGAGCTATTTCCCTTGACTCCTAGGTCATCCGCTTCGACCGGTCTTTTCCACGCGCTCCCGCGCTCACGCCTCTCTCTTGGATTCCTCTTTATTTCGATTTCTTGCTTCTTTTTTTTTCTTTTGAAGGTCGAAAAACTAGGCCCGCTTTTTCAAACTCTCGCTCCTTGTTTCTGTAGAGAATTCCGGCTTGGACCGTATCTCCCGCGCGCGATGATTAGGTGCCTTTCCCCTCTGAATATCTTCGGCGTCCCCCCCTCTCTTACGCAACCTTTTTTTACGATGCGCTGAAAAACTCCACCTGACTGAGTTCGTTTTCATTGGGTCCGGCACTGGTTCCCGATAGTGAATCGGAGTAGCTGGTTTCTTCTCGATGGCTTTCCCGAATTCCCTGCGGAGAGGCAGGGGTCCCCCCCCCTAGGTGGAAACCCGATACCGCTATTGCCGGCTTTCCATAGCTAGGACCCTTTTTCCGCTCGGCCACTCCTCCAGTCTCCCCGTCGCGACGAAAGTCCCACACCCCGTTCGCTCGGCCTTTGGGTATCCGATCTGTTTTCCCGTACGATTACGTTATCCTATCGCTATTTCGACCCCCCTTCCTTCCCTAAGGTCGAACCGCAATGGCCACTTTTTTACTCCGTTTGGTACCGACGCGATGTAGTGGCTTTTTTGACTTCGGGAAGACCAGAAATGTCTTTTTTGGTCCCTTCGCACCTTTCTAAGTGTCTAAGGATTGATGAATGGTTTCTAAAGGCTTTGGGGATAGTGTTCATCGTCTACAAATCTTCGAAGTCGCCGGCTGCCATTTGTTTCGTTTTCAGGGATCTTGCCACAGTCCCCTCTCCTCTGTTTTTGAAGGCGCAATGACGGACTTTCCACGACGTCTTAGCCTTCGCATTTTTCACTTTCTCTGCTTTATGGTTCTTTCATTTCTGCGCGACAGATTGATTGGAGCAAGGGGAGTAGAATATTCTTGCGGTCGATCCGCGGTGTCGACTTGATTTACGGTTGCTGCCGGCAGGACCTTTTTCGTCGCTGAGTAGTTTTTATATGGGGCCCCGCCATTCAGGAGGCCGTGCTTTTTTCCTCATTCTCCATTCTTTTATTCTTTTCTCCAACGGACGGCGAACTTTTCGCAGTGATTTTTTCTTCAGCCGCCGTCGGCCATCACGCTATTGCGCATCTTGAACAAGACCCGCGTCCCCTTCCGCAAATTGAGGAGAACAAATCCCCACCTTTTTAGTTCCCGGCCCTGGCGCCCTTCCCCACAGCCCCGCCCGGCTTTCTTTCTGTTTTCCACAGCCTCGTTCGATTTGGACGCTTCTTTTTCTTCACGCCCTACATATCACCATTCGGGCGTCGGAGGTCTTTTTAATCAAATCGATGAGGCGTTCCCCCCTTGGCTCTCTTTCCTCCTCTCCTCCGGAGTCTCTTTGGCTCCGGGCAAACCTCACCCCACGGCCATTTTTTTCGACCTGTTTGCATCTCATTTACTGGGTGTCGCGTTCGCGAACCCCATTCGTCTGCGCTGATGGTAGGAACCCCGAGACGCGTTCGATCGGGAATCTGCTGCACTTCGCGGATTTCTATCCAGCTTCAAGGGGGTTTCCCCCTTCCCCCCTGCACGAACGGGGTGATGTTCCTCTGAGTACTGATCTCTCTAAGAAGCAGACAGTTTTCTGGGGACTCTTCGTTGTTCCCCCCCGCAACGACCCCAAAGGACGAAGCTGAGTGTCACATAACGAGACCTTCGTCTGCAAGGTCCTGGTCTTGGACTTTCGTGCTTCACCTTTTTCAC
>Ga0179593_1427739_pt1 | contig 12131 bp, 17 predicted proteins | sample CZODoug2_1_08_16_FD_185931 | JGI IMG/M metagenome (GOLD analysis project Ga0179593, IMG submission 185931) | Vadose zone soil fungal communities from Angelo Coast Range Reserve, California, USA - CZODoug2_1_08_16fungal (PacBio error correction) | ecosystem: Environmental > Terrestrial > Soil >... | reverse complement strand
TGCAGTCTGACCAGCGAATCCTTTTCCGACAGCCTAGTATTCTGAGATCGCACTCTCCCACTGCTATGCCAGTCGAGGTATTAGATTTCTCGTGCGTTCCCCGTCTCCCCATTTCGTACCAGCCGTGTTCCTCGAGACTTATCAGGATCTCCTTCCCTGGCCTTTAACCCCCGGTTGTTGATTTCTACTCCCCCCCGCCAATTGTCAGCGGTGCGTCAGAAGTAGATATTTGTACGCAGTCGCCTCTTCTCCCTTTTTTTTTTTTTCCCTTTCTCAGATTCTTCTCTCTCAGATTCAAAGACCCCTCTTCCCCCCTTTTTCTGCCACGTTGCTATTTTCGCAGAAACACAAAGAGGGTCGTGTTTTCTTCCTCTGCTGCCCACCTTTCTTTTTTTCCTCTGTTGGCAGACGGCGATGGTATTCGCGCCGAGGCCTTCTCCCTTCGAGAATTCGCTTTAGGGCTTACCTCTCCTTACGCCGGCGGACCTTCCTCCGCTCGATTGAACGGAGCCGAAGGCGTCTTTTCCTTGGCTCTGAACAACTCCCCTTACTTTTCCTTTTTAGATTTTCTACCCAACTAAACGTTTTATTCCCCTTCTCCCGAAGTTTCCCCATGGCCTTAACTTGTGTATTCGTTTAGTATAAAGGACTGGTAACCTTTTCCTTCCAGAACTTTTCCTATTCATCACCATTTGGATAAGTGGTGCCATCTCTCTCTCCCCATCATCTTTTTTTTTTTATATTTGCAGCCAATTCGTCACCCCCAGGTGATCCGAATCGACGATTTTTTTCCCAATTCAGGGACCGTACTCGTCGATTACTACCCTACTCCCCCCACTTCTGCCTGCCCGGTTTTTTTATTCTACCCTCCTAAACTACCCTTGATTTTGACGGGGCTATTATATTTCTGGGCCCCCCCTTCTCTCCCAAATTCTATAGTTCCTTCGAGGATGGCACGATTCGCGCAGATAGGTCCCCCCCTTACGCGTCTGAAGTTCCCGTCGTCGTAGGAATCGTTTTTCCGTCTAAGTAGGTTCCACCCCCCTTCTTTTCCCGTTTTGCCTTATTTTGACCCTGAATAGCTTTTCCTGAATTAGCCGGACACAGGCGCCTTTTGCTTTTTGGGCGCCTATTCCCCCCCCTTCCCCTGGCTTTTCTCTTTGGCCTGGGAATTGCTCCACTAATGCAGAACCGAGCTGGTTTCTTTTACCCTTATCCTTTTTTTTCCCCCCCTGAGGAGGCCCCCAAACGGTGGGAGTCTTCCCTTCCTTTCAAAATCAGTCTGACATCCTTTCCCCTTTTTTCTTTCCTGTAGAGAGCCAACACCTTTGTTATTGCTGAGTTATCTTTGTGCTTTTCTCACTTTTCCTGTCTCCCGATTCGTTTTGACACAGCTTTCTCTTCCCTGCCAGAAAGCGCAGTTCGATTGTGGGAGGGCGTCTCGCTACTTGTCTTAGCCCCCGCCCTCTTTATGATTTTTTTTTTATTTTTTCGCCCTACTTCTTCGGCCTCTGATTCAGCTTACCATCAGCCCTCTCGAAAGTCACCTGACTTTCTCAAGTCACCGATGTTTTTCTTTTGCGCTTTGACTTTGTCTCCAAAGCGCTCAGTGATCGCCTCAGATTCCGCTTCCCTTTTGTTTCGTTCTGCCGCGACTTTCCCTTCTCCTCTTTGCTCGAAAACCTCGTTTGTTCAGCGGTCCCAATTTAATTTGGCCATCTCCTCGTCCGCTTATGTCGCTTGTCCGAGCAGCCACACGTACTCCGTGAAGCAAATTCGAGGCTCTCCCCTTTTATCAGGTCGCGATACCCCCCCTTCGCCGCCTGCGCACAGCAGCCTTCCTCGCAAGTGTTCTCTTCCACGTCATTTTCATTTCGAACCGACCCGTCTTAAATCTTTATTGCTTTCCCCCCTCCCTCCCTGACTCAACTACGACTGCGTAGGACTTTCTTTTCCTCCTTCCCTTGTCCACAGGGGGGCCTGGACTCGTGATCTTCTTTTGTAGACCCTTTTCCCCCTCATATGATTACCGTTTCGACTCATATCGAACTTCCTTTTTCAGCAGTTCTGCGCAGAAGCCCTCTCTTGATATGGAATCCCTTGATAGTTGAGCCCCGCGCAGCCCCCCGCTTTTTTTTGGAATTGTCGCCCCATCATGCGTCTGGATTCGGCTTCCTTTTTTAACCTGAAGCCCCACCGAATTTCTGCAGTCCACCCCCCTTTGGAAGTCCTGCTGTGTTGATTCTTTCGACTCGCTTTTTTTTCCAGAAGACGTAGGCCTACTCCCACCCTTCGAGCGTTACCAGGAGCACCTCCAACAGTTTTGTTCCTTTTTTTCAATTCCCCCCCCCCCCTCACCCATCACCCCTTCAGTTCGATGACAGCTGATTGTGTCGTCCTTTTACTACCGCTCCGTAGATCCCTCTCCTTTTTTGAGACAAAAGCGATCTCGTCCCCCGTGTTACAGCGCTTTCTGTTAGTTATATAAGATGTTGCGTTTAAGCCTGTCGCTCGGAGGTTTTGTTCTCTCTTCGATGAAGAGCCAAGATTTCCGTTTTCTATAGTGCCAGAGGACCACTGCCCGATTGACCGAAAGCCCTTTCCTACCAAGGCAGAGGCACAGCTGATGATGGAACCCTTCTCCGTGAATTGGACGCCCCGGTTGCTGACGGGAGTCCTTTTCTTTTTTCTCTTTGCCTGCACGTAGATTTTCCGGATTCAGCAGAATCATCTTTGCTTTCCCCCAGATTCTCTTTTCGTTCCCTATCAGAGAAGATCGGCCATTGTCCCCAAAAACCCCCAATAGATCTTCTCCTAATCTTCTTTTTTTTCTTGATCCGAGCCATTGCTCGGGTTCCTTTTAAGCTAGGAAAGTATGTCGAATCCCTTCTTGGGTACCACTGACGGACTTCCTTAGGTATTTTCTCGCTTCTAAGTGACTCCTCCACATTGAGAGGCTGCCTAGAAGTTGCCGTACCCTTCAGACTTTCCTCCCCTTTGCCGAGCTCCAGTATCTGATTTAATTAAGGTAGATACCTTATTCCCCCCCTTGGGCCCTTTCATATTTTCACTTTCTGAGTTTCTCCTCTTGACCTGCTGGAGGAAGTACAAACGCCGACCCCCCATTCGTCGAAGCCCGTGAACGACTCAATAAGCATTCACAAATGTTTCCTCCCCCTTAGAGAAGTCTTGGTGTTTTCCAGTGCTCCCTTGCTCGCCTTGTCAACTTTCTCCCCAAAACGTTTCCCCTGCGTAGTGATGTTCCTCTTAAGATGGTTGTGGATGGGCTTTTTTTTTGAATTGAATCATACCCGAGATAAACTGTGGCCGTGAGGATACTTCGAATTTTCCTGCCGCTCTTTTTCTGGCGACGTTTTTGCCACATTGATCACCCCAAGATTAGTGCCCACGGGGCCTTCCGAATCGGCGTTTTTCTGAAGGCCTTCTCCATGACTGCCTCAACCTGCTGTGAACCACGGGCCCCCGACGATGGCCCCCTTCTCTCTCAACTTGTTTTCCTCCCCCGCGTGAGCTGCGCTCCTCTCTGCATAGACCAGAAGGTTCCTCTCCTCCGCCTATGCTCTTCCGCAGATCGACAACCTTTCTAACCCTTACAGAATTTGTAACCATACCGGCGCGAGTATTCTTTCTTTCGATGCGGACAGAATCTCTTTAGGACATTTTTCGCACTCCTCGTTTCCTTCCCTTGCGTTGCGTTTTCCTCTTACCCGTCAAGGAACTGTTTTTTCTACCAGAAATGCACCTCCCGGGCGTTGCGCGAAGGTGACCCCCTGCTCCGGTAGAAGTGTTGCTGATCTCTTTCTTTCCGCCGAAATCGAAATCCTTTTGGAGAGATGTGGCCGGGTCGGCCTTCCCCTTCTCCGAGTTTTCGCAATCTTTCCTCCTTTCTCTTAGTCGAGTCCAGCTAACCTGCGCCTGCCTCTTTCGGCGACGAGCGCTTTGTTTTTACGGTCATTCTCCCTGCATTCCTAACGGGCGCCTCCTTGAATTGGGCTTTTTTTCCTTTGACTTACGCATGACTTCCATTTTCAATTCGCTCTTTCAGCAGAAGGATTCGAGGAGGACTCTCCTCCCCCCTTATTCGAATTATTTTTCGTCGGTATGAGCTGCATCCGGTGAAACCTTCTTCATCAGACGCACTTTCTTTTTTCCCCAGAGGGGTGCTACGCGAGACCTCTTGATTTAAAGAGAGCGGCCGCTCCCCCCTTTTTGCGCTTTCCCTACCCTCCGTGAAGAGACTCACCTCGTATTTTTCATCCCCCACTCCTTTTATGTACCAAAGCCGAAGTAAAGGTCGTGATCTTACATCTCCCGTCCCTCTTTATAGCGAGCCAATCGTTAGCAGTTGCGAGACTTATCCCCCCTTTTGCCCCGGCCATAGTTCCAGCCTTTCCTTTTGTGAGGTCTTACACTAAAGGATTTTCCGAGTTAGTGGATTTCGTTTCTTCAGTTGTTCCCAGAGGAGGCCGTGTCCCCTCGAAGACTTGTAGCTTTTTTGAAAAGATGCATACCCCTCTTTCCTATTTGAACGAGTCTTCCCTTCATCGGCCGTTTCTTTCACTAACCCTCCTTGGCCTTTGCCTGAATCTCTATCCCACCCCAACCACCTAGTGTTGCTTCACTGTAAGTGCATCTGTGTTCTGGTATTTCCCTTCCTACTTCCGTTTTACCGTGACCCATCCCAATGATGTGACTTACCTTTTATATTCTATCTTACCCGTTGTCCTCCTTCCCTTGGAGAATCTCTCCTTTTTTTCTCGTTTGTTATTGAGCTGACTGACAACTGTACCCCCCGGTGATTTTTTCCCCCATTCGTCCAGTTTTTGGTCAAGACGTTCCTTTCGGTATAGTCGCTTCAGCACGACGCCACCAAGATGGAAATTCCGCCTTCTCCCTCTCGGCATCACCCCCCCCCTTTACTTGGTGTTTTCTTTTTCTTCATATTTAGAGCGTTTTTCCCCATCAAATCTATAGTTTGAGTTTCTTTTTCTTCAGATGTACTCTCGTTCACGTTCTGCGGTTGCATTAAGCGTCTCTGCATCGTTCTCTCGTCCGTTCTTCCCTTCCTAGATGGGTTCTTAGTTTTCCCAGATTTTTTTTCCCCTTTTTTTCAAATCGAGGCCCCCGAATAGGCCCCTCGTTGTCTTTTTCTGAAGAGTACACTACCCACCCCACCCCTCCTTTTGGACCTTGGCCTGTTCCTTTTTAAACAAAGTCCCTCTTGCCTTTGACAGAAGATTTGGTTCTTTTTGCTACTTATCAAGCTAGTTCGTGACACAAAGGGCTGTCCGGCCTAAATGATGGCCTTCCCAATCGGCTTTCTTATCCCCCCCCCTTAAAATTGGATGTTTCAGGAGACACCCATTTTTTTTTTCGAATGCCTTGAGATTGAGATCTTTTGTCTTTAGCTTTTTTCCCCCCTCGTGGTTACGAAGGGCTCGGATAAAGATTCACCTCTCTCATTATCCCCCCCCTCACTGCGAGTACTTTCCTTATTGTAGACCTTCCTTTTGCTTTTAGATTTTCTTCTTACCACTTCTTTGAGAGGATCGCTTTTCCTCTGCACGCCTTCGGACCTCCGAAACACATCATCCGATACGATTTCCCCCTCCAAGGCGACCTAATGAAGGCGGTAGCCCCCCCAAGTGCACCTCGTGACTGACCCCCTGGAAAGGAGACCTAGGCTTTCTCCCTTCTCGAGACTCTTCCAGTCCGCCGGGACCGCGATTCTCTTCATCTTCCGAAGGCCCTTTCCATTTCCTTTCCTACCCGACGAGGATTTTTTCTACGGCCCCGTCCCAGATCACTTCGAAAGAGTTGCCGCCCATGATGCCCGGATCAGTAATACAAACGTGTCTCCTCCTTCCTCCCGCAACTTATCTTGTCTGGCACATGTACCTTAGCCACAGACCTCGATACACTTGCCCCATCTATGATGTCCGCCCTTACTCCAGACTCGTCTCTACTTCTGTTCCGCGACCCGTAGGGCGTTAATATTTCAGGCGTGTTTCCGCCATCATTTACCATCTTCATACATCTACCCGGGACCTCTGATAGAAAGTGATTTTTCAGTAGATAGGCTCTCAGCCGCCAACTGAGTTAGGAACTCCGCAGATACTTCGAAGCGCTCCTTCTCCCCCCCCAGTTTAAGTGTATGCAGAAGTCTTAATTCCCTCTGTTAATTCTGCCTCTGAAAATCCTTTGATCTTCCATTGAAGGTGGAGCATGTTCTTTACCATTTCTGAAGCCGAGGCCCTTTTAAAAATTTCCCTTGATCTTGTAGATTCTTCTTCTCGGTTACTGATAACCAAAGAGATTTTTTTTCGGATAAATCCCACAACATACAAAAAAGACTTATCTGACTGCGCGGTCTCCTGGCTTTTTTTTAACTTGATATTTCCCCCTGCAAACCCTTTTAGAACCTGCGTACGGAGTCTCTCCCAGTTTGTGCCTCTTCCCCCCCTTCCGCGTCAGATATTCAGCGTGCATTTGGCCCTGTCCTTTTCCATCTTGTGGTTAGCTGATAGAGAAGTGTGAGCGGCTTCCACTTTTGTGGAAGAGGTCAATTCCCTCTCTCGCATTTCCCCCCAGGTACGGTGAAGATTCTCTTCATTCTGACTTCCCCCGTTCTGCATAATTGGCCGCCGGTGTCCCGGGAATCTTGTATATCAAGTTTTCAATTTTTATTTTGAAGATCCAGCGCCTTATCTTTTTCCCTCCCTTTTAGCGTGCATCCATCTTCCCGATCTCCCCAGCCCGGCATTTCCTCCACTTTTCAATTGTTCGGTCTTATAATTGTAATCCTATTGTTTGTTTTTATACTCCTTGACCTTCTCTGTGCGCCCTGCTTATTCCTCCAGCCAGTAGACGTACTCGACCGTTCGTGCACCCCTCTTATCTCTCTCTTCTACTCGAGCTGCGAGAAGTTTTAACTAAGAACACTTGGAGCGTCTGGATAAAGCAAGCTTCCCCATGATCCCCCAGTTTTCCGCAGCTCTGCCTGGGAGAGCTCGCCGACATATGTCTCAGGTCTTGCTTCGGAGCTTTCATTTCCTCTCAACGCCGTTGAGAGGTGCTCCCGAGTTCTGTTAAAGAGACTCGCCACCAGCGATTTGACACGTGCAGCCCGCCCCCCGCTGATCTCCTCTCACCTCCGCCGCTTTACACCTTCCAGTTTTAGTGAGCGGTGTTACTCAAAGTGAGTTTCTCGGATGATCCTTTTTCACCTTCAGCCCAAGGACCCTTGCGCGCGTACTTTCTCCGATAAAGGCGTGGGGATGTTTTAATGGTGGTGATCCCTCTTGTGGCTTCTCTGCCGTCGGAAATGGCCTCCCTTCTTCTACCTTCCTTCTTGCTCCCCTTTTTTTTAACACCGCTTGGCGTGGGTCCGAAATCGCCTTTTTCTTCACTGGCTTCCATGAAGCCTCATAAGAGATTAAGACCCACGGGACAACCGCCTTTTAGAGATTTCTTCCCTATTCTCCCCCCCTTTCCCTCTCACGCGCGTTGGCTGCGACCTAGCTCATCCCGACGATTAATGAGTTCCTCTAGGATACCCGTTACGTTCTGATAGACTACCCCACTTTCTTTCACTACCCGCGCCGTCCTAGGCCTGGAACAGAAGGCTCCTGATTCTTGCTTCGAGCCTTCCATAATATTCCCTTTACTTACCGTCCACGGAAAAATGGCCATTCCCTTCTCTTGTTTCCTATCCGCACCGAGTCCTTGTCCAGCGTTTATTCATGTGATCCCTACATGCGCGTAAGTTGCGTCTCTGGTCCTTAAGTGTGCGCTTCGCGGCTACGACATCAAATAACTTCGTTTTCTTGCCGGGAATTCCCTGCAAGAGCGACCCTTCTTCTTCATACCTATCCGGAAGAGTATCTCGCCGCGACCCCCGTCGGCTCCCCGGGATGGCCCAGCTTTAGAGGTTTTCTCTCGCTTGTGAACTGCGCGCATCCCGGTCGCGGTCCTTTTTCTTACCTGGGCCCTGGCCTTTTCACGCTTCCGCTTATTAATCCGTAGTCCCATTTGGACGAGAAGCGATACGATTTCCAAAGAGCCCTATCGACTTCTTCCTGCGAGTATGCTTCGAGGGGACCCAAATCTTGACCCCTCTCCCTTTGTACCAACCGGGGGTTCGTCACTCGAGCCACACTCGCTACGTTTTTAGACCCGGTTTTGCTCTAAGACACCAATTCAGCTCTTGTTCGAAGCGATTTGATCCCCCTCTTTCTTTTCCACCGCCGTTCCCGTTTATAGCATCCTCCGACGCGCTGATATCTTATCCCAGCTCGGTTCGCCACGTGCGATTGACGTCGTACCCTCCAGCATCATAGTTTCCATCGTAGGCGTTTCCGACACACCAGAAAACGATGTGGCCCCTCTTCGTCTGTTGTCGGTTCGACTGGCGGGGTCAAGACGTAGTAGCCCTTGTCACTCAGTGCGGTAAGAAGAAGCCCTTAGCGGAACCTGAGCCGAATTTACCTGCATACCGCTTTCTTTGAACGAGCCGGACACGAATCCCGGCCCGGCCTTTGTAATACGAATGTCCCTCCCGATCCCCACCCCCCCTCCCGGGTGTTGTCTTTTGCTTCGACGACGGTGAATAAACTTGTTTCTTCTTGCTCATCGACGCCCGTCCTTGCAAGTCCGATTAGTGTCACCTCGTTATTCCGCTTGTACTCAGGGTATGCATCTCTCTTTCTCCTCATCCCTTTTTTTTTTTTCTATCTATGGCGCTTCCCTCCCTTTGAAAACGGTGATTCCTTAAGAATCGACGATGTTCTGGAACCTCCTTGGAATTGTCACGTCTTACCGTGACACCACACCTGCACGCCCGTCGGTATCCTCCCCCCCCCATAACTTTGAGGTTAGGTGGTATCTCTTCTTTCCCCCCCCATTCAAATCCCTATTTATGTCGATAGCCGGCTTTTTCCTATTCTCTTCCGTTCGTCAAATCGCGCGGCTGACTTTCCGCTTATCCCTCCCCTCGTCCCGGTACTTCTCCTATGTAACTTCCGCCTCCCCGGCTTGACCCTTTTCTTCGACCTGGACCGCTTTACCTCGGTGCGGTTTTTCTTTGATGCCCCCCGACCCTTTGGTCCCCTATAGTCCGGTTCATGGTACTGTCAATATCCACGTGGCTGACCTTATTTTCTTTCCTCGCTATCAGTTTTTTCTTCCCTAACAACAGGCGGGGGTGTTCCCTTGCCGTTCAAACTCCTCTTTCTGCCGCATAGCTGGACAATTTTCTTTGTTCTAGCTGCAACCACCGGGTCGTCCTGCTGCTTTTTTTAGCTTTTTTTTGTTTTCCCCTGACCCGCGTGTACACTTCTCGTTATAATGATGAGGGTTCCACGATGCCTTTTTTTCCAGAGTCACAGATAGTCTCCCCGTTTGTTTTATTGCTTCGTTAGCTCGCGTCTCTCCATTGCTTCCCTGCGCTCTGGATTAGACCAGAGTGCCGATGTTCATGAGACCGATTAAAAGCGCATCGGCTCCCTTCAATGACACGCGTTCCCCGTTCCCAGCATCTGTTTCTTCTCCAGTGACCGCGCAGACAAAGACCTGCTCCCTGGATCTCCCACGCGGCCTGGCCATTCGGTGCTCTTCGATCCTCAATATTAAAGTGCTCAGTCTTTTCTCCACACGCTCACGTCCCGGACGGAGGAATGCCCCTACGATCTCTGACGGGATTTAGTATTTAGCTGCACCTCGATAGATCTCATGCCCAACTTCTCGAAAGATCCCCACACCTTCTCGGCGCGCCTGTTCTCTTTTTAGAAAGTGCAGCTCCCTTCCTCTCCCTCACTTCTCAAGTTGAATGGTCAAAGAATTCCCCTGTGCGACCCCTCTCTACCCCCTCCCTTCTTTTTTCTGACAGACTATCTCCATCTTCGTCGCGACTTTCTGTTCCGCCGACCTTTCGGAGTCTATAGGTAATAGCTGAGTTATTGATCATGCTATCCCCTTCCCTCCTGAGCCCTGGCTTTCCTCTCGTTTCCTCACCTTCATGATCGGTCGAGCAGCCCCTGGCGAAGTTCTTACCGCGCGTTGATCGCAGCCGAAGGATAGTCTCAAAAGGACGAAATAGATTTGCGCCAGGGTCGTCAAGTTTCTTCCCCGATTTTCTCTCTCCTGATTTTTTTTCTTCCCTCTGCCCTTCACCTTTGTTTTTAAGGAGGTGAAGGTGGGAGTTTATCTCTCTTTCATGCGCGATGCCTTTTCTCCCTCTAGGAATTTCCCCCACTTTCTTTTCGCGTCTTTGTCCATTCTTCCCGATCACCCCCCTCTCGAGGCTCTTCTTTTGATACCTTGAACCCAGCCCAAAAAGCCTTCTTCGGATTCCCTCCTCTTGAGTGTGGAAGCGGGTTTTTAAGGATTCCTACGCACTCCTTTTCGCTCCCATCCCCTTTTTGAGACCAAATTTCCCTTCCTCTCGAGGCCCCTTTTCGCTTTGAGGCATGAATAAGCGAGTTTTCTTTCCGAATCTTCCCCAAGAAGTGTGGTAGATCTTCGATGCAGCTCCATCGGGATCATTCTCCCCTCTCGTCCTAGTGGCCTTCCAGTTAAACTTCCCTCTCTTTTCCCGTCAAGACATCAACTTGAAGTCACGCAGATCTCGCTGCAGCGCTCTTCAAAGTTTCTCCCTCATTTGTCCGCGTGTTTTGTCTTTTTTCCATCCCCTTTTTCCCTTTCCGCTCCCCCCCTTCTCTCTTTTTCTCTTCCTGTAAGCGATTAGATAAGATCCTCTCTAATAGTTTTAAGACCGTTCCCGAGTGAGGTAGCAGTTGTCTTTCCCCCATCGGCCATTTGCCCAAGGTGCCCATTTCTCTTACTCCTTCTTCTTTTCCTCCTTCCTTTATTTTTTTTTTTTTGAGAGTATCCTCAATTGATAGTTCGAACAGGAAGATAGAGACGGCCTCCGCCACTAGACTGGGCCTGCACCTGAGGAGAGCGAGGTTTCGTATTTGAGAAGAGTGCTGACACGGTTCCCAATTGTTTTTGCGGCTTTTTTTTCCCTTCCACATCCGCCCCCTCGCCCCTCTTTTCACACTTTAGAGCTTTTTTAGATCAGAGGAATATGTAGGATCAGGTTACCTCATTCCTTCGAGCGCTTGGAAGTTTCCTCTTGCCAACCTCGTGTTCTCCCTCTTTCCCAGATGCGTCAGAGAGCGACCCCCCAAGTCCGATGGCTGACATCTTTCCCCCGCTTTAATCTCGCACAAGAAGAATATCCTTTTCTCTGATAGCCCCTACGCGGGTGTCGCACCATTTCTATAGTCTCTGCGCACGTGTAAATCTAATCACACACCGTGCAGAGCTGCCGTGCCCCCCGATAAGGGCTTTTTTGTTGCTGGTGTTTGCATTTTTTTTATACCCCCGCCAGAGATCTAGAATGGCCTCGTTTCTCCTCTACGCGCTCGCGGCTGCTCTTTCCAGGTCGGGTCTAACCTGTACCACACCTTCTTCACCCCGGGGCGTCCGACCCCCCGGGTGACTACCGGTACTTAAAAAAAGATTCTGCCGAACTCCTCTCCGATGTCAGAAAGGGCCACCGCCGAGGACGGCTCCTTCCTGCCTTCTCGTTGACGCCAAGTAGAGTTTTCTTGCTCTCCGATTCCCCTCCGACTATGAAGTCTACCCTTCGAAGCGTCAATGCTGATGGATCGCCCGATTCAAAATCACGATCGATTTTCCTACGCGCGGCCTTTCCCTTGGTAACAGCCTTTTCGCGTCCCGACTTTGTCGATGGTCTGTTTAAGCTTTCCCCCCGTGATTTTCTCCCCGTGTGCGCATTGAACATTCTTGGCTTCCAACTGGATCCGTTTTTATCGCTTGCGCAGGATTGAAGAGTTCCTCTTCTCGAACCTGATCGCCCATGGATCGGATAGTGCTGGTCAAGGCATGATGCTCCGATAGCACCCCTGTCGAATTCTTCCACGCGTCGGTTGATGATGGACCTGGCATCTGTCCATCTTACTCGAGAGATTACTATCCTACTGTATCTGGAGTATTGGAAGAAGATCCCTTACGGAGAACGAATCCGCTTTCTATCGACGCTCCCTTGGAGATCGGTCGGCGTCGTGAATGTCAATAAATTACCT
>Ga0179593_1574242_pt1 | contig 12132 bp, 11 predicted proteins | sample CZODoug2_1_08_16_FD_185931 | JGI IMG/M metagenome (GOLD analysis project Ga0179593, IMG submission 185931) | Vadose zone soil fungal communities from Angelo Coast Range Reserve, California, USA - CZODoug2_1_08_16fungal (PacBio error correction) | ecosystem: Environmental > Terrestrial > Soil >... | reverse complement strand
CTTGGCATGTGCTCTTTGAAACACCCGAGCCGCCTCGCGGACCCGTGGACCTAGGGCACATTCCTCCTCCTCAGACCCTTTTTTATCAGGCGCCGTGTTTTGAGGCAAATCGACACCCTCTGGAATCTTCCGTGCCGATACGGCATCCACTCCGTCCGTGTCCAGAACTCTAGTTTTTTTTTGACGCCTTCGATACTGCTTTGTTATACATTCGAAGTGGCCATGCCTATCGATGACGCATTCTGTCTTGAGCGTAAGCTGGCTTCACCTCCCCCCCGTGATTCACTACTGTCGCCCTGTTTCCGAGACGGCTCAGGAAGCCTCCACGGATGGTCTATTGATGTGTTAAATTGACGTTCGTTCGAGGACCCCGTACGACGCGGGACTCCCACGCCCCCCCGTGCTGCAGTTAATTTTTTCCCTATTCGCTGGAGAGTCCTTTGCATTCCGCTTCGACAACGAGCCTTCTCCCGTCGTTTCTTTTCCGTTTCCTTCATTCGCTCCCTCCCCTTCGACGCCGTTACTTGTATTCTTTCTTCCGGCCCCCGTGATTTTGCTCGGTCCGGGCACCGGTGTTCGTTTTAGCATTCCCCCCCGATGACGACCCCCGCGAGTATTCTTTCCCTGCGCCAAGGTCCACCAAATTGGCCCCACCTCTGCTGTGATCCCCTGGGGCCCCTCCCAGTTATTTCGCTTCCATCGAGGAAACGCAGTGGCCAGGGCTGTTGCTGTTCCGAGGAGTTTTCTCATTTGCGGACTTGCGAACATTCCTCCTTTCTTTTTCGTTCGCAGACTGGTGGTGCCTCTGATTTTATGGCTGTACTCTCTTAACCAAGATTTCTAGGCTTTCTCTGCTATCGGATAGTATCCCCGGACCCCCAGACTCCATCTCGGCTCTCACTTTTCTTTTCCGTGACTTTCCTCTTGGCAAGTTCCACCTGAGGAATCTTCCGCGCGCAGGACAGTTTTTTCTCTTTCCGAGGCTACTTTGGTCCTCACTTAGTTCGGGTCTCCGACACCGCACCCAAGTCCTCCGACGCTGCTGAGTTGGAGGTGCGGCGGGTATGCGGAGTGTTTCTCTTCCTTCTTTTTAGGCGGTTTCTGCCGCCCTTGGCAGTCGTCTTGGCGTACTCTCACCCATCGGTTCCCCCTGCACTTTTTCAGTTCTAAAAAATGGAGACTACTTGCTGACCCCGCGGTTTTTCTGACTCTCTCTTTCTTTTCTTTCACCTTTTTTTCTATCCCCTCATGGAATCGGTTTGTCCATTCACGCCCCCTCCTCGGGCAGCTGCAGGTTTTCCTCTTCGCTTACGCGTAGAGACCAGATTCGTTTTGATGGCCATTCCGATGTTGCCGTCCTTTTTTCGACTGTTTTCGGCCTGCTCGCGGCCGACGACTGTCTGTTGGCTGATTGGGTGCCCATTTCCCCAATGCTTTTTGCCCTGGTAGCGATTTTCCCTCTGGTTGTTTTTTGTTCCGAAGAATTCGTACTATCCCTGATCCGGGACCTTTAGCTCCCCCCCTTTGTCTCGTCTAATGAAGTAGAACATCGCGGCGCGATGTCCGTTTACGCGGCAATTTTACTTTGGCGGTGGATATCAAGGCCTGTCTTCCCACTTGCTCCTTGTAGGACGGCCTTAATGGCGCATTGACTCTTCCGGCTTCCGGAGAAGGATGGCTTTTGCTTCAACCAAAGAAGCCGGCACTGAATTTTTCCTCTCTACGCTGGATATTTGTGAGAGTCATCTAGCGCATAGTCCAAAATATTTTCTCGCTTCGCCCTAACCTTAACTAACTTTCTTGACACGTTATAAATCCTTTTGTGTTAAAACCCCTTATCATAGAGTTTACTTCTCCAAGCGTAGATTGAGGGACCAGCGCGAGCTCAAGCACAATTGTGAAACGGCCAATTGATCCGACTCGTGCAAGAAACAAATTTAACGTTGTCCTCTACTCGGTCCCAACTTCGTCCTTCTCCGCCTCTAGAAACCTCCCTCCCACTACCAAGCTTCTTTAGGCCCCCAACGCGTCGATTCTTTTAACTGCCGTCGGATTCCCCTCGGCGTCGATGACAACCTTGTTCCACCATCTTAAGTTAAGTCTTTTACGGATAGCTCCCAGATAAAGCAAAAACTTTTTGGGCAATCACTCGATGCTAGGTGTACACCACTTTTTTAGATCAACTCGCTTTCGTCGTTATAACCTTTATTGTTTTTAGTCGATCTACTATGATCGACGATGTACGCAGTCCCCCCTGCGACGGTCACCTCGACAAACAATATGCGTTCGCCTCTTCGGCCGGACCATGGCATACCTGACGATGCTACGGCGACTGCCAGTCCTGACCATCTCGTTACTTTTTATCATGATCTTGCCCCCCCATAAAGATTCGTGAAATGATGTTTTTTTTTGCTTTTTGAAATCCTCTTATTTTTGGGTCCCTGGATTTTTTTTGAGAAGGCCCCAAGTGATGACATACTAATGGCCACCATTCAGTGTTCGTGTAAGGCCCATATCTCAGTTTTAAGACGGACCCGAATGCTTCCCTTATCAATTCCTTGTGTCGTAAGTCTTTCGTGAAGATGTAGTTACCCTTTTAGGTTGCATGTGTCTCTACTCCCGGTAATCGTAGTCGCCTTCCTAAAGCTTCTTCGCTGCGATAATACTTGGTGGTTTTTTCTCGTGGTGGTTAAGGTTTCTGTATCCCCGGGCCTTCCTCTTAGATGAGTGCTCGCCCAAACTATTCCTTGTGGTATTTTCTTTTTCTGGTATTGTTTTAATCCACGATCAGTTTCCTTCGGGAAGACGAAACTCTTTTTCGCTGCCTTTTTTCGTGTGCAGAGTCGATTCTCTCCCCCCAACAGTTTGGCGACATTTCCTTCGGCTTCAATGATATATCTGGTTCACCTTACTCCCTCTTCTTTCCGCGCCCATTCCTCCTCCCTTGAGTAAGCCCCCTCACCGAGCAAGAGCGCTTGTAGACGGACGCCCGAGAATTTCTGGCATGTATAACTTCTTTCGCTTCAGAGTTAAGGAAGTAGTATACGTCGGGCGCAACTTTATCCCCTCATTTTGTACATGGATGACCTGTCCCTTCCTTAAGTGCCTATCCCATCGACTTTTCCTAAGGAGTATTCAGACTTTTGCTAAGAACTTCATTGATTCTTCCCTCAAGGACACGTTGAAAAACGAGTGAACCCTTCTCATCTCTGTCTGGAACGGCCCAGCTTTCGTTATGCGTAGATTCCCTATTTAATCCTTTTACTCCTGTGGTGTTCGAGATCCATAGGGATCTACCGCTACTCCAATGCTTCTTCGTGCCGCCCATCTCTTTCAGGTTCTGACTCTCCCCTTTCCCTCTTCCTTTCGTCGTCAGAACTGAAGTATCTTCCCCCCCCTTTCGCTTTCTCCTCCACTACTTTACTATGAATAGTCGATGGACTTGGCTTTCCAAAACCCCTTTTTCTGTTCAAACGATGGTCAATATTCCCAATGATAGATTTCCGTCGTGCTCCTCCTACGTCGTCCGATCCTACTTTGCCCGACGTAATGACATCTTCTGCATATTTCTTAGTATACAAGACGTCGCTGAGCTTGCGATGGGAGACTGATTCTTGATGGAATTAGTTTTGCAGTCCTCTGAATGCAGGACTTGGTGACAGTGAGAGCGATTCGGGCCGAACGAAGTCCCTTGTGCGTACACCCCCAATTGGCGAGATCGCCATGCACCGACGACGGCGGCGTACAAAAGCGTTGTTCTCTAACATGACGCCCCTTCCCCTTCGTATTACGCCCAGACAAATAACAGCGTTGCTTTCCACCAACTGCGCGACTCGTTTTTGGGCCGCATCTCCCTATTGTCCGCCACCAATACCCCCCTTCCCGCGATCCCCGAAAGAGAAACCAACCCACCCTTGACTTGATCGCCAGCGGCGCACCCTTTTTCTTTCCCTTTCTACGTACGAGGACCCGTTCGCGCACCCTGCAAGAGCGACTTTTTCGGTTCACTACCTGCTTATATCCCTATTCTTTAAGAACAAGAATGGACGGGCTCACACCCTGATATATCTCCTTACCAACCAACCAGTTTTCGCGTTTTTTCATTCGGCTTTAACCCCTGCCTCGACGCACAATCCGATTCTAGACGGAAATGTGTCGACCGCCTCTTATGTGGGCAAGATCCTTGCTCCCACCATTCTCCGCATTTAATTCCTTGCTTCGTCACGCGCTCTTCGGGGCGGAACATGGTGGTACCCTTAAGCGCTTTTCCATATGGTCTCCTTTGCATCCCGTCGCACGGTGTTCTTCCATCGCATCCGCTTACTGGCTGTCTTTCCCTGAACATCCCCCTCCATGTTTGAGCTGATATTTCGACGCGAGTAGTTCGACCCTTTGTTCGGCAACAGCTCTCTCCTTGGCGCCCGTTCGATTGGATTCGCACGTTCTTTCCTTGAGTCCTTTTTTGACCATTTTGTAATCGACGCATTCGTTGCCGGAGTTTTTCCTCTCATCTCCTCGTGGCCCGATTACGGAATTCGTTGGGAGTTTCGGATGTTTTTACGAAGACGCGTTAGTTACTTCGATAGAACACTTTTAAGTTCACAGGCTTCGGCTATTGTCAGCGTTTTTTTTCAATTGTGCTTCTTGCTGTATGCTTTCATTGCTTAGATGTCGAAGCAACCGCCTCGTTACCTTCAGGTTTCCACAAGGGAGGTTACTTTCGACAACTGCTTTCCTTTTCCGGGCGAAGAACGCATGATAACTTTCTCAGATATCTCGATTGCGCGCATGTTTTTAGTGAGTCCCCCGGGAGCGCGTGCCACTACGCGACGGATTTTTACTTACACTCCTCACTTCTGCTTCAAGCTTAGGCACGTATCCTATTTTCGGTTCCCACGAGACAGCGGCCTTTTTCCCTCCGGCACTTCCTCCTATCCAGCTCCAGCCAGAAGAAGATTCGAACGTCTATTGCGGTACTACCCGTGTCCTCTCTATTTGAGGAAACTTTTAACATCATCTTACGACGTCCGGTCCTTTACCCTTTCCCAAAAGTCAACTTCCCTCTCCATGCCATTAAGTGTATGGGCACGCCAATCTTGCACGATTCCTTCCATCCATGGTCTTGATGAGCGCTTTCGAATAGACACCCCACCTGGGACTCAACCGTAGGCTGATTTGCCGTCAACGACATCGTTCTTCCCTTTATACTCCTAGAGTAGCTCATAGAGTCTTTCGACTCTTTTACAACAACGATTTTAACATTCTTCTCGATGACGCCCCCGTCTCTTTCGAGAAACCGTCGGCCTCCCACTGTGTCTCCCCATTTGCCGAATCGAGCTCCTGAAAGCACCCCCCTCATTGGTCCTACGGTCCCCTTTTCCCTTCCCTTCACGAGGAAAAGCGAGCTCTCCAACCCAATGTAACGAACCCGCCGTCCGAACTAAGACACCTTTCCGAGACGAATGCGTTGTCCTGTATCTTCGGTTGAGTGGTCTTTTTTAGGCCATCCTTCTTTGTCGGTTTTTTGTCCTTCATTCGGCCCAGGTAGCTCACGAGTCTCGTGCCTCCTTGGAACATTCAAGCAGTACCCCATGCCGCTTTTGTTAGACTCCGTCTCGCGAGCTCATCCCGATTTTTGACTTTTGCCCAGTGTAGAATTCCAATCTTCCACGACTACTCCCTGCCGTCCTTCTATCGCCCTCAATAGAGGCAACAGACCTTTTTCAGACAGAACCCCTTCACGTCTTACTATTCGATCCGCAAATCTCCAATTCCTGAGTTCCAGGCACCTTACTTTTCCGGTTTCTATGGCCTCGACAAAGTTACTTGCATGAATACTCCCTTTGGTCAAATGGCCTGGACCTCGTCGTTGAAGTCTCCTCTGTGTAATCGGTTTAAGAGGTTATATCAGCAATCTAGCCTTTTCCTCCCCGGTTTTGTTTTTTCAACCCCCCCTCTCCCACAAAGCATCGGGCCCCAGCCTCCGAGTAGTGCGTCAAAGTCTCGAAGGCTGTCCTAGAATTAGCAACTTGCCGTTTCTATCAGCCCTTCTTCCCCCCTCGGCAGCGGACCCATTATCTATCCTGAGTGTTAGTCTAATTGAGTAACCCCGGCACTGTGCCAAGTGTGGGCGTTCGCGTGTTATCGGACATTTCTTGTCCATTCCCCCGAAGGCTTTTTACACAGTCTAAGCCGGCAGGCTTCCCCGTGATGGCTATGCGTTCGCGTCTGGCTATGATACCTCTCTCTGTGAGCAATCCTTCTTCCCGGTTCTTATTCCGCGTCCAAGCGAGACTGAATATATTTTCCTACAATATCCTGGATCCTTATCCTCAACTCGATCTCGGCGAGTTAGCCCCCCCCGGCATCCTCGTCGGAACTTAGATGACTTTCGCGTCGCTCTAAGCTTTGTTCGCTTAGCTCAAACTGGCCCTCATTTCCATTTAGGCAGTTGGATGTCAGTTTTCCGCGACCCAGCTTTCCGCGATCCCCTTTTTAAGAGAACCATGGGAAATAGTTATATTTTCCCTCCTGTTGTGTTGGACATATTTGCCCATATTCGGCGATTGATCCCCCGAGAGCGTCATTCTTGTTTGTCAATCTGCGATTCCTGTCATACTATTCCCCGAACTGCTGACCTGTCGTTTAGCGAAGAATCGCCCAAGCTTCTTCGAAGTCTCCCGTAGCCATCCAGAAGGGCAGCCCCCGTCGATTTCTTGGCTACCCTTGACTTCGAGCCGATTGTTCTTCCCTTCGTTGATGCCTCCTACCCCCTATGCTCAAAAAGCGGAAGTTTTCTAATGAGGAGCGCCCCCAATTATTCCTTTTCTCGTCGACTTAGCGAATTAGTCGGCTCCAGGACCGCACAGAACTTATGACCGTCGAGTGTTTCTCCCTGCCTTTCTTCCTTGAAGACCCCAATTTCCCACAGGCTCCCCCCAAACAAAGACTTGCCGTGCCCTCCTTTACAACTGCGACCCGTTTCCTGATAGATCCAACGCTTGTTTACGAGAGAATTTTCCAGTTTTTCCTTCCTTCGCCGGCCTTTGCCACTGCTGAAGAGGCCTTTGTACCGCCTAGACCTCTTTAGTCCCCTCCGTGCTGTTTGTCTCTTGGCGTCCAGTTCTGCGAGTTGCGGCTCCCCCCCCGATCTAAACGATTGACCTCGAACAAAGAGCTTCGTCCCGACAAGGGTACCTTCCAGCTTACCCCAAGTGCTTCTGCTCGGCAGCGGTCCTAGCCTTCCCCCCTCCGGTTAACCTCTCGTTTTTCAGGAAGGAACTCGCGGGTTTTTTTTTTTGCTGATAGTGACGATTCACCGTGCTTGTTATGCGATAGATTTGCTTATGGTGGGACTCCGGGCTAAAACTATTGATCGGTCCCATGTTTTTAGCGATGGATCGCTTTCCACTTTAGAAAAGTCCTCGACACGACGAGTACGCGCGATCGGCTCGAATAGCCTGCCCCGGCTTTTCCAATTCCCAATGTCGCAGTTTTGGAAGCTCGCGTACGCTTTCCAGATGCCGTCCGTCTAAGCATCCTCCCTTCGTCTTTCTCATACGAAACACCCTAAACCCCCCCTCCTCTAACCGACGCTCTCTTAGTTTTTTTCTTGTTTAGGTGAGTCTCTCGGTTGTTAGACGGCAGGTGTTTTCGCTTCGCGATTTGCTTGGGCCAGTCCTCATCTTGGCGAAGTCTCCCTTTAGCGGTTTGCTCCTTTAGGTAAGTTCCACGGGAACTAAAGTGTCTGTCTTCACACGCATTGTTTTCTCTCCGCGATCTGTGGTAGTCAATATGCCTCTCCCTAATGTAATAGTGGTTTGTAAACAGATCCCGTTTTTTTAGTTTTCGCGGGGAGCTTTATATTACGCGTCCCGACGAGTCTGTGTTGTTTTTCCCATCCAGAGCGTAGGCGTCCCCTGGGGGGTTTCTAACTTTTTCCCTCAGGCTGCTCGGCCGACCGGGATGTAGATGTGTCACCGCTTGGCTGTGCCATCCAGCTTCCCCCTTTTAGGCTTTCGTGGTTTTTGTTTCTCTCGTAACTTCCAGTAGTACAACCCCTTTTTCGCTTTGCCTTTCCCATTTTGCTCTCCCCCCCCCTGTGTCATCAGAGACTTCCCCCCCCCAGAAGTTTTTCTTTTGTATTATCGCGTCACGATTAAGGCTGGTGGATACAAGGCACGCGTTTCTCTTTTGGTGACTAACTCTTCTCCGGAGAGGAGAAGGCCCATGAATTGTAGGCTTTGAGGGAACATCTAGTTGGGCATTGTCCGCGCTCCCCGGGCTTGCGCTTGATTCTTCTTCGATACGCTATCATCGTCGTCTATTTCGTCGTCTTATGCTCACGGACCCTCCCTTTTCGGCCAGTTTCATTTTTCCCCCAGTTTCTGGCCGCAGTGTTCTCGTTGCTTCGACAAGCTCTGAATTGACAGCGCCGTCTAGAATCAGAACACCTTGCCTCCCTGCCGGCCAATTCTAACCTTTTCCCACATCCCTTGTATATGAACGGTAATCCTCGTTCCTTCTCCCCGATCGACGACACACGCCCCCCAGTTCTTCCGTACTCGTAACCCTTTGCTTCTGTGACAATCCGTCCTTCCCGCCCGATGGCGTTTATGTCCGACTTCCTTTCCTCAATTCTTTCCTCCGTTCGCCACGGTTTTGCATCTTGATCATATTACAAAAACGTGGAGGCTCACTTCGATGCGCATTGTGTCCATCACAAGTTTCCGACACTTCCCTTCCGTATACATACCCCCCCCTTTATCGGTTCCTTTGCCTTTTTATAACCAGCCTCGATAGCGATTTACCCAGCCACGTTGCGTTTTTTCACCTTCGCAAATAGCGTGCTTGCGGGGGTAGCTTCCCGCCCGATTTGCGGTCTCCCCCTCCGTCTGAACCTCGCGACCGGGCGCAGGAGCGTGCCCATTTTCATTTCTCCCCTGGATTTCGTGAGGGCCCTCTACTCCGGATGTACGGTCTGCATCTTTTTCAGTAGAACTCCCTAATGCCAAACGCTTTCTTTTCGTGGTTTCTAGATCGTGTCGCGACATTCACATGCCAGGTCTTCCCTTCCCCTGTGATAGTTTCGGAATCTGATCCAATTTGGAGAATTGGTTGATGAAAGACCGGTTCTCGTACTCGACATTCAATCCCTCTTGCTTATTCCCTCTTCCGATCCAGTTTTTTATCGTGTGGATTGGACTGTGTAATTAGTAGCGGTATTGCCTGTTTGGCTTCGCAATCTTCTCGCCTGTGGAAGGAATCTCTTTGTCTGGCGTAACTCTACCTCTCAGTGTACCTTCTTCTTTGACGAACAGCTTTCGTTTCTTTTATACTTCGCCGCCAAAGTGGAGGTATTGCACCCTATAGTCCGGACCTCTCGTCCCGGCACCCAAATTCCCTTCCTTCTTCTCTCCGACCCCCGACATCACGCACCCACGGCTTAGCTCACATACCGCACGCAGCGGACGTCTTGTTTCCCCGACAGAGCTTTTCTTATTTTTTCCTTAATTCGGTTCAGGCAGAGGTGTTCAGGATTTGTCTCGGTCGCTTTTCCCAAATTTCCCCTGCCCTTTCATTGTCCTACTCTTGACCCGTCAGCACGACATTTTGTGAATCCTCTCCTATTCTAGGTCGGAGAAGTTTCGCGATTTGTCCCTGATCAGTGTGCGGCCCCCTTCCCTGGAACTGTTTAAAACTAGTGAGGAGAACATTTTAACTCTTCCTGCCCCCTTCCAGACGCGGGTTAGTCGCTTCTCTCCTCTTTAGATCTCTCTTTTGTTTTTTTTTCTCTCTCTCCCTCTTCTTATCCGCTATACCTCACCTTTTTTCTGCCGCCATCTTTTGCGGGTTCTCCTCCCCCTTTTTCCTTTGCCGCCACACAATGAAGTCTTACTCCCCATCTGAGAAGCTTTCTATTCTCCCTGATCGATGGGGAATCTGGCACGTCCACCTTTGTGAACCCTTTTCCATTTCTTCACTGATAGAGGGCCGTTTCCTTTGCTTGAGTAAGTTAGCCTCCTCCTTGCACCTCCTGCCCGCTACAAAGTAATGACAATCCGCTTAGGTTTTTCGTCTTACAGCCGTCCATGTCGGTGCGTTATGTGCGCTGTCCTCAATGTATCTTTCCGCCGATTCAGGACTTGTACGGATGGAGAGCAGATCCGTTCCTCGGACAATTCATGCGTTTACCCCCCCTTTTCCTCCCCCCGTCCTCCTACAATCCTCCCCCCTTGCTTGCGTAAACAGTTCGCGTCCCGGACTTCGTAATCTTTTGTATTAATAATACAGAGACATCGCGTCAACCCCCCCTCTCGCTCGTTTTCCGAGCCTCCCTCTCTCTGCTCACGACCTCACCCTACACGTTTTTCTCCAAGCCCAGTAACCCACCTCAAGTTCACTTGCCTTCATCGAATCAATCTTTCTTGCCCTTTCCAGGAACGGACTTTCCTTCCCCCTCAGTCCTTGAACTTTAGTCCATTACAGCTTCCTGAAGCTTCTTACCATCTTCCTTCCTGTGCTCGGTTTTCTTGAAAAGTCTCTCGGACACGAACAGTGCGCTTTTTAAATTCGGTCCTTTCATACTCTTTCTCCCCGCACACAAGATGTTTTCTTTTCGAAGGACAGGTCGACTCAATTGTCTGCACGCTCTCTTAACAAAATTATCCGCGCTCAGGACTTGAGTCCCTGACTCTCATAGGTTGATGTCCCCCATGGTACCTCGTAACCCCCTCTCTCCGATATTTTTTGTCGAAGTTGAACTAGAACGGTTTTTTAGCAAAGCTATCGTTTTCCTGGTGGTCTTCGAACGCCAACCCTACCGATCCATGTATGAGGAGACAGAACGTTCTTTTATCTCAAACGGTGTATTGGACAAAGGGAACCTTCTTTGAAAGACCCTTTTTTTCGTCTTTAGATGGGGAGAACCCGAGGCGATGAAGTATTACTGCATTTTCCTCCCCCCTTATTTCATTTCCTAGCCTTCCTTCATTTGATCCAAGATCGACGCGTTTCCTTTTTAGTCCTTCTTTGGGCGTGTCGAGTTCCGTCTTGGATAATCCCTCGTTACTTAACGTTCATATATCACGTTTAATTTGGTCCCAAGGTCGGATCATGGGCCCCGTTGTCGGCTGCATGTGACATTTGCGTCTTTTTTCTTCTTCGCTTTAATCGAGCGCTTTTCGTCCAGACTCCCCCTTCGGCTCGCCGTTTGACACAGTCTAGGTAGAATGTCCTCATCTTCCCCCTCGCTCCCCCTCCACTCAGAGAATTAGTCGATCGTCTCTATGATTCTCCTCTCCCCGCATTCCAAACTTTGCTGCAAACATGAGCGAGGCTCCCCCCCCCATCCACTTTGCCTTTTCATCATAGCCCGTCTCCCAGAAGTTAGGACCCCCTATTTGCAACGTCATTTTTCTTTTTTCAAACTGGCGCTTGCCGCGATCCTTTTTTGCCCCCAGCCTCTCCCATTTCTCTACTTTCTCTTGCGCTTCAAAGTGTCTCGGTTCCTGCACCCCGATAATGTATAGTCCTCCGTTCAGGTATCTAGAACGCCCACCCCGCTCAAATTCTCCATTCCTCTCAGCGATGGGCACGAAAACTCTGCGCTCTCAGGCCATCCATTATTTGCGGAGCTTCCATTAGCCCCTTCTGAAACGCCCGCGTTGTGGAATTTCCTTAAACTCCCTTTCTGTCGCTTACTGCGGAAGGCCTTGGCCGGTTAGTTTCTACTCTTCCCGCTTCTGCGCGATTCCCAACAGTTATTCATGCTTCTTCCATAGATTTAGAACCCCCTATGCGGCGGCCCCACGCGTCCGCGACACCTCTGAGCTTTTTTTTCTCCATGCAAGTCTGATCCCCCCCCCTCAGCCTCCGCAAACGCATTGTCTTCTGCCTACGATTCCCTGCGGAAAGCCCTTGCTCGCCAACAAGACTACGTAAACCTCCCCTGCCCTAGAATTCCCGCGTCCCTCCTACTCCTCTGTCGGTCCTTCTCTATTTATTAGTTCTGTTCTGACCGACCGAGGTCGTTGCTCCCCTTTCTTTCCTGCGGACGGGCGGCCCTTTAAGCTTTCAAGCCGTATACTCTAGCATGTGTGAACTTCCCGGAAATCTCATTTAGAGGAGCCA
>Ga0179593_1415488_pt1 | contig 12132 bp, 10 predicted proteins | sample CZODoug2_1_08_16_FD_185931 | JGI IMG/M metagenome (GOLD analysis project Ga0179593, IMG submission 185931) | Vadose zone soil fungal communities from Angelo Coast Range Reserve, California, USA - CZODoug2_1_08_16fungal (PacBio error correction) | ecosystem: Environmental > Terrestrial > Soil >... | reverse complement strand
TTTGGAGTCCAGTTCCGTCCTTTTTTGGAATAAATTTCGTCCTTTCTCCACCATGAGAGGTATTCTGTTGTTGGGGGGCCCCAGCTTTCCTTTGTTTATTTTTCCATTCAGAGGCCAATTTTTCTTTTTCCCCGCGAGGGACGCTTTGTTTTTCGCCGGCACGCAGGCCGTTAATCCTAATACATTTTCCCTGATGTTGGTTCAGTTGTTACAACCCTCTTTTTCCCCTCTTAACCAATTGCCCGTTCCCCGGCACTATTAATCTTTGGTTGCGGGTTTCGTTTTCTTGCCTAGCCGAACCACTCAAATTGGAAGCCAAATTCGTCCCAGAACTGCTGGCCTCTCCTTCCTTCCGACCTCCCCTGATGTCCCAGCTTAATTGGCACTTGGCGTACAATCTGACGATAGGTCCTGATCCCTTTTCTTTCCCCCATGTGTCCACCTGATAAGAACTGGAGAATTTCCTCCCAAAGCCTTGTCTTCCTTTCCTGCCTTTTCCCCAGCTCCGGTCCTAATCGCGGCAAAAAGATTCCTCGTGGTGAGGTTGGTAGCCGCCCATTCTTACCCTATTCAGTTTGCGCGCTACATTGGTTATCAAAACGCCGTTCTCCTTCCTTCCTACCCGCGCTTCTATTAACCCCTCGGAGCTCCCCCGTTGTACTCGCCCGACGATACCGAACGAGTCGCCAGAATCCCCCACTTTTTTCTTCACGAGAGCCCCCACCGTACTTTTCCCCCTTCCCGTCGCAGTCTTGGCTTTTTTTCCTGCTATCCACGACAACTGATTATGTACTTTCTTGATAGCCACGCAGGCTCCCCCCCCAAGCCTCCCCAGAGGCGCCCACTGTCTACTTGTGATCTCTTTTCTCTCCGTTTGGTTAAAGCGCCCTTAGGTCGATTTTCTCCCAGTCCAATCTGTCTTTCAGGCAGCTTCAAACCGTGGTACTTTTTTTTCCAGCTTGGGAGATTTTTATTTCAAACTCACACCGCCTTTGATGCCCGTGAGTTTTAAGACGCTCTCTTCCTTGTTCCCCGAACCTGGAATCATAGGTTTCCCGTTCCAGCCCCCCTATGTTTGTTCCCCAGCATTTTCGGTTAATAAACGCAACCTTTGGCCAGTCATCTTTCCCCTCCCCCACCAGCCTGCCCCTCGAATTTTCCCTCGCTCTATTTCCTGATTTTGATCTCTTGGGTTCCGATTGCGTCTTGCCTTTTCTGCAGAAGGCCTTGTCAAATCGGCACACCTGTACTCCCTTTTGGAGTGCCTATCTGCCTCCTTGCTTTTTCGACCCCTTGCGCCGGGGCCGCTGGTCCGTTTACTATCGTCTTCGTCGAGCGGTCCATTTATGGGCGTACCATCGTTTATCTGGCTTTTTCTTTCCTCTTTTCTGGATGGTCTCGCTTCGGTAAAGCCCCCCCATGTCTCTTTCGGCGGTTCATACCCCCAGCCCCTCTCGCTCTTGTACTATCTCCCAAGTCTGCCATATTGCCCCCTCTTTGATAACTTTGAACCCACTTTCAAGTGTTGAAATGCCAACCCTCCAAGTTTTTGATTTCGTCCCTTTGGGGGTTCGCACGTCATTTCCCCTTAGATTTGGCTGTTGTTCTTTGGTGCTGTTTCCCAGGACCTGGAATTTTTTCCCTTGCCCTTCCCAACTCCCTTTTCTTCATGCTTCAGTTTCTGTCAACAGGTCCCCTCTTCCCTATTCTTTTTCTTTGTAAGTCTGATTTTGTGTTTGCAGCCTTCGTAATTTATTTTCCTCCCTCTGTTGTTTTGATTTGATTCCCCTGAAATTTCCCAATCGTTCTGCCATGTCCCCCCCCCCCCCCCCCTTTCGACTTCATTCTCTTAACTTTGGGACCTGTTTGTCGATCTTACCCCGTTTGAGTGAGTTTTCGCGGCTCGAAATCGGTTGTGACCTTCAAGGCCCTTTCCACTTTTTTTCCCACTCCCAAACAGATCCTTTTAATTTCCTTCAGTTTGCGACAGGGACGAGTGACCATAGACCCAAGCAGCTTGTCTTTTTTCAATTGTTTTACCCAGCTTAGCCTAAACTGATGGAGACACTTTCGCCCCTCTTGTCCCAATGGTCGGCGAGCTGCGCTTTTTCTTCCGTGAGAGACAGTTTTCGATGGCTTTGTTGACCATGAAACGCGGGTCCCCCCCCCCAAAACCTGCACGCCGTCCCCCGAGTTTTTTCAATTCCCCTTTGTCCGCCCCGCTACCGCTTGTGTCCGGCCAGGATCCAGTTTCAAAATGCTTACTCAGATCTATTCCTTTTTTTCTTTCCCCCCCGATATCCCTCCGGTCTTCGTTACCCCGACCAGCTCTTTTTGGACGATGTAACATTCTTCATACAATCTCTCGCGCATTCGGTAGTCTGGCTTTATGCTGCCTTCATCGTTTATTTTTTTCTCCCGGCAAGTCCTTCCCCCCATTTTTTGCCGGCTGGCCACCCCCCCCATTCTATTCCTTTCGGGGAATGCCAGCGAGGCGTCCGGGTCATCTCAAGCTTGGACTTCTTTTGAACCCAATTCGAAATTTGGTTTTGATCCTATTCTTTCAATTTTTCTTTTTCATTTTTTTTAGTTTCTTGGGCGACCTTACATTGGCGCTTTTCCCCTTGATCGAACAGCGATCATTTCCGCACTCTTTCAGTTTCTCCGATTGGATAATGTTTTTCTCTTCGGAGACCGATGAGATCGTTTCTAGAACAGCCCCTTTCCTGCCCCCAATTCCGGGTCCAGAAGGTTTGTTCTGACATTCCCCACTGGGTCTTTGAGACTTCTAGTTTTCCTTTATTTCGGCTTTTTCTTATTCCTGGAGTTTCTCGACTGACGCCTAGAGATTGGATCGTACGTTGTGACCTCCCCCGCTGGCCCCCTGAGTGGGGGAATGATCGTTGGTTCTGTCTAACACGGCTTCTCTTTTTCCCCCCCGATTTCTCCTTCGCTAGGTTCGCGGTTGCAATGCCTCGGGCTTTGATTTCTTTTCACGCCAGTTTCTTCCCCAGTTTCTTTGCAACTACCCTTCCGACTCACGCCTCTCGTCTGTCCCCGGTTCGGCGTAATAGTGGGACATCGGGCTCCCCGTGAGTTCCTCCGCTTTACGAGCGGGCAGGACTTTTTTTTACTTTCTCACAACTTGGGTTTGAATCACTCGTCCCCCTCCCACACCAAAGAACCCCGATGTTCTCCGTCTTCGATTCCGTGGAACAGGCAATTTACCTTTCAAAGTTTTGCCTTTTAGTGCAGGCAGTTCCATTTCTCTTTTCCCCCATTGCCTAGTCTTTTACCTTCTATGCGTCGCACGACATATGGCGTCCCTCGTTTTCCCCCTCAGCTGGCTCGGAATGGCTCCACCGTGAAAGCGTCCCCCTTCTCTGCAAAGACGAAAACCATTTCCTCTCAGGTATTTTCAACTTGTTCCATGAAGTTCCCCCCGTCCTTCATTTTTCTTTTTTGCTTCGAAAGGAAGGGTTTCGTTGAGGACGCCCCCCCTTTTTTTTCCTTTTGAAAGTGTCCCTCCACATGTGCTTGTACGCCTTTTTCGCGAGTGCAATACCTCCGCTCAGCGTGGCCACGCCGAATTCCCAATTCACCCAGTTTTCCCATTCCTTAGATTGACTCCCCTCTTGCGTTCACCCACGTCCTGTACCTCCCGGTTGTTTCATTGAGCGTTTTGACTTGAAGTCTCTTTGTCTTCGCCCTCCACACGAGGCCAGGCCATATGTGTTCATTACCCCTTTGGACGACGCCGTTGATGTACCCTTTTTTTTCTCTCGCTTTGGCTCCTCTAGTGGGTGTGTTTCCCTTTTTTTACACGGCTCCCCACCTTCTTGTCGATTTTCTTTTTCCCCACCTGTTTGTCGTGCAAGTTACGGACCGGTGGTTTCTCGTTTTTGAGGGCGAAATGTCCTCGAATAATTACTATTCCGTGTAACCCTCCCGTCAGGACCAACCTTTTACAAGACGTGCCCGGCCAGCGGTTCCGTAGCAGTGGGAGACCCACCCGGTGGGTACGGACTTTCCCTTTCCAATTTTTTCCGTCCCGGCCCCAGTGGAAAACGTTCTTCCGAGGAGTTCCTTTCTGCTTCCCCTCCTTTCTGGACTTACCTTGACCCACCCTTCGGTTACAGCACGTCAGTTTCGAATCTGGCCTTGTGGTTTTTCCAGAAAGAAGGGACCAGTGTTCCCCTTTAGTGCCGACTCACCTCCGTCTGCCAACTCCCGTGGGCCTTGTGGCGGCTAAGATTCTTTTTTGAAAAAGAGACTTTAGCCCCTCATGAGAGTGCCAGTTTTCTAGTTGTTTTTGTACCTCTTTTGGTGGTTCACGGACCACTGTGACGTTCCATTTATTAGATGTCTCTCCATTCTTCCGGCGTCGCCGCCGCAGATACAACGGTACCCTCAAAATCCCCCCAATTTTGATGACTTTCCCCCCCACTCACCCCAGTTGACTTACTTTACCCTTTCCCCTTCTCCTCCTTCCCCCCCCCCCCTTGGGGTTTGTTGATGCGATTTACCTGCCTGAACTAACAACTGTTGGAAGCACCGTTCTTGGCCCTTTCCATCGTCCTCCTTGAACTCGTTCCCAGAGTCACCCTCCACCCTAATACCGGCAGACCCATTGCGGTGATTACTTGGATGTCAACTGATCGCCACTTGAGATCCAGACAATCCCGCTGTCCCTTGCCCCCCAGGTTTCCCTGTTCACCATCTTTCCGTTCGGTCCGATGCTTTCCCCCCCCCACCCACAGTGAAGCTTTGGTAGTTCGTGGTGAGATCATTACAAATCTTAGAGGAATCCGTACGTCTCCGTATCGACGCGCGTCTTATCTAAACTCCTGTTCCCCCCCCCCTGCCTCGCCGAACTGCTTCGGGCAACTCACCCCAGAGTCCTCCCAGTTGGGTAACTGTAGGCAACCTTCATGGCCCTGACAGTGCGAGATAGCGGCTTTCTTTCTTCTCAGAAAAAATCTCCCTTTTTTTTTCTCCGCACTCTTTCCACTAGACAACCTTTTTCCCCCTTCCAGTCGGAGAACGGCTTTCTTCCCTCCCCGCTTTCGATCCGTTTTTTTTTAAAGCTCATTTGTCTCATGCTACGATAGTTTACGGTCCCCTCTTATCCACCAACGCCTTTTTTCTTTTCCCTCTTGGTTTTCGTTTTTTTTCAACCCCCCTTTTTCCCGTCCAGCTTTTGTCTAGTACGAGGACGGCTATTTACCCTAAACAGGAACGATTGCATCAAACCACTGTTATCCTTGTTTTCTCCCCCCAGCAACTCTTCACGTGCGATTAGACCCCCCTCCCCTTTCCCCCCCTGCGATTCTGCTTTCTTGTTTCTGCCATCGATCCATAGGTCTATTTTTCGGCTGTTCCTCTGGTCGCCCATCTCTGCCCATTTATCGCAAGGAGGCATCCTTTTTTTTTTTTTCGTAATTTTTTGCCTTTGCTTTTTCGTGCAAGCGGGGCCGCTGCAGCACCTGGCCATGTTTTAGCCGATTTTGGCGAACCTGTCTTTTCGTGTCCTTGCCCCCTCGTTTTTGATGTTTACTGCTCTTGTCCTGATCTTGGCGGAACCCTCCTCATTCTCTGCCTCTTTTACGTAGGCAGTCGTCTTCCTAATGCGTCCGTTCGTCGTCAGCTTTTTAAACGTCAAGTGCAAAAACCGACAAGCTTATTGTTCCTCTTTTCATTTTTTTGTAGCAAGCCCGTCCCGGAAAGTATCGTTTTTTTGGCTGTTTTTGGACCGGCGGGCATTGCACCGCTCTTTGCTTGTTGAAACGTCAACTTTTTCCTTCATCCAGTTTTTTCATGATTATAGTACACTCCATCATTTTTTTTCTGCCGTCTATTTTTGTTTGGCCCTCCTTCCCTCCTATTTCCCCTTCCTGAATTCTCTCTTTTCCTCCGCTTTTTTTTTTTGTTTCTCGCACTTAAGAATGAACACTTCGTTGCGGCCACCCCACACCCCCCCCTATTCAGAATCCATTCTTTTCTACCGAGAATCCAAGTGAGATTTTCCGGTCTAGCAAACCATTTTATTTTTTCTTTCTGCCGCTGAAACTCGGTTCCCTTTTTCTCACGGAGCTACTTCTTGAAAACATCCCCCACTTTCGTTGACGTTCTGTTGCGTCCCGTACGATACCCACATTACCCCCGCAGAGTGTTTTTCCCGGAAGTTTTGACCCCGTTTCTTCCTGAAGAGCCGATGGTCTCTTGCCGACCCTGCCCTTAAACGAGGGCCGAGTTTCCTTTTCGCGCCGAGGCGGACATCAAGCCACGAGGGCACCAATTGGAAAGCGCTCCATGAGGTTTGCGCCCCCTACCCTTTTCCCCTTTTTTCAGATACATTTCCCCCCTATGTTTCCTCCTCGGGTGCACGTTGCTCAAGCACCTGCTCTCGTCCTAGTCCTCCTTTTCTCGCTTACCATCTTCCCGACAAGTCCCGGACTCGTCCGCCGATGCCCTTCTCCCCTAAAGATGAGTTCGATTCCCGTTTCAGATTGTCTGTCGTGTTTTCCTCTTGACTTTGATTCTTTCTTTGGACTTCCCACCGCTTCAACTACTTTTTTGATGCGGGCCGATCTTCCCTTTTTCCTGGGTACAATATTCCCTCGACTTCGTTCCGGAGCTTCATCGAACAAGTTGGATTTGACTCGCCCCCCCCAGCTTTCGACGGCTGTGTGCAATTTTCCCCCAGACACGCGATTCTAGTGTTAGGCGCATGCGTTAACCCCTTCTCGAAGCGATCAGCGCTTTGTCGTGCTTTAAGATGCGATGTTCTCCTTTTTTCGACCCGTCATGAAGATTTTCTTCGCCGGACAGACCAACCAGCGATTTCCCTTTTAGGTCAAGTCTTTTTTGCCTCGAAAGGGACCCACTTGGTATCTTCGACTTTCCTTGTAGTTTTCAATGTAGGCCTCGTTCTTATCTGAGGTTAGATCTCCGCGTCGTAAAGTAGTCCCTTCTTATGTCAAAATTTGACGCGCCCTTTTCTTCCCTCCGTGTTATTTCTACCCCCTAAGTTCTTTTCGCTTCGAAGTACACGTTATCTTCTTTGGTTCCGGCGCCCTGCGTGTCAATTCTCGTTTTTGATCCTCCAGTTTCTGGATCCTTTTCATGCTAGGCACCGACAGATCTATGTTTCTTTTCCCAGGTTTTCGTTTAAGAATTGTTTGACATTCGTTGAGGATTCGGCGCAAGTCCCTATTTTGGCAGGTTTTTTTCTCGATGTTCTTCCCAACTTTGTAGTTCATCCTCCCCCCCCTAGCATTCCAACGCCAAATTTGGAGTCATTCGTACGCTCCTGACGGTCAATTTTTCACTTCTCAATGAGCCCGTTTTCCGGCGTTCACTGGTAGAAAATTTGCTAATTGATGCTTTTTTTCGACGACCTCCCCCTATGGCTGTCCCTCTGTTGGTTTACCCCCCCCTTTTAATTGTCCTTGCCCCCGGCAATCTTTTTCCCGAGCAGACATCAACCCCTGTTTCCACTACTAAATCTATTCCCACCGCTTCTTGAAGCCCAATGGCTTTTTATTAGGGTAAGTTCGGTCAACTCAGGTTCCTTTCGCTTTAGTCTCTCCCCTTTTACGTTCGCTGAAAGTGCGTCCCCCGTCAAACAGGCTTGTTGAGCTTCTTGCTTGCGCCTCGTTGCCCCCTTCACGCCCTTTCTTTATACTCAACACCTAGGGCCCACGAGTCCGATTTCTTTTTTTTTTTCCGCTTGCTCAACCTTCTAAGCACAAGCGGTTTTCTTCCGGCGTTTGCACGGGAAAACTAAGTATTCTGTACGAGGCCCCCTGCTTTCCCTCTTGCTTTACACATTCTTTGTGCCCTCCCCTGAGCGCTTGAGGTAGGTGTATACTTTCCTCCTTTTTTTTTTTTGTCTCTCCCCCCCGACTCAAACCACGGTTGTTTCCGAGTGAAGTTCCAACGTGTCAGTTTCTGACCGTGCCGTTATTTGTGCGCTCGCGCGCTCCCCCCTACCACATTCGTTTCAAATCCCCTCTGACACGCTGGTGACCATTCCGTGGCAATCCCTTCTTCGCTCGTCCTTTGTGTCGGGGGGTACGGAATCAGTGAAAATTCTTTCGGCAATGCACAACGCTTTTTTCTTTTCGGGAGCCTTTTTTTTGACCTTTCCTCCACAGTCCGTTTTCTGGACAGTTCTGCGTAAGAGTTTCCAATTTTTTTTTTGTTTTTTCCCGCGGGACGTGGGAATTTATTTTGACTCCCCCTTCACCTACGTTGAAGACAATGACGGTTGGGAGGCTTCAATGCGAACACTTCTTTCAGCCCCCTGATGTTTTTTTTTGATGGTTTGATAATCCTTTTCTTGCTCGGTTGTCCCCACCGGCTTTCCTGTGTTGTCACAGACGACTTTGCCCAGTCTTTCCATTCCTCTCCATAGTCCCTTTAGTTTCCCTCCGCCCGTTCCCTTCCACCCTCCCCATTTTACCAGAACTGCCGTTCCCAAGGGGACCAGCGTTGTTCCTCTTTAACCATGTGCCCTGTCTTTCTCCTTTTCTCCCCCCCCATCGGGTATGGGTTTTTCTGTGCTTTATCCTTTCCCACACCAAGTGTTAGGGACCTCGATTACCCTTCCCGGCCTCGACTGGCGTCCACCTTCCCCCGATGTCACCCATTCCCCCCATCGACTGTTCTCGCGACAATCCTCTTGTGATCTTTCCTTGGTATCAACTTTACCAACTGCTCACTACCCTGGCGCCATCCCTCAAAGCCCTTGACTTGTCCCTACTCCCGGTCGACTTTACAACCCGATTACGTGTCCTGCCGGCGTGCACCACGCTGCCTCCGTGGTATAGTCCCAAGGTTAGTCATACCTCCTTCTTTGGCAGCGAGAACAGGTCATCCCCGTTACCTCCCCGAAGCTTTTCTCATTAAACCAGGAAGCCCTTGCTCGTGCAATTCCGGAAAAAAGACCCCTTCAGTCGAGCCCTGATCCCCCCTTTGGTACCGTCGAGGCAACGGTACTGGTGTCATCTCGCCCCTTTTTTCTCCTCCCCCCTAGCACCCAAACATCTTAGGTACTTCCGCATCGAACACGCATTAGCCCCTGCATAATTAAAGCGGGCGAAAGGTCGTTCGACGCTTTTACTGATCCTCTTTCGATCCGGTGTTACACCCAAGTTAAGTTATTCTATTTATACGGCAGGCGCCCCTCCTTCTTTTCAGTTAAGCTGATCCCCCCCCCGAATGGAAAGCTGGGAGAGATTCGTTCTTGCAAAAGACCAAAACAGGTAAGTCCTTGTCGTACCTCCACCGAGAGTCCTGTGCCGCTTCCCCCATTTGTTGAAGCAGTTGCCTGTCTCCCCTTCTTTAAAGCCAAGATGCAGTTAGATCTACATACCCGGCCCACTCGGCATTCATTTTGGGATCCTTTCTCGGTCTACTTCTCTTTTTCCTGCCCTTCCTTGAATTACAATTTTTTTTTTTTCCAATTACATGTATATCTGTAATTTTTCCTTTCCTTTTTCCTTGAAACGTGGGGCCACGGGGCCGTAACCTCTGTCCATTGTATCTGGGTCTTTTCCGCGCGGTATGGGTCTCCCCCTTGGAGAGGTTTCTTTTCCTGTTTTGCGGTGCCTCGCCCTCTTACCTTTTCTTAAGGGTATTTTTCAAAGAAGTCCATCTCGGACCCCTTTTTTACAACGTAGTCTCTTTTTTTTGTCCCTTTCGCTTCCGCCCTTTCCTTGCGCCGGCGGACTTAGCTTAAAACGTAGTGAAATGACCCGTTCTTTGGGGCGAGTTGAGTTTTTTGACCTTCGTCCACTGAAACGGCTTGATCCTTTTGGATGTTTTGTCTTGTGGTTCTTCTTGCCCCCTTCCCTCTTTCTGGCTGCACGTGCCCCCAACATCCATTCTTAATTCCTTCTCTAACTGGGATTTCCCCACAGTCCCCTTTTCTTTTTAAGTTTTGAGGGTCCCAGACGATTGTGACAGGTATTATTTAGATATCTCTGTTCATCCTCCCTTCTTTTTTGTTGCTTCCCCCATCCTAATGGAACCATTGCGAGGCCGCTGCCACCACAAACATCACGTCAGTCATTTGTTCCTTCCCGTCGTTTCTCCTTGCCTGCCCCCCAACATGGATGTTGCCGTCCCTTTCCTCGAACCTTCCCCTGCCCCCTTCCCCCCAGGTCTCCTGGCCCCAGAAACCAACCCGATCTCCTTCCGTGTTTCAGTTTTCGACCCCCGCGCTAAATCTCACATTCTTATTTCACTACGTTTTTAAAAGCTTTTAGCCTCCTTTCCCTCGGTTTTTTTTGTGAAGATTCTCCTATCCTCAATCTTTTTTCTCTGATGCGGGTTTAAGTCGAAAGAGACATAGGTTACCGATGGCGTTTCCACCTTCATAAACGAGGCATGACCGGAAAGTCCCATAAGAAACTCCAGTTTTTTCGACCAGCCCAGATACACTGGCATATAGGTGACCCTTACAGCGGTCCCCGGTTTCGCGTGCGAACAATCCTGTCCCTTTCAGATCGTCTCTGGTCTGCTCCATTCTCTTTCGCCAGGCCTTCGCAGGTAAACCGAACCGCCCCAATAGGTTGCCTCCTTCTGCTCCAGCTTCCAGAAAGTCTTTTCGCCGAGTGTCCGGTAGGTGTTGTTTTTCTCTGATGCCATCGTTTATTTAGTTAACGGTCACAGCTTCCAACCCCAATGTGTGCGATTCTCTTTGGTTTCACCATTCCCGCGATGAGTTTCCTTGTCCATCCTAGTTTCACTTCTTTGGAAAATAGCCACCCCCCCATCTTCGAAAGTTTCTTGATTCATATTATTACTCCCGAAGATGCGCCCTTTTCTCGACATGATCTTTACCCCCTCAGTTAAAGAGATCACTTTTTCGGGGCTTTTTAGTGATGGAAGCTCCCTTGGATTAGGTAGAGATTTCCTAGCTTCACTTTCCCTTTTTCTTTTTCATCTCCTCAACCAAAGACTTCCCTTGCTCCACTTTTCCCCTGGACATTGACCGTGTTTCTCTCCCTACCACCGGTTGTATTCTCTACTCTTTGTAGGTTGCTTCTAAATTTCGGCCAGTTCTCTCCTTTTTTTTTTTATAGACTCTCTTACGAGACGGGCTTTTTTTTAAGGGTGATGAAATGTATAGACACATGCATCTGCCCCCCCCCCCCCCCCGCACAAAACCCCCCCCCCCCCCCCCCCCACCCACCCGACCATTGGTAAGTCCTTCCCCGTTTTATTCTTGCACGCTCGTTTTCCAGACCGTGGAAGTGTAGTACCCTTCCCCCTGGGCTGCTCGGTCGCACAGTCTTTGACGTTTTCCTTTGTCCCAAGCCCCCGCCACAGCCCGATCGGTTTTTTCTTTTCCCCTCGATGTTTATGCTTTGACGGAGCTATTTCGACGCCCTTACCCCCCAGATGCCGGGCTGATGGCGCGTTTCCCACACTTTTTTCGTTTTCGCACGTCCCCACGTCACAACAGCCACAGCATCCCTGGGTAGACCGTCGTTCTGGCTCTTGGGAACGGCTTGTTAATAAGTCGCTTTTGCCCTTGGGCCCCGTTAGCGGGAAAGGGGTAAGTCTTTTCCTTTTAGCTGCCCTGCTGGGTACTGGACCCGACTAGGTTTTCTCCTCGCTGAAAAGCTGGCCCTTCGTTCCCATTGTCCCCCTTCCCCCAAACCAGCCCGGTGTGCCACCGTGCAGAAAGGTTCTCAAAAATGTCACTCTCAGGTATTGTATGAATTTCTTTCTTCCCTGTGCATTATTAGCCTCCAATGATTTATTTTGCTCCGTAGGCAGCGGCAGCTGGTTTCCATTTTCCTTTTTTTCGAAGCCCAAAGGTCACGCTCGGCTGAAACGTCTGTCTCCGTTAAACCTTTTTTCCGTCAAAGTTTCCGCGAGTGCACACTTACGCGCCGCGTGTGCCATACGTCCGTTTTCAACCTTTTTCCCGATACCCAACTTTTTTCGGCCTTTGAGCGTCCATCTCTTTATTTTTTTTTTCCGAAAGTGGTTCCTTAGGAGGTGGAACTTCCCAAAATATAATTATCGCGCTTTCCCCCTTCCACAACGAGTCCCAACGGCCGTTTCCTGTTTTGACACAGTGACCCTTCACCTCGCAGCGTTGCTTGGTTTGTC
>Ga0179593_1390786_pt1 | contig 12132 bp, 15 predicted proteins | sample CZODoug2_1_08_16_FD_185931 | JGI IMG/M metagenome (GOLD analysis project Ga0179593, IMG submission 185931) | Vadose zone soil fungal communities from Angelo Coast Range Reserve, California, USA - CZODoug2_1_08_16fungal (PacBio error correction) | ecosystem: Environmental > Terrestrial > Soil >... | reverse complement strand
CTACGGTCTTGTTGTCGGGAGCCTTTCTTGGTCCAAGATTTTTTGCTGGGTTTATCTTTTTGCTTTTTGGCTTTTTTTTGGTAAGTGGTTTGTGGATGATGCAACCTGTTGTCTTTTTTGACTGTCGACCCGAGGGGTCTTGGACCGCATTTTTGCGAGAACCTACAGTACGTCCCTCGTCGTTGCCCGAGCTTCGTTCTGTGGTGCATTCCCATTCTGACGGAGAACGTGCACCCGTCTTGGGAGGAGGTTACCTTGTTTTCTGCGGGAAGGCCTTTCAGTGGTGGGGAGAGTTTTTTTCTTGACTGCGTAGGTAACCGTAGTTTGATCGGGTTTTGTTCCGCAGTGTCTTGGGTGTGTAGTTCCACCGGTTTTTTTTTTCTCTCTCTGGGTTCTTCTAACTGGTCACCCCCTGGCGTTTTTTGGTCCTGTTTTCTTCTTCCTATTTGGTTCTATCTTGTTTTTTTTTTCCCCCCATTCTGACTTCTGTCGCGGTGACACATTTTGTGTACTTTTTGCTTCTTTTTAACGATGTTTCCTTTTTTTTTTTTCTTTAAGTTTGCTGGTGTCCTTTTTTTTTTTTTTGCCCTTCGTTACCCTCCATTGGGATTGACCCCTATCTTTTGGTGTGTCCAAGTTACATTCTACCTCCAGGCAATTCGGCGCTTTTTCACTGCTTCGACCGGTCGTTGTCATACTGGATGTAGTAGTGTCCGGTGGCGTTTCTGTGTTTTCTTACCTCTTTTGGTTTGTGGTGTCGTTTTTTTTAGGGTTAAATTTTGAATTCTTACTTTTTTTGTCGGTCTTTGCCTTTGTTTGACCCCCTCCCCATTTATTTCCCCTTTGTTTTAGCTTCTTTTTTTACCTTCTTCCCGTGTTGGCCTTTGCGCTCTCCGTTTTCTCTGTTGTGACTGTCCTTGACGAACTGTTTTTTTCCTGGACCTATTTCCTCCTTAACTTGGTTCAACCGATCTCTTTTTTCATTCCTCCCCCTACTTTCGTTTCTATACTCTTTCGGTATGGTCGTGTTGTATTTTCCCTGTCCCCTATCCCCGTTGTTTCTCGGGTCGGTCCTTGGTTATCTAGGCCTTTCTGTATTGTCTCTTTTTGGATTCTTCCGCCCCCCTGTTGCATGTGAACTTGTCTTTTGCTTCTGTTTCCTTTTTTTCTGTTCTTGAGGGTTCCATTTGCTGGCTTGTGAGTATTCGGTTTTTCCTTTGGTTTTTTCTTTTTCTTTCCTCTTTTTTCTGATCATTTTTTGGGCTTTTCCTTACCTTTTTTTTTTGCGTCTTTATTTCTGATGTTCCTGCCGTCCTTCCACCCCTTTCTTGCTGGTCTTCTTTTTGGTATTTTATTTTTTTCTCACTCTGGTTGAGTCCCTGGGTTTTTTTTTTAGGCGCCTGATACCCCCCCTTTTGGCCTGTTTTCACCAGTTTTTTTTTTTTACTTAAGTTTGATGTCCCCCCTTTCCCCCCGCCTGGATTTTATGCGGTTTTTTGTGTTTTTCAAGGTTGGTGTGTTTTTGATTTTTTTGTTTTTTTTTTTCGAGGTCTCCTGGTTTGTTTTTTTGGTGTTGTTGTTGTGGCGGCTGTTTTTTGCTTTCCCGGGCATTTTTTAGATCTTTTTTTGACAATCTTTTTCTTTTCTCCCCCTCTGGAATTGCTTGTTTCATTTTGGTACTCTGAGGTTGGTCCGACATACTTGACCTTTTTACTTCCAAGGGGCTGTTTTTTAGTTCATCCCGGGAGGGTGGATTTTTTTTTGACAAGGAGTTCTATCTTGGTTTTTTTTTTGGACTTGCGTGCAAATGTTGTGTTTAAAGCTGGGATGTGAGAGGGTGGGGGTGGCGGTGACTGATGTTCTGTTTGCGTTTTGGTGACAGTTGAATGGGTGTTCGCTGTTGGCGGGTGCCGTGAGGTTTCGTATGGGTGGAGGTCTGACTTGATTGGTTAGTGTGGATTACATTCTACAAGATTTCAGTCTTGTGGATTGTTTGTTTTGTTTCCTCGTTCAATTCCTATGTGTGTCTTTCTTCCTCGTTCTTTTCTTTTTGTTTTAGTATTTCATTCTTCCTTTGAGGGTTTTATTTTAACGACTCGGTTACCCTCTTTTTCCGGTGTCTTTTTGCATTATGGCTTTGATTTTTCTGTCCCGTACGGTTGTTTTTTCTTTTTGTGCGTTCTTTTTCTTGTTTTATTATGTTTTTTTTTCTTTCTGTCTCTTTACACCCTCCCCACTGTCACCACTGTCTCTCTGTTTTTTGTTTTTTTTTTTTTCCCTTTCTCTAGGATTGGTTGGATGGCGCAACTTTTTTGTACTGCCCCTGTGTTACATGAGGTTTTCTTTTTTTCTTTTTATGGAGGCTTTTGTTTGACCCCTCCTCATTTCCTGTACTTTTTCCTGAGTTGTTTTTTTCTTTAGTACCGTCTTTCCCCCTGACAAACCCCTGTTTGCTGACAATTGGTCCACGTTTTCGAATCAACTGTGGGTTGGCTTTGGCCTGTTTTAGTATGTGTGGCATTCCCAGGGGTGCTTTTATTTCCCCTTGATTCGATGTATTTTTTCTTACCCCCTTTGTTGATGGCACTTTATGATGCTGGGGTTGGTTCACCTTTCCCCCAGAGTATTTTCAGTTGCCGGGAGAGTGACGGTGGCCATTACAGGTCTCTGGCCCCCACGGAACAACCTCTAGTGAGAAAGCTGCTAGGCAGGACTGTCATTTCTTTTTCCCATGAGGGTCCCTCCATCGGAAGACTGTTGGTCCCTTGTCAGGCCTAAGGTCTTTTTGGACCTCCCCCATTTTGTGCCCCTCTTCCGGAGTGCTGCTTCCTTCCAACACGTGGTCCTCAAATGATGAGGAGGCTCCCCCCTCCAGACAGCCTGTCTTTTCTACTCTATTGAAGAGGTTTTCGTTTAGGATTGTGCCTTTGTTTTTGTTTTTCGAAAGATGTGTGCCTTCTTCACAAGGTTTCTTTTCTTGGTGATCCCGCCCTGTATCTGGAGTGGATTCCCTTAAAATAACAGGGCGTGTACCCCGCCCTTAGATTCCGTTGCCTGCACCCCTGTGACCTTTGTGTCCTCCCCTTTGGTAAAGTAGTTTTTCCCCCCCCGTGTGCCCAATGTTCTCTCCATCTGCAGTTTTTATTTGTGCTCCCCTTCTTTTCCTCACTTTATGTGTTACATTGGAGTTTTCTTTCCTTTCTGGGAATTCTACTCTGACTCTCTAGTCATATTTCTTTCCCCTCTGAATTCTTTCCTAGTGTTCTGGTTTTGTGGTTTCTCCTGTTGTTGTGGTTTTGGTTTCTAAGTGGCTGTTTTGGTTTTCAGTGTCTCGGGTTGTTTTTTGCCTTATTTTTTTTTCTTTTTGCCCTTTTGTTCTTTTATATTGTCTCTTCGTTGTGCATCCTTTTCCTGGATCTATTTTTCCGGGTTTTTTTTTCTATTGTATCAGGGTGCCTTGATCCTTTCGTTTTTTGCTTGTGCTCCTGTACTTTTTTTTTCTTTCAGTCTTTTTTTTTGATGAATATTGCCCACCGTGTTTCCTTTTCCTGGTTGTTCTTTAGCTTTCTTCATGACCCATTTTTTGTCTTACTTTCAGTGCCTGACCCTGAACGTTGAAACCTTTTCAAGAGCACCATTGTCTTCCTGGTGATAATTTTTTGCTACACCTTATAGACACCCCCTTGTTGGTTATCTATGGGTTTCTTCACCGTTCTATCCCCGACAGTTCTTACATTTTTTTATTTTAAATTGGTATTTGTTGACATCCATGCAATTCGTTCGTGTCTCTTTTTCGGTCTTTTTTTTTCGACCTCCGCATGAGTTTCTGAATTTTTTCCAGCTCCCTGGCCAACACGACATCTGTTTGATCATACCCTTTGTGGTACCTATTGGTGTTTAAGTACTGTTTCTTTTTTTTTCTGTTTTTTGTGGATATCTTCTTCTCTTCCTCGTTTGCGCTGTTTACTTTTCTGTTTAGTGTAGCTGTATGAACTGTTGTGGTTGTGTGTTTTCTGTTTCTATCGTTTCCCATTTTTTTTACTTATTTTTTTTTTCAAGCCAATCCATCGTTCCCTTGTGGTTTTTTTTTTTGTAAAGTTGCCCTTTCCTTTTTTTTTTTGCACCCATTCCTTGTTTTTGAATTCTCTAAAGAGTTCTTTTATTGGCTTGGTTGCATCTCCTATCAAAAACGGCTGTCCGGGTTATGAATCCCTTCCTTTAGGAACTTGACCCCCCATTCCATTCTTTTTTTTTTTTTTTTTGTTTCGTCATTCTCCCTTTTAGATGAACCTTTTGGGTTCCTTTGCCCTTTTTGTCTTTTTAAAACATCCATCCCCCTTTTTCTCTTCTTTTCCTATCCTCTAGTGTTTTTGTTTCCTTGAGTGTCTTTCTTGTTCCCGTATTTTGTTGTGATGTTACGTTTCCTTTTAACAATTTTTTTGTTGCAACTGCTTTTTTTTTGCTGCTGACGGTGTCCACGTTTAGAGTTACCGTTCCTTCCTCCCCTTCCGCCCCCCCTGGACCCTCAGTTTCTTTCAATTTAATCGCGTCTTTTTTCTGAGGTGTGCTTCCTTTTTCGACGGCTTTGTTGTTCCCTTTACGCCCCGTCCCCTTCTGCCCCGTGCTCTGGTTCTTCTCCTTGCTTGTTTCTTTGATTTGTTGACCCTTTTTATGCGTCGTTTTCCCTCCCTTGGCCTTCCCCTTTTTTTCGTCTCGTCTTTGTTTCTCCGGTTTTTCTTGTTTAATTGGACACGTTTTTTTTATCGTTGACTCTGTCTGTGTCGGTGAGTGCAAGTCGGTTCTTTTCATTACTGTCTGCCCCCCCAGGCGTCCTTTTCTCTTCTATTTATTTCCTCCTTTTTATTATAAGCCCCCCCCCTCCTTCTACCAATATCTGGGTTTCCCTATCAATTCCACTTTCATCTTTTTTTTTATTTAGTCAGTGGAGCTTCTGGGTTTCTTTTTTCTACCTTCACATTTTTAGTTGCTTTATCATGTTTTTGTTTTTCCCCTATACAGTTTTTTGTGTTTCGCCTCCTTGACGTCTGTAGTGCCTTTATAGTGTCCAGCTTCTATTTAAGCTGTTTTTGTAGTTTTTTTTGTGTTTTTTTTTTTGTTGTATTTGGTCGGTTTTCGGTGTTTGCACTTTTTTTCTTTTTTTTGCTGGGGCCTCTTTTTTTTTTTGACTGAGGTGTTGCTGTTTAGAGTTTTCATTTTCTGTTTTTGATTGTTTTCTGTGTGGGTTACCTTGGATCTGCTTATCTTTTGTTTTCTTTTTTGGTTATATGTTTTTTACCTTTTGCCCCTGGGTACCCCTTTATTGAGAGGGGCCTTTCATTATAAGGAATTTTCGTATTTTGGAAGTGTTTTCCCTTATTGTTGCAAATAAAGCGTTATCTTTGGATTTAAATGCCCTACGTACTGTTGGTTGTTCTAAGGAGCTTTTTTTTCGTTGTGATTTTTTTTTTTTTCCATGATATTTTTTTCTTTACATACTTAAGGTTGGTTTTGTTTGTGTTCTTATTTACTCCTTTTGCAGGTCCCGTATCCTTCTTTTCCCCTTTGGTACAGGGTTTTCTTTATGGTTCCCTTTTTATCTATTTGGTTTTCCTTTTATACCTTTTCGTGGTCTCTGGTGTCCTTCTTCTTTTCTCCCAGCCTATTGCTACGTAAAGTTTTTTTCCCCGAGAGTTGCTGGTTATGATTCCTGTGTATCTGTGATGCACCCGTGTTGGATGTCTCTGGGGCCCCCCGACCCTCTGAAGTCGTTTGTTATTTGCGCTACATGCGCGGGATCACAGCTATTCTTTTCTAGGACTCCCTCTGTTTTATTGTAGTATGTCTAACGTGTACTATAGACGACCTCTTGCGGTTTTGTATTGCTCCTGTATTTTTTTGTTTTTTTTTTTTTCTTGTTGTATGTTTTTGTGATTTTTGTTCGTTTATTTGATTGCTGCCTGTAGCGTTACATTTGTAGTTGCAGACGGATTTTCTGTTTGGTCTGTTGCGAGACTGCTGCATGGGCCCCAGAGTTTGCCTCTGATTTCTGTTTACCCCCTTGGGGGGAGGGGGGCTGCCAATAGCGGGCTTCCATAACCTTGTCAATCGTGTACACAGAGATTTGCACCACTCCCCAGATTCAATTGCCTATGTTGCCGGTAATGGCTGCATCTCTGTTCCTGTCAAGCGCTTGGCTCCTGTCTCTTTTTCTTCCGATCGTCTTTGAGGGTGTGTATCCGACACGTCAGGGTTTTTTGGTTTTTTCGCTTATTTTGCTTTCCCTACGTTGACCACTCCTCCCCCGGGACCCTCTTTTTTCTTTTTTTTAATTGCCTCTCGCCCGTGTTTTTTTCTTTTTTCGCTATGAATCCTCCCTTTGCTTTTTTTCCCGTGTCGTCTCGGTTTGTCTTACTGTGTCGCCTCTCCCCTGACCCTCTTACCTTGTCAGGACTGTCGCGGTGGTTTGATTTGTGAGTTGAGAGAGACCCTCCCCCGGGCGGTTGCAAGGGAGGTGTGTGAGGTCATGTCCGATCCCTCTGGTCAACTTCTGTTTTCGGTCACCTACAGACAATGATTTCCTTTCGGCATTCCCAAAAACCCGTTTTTTATTGGGTGCACGGACTACTTCGTTTTTTTTTTTTTGAGTTTTCAGTCTTCTCTTATTATGCTACACTGTTTTTTTTTGTTTGTGTCCCAATCTACGATCCAGTTCGCTTTCCTTCCCTTCCGTGAAGATTTGCACCGCTACCCCGCTATTCCGCTTCCTTTTTCTTTTTTAGGTGTTTTTGCCTGATAATGGTTCCTTTCCAACCAGATTACTTCAGTGTGTAGTGTGCCCTTCTGCTGTTGTTTCCCCTCGTTGCGGGGTGTTCCTCTGGATCAGTTTTTTTGGTATGGGTTTTCAATTTTTTTTCCCGTGGCCCAGGACCCTTGTGTCCCCTTTTTTGTTGTCAGTTTTTCTTTCTCTAGGTCCACAGCCTTCTGTGTTGATTTCCCCTTGTCTCAGGTTCAGTCCGTTTGACCCCTGAAACACCCCGCCCCATCCCCTTCACCTCTTTCAGAATCGTTGGTTTGTGTTTGTCCTTCCTTTGGTGTTTTTTCTATGCCGAGCTTTCGATTTTTTGGTGTTCGGCTTCTGTCACCGGTTTTCTTTTAGTTTCCCACATACTCTTTCCATAGACCTCCGTTTTCTTCTTATATTCCGCGCTGTTGCATGGTTTTTGTTCGGTCATTTTTATACATCCTTTTTCTTTGTGCTTTTTTTTTTGCGGGTTCTTCTTTCCCCCCCCATGATAGAACCTTTCTGGGACAATATTACCACAGGTCCCCCAGTCTTTTTCTCTGTCCTTTGCCCGGTTTTGCAATCCGTGCCGCTTTTCTGTAGTTATAGGGCCCCTTTAGGTAATGCTTCCTTTCCTGATCTTTTAGAACTTGTTTCGGCTAGGTGTTTAGAATTTTTTTTTTTTCCACAATACGAAGCCATGTCTTTTTTATCCTAGTTTACGTTGCCGGTTTTGGTTCCTTTTTGATCTGGCTTTCTGGCGGGAAGTTTTTTTTTTTGTTTTCCTCCTGATGTTTGCCCGTTTCCATGCTCTGGACGATGGGGTTTTTTTTTTTCCCCTGTTCCTGCTTGACTCTCCGTTCTCCTCTGCCCAGACTGCAACCCCCGGTAGCCACTACTCCGCCCTTTATCGCTCTTCGTTATGTTTGCCCCGGCGCCCCTCTTCCGTCAACTTTCCCCGGCGTCTTCTCTTTTTTGCATTTCCCCGTCACCTTTTTAACAGATGGTGCACTCCCTGTTCTCTGCCCCATGCATTCCCGTGCGTTTTGCCTGAACTGGCCTATTTTTCCTGTACAGCACCTTTACTCTCTTTCCAACTTCCCCTTCGTCGTTAAGCCCTGCTTCCCGGCTCCTTTCCGTCCCTTCCGCCTGGTTCGGCCGGGCGTTACCTGTGGTCCTTTCGTGCTGTATGCCCTGTGTTTTGCCATGTTTTGCTGCTTTTTTGCACCAGGCGGGTGGCCGACATTGTTTTTTTTTCCCCCTGGTGTGGACGACGTGCCTGCCCCCGGTTTTTTGTTTTTTTTTTTATTTTGCTTATTAACTCTGTCTGATTTTTCCCTGACCACGGTTTTGTTGTACTGTTTGTTTTTCTGTTTTTATGACAGTGGTTAGTGAATTATGTCTGTATCTCTTTTTTTTTTTATTGGTTCCTACCCTCCGCCCTGTTTCCCCTTCCCTCCAGTTTTGATGCACCCCGGGGCGGATCGTATTTTTTCTTGTCCCCCCGTTTGGCCGGGCTACCTTTGCCACCCTGTCATTACCGTTTGGTTTGGTGTGGTCTTCTCTTCTGGGGTGGTGACTCGCATACCGGGACCGTTCTGTGCTTTTTTTGTGTTAGGTGTCAGTTGTTTTCGGTTTTCGGTAGGATCTCTTAAAGGTGTTGATTTGGGCTGTCTTTTTTTCTTTGCCCCGTGATCTATGTCCATTTTTTTGTTTTTGGTCCGTGGTTTACGCGGTTTCTAAGTTGTGTTGGTTGATTTTTATTTTTCACCCAGATCCTTTTTCTCTCCTTCCTGGGTTAAGTGGTGTCCCCCGAGTAAATTTCGGCAGGATTTTGTGTCTAGGCCCTTTCAAGTCTCTATTGTTTTGGCATGATTTTTTTTTGAGTCTCCCGGTGTTCTTGGGTCATGTGGTGTTTGCCTGTTCCCCCGAATGGTATTTTCCTTTAGTTCTTTGCAGTCCCTACCCTCCCCCTTTTGTCCTGGTAAATGTCAACCTTCTCCTGGTGAAGTGGCAGTTTTTTTTTGATGTCCCCCCTTTTGTGAAGGGCTTCCCGCCCCCCAACTGGTGTCCCCCTCCATTACTCTACAATAGGACTGGATACACCTTTTAAGTACCCGCCTTGACTCTAGATCTGTATGCCCAGTTCTGGTAGGCTGGTTGACCCCACCCATCTCCCCGGTCCGGGTTTTTTGTAACGTTGGTCCGAGAAGTTTTTCTTTGTGCAGGTTTTTTCAATATGAACAAGAGTTTTTAAGTTCTTTTTTTTTTTCAAATTTCTGCGTTCCTTTATTGTTTGTTTTTTTTTTTTTTTTTTGTTGCCTGCTTACGTGCATGTATGCTCATTCGTTTTCTTCTGATTTCTTGTGGTCTTGCACTTCTTTGTGTATTTCCTTGTTCATTTTTGTTTGGTTTCGCCGTTCTCAAATTCTTTTGTTAAGTTATCTTGACCTCCTACTTCCTTTGTTTTTACGCTGCTGTGGTCTGTATTTGATTTCTTTGGTTTCCACTTACTCAATGATTCACTTTTCTTTTTTGCCATGTTTTGCCCGGTACCCCCCTAGCAGGTGTGGTTTGTCCATCTTCCTTCGTTGCTAGGTTTGATTTTTTTGAGTTTTTTTGTAAGTGTTTTCTGGGGGATGTTGTTTGTTGTTTTTTATTCTCTTTTTGGAGGTTTCTCTTTTTTGGATGTCTGTATGATCCCCAGGTGACTTCTATGGTTGTCCCATCCATAGGTGGTCCCCCATAATATACCACTGTGTTCCATTTTCCTTCCTCCCTTGTCACGCCCTGATTCCAGTTTCCTATGAATGGGACGGTCCTATTTGGTGTATTTTTCCCTTTTTACATCCTGTTTGACCATTGGATTTCTTTGTGTCCCCGATATTGGTTTTTTCTTTTTACGGTTTGGTTTTTTATTGTTCCCGTCGGGTTTATGTGTATGAATTGGTCTTCGTGATTCGAAACCTCGTGACACGAGAATTGTTCAATGTAGTTGTCATTCCTTTCGCGTACGTTGCGTGTTACCCCCCTTGCTGCGCATTTTCTTTTGCTGGGCCCTCCCCTTGGGTGTCCCGAGGAGCCCCGGGTTCTTCCCAGTCTACATGTGCACTATTCTCGCCTGCCGCCTTTTTGTCTCTTGTTTTTCCTCTCTTGTTTTATTTCGTTTTGGTTTTTTGGCAATTTTTTGAGGCTTTTTGACCCAAGGGGAGTTTTGTGCTTTGTTGTGCACGATATTTTGAGGGCTTTGGGTCCCTTAATGGCTAGGTTGTCTGGTGGCGGTTGGTTTTGTTTTTTTTTTTGTTTTTTTTTCTTTTTTTTGAAGCGGGTACCCATTTTCCTGGCCATGTTTGCCCCCCGGTTTTCTTTTAGCCTCTTTTTTTTTTCTGCCTTTCTGGGTCCCTTGATTGCTTTCTTTTTTTTTTTATCGATATTTCTGACCATTCCTGTTCGGTTGCCCTTCTGGCTTTGCCTGAACACCTCTTTGTCCTTGCCTTCTTTAAAAACGCCGGTTTTTGGGCTGTTTTTTGGTCTTTGTTTTTGTTAGGTTCCTAACACTTTGAGTGATCGATTCTGCGTTGTTTGGTTGTCGTTACTTTTTTTTGTCTTAGTTTTTTTTTTTTTTCTTGTACATCCTCTCTAGCCTAAGTTTATTTGTGGATTTCTAGATGATCAGTGCGCTTTTTACACGCTTTTTTTTCTTTTCTTTTTTTTGTTTCTTGCTTGTCCCACTCTTTTTTCGTTATTTCATATTCTGTTTTCTTTTTTGGTATTTATGCCGCCAGTGCGTGATTTCGCGTGAGTTCTGTGCCAGGGTTGAGTCATCCCTTGGCCGAGGTTTGGCCCCGAGTCCAACCTCTTTTTGTCTCGGAATTGATTCTCTTTTTTTCCCCTATGGGTCCCTACACCTCGGCTTGGTGATACCCTCTATGTCCTCCTTTCCAGTCCCCCCCCTTTCATTTTTACACCAGGCGGCTTTTCTTTGTAGTTTTTTTTGCCTCTTGGTATTCCCATCATCTTGATTTTTTCTTGGTAGCCCTCACCACCCTTCTGTGACTGTCCAGTCCTTTTTCCCTTTTCTGCAGGCTGGTTCCGGCGTGGCATACCGATTTGTGTTTTGGGGCGCTTGTCTACAGTTGACGTAGAAACCTCTTGTGTACCGATGTACCTTCCCTCGTTGTGTATTGGTGCCCTGTGATTTTTTTGGTTAGCCCCCCTTTCTTTTTGTTTCAGTCCCAGTCTCTTTTTTTTTTTTTTTTGTTTTCCTGTTTACTTTTGCCGTTTCCCTCTCTGGGGGTGTCCTGCACGACTGTCTTTTGATTGTCTTTCCCTTTGGATGTGGACATTTGCCGTGGTTCTGAGTTTGTTTCTATCAGTCTACACTTTCCCCCCCTTTGGTGTAGACATTTTAGTCCCCCCCCCCATGTTTCCCGCCGACCACTTGTCCCCTTCTTCACGTCACCCCACCGGTTAATTCTCCGTCCGCCCCCCCCACTCCCATCCTGCGGTTCGTTCAGGGTTGTGTTCGATTTCTTAGTGCTCTTTCCCCCAATTGTGCCCCCCAGCCATATACTTCCTTTTGTTTGTATCGCCCCGGTTGTCTTTGTGAAGGACCCCCTTTTCTTATATGCTCGGCGGTCCTTGTTCTCTTACTTTTTCCTTTATCTGTGGCCCCGTTTTCATTTTTTTGTGCAATGGGTGTTGTATTTATTTTACTTTTTTTTTTTTTTTGCGACTTTTCGATGTGTTTTGGTTTCTACAGGCCCCTTCGTCCTCCCATTGTTATGGGTTGTTCTTACATGCGGGAAATGGTTTTTTTTGATGGGCCCCTGGCCCTTAGTACTTCTTTTTTTTTGCCCTTTCTCAAATCCTGTGCTTTCCCTTTTTTTTCGCCTCCTGTAAGCGTTCTGTACCGGCCAGACCCCAAATGCAGCGGCGTTCTCTACCTTTGTGTTTTTTTGTGGCTTTGACTTTACAATTTACTCTTTTATGATCTCTCTTTCCTCCTCCCCCCCCTCAGGTGTTTTTTGTTTCTAGTATGAGTTTGTGTGTACCGGAGTTGGTCTCCCTTTTTCCCCCTTCAATTTGCATTACGCCCCTGCTTTCTGCTTCGTTTTAATCCTTTCGGCTAAAGGGATTCCATTTCTATGCATGGGTTTATGCCCTACCTATTGTGGATGAAGTAGGTTCGAGGTTCTCTAGGTTGGTGGTGACACGGGTCTTCCCCGACGGCCCTCTCTGTTTTTCTGAGCTTTAAAGTTTTGACTTCTTTTTATGTTCCCACGGTTCTCCCGATCTTTGACCTTTGTGACATTTCGTTATTGTGGTTCACAGATCCCCCCAAACTCGGT
>Ga0179593_1260345_pt1 | contig 12132 bp, 17 predicted proteins | sample CZODoug2_1_08_16_FD_185931 | JGI IMG/M metagenome (GOLD analysis project Ga0179593, IMG submission 185931) | Vadose zone soil fungal communities from Angelo Coast Range Reserve, California, USA - CZODoug2_1_08_16fungal (PacBio error correction) | ecosystem: Environmental > Terrestrial > Soil >... | reverse complement strand
CATTAAGCTTCATTTCGACATCCCCCCCTTGTGTTTTTTGGTCCGCCCCCTCAAGTAGATAGCGGGATTTGTCACTTTCCGGCCCCCCCCCCCCCCCCCCCGAGCGTCATGGATGCTTTCTTGGGCCTTTGTTTCCCCTCTTTGGAAGTCTCGCGCGCTGTCGGTTTCAAAACCTTTCTTTTGTGCCTCTGATATCCGCCTCCCCGGTCCCCCCCTGCGCTCTTTTTTCGTTGCCCCTTCTCTGAAGGCCGCCAGAGAGCAGTCCTTGGAGGGATTTCGGAAGTGGTCGTCTGATGTTTTTCCTAGGGTTTCCTTTCCGACGTTTTTTTTTCCTCCTTTTCTCCGATTCGGGGGCGTGTCTGGTTGTTAATTCCAGGCCCCTTCTTCTGGTTTGAAATTTCTTGGGGCCGCTTGTTCTCTGAGTGCTTGAGATCGTCGCACTCAATTTTTTTTTCTTTCCTTTTTCGGCGGGGGCTGTCATCGAGAATGACCTTGTCTCTGGTGCTCTGTCTTTTAAGTCACAGCAGTCCCCCATTCTGGTCCCTGTGCCCCCCCACAGAGGTGTCAACCCTTGCCTTCCTGGCTTTTTCCGAACTGAAGATCGGGTTTTTGACTCGTTTTCGCTCCGTTTTTAGTGTTCCCTCTGCGGGTTACTTTTCCCTGCCCCTTTAGATAGTTGATCCGTGTGCTGCGTAAGTAAATTTACTTCTCGCACCCCGTACTATCCGCTCCCCCAGGCAAATCCTTTTGTCTTTGTTTTTACAGATATTTTTTCCCGACTGGATGCATTTATTTTCACTTTTGATTTCCCCAATTCTTCTTCTTTGCGTTCTTCCACCCCATTAATACCGACCCCTACTGAAATGAAGAATTCTTGTTTTTCATCCTGTGAATCTTTTTTTCCCTTGAATTTTTTTTTTCTTCTAATCCCACCCTCAAGATGGGTTCCCCCCCCCCCTCGGATTTTTTTTTCTGGGCCTTGCGTTGGTGCCGACCGAAGTTTCCTGTTCTCGTCCTGTCTACCCCGAACTCAGACCTGTTGCTTCCCGGTTTTGTTTTGGGGGCCTCGTTACCTCAATCCCAATTTTTTCGTGTCTACCCATCTCCGTCCTCTCCCCTTTTCTTGAAGGTTAGTAGTCAATTCCGCTAGCACTGGTCTCTCCGGCCCCATCTTTCCGCTGCCTTTTTGCGTTCCCTTTTCTGGCAGTTTGTCTGTATCACGAAAGTTCACACTTCTTTTTCCCCTTTCCCTTGCTTTTCTCCTTTTTCACCCTCTCTTTTTCATTTTTTGCTTTTGACTTTTTTTTTTCACCGGGATTTCCAGAGTTGCCTGCTGTGTTTTCACCTGGTCACCAGCAACCTTAAGCCAGAATTCCCCCCCCCCTCACCCCTCAGAAACCCCTTTTCCCACCACCCCCCTTTAGCTTTTTGTAATACTTTAGGTGGTTCGGTCAATCCCGCAGGCCCTTGGCTTTTCCTCCCTGAGCCCCCCCCCTTCCTCCCCTTCCCGTTTTTTTCCGATTCAAACTCAGAGGTTTAGTTTTTCTTGCCCCAGAAAGGTTTTTTTTATGCACCAATCTTCGTTTCAGTTTTTCTTCTTCTATTGGGTTTCCCCCAACAAAACCCTTGATTCGTTGCCCTCCCCCCTTTTTGGATTTGATTTTTCATCGAACCCCCCAGTATGCCCAAGTCTCTCGCCTAAAGCTTCACCTCCTTGCGGTTAACCCTTTTTACCTGTTGGGATACCGTGGAAGTATCCTTACTTCGTCCACACAGGGCTTTTTTTCCCCGTCCCCCTGACCTTCCTTTTTCCCCACTGGGTTCTTTCTCGACAATTTCGTGCCTTCGATTTTCATTTCCCACACAGTGATTTTTCCCCCCCAGCCTTCCACCCCCAACCCTTTTTTTTGGTCCTCCTTGACAACCTTGACCCACAAGGTGCGTATGTCGTCGGGTGCTCCCCCCTGGGCTGTTTTACTTTTCACCAAAGTGACTCGGCCAGGCCTCCTTTCTACTGTAGTCACTCCGTTTTCCCCCCCCCCCTTTTTTTCTCAGGACCCCTTCCCACCATGTCACGTTTCCCCCTTTTTATAGTGTTTTTTCCCCTGGAGTGGTTTTTTTTTTTTCTACCAAAACACCCCCCAAAAACCGTTCCTTTATATTCCTTCCCGACCCTGCTTCACCTTCCCACCCAGAATCCCTTTCTCCATTTTTTTCCCCCCCCCCCACAAGGCACCTTTCTTTTTTGTCCTTTTTGTATAAATACGTTGACACCTCCCTTTTTTTCTCCCCGTCCACCCCCCTGTACAAATTGACTTTTTTCCTGAATATCCTTCCAACGGCATTGCCCAACTGTTCCTGTGTCAAAACTCCTCCCGGTTTTCGAGTTTTAAACCTCTAGGATCTTGGGTGACCCAGCCAATGTTCGTATTTTTTCCCTCTTCCGGCTCCCCCCCTTTTGCATTCAAATGGGTTTTTTTTTCATGTTCCGGTGACCCCCAATATGACAGTTTCCGTTCTCCCCTTGTCCCTTGGGCCCCCTTCATTTATTTCACAGGTTGTTTCTCCCTTCTGCGAGGTGTTTTGATCCTTTTCCCACCTCACCCCTCTCCTTTAGACTTTCCCCCCTCACTTTCTTTCACTTTTTTTCGTCTCCCTGCGGGCTCAAACCTTTCCCTTTTCCTGTCTCACTATTCCTTTCGTGGCTATTTCCCTTTCCATTCCCGTTTTTTTTCTTTTTTCCCCCGGAACTCGAAACCGTATCGACCCTTAACGGACTTTCGTGCTCCCCCCCCTCCCCCTCCGCTGTGTTATTCTCCCATAGAGCCCCCCCCCCCTCCCTCATATCATTGTTTCTTTTCGCTCTTTCACTGTCCACCCTGCCTTTCTGCGGTCCTGTTTTTTTCGATGGGTGGCCCTTGTCGGTCCAGGAGCTGTCCAAAACCCCGTCCCAGAACAGATTTCTCTCCCTCTCGCTGACCTTTTTTCCCCCCACCAATTCCCCCTTTTTCGTCCTTTTGTTTTTGCTTGTTCGGCTTTTTTCCTTTCCCGCTTTTTTTTGGGCTCTCGAGTGAAATCTCTGTCTCGAAGGCACGATCTTCGGGACCCCTTGCCTGATTCCCCTTCCCCCGTTTCCCTTAGGTTTTGGACCCACTTTTTTAGTGTCAAAGTTGCTGTGGTTTTCCTTAGGTGAGCCCCAGTTGGCCATGGATTTGGCCCGCTCTTTCTTTTTAATAATCCTCCTTGTTGTTTTTGAGTTCAGTTTTTTTTCTTTGGCGCTTCTGGGTTCCTGTCTACGAGGAGTCTTTTTCAGTTGCCGAGTAACGACTATTGTTCGTGGAGTGCCTTTCTTTTTTTGATCCCTTTCCCCTTCCCCCTTTCTCTTCGGCGTCGGTTGCATCAAACGTCCTCTTGCGTGCTCTTTATGTTAAGTTGCGTGTCCTGTTGTCAGGTTGCGTTAGCTTGTCGAGCGTCTGCGGGAGGTTTCCGATCGCCTCTTTTCCTAGTTTGCCCATTTCCTTTACCGGTTGCAGATTTTCTTCCCGGTTTTCTGATTTGCCCCTCTGGATTTTAGACTGTTTTCCCCAAGATTCTAAGAACCGCCATTTTCTTTGGCGCCCACCTTCTTCACTCGTTTCCTGTGGTCCGAGTTTTAGAATAGATCCTCCCGGAAGGAATGATAGTGATTTTTTATGAAATAGGTTTCCCGTAGGTTCGGGCGATTCAACTTCTCCCCTCTCTGAAAACCCCAACCTTCCCCTTCCCCCTAGATTCGGTGACTTTTTTTTGAAAGCACCCTTGCTGAGTTTGATTTATCCTACCGCCCTTTTCCATCCCCTAGAGCCCCCCCTTTCCATTTCCTCCCTTTCTTTTTGACTTTACGCTTCCCGATGAAGTTGCCTCCATTGAATTAATTTCGCTCCTCTCCTTACGGGTTCATGCCATTTGATTCTTTTCGTTCCATACGATTGGATCTCACATTTTTATTTATTGTCCCATTTGTTCTGCAACTTTTGCGTTCATTTCCCCGAATCGTTTTTTTTTCATTTTTTTTGGGTTTACTCCTCTTTTTTAGACTCCTTTTTGTCTCACCGCCATTTGACCGCCCAGGAGCTTGAGGGTTCCGGTGTCTCATTCTTTGGATTTCCCTTCTTGGAGCTATGGGTGGGTTTGTTTTTGTTTAATTTTCATCTTCAGATATGTCACGTTATTTTCTTGCCCCCCGATTTCCTGACCATTTCTTCCCCGGAGTCTTTTCCCTCCCTTCGCTGTTTTTTTCAAAGTACTGCAATCTTTTGCAAACGTTTTTTCACCTTCGGTCCTTTGTTCCCCCCCGACACCGAGGGGTCTTTCTTCTTGTGTCACTCCCCTGGTTTGTTCCCTTTTTTATTTTCCGACACTTCTTTTGCGAGAACCACTACACTTTATTTTTGTTCAGGCAATGTGGGTGCTGGTTTTGTTTGTGGTTTTGCTTTTCCCTCTCCTCTTGCTTTCCCACGGTTTTTCCCTTTTCTGTTTATCTCCACGATCGTCAATCGTCTTTCCCCCTACCCCCAGTTTATGAGTATTAGACTGGCAGGTTGGCCTCTCCTCAATAGTGCCTTCCCTCTCCCCCCCCAGAGCGTCCCTTCCTTCTATCCACCCGAGCTTTTTTTTTTTTTAGACCAGACCTACCATTTTTCCAAAGCATTCAGGAAGTATTGGTTCCTCCAACCGTTTCCCGGTTCCTTACCTTCTTTTCCCCTTTATTTTTTCTTGTTTTTCCCTTCCCCCCTCCCTTCTTTTTGCTTGATGGTTCTTTTCCCGTAAGCAATGAGCAATTTCAGCCCTTCTTGGAGGCTGCCATTTTTTGTTTGGTTGCTTGATTCCCCTTCCCTTTCAGTCCCCCCATTTTTTTTTCTTCCCCCGCAGCTAGTTTTTGTTGGCTCTATTTTTTTTTTATCTGAGATGCTTTGAGTTTGCTGCCTTTGACAATGAAGGGGGACTGGGGCGTCTCTCCCTTTAGCCCCCTTTTTTTACCCCTTTTTTTTTCCGACCCCGAACCTCTGGACCCTTTACCTGGGTTAGTTATTGATCCCCGCGAACGTCTGGTCCTTTTGTCTCGCTTGTCCCCCCTTTTGTTTCCCGTAGTTGTCCCCCCTTTGACAAGTTTTCGTTTTTTGGCAAGGCGACAGAATTTTCGCGGCCCCCCCCACCCTTTTTGACATTTCTTTTCCTTTTTCTGATCCCGGACCCTCTTGCACAACTCTGGGGGTTCTTTTAATTTTCTTTCTGCTTTGGTTTCCTCCGGAAGGACTTTCTGATCCCCTCGCTCCTTGTCAAAAACCGCCTCCCCCTTTTTTCCCCCTTCGAATCCCTTTTTCTTCGGTGTGGGGTTTCTTCAGTCACCCAAATTTTCTCCGGGCCTGTTGAGTTTCCAGGATTTTCATCCTCTGAGTTTTGCCTTTATTTGGTCTTACTATTCATTGGACTCCTTGGCTACCTTTCAAAGCCCCTGTGTTGCTTTTGATGGACCTTAACCCTTGTTTTTTGATAAGGACGAGAGGCTCGCCTTCCCCGTTGCCGGATTGCTGTCTTCGCGACCTCCTTGCCTCTTCTCTTGAGTACGTTGCCCCTCCCGCGCAAACCGATGGTGATTTTGCGTTTTCATTTTCGCAATTTCTCCCTCTGCCCCCCCCCCCCGCTTTCGTTTCTGGACCGTCCCGACTTACTTGTCCAAGCTGCCGAGATGTTTGTTGGATATGTGTCTCCCACCCCGAATCATATCCCTTCCTTCCCCTGAGCCCTGGCCCTCTGCTTACCTGTGAATTTGCCTAAGTCTCCTTCTTCTAACGATTTTTGATTTGAAGAGGCAAGGTTTTGCCAGTTACAGTGTCGCGGGGGGTCCCCCTTTCCCCTCTATTCTTTCCCCCCACTTCTCGTTTTGAAACCGCTTAGGGCTTGTCCTGCCCGTAGTTTTTTTCTGTAGTTGCACATTCTTCGTGCCTCTTCCCGATTTTTCATCCTCTATCCTGTAACGTCTTCGTTTCGTCTTTTTTAACCGGCAGAGCAACTTTGTCCATGGCCGTCTACCCGTCACGCCCCCCTTACGGAAGCCTAGGGACGGCCCTGGAGGGATTGGTGGTTGGTTTGTTTTTTTTTTTGTTTTTTTTTTTTTCTTTTTCTTCGTTGCTTCCTCAATTTTAAGTTTTTTCTTAAGGTAACTGACTCCTGTTTCGTCTTTTACTGTCTTTTGTTTACTCCCCCACGGGTTCCTCGGACTTCTTTACGTTTTTTTTTTATCTTTTTAATTAGGATTTTTTTCTCTTTATATTTTTCCTCCCTTTTTTGTGTTGACCCGAACCCTTCTTTTCTGCCTCTCCCTTGTACCCTCCCTTCCACTTTTTCCGTACTTCTTTTTTCTAATGATTTGTCCTCAACTCAGTTTCGTGTCTTGGTAACCTTGACAATTTTTCAGTGGTTACCCTAGCTTATCTAATTTTCATGATGGGTCGCTTTGGGACTTATTTTGTTCCCCTGGTTTCCCCCCTTTCGGCGGCTTCTAATCCTTGGCGTTTTTCGTCATTTCGGGGTTCTCGTTCTGGTACCATTCCCTTCTAGAATTTTTGTCCGATTTATGAAACAGCTGACATCTTCCCCTTTCTTGAATTCTTCCTGACGTTGCCTGCTTTTTTTTTGTCTCCTTTTCTGGTACGTCACTCACTGGAGGTTCTCGTGAGGGTTTTTGTTTGAGTGTCTTTGGTTGTGGTACACTTCCCCTCCCTACTGAACATTCTTTGGCCCCATGGGGCCCTGATTTTTTGGTTTTTCCCGCTAACCCCCCCGATTTTTCCCCTTTGAGCCCTGTTATAGTACTCCATTTGACTTGCACGGGTTTTCTTGCGGTACTGAGTCCCCCTTTGATCTTCTCCTTTTTTTTCGATTTCACTTTTAAGAAAGTACACCTATTTCCTTTGCAACCCTTTTTGCCACTATTATCAACCCTCTTTAGCATGCCCTTGATTCTGGTTGGAAGTCTTTAATACTTCCACGTTTTCGCACTTCGCTCTTTTTATTCTTTTCTTTGTTTCCTTTGACCTGTTCAGTGTGTTGCTTGTTACCAGCCCAGTCCTTCCTGCCGTTTTTTGTTTTGATGAGCCTCTCCCTTTTTCTAGACTTAACGCTGTCCATAGGCGGTCCATCTCCTTCCCTTTTCCTCCCCACGTCCTCCCCCCCTTCCCTTATCCCCCAACTAACCATTTCAAACTTTCCCCTTTTCTGCCCTTTGTGCTCTTGTAGCCCCCCCTTTTGCCTTTTTTGTTCCCCCTCCACTTTTCCGAGTAAGTGTTTTTTTCGTCGTTAGTGGGATCTCTTTCTCCCTGATTTTTTCTTTTTTGTTCTCCGTTTTTCCAGTGGCCGCATGACCGGTGGCCCTTTTTTTTTTACGTCCCCCATTTTCCTTTTTGCCGTTCTGATAGGCGCCTTTTTGGCCCCTCACTTTTCTATCCGTCTTGTTTCCCTGCCGGCTGGATTTTTTTTGTTACCCTCCCCCCCGTCCCCCCCCTTGCCCCTGGACTTTTTTTTATAATGAGTGTCGCTTGCATTTTTCCTCCTGAATCCATCGGCGGCGTTTTTTTTTCCGAATTTCGTGTCCAACACCCCATAATGTCCCATTGCTCCTCTTCGTACTCCCTTTGATTTCCCTTTCCCGATTTTTCCTTTTCTCGTCCCACCTGTCACCCCCACTGCCCTGCGCATATTTTCGGTCCGTTTTTTTCCCCAACACAGTCAAATAACCTGTCTTTTCCGCCTGCCCGTCTCCCCAGTCAAACCCTCCTCCCCCCCCCCCCACCCTTCTCCCAATCCTTTTTTTTAAACAGATCTGTTCGTTTTTTCTTTTTTCCTCCCCCCTTTCATTCTTGCTTTTCCTCCTCCCACCCCCCTTCGTGGACATCATTCCCTGCGGACCTTTATTTTTTCTGCCATTTTTCCCCCTTGATATTTCCCCACTTTTTTTGCTTCCCTTTTTTTTTTTGCGACTTTAGGCGAATCGTTTCCTATGAAACTTTCTTTTGATTTTCCCCTGTTTATTTGTTTTTTGTAACAACCAAGAGGACACCCAGTAGCTCAGGCTTTCACCATGCGCCAGTTGCTGTATGTTTACCGCCTGATCCCTCTTCCTTTTTTAGTGTCCCCTCGTAAACGATTGTTTTCCCTGGAAACTCCCCCAAGCCCCAACCAAGGGCCCTTTGCCCAACCCGCGATCCGCACTGGTAAGGCTCGACCCCGCTTTCTTTTGTTTTTTTTTTTGTGTGCCTTTTCGTGGTTGAAGCCCACCTCTCCGGAATCACTTCTTTTTTCGGGTCATGACCTCCACACGTTTGACCCATCGAGAGTGGTTTCCCGTTTGCAAGGCTTTCCTTGGACGGTTTCATGTGGGTTTGACCGGCTATTCGCAAGGCCCTTGCCTTTTCTCCCCTTCGTTACTGCCTTGCAGTCACTACAACCTTCGTACCTTTCTTCCTCCGGTGACCTTACCTTTTGGATTCTAACAAAACCAAACAACTAAGCCTTTTCTCATTCTCCGCTGTATCAACCGGCCCCCTCCACTTTTTAAGACACCAACCAATTTTTGGTGTTTTTTTTGACTCCGGGCCTCCCCCTTACCTTTACCAAACCCTGACCCCCCCTTCCTAAGTTCTCCCTCTTAATGAAGACCTGTTTTTGACTTCCTTTTTTTTTCATTCCTTCTCACCCTGCCCCCACGTCCCTGGTGTGTCTCTTTTTTTTCAATCTAGGCCTGGCAACCTAATTCACCCGATCGGGTTTGCATTGTGGGCATGCATTCTTGCATGTCTGGTCCCAACCTGTTCGGGTCGTATGTGGTCAGTCTCTTTTTCTTTGGGCTCATCAAAGTTTTTTTATAGACGTTTTTCTCCCCTTTCACCCTGTGATTTTGAGTTTTTCCCCCTCACCTACCTTTGTTTAGTATTTTCCCCGCTTTCGTTTTTCTTTTCCCTGAACTTTTTCCATCTTTAGTCTGGGTATCCCATTCCCCAACCCCCTCTGTGCTTTTTCCGGGCACCTTTACAAGCTATTTCTTTTGAATCTGTTCTTCTCCCCCGGAAGATTTTCACATGCTTGCATTTCACCAAATCGTGTCGTTTCTCTTGATATTCGCTTTTGTTGTCTTTACTCCGTTAATTATTCTTGTGTTGGATTCCCCCAAGCCGGTTTTTCCCCCTACCCGAATCTTTGCTCTTTCCTCTGTCCTTTTTGCGCCTCAACTGAGCCAGTCGATTTTTTTTTGTACCGTCGTTTTTCCCCCTGCCCTTTTTTTCCGACCACTCCTTACCTTTTACGGACTTGGTTTTTGCAAAGTCGGGCAGGCGGTTTCAGCCCTTTTCTTGCCCCCTCCTCCTCTATTGTCCTTTTCCCCAGTCTCTTCCCATGACCTTGCAAGGAAACCAACCTTTGTTTTCACAAATATGTTTGAGTTTCATGGACCGGTTCCTGATCTTGGCTTCTGTCTACCCAGCCTTTACGTTCCGTGTCCCTGAATTCCTTTTCTCTCTTCCTCTTTGTGGTGAAGATTTTGATCCTTTTGGTGTAGAAATTCACTTTTTCGCCTTTTCATGGGTTGTCTGGGTGTTCCATTGTCCTTTCTTGTTACGGATCTTTTCCCCTCTTTTATGCTCTGTTTCCTCCGACGTCTTTCCGGTCGAGATTTTTTTGCAAAAATATGAGCCTTTTTTTTTTGAGTAGGATTGTAGAGGTCTTTTATTCTGTTCCCGCCCATTTTCTTCTTCTTTCCACTAGGCCCACTCACCCCCGGCGTTTAGTTTTTTTTACTTTCGACTTTTCCAAGTGCACTGCCTGAGTTCTGACACCCCACTCGTATCTTTTCTCCGAAAGTTAACTCTCTTTTTTCCTATGCGGCATCCCTTCCCCCATTTCTGTTTACGTTGGTCCCTCTTCTTCTTGTTTCCCGTTTTCCTGAAAAGTCATGTTTGTTCCTTGGACCCCTTCCCCCCTCTCCGATCTCCTTTTAGGGAATTGAGCCCCTCTCTTCCTTCCCCCCCCCACCGGACATTTTGTGGTTTCGTTTCCAGTGGAAATTCCGGTTGGTTCTGTCCAGTGACCCGAATTCCTTTGTTCAGGACCGTTTTTTTCCCCGATGCACCTGTGTCCTTTTAAGCCCTGCGCTACCCTCGAGCGTGTCGTTTGCAGTGGGATAAAGCAAATTTGTCCCCCCCTGCCGCCCGGCATTCCGGTTGGTAATTTCCCATTTTTATTTTTTTTTTCCTCCCAGACAATTTCTCTTAAACCGCCTCGAGTTTGTTTTTTCGCCCCCTGCCCCCCCCCTTGGTCATGATTTTTTTTCTTCTCCTTCTTTTCCATGTCTTTACCAATTGTTTTTTACCCGAGTTTTTTAAACTCCTTTTTGTCTTGTTCGGCTGTTTCCGGGTGGGTGATCCGCGGTTACTCTCTTCTGACATTTTGAGTGTTCGGTGACCCCGTCCCTTTCGTTACTTTTACCAGCTCTTTTTTAGTTTCTTCCTTCTTAACCGATGTTCAGTCTGACCCCCTTATACCCTATTTTTTGAGCATTTTCGGCTTTTCACACCTATTTCTTCCTCTTTTTTTAAAGTCTTTTCATTTTGTGCTCATGCTTTTTTCCCCGCTTGTTTCTTATGACCCGGGGAACTATTCTCGCACGAACGATTGATTTTTACCCATTTGTGTCTCCCGGACTGGGACGGTTGGCCGGCCCTTGTTTGTTTGTTTCTTCTTCGTTGAGACCTTGATTCCCCCCCTTTTTTTTCCCTTGTCCGATTAAGCCAAGATAGTTTAGGGACCCTGCTCACTTCATTCTGTCGGGCCGACTCATCAGTTGGGCCCCTTTTGGTTTGTTTCCAAGAGCTTCTCATTCCCCCTATTCTTGTTTTTTTATTAAAATTTTCGGTTGCCCCGCCAGAGACCTTAGTATCCCCCTGTCATTTCTAATTTGTGACCCCCTTGCATTTTCCTGCTCAACCTCTTTCTTTTTGAGGTTTGATTCGTCGAGAGATTTTTTTTGTTTTTTCCGTGACAACTTCACGCCCTGTCAGTATGTGTCAAGACCCCCCTTTTTTGATGTGCTCTACCTTGTGGTGGTCTGTTTTTCTTTTCCTGTATTCTCGCAAACCATTTTCTATTGTTTTGGTTCGGCTCTTGGCGCATTTGCGGGCCTCCCTTCTTCCCCAGCTAGCAAATCATGATCGATCTTCGCACGTCCACGCCCCTTGGTCCAACCTTTTTCTACTCCGAACTTTTTACTCTTTTTTTCCCCGAAACCGTTCCCCCTTCTTTTTTCCTGGAGTACGTTTTTCCTCCATCTGTTTTTTTCCTCTTTTGCCCGTAGTTGCCAATGAACCTTTTTTTTTTGCACTTCCCTGTTGGACTGGCAATCGTCCCCTGTCACTTTTTTGTGTTTTTCCTTTTTCCACACCGATCCCCCGACCGGTTTTGTGTTCCCCCTTTCCCACACCTTCCTTTGGAGTTTAGGCAGGTCTAAATGGATTTTTTGATTTTACCACCACCCCCGTCCGCTCCAAAATGCGACGGCCTCCTGTTTTCCTTTTTGATTTTTTCCTTTGTTGATCCCAGGGGCAGTCCACTTTCTTTCCTTCTTAGTTTGCTTTTGAAGACTTGTCTGTTGCCTTGCTCTTGGCGTCCTTTGCACATTTCCCACCCTTTTTCTCCCTTCCTCTCCAAAGCCCATCATGCCTCGGGTGGTGCGATCACGAACAGGCGGCTTGATGAATGTTTTTTACTCTTTTCCCAGTTGTTTTCTCCGATGGTCTGTTTTTGATGGTACCTCCTGCCCCAATCGATATGCTTTGAGAAGCCTTTTTTTTTTTTAAGTTCACCGAAATTGTTTTAGCGAGAGCCCCCGCATTTCTTAGTCGGGACGTCATTCCCAACGTTGGTCCCGTTTTTCCTGCCGGATGGTTTCTTTTTTTGTCTCCAATGCCTCCAAAACTCCATCCGTTCCCTCCTTTTATTTGATTTAGTCCCCCCCTCTCTGTTGTTGGCTGGTTCTTTTCCCGCACTGTAGATCTTCCATCTTGTCCTTCAAGGGTGCCTCACTTTTCCCGAACCCCCCCCCTC
>Ga0179593_1739945_pt1 | contig 12133 bp, 15 predicted proteins | sample CZODoug2_1_08_16_FD_185931 | JGI IMG/M metagenome (GOLD analysis project Ga0179593, IMG submission 185931) | Vadose zone soil fungal communities from Angelo Coast Range Reserve, California, USA - CZODoug2_1_08_16fungal (PacBio error correction) | ecosystem: Environmental > Terrestrial > Soil >... | reverse complement strand
CCATCCGGAGACAGCTTGCTCCTTTCTTTTCCTTTTCTGCAGGAGTGAGAAGACGACCCGATCACGCTTTTTTTTCTCTTCTCCTGGTTCCGACTACACGCCGCCCGCCTTCCCCTCCCTCTTTACTGATTAATAGCACTGTCTGCAGAGTCTTCCTCTCTTCTCCTTTCTCCCGACCTTAGCGTATAATGAAGCCTCTCTTCTTTTTTTCCCCTCGTTTCGAAGGGAAAAGTATGGCCTGAGAACGGAACGCGGTTTTTTTCCCTCTCCCATGGTGTACGACACATATTCGTGATCCCACTTCTCTTTTCCGAACTGGGACGATACGGCGAAACCTAGATGCGTTCGTTTTTCTTTCCCTTTTCCACCCGGACCGGAGCGGGGAAAACGAAGCAAGGTGTCCTCCCCCCCCCTCCAGACGAGGAAAATTTGTTACGTGACCCCTCCCCTCATTCTTCCTTTGTGACGATAAGATGGGGTTAAGCTATCCTCTCCCCTCCAGGGGGAGGGAAGAAGGGATGATCGGGGACGCAGACCGAGATGCCCCCCTTTTGCAGCATTTTTTTTCCCCCTTTTGTTGTTGAGAGAGTGATGCCCGGAAACAGGTCGCGCCCCTTTTTTTCCCCCCCTGGCGGGAGCAGAAATGAAGAGAAGAAGGAGTTAGTTCCCTCCCTTACACCCCTGGTTCAAGGCTAGGGCTGGGCGCCCTTTCCCCCTTCCGCGGGCTGAGGATTAAAAGAGAAGAGAATCGCTTCACCCTAAAGATCAGGAGTAGGGTTCGTTCCCTCTTTCTCCTTTCTCCCCCCAAAATAGAAATAGACCCGCAGCGACCCTTCTTTCCACCGAGGTATTGTAAAATAAAAAAGGTTGGATTAAAGAGCTTTCACCCCCCCCCCCTCCGACCTGCCCCACGCCGTTCGGTCCTTCCCTCCTTGTGACCCGTTCTTTTTAAACTCTCCTCCCCCCCCTCCTGCTAGACATGGCACCTTCTTCTCTAAGCGGGGATCATTCGTGGCACTACTTCTAGGCCCCTCCCTTTCCCTTGAGAGTAAGCCGTACCTTTCTTCTCTTTTCGAGGTAGTCGAGAAAAAGTTGTAAGCACTGCCCCCCCCCCCCCTTTTCTTGATGGGTCGTCGGAGAACTCCGGCGACCGTGCCCCTCCTTCCCTCTTTCCCGATGGAGAAGTAAAGGACCCCCCCAGGCTTCTCCCATTTTTTTTTTTCTATCCTTTCTTCCTCCCCCGGCAGAGTAGGGTCGGACACATGGGCGGCAATTTTTTTTTTCCTCCCTTTTTTTTCCTGTCAACGGGAAAAAGAAGAGTGGGATCGATGGCTGTCCCCCTTTTTTTTTGCGATATCACCAGGACCACTTCCTTTTTCACCTTTCCCCTTCCCTTTTGCTTGAGAGAGTAACGTCGTTTTCCCCTTCCCTTCTTGTTCCTTCGAGGGCGATTGTAAGCGAAACCAATCGGCCAGTCGGGCAGAGTCCATATCCTTCCTTCCTCCCCCTCGGCCGAAGTACGCCCCAGTCACTTTTTCCTTCCTTTCTAGTGTGCGTAAGAAGGCAGTTGCGTTTTCCCCTTTCGCCACGAATCGGGGCGGGCGATTCAGTTCCGCCGAGGTTGTTCCTCCCTTCCCCTTCTCGGTGTTGAGAAACCGGCCAGGTCGGAAAAGGGCCGTCCCTTCCTCTTCCCTCCCACCGAACGAAGAGGCCTGTCTTTTCTTTTTTCCATTAAGTTAGAGAGGAGTGCTTCTGCGGGCCATACCGGAAAGTGCGATCCCCCCTTCCCCCCTCCAGTAATGGTAGTGGTTGCAGGTAAAGCATTTGCTTTTCCTCCTCCCTTTAAGACTCAGAGAAAGTTTGACGCCTTTCCCCCCCCCCCTTTCTTTGACGCGAGAAGAGAAAAAATCGGCTTCTCTTCTCCCAGGTCGCCGGCGATAAATCTTTACCTCTAAAGATAGAGACTCTCGAAACTCAGCCACTTCTTCCCCCCCCTTTTGTGCGTACGGTCGATCGGACGAGTCGGTAGTTAAGGGCTGCCTTTTTTTGGAAGCAGGTTCCTGATTCCCTTCCCCCTCTCTTTTTCCCCGCGACGAAAAAGGACCGTCGGGCGGCGGTTCTCCCCCCCCTCTCCTTCGCAGCGAACCACGGCCGTTCCCCTTTTCTTCGCCAGCAATCGGTCCTTCCCCCCCTTTGGACGATAAGATTTATCGTCGTCCAGCAAGCTGGGCCCAGAATGTTCTTCCTCCTCTTTTTCTCCGTCGGCCGACAAAATACAGCGTGCCGCTGCGGCCCTCCCTTCCCGGCGTTGATAGATAAAAGAGGTGTCATCTTTTTTTTTTTCCTTTCTTCCCGCGACCGAATCTCCGCCGCCAAGAGATAGATCATGTCGGTGATTTTCCTCTTTTTTTCCCCTTTCGTCCAGAGTAGTAGAGTAGCGCATGCATTCGGAAAGGCCTCTCCCCTCCCTCCCTTTTCTTCCCGCGACGACTGAACCGATTCACCTTTTGTCCTTCCCCCCCCCCTCCCCCTCGATATATATATTTTAATAACCTCCGTTGTTGTCGATCTTCTTTCTTTCTCCTCCCCTTGAAGCGGTCGTAGTAGAGGAAGTACTCCAAGCAGCTTTCTCCCCTCCTTCATCTCTTTACGAGATAGAAATGGAAGGAACTGAACAGATCTCAGTTTCCTTCTCCCCCCTCTTTTTTGCGGCGGAGATGCGCGTCGAAGGGAATCATCTCCTCGGGGCCCCTCTCTTTCCTTTCCTAGAACGACGAAGTGAGAGAGGTAGGACGCAGCGCACGCTGGAGTTTCGTCCTCCTTTTTTTTCTTTTTTTCCTGCGGCCCAGCAGATGAAGAAGAGAAGATTCCCCCCCCCCCCCCCCCCCCCCCCGATGATGGAGAAGACAAGTTAAAGCCGTGGCCTTCCTTCTTCCTTTCTTCCCCCCCCGCCGCCTTTTCCCTTTCGAAAAAAATTTGAAACAAGATCGTTGGCTTCTCCCCCCTTTTTCCCCTTTTTCACATGAAAGAACGGACTCGTTCTTTCACCCTCAAAAAATGACGGTAGATGTCTTTCTTCCTTTTTTCTTTTCGATGTCATAGTGATAGCCAGGAGACCTGTTCTCCTCGGTTAGTAGCGAGTCAATCAGGTGGCGGCTTTGCCCTCCTTTCCAACGTTAGAGGAGTTCTTCGGCCTTCTTTTTGACGGAAAACACGACCTTACCTTTCCTTCCCTTCCACTCGAAAGGGCCGGGATGGGCTCCCCCTGCCCCTCGGCGAATCTTTTATTTTCCCCTCTTTTCGGGCGGGTGCGCAGATCAACGACGAAGGCTTCTTTTCTTTTTTTTCTTTCCTTTTCCGAAAATGGAAGGGTTATATAAGAGACGAGAAGGAGACCCTAGCTTTCCTCCCCCTTCCCCAGAGGAATGTGGAAGAACTGGCTCCGATTCTTTCTTTCCGACATTTCCTTTCTGCGTCGCACCAAATGAACGTGACTGGGGCGGACTTCCCCCCTCTCCCCTCTCTCCTGCGATAGTAGGAAGTAGTGCTGAAGCGGCTCCCCCCCACTTTTTTCCATCGCCATCGGAAAAGTACAAAAGCCTTCTCCCCTTCTTCCCCAAAGTAAGTTAACTCCGGCAATCTCTTTGGAGAAGAAGGAGTAGGTGAAGGATTTTCTAATAGGAAAACACCTTTCCCGAGGAAGTGGTTCACATCAACACCCCCCCCCCCCCCTTTTTCCCACCTGAAGTAAGAGAAAAGGTTCCGCTTTTCCCAAATTGCAGAAAAGTGTCCTTTCCCAGAAAGAGGAAGGGAGGCCGGCCTTCTAGAGAAGGATGTCCAAAGGGTTTTCTCTAGAAATAAGGGGAAAGATATGCTCTTTTTTAGTGGAGGGAGAAGTTTCCCCCTATACAGGGTCGTGGGAGAGGGGGTCCTTTCCCAAGTACTACATAGCCGCCCGCCTTTTCCGAAAAGAGAGGGACGGATTACCCTGGTCCCCCCCTCTTTTTTTTAGGCAACGAATGATCCGCCTTCGCGTCTCCCCTTCTCCTTCTCTTTTTACGGGAAAAAGGTATGGATGTGCAAGGACCGCCCTCGTTTTTTTCCGTTTTTACGCCATCTTCGGTGAATATTCTTTTTTTCTTTCTCCAAGAAAGAGGTGGAAGAACTGGTACTCGGCATCCCCTTAGTTCGATTATGAGTATTTTCTTTTCTTTTCACCCCGGAAAAGGGAAGGAGGGCCACGCCCCTCCCTTTCTTTTCTCCCCCCCTCCGCGCGGCCAATGGCAAGTGAACCGAGCCAGCGAGACTTGCCCCCTTCGGATGGGTGAATTAAGACGAATTAGTATATGAAGTGCTGTCCTACATTTCTTCCCTCCCCTTTCTCTTCCCGGAGCGAAATGTTAGGAGGAATAATATATATTTTCCTCCTCTTCCTTTCCTTTCCCTTCCTCCTTTCATAGAGGTAGAGTCAGATAAGCGTTAGGCCAGACCCTGGCTTTTCTTCCCTCCCCTCCCCTTCCGTAATTCACCCAGCGTATCGCCACCACTGGTCAAGCTCCTCTTCCCCCACTTTCTCCTCGGATGCGGATCCCATCGAATCTTCTCCCCCCCCTTTTTTTTCTGGTCGCCATACCGATAGCGGCGGCTCCCCCCCTTAGAACTAGACACCGCAGCGATTTCTCTAAACGAGTCTTGCGTCCCCTCCCCTCCCCCCTCCGAGGGAGTTAAACCATCGAGTGAACCCCTCCCCTCCTTTGCGTGCAGCAGCCAGAAAGGGTTGCCCGTTCCCTTTTCTCCTTCCCCTGGAAAGGTAATTTCTTAGGGAGACCGACAGCTTTCCCCTTTTTCCCCTCCCCGGAAAGCGGGCATCTCTCCTCCCTTTCCCTCTGCGGGTATAGAGGGACGGCATTTCCCCCTTTTCCCGAAAAAAGTGTACGGACCTCCGTGATCGGGTAGTCGGAGACCTCCTTTTCCCCCCTCCTCCCGAGACGTTAGGCAAGCTGTCACCCCCCTCCCGGAAAAAAAGGACGCCTCCTTCCCCTCCCCCCCACCCGAAAAAAAGGCACCGGTAGGGTAAGGAAACATGTTTTCTGGAAACAGAGGACGGGTAGAGAAGGTTCACGGGTGACCAGCATGCCTTCTTTCTTTCCACCAAGTAGAGAGGACACCTTTTTTCCTTTCCCCCACTTCCCCTTAAACGAATCCTCGTCGCCGCCTTCTTTTTTGAAGTGCCTTTTAGTAAAACGGACTGTTGGGACAGCTGCGTCTTTTTTTCTTGGGAAGAGGGCAGATTGTTAACTTCTCCCCCTCTTCCCCTTGCCGCGTCACAGCACGACGGCCCCCTTCCCCTACACGGTAAAGAGGCCTATCCCCCCCCTCCCCCCCCCTCCCTATTTTCCCTCAACGCCGGCGATTGATGTAGTAATCCGCAGTTGGTTTTTCTCCCCCTCCTCCCCTCGGGCGGGAGATTAGTTTCCTGCAGAGTTGGTCGCCCTCCCCCCTTTTTCTACCCCCGGCCAGGTTCGGAGAGAAACGGGGAGCAGATCCCCCTTGATAGACGAACCGCCCGACGAGGGGTTTTTTCGACCCCTCAGTGTAGAGGATGAGTTAACACTGTCTCCTCTTCAAAGTAGTAGAAGAGGAGGACGAATTCTTCCTCCTTCCCCTCACCTTTCCATAAAGGAAGTGAGATGTTACTATTCCCCCCTTCCTGGTAGTGGGTGAAGGTCACGCCTCCCCCTTGGAAGAAACCACCCTTTCCTTTCCCGCAGGTTGCCGGCTCGTCCGGCCAAATGATTGACGCTCGGACGAAACTCTTCCCCGGTAGCCGTCTTTCCCCTCTAAAAGATAGCAGCTCGAAAACCCCCTCCCCCTTTTACCCAGGGGGGCGCCTTTTTTCTCTCGGAAGAGTAGGAGTTTAAGGTGCAGTAGGAGGTCCTCTTTTTCCCCTCGGCGGGTTCAAATGGTGTAGGCCGCCGTTTTCTTTTTTCGAGGGAGGAGAAACGACTCCTCCTTCACGCCCGCCCCCCCTGGAACGGGATCTTCGCCAGCCTTCTTTCTTTTCCCCTTCCCCCCTCTCTCTTTTCTCTCGTTTCAGAAGCGGCAGACGGGCCTTCGCCGACTGTTTCCCCCCCTCCCCTCCCAACCTAAAAGAGTGAACGCTGACGGCCGACCGCTCGCACTTTTTTTTCCCCCCTCTCTGGCCTAATGGGGGAAAAGAGGAAGGATGACTTCAAATGCGACGCCCTCCCTCCTTTTTCCCCCTTCTTTTTTCTCCCCTTCGGTGATCGTGTACGAGACGCCCCTGGGGTCTACCTCTTTCTCCTCTTTAGTAGAGAAGCCTTCGAAAGGATTCCTTTTCCTCCCCCACTTCCTTTTTCCTCCGCGAAGACGAAAAGTTACCTTTTCGTCCTTCACCCTCCCCCCCCTCTCTCTCTATGTTAATAATAATAAGTTGTTGTTGTTGGAGAACAGATGTTTCCCCCTCCCCTCTTCTTCCTTTCCTCGTTAGGTCGCGCGGCGTCTCAATCAGATGTCGAGTCTTCTTTCTCCTTTCCCTTCCTCTACGCGATCGCACTGGAAGAATGAAACGCTTCGAACCCCCGGCTTCTCCGTTCCTTTTTCCGTCGGAGATGCGTCTCAGGGAATATCCTCCCCTCTCGTGAACAGAGCGTGATCGAGAAACGTCCTTCTCTCCTTTTCCCACGCTGGGTTGTCGGCCGAAGTGTGGAAGTTTCCTGTTCCCCCTTCCCGCTGATGGAAGACGAGAAGATGATAGTCCCGCCTTTCCCTTCTGTCTGGCGAAGATCAGTTCCCACGTGGGCGCCCCTTTTTCTTCCCTCGCCCCAAGCAGAAGAAGCCGGTCGTTTAGAGGCCTCCCACCCCCCGTTTTTCCCCCTCTCCCCCTTTTCCCCTCCTGCACACAGAAGAAAGGGCACCTTCCCTCTCTGAAGGATAGACTTAGCCCCCCCCCCTTCGTAAGGTGGCGGAAGATTTGAGAGCGCGATCTCTTTTTTTCCTTCCTATTTCTGCAGAAAGGTTATAAGAGAAGGAAGAGTTCTTCTCTTTCTTTTCAGAGTAGATAAGGCCACCTCTCATTTTTCTCTCTGCAGAGGAGGGCTGATCCCCCCTTTCCCCCACGACCAAGGAAGGGCGGGTACTTTCCTTTCCTTTTCCGTTATGGAACTAGGACGAAACCGCCGAGCTCCTCTTTTCCTTTTTTTTTCCAGGAAATGTACACTCCTCGCTTTTTGTGAGAGATACAGCGAAGGCTTCGACAAGCCCCCCCCCTTTCTTCCTCTTTTCCCCTTTTCCCCTTCGCCGAGACGGCGAAAACTCGGCGGAACTGAATAGCCCGCCTCTTCCCCCCTTCCTTTCCCCACGCGGAGTAAGACATTAAATCTCCGGCGGTTTGTCTCCCCCCCCCCTTTCTTTCTCTCCCGTCGGCCGCGGGACATTACGCGTCGGGATCCTTCTCCCTCCTCTCCTTTGCCGATTGGTTAGATTAAATAGCAATAGAGAAATCACCACTCTCTTTCCAACGTAAGTGAATAGGAATCCTCTTCTTCTAAAGGATCTAGGGGGGTTTTTTGTTTTCTTTCTTTTGGAGAAGGAAAATACCCGAAGAGATTTTCTTTCCCCCCCCTTCCACGCTGCTGGTCACCGTGAAAGTAAGGGAACGGAAGCTGTGGACGATCCCCCCTCTCTTCCTTTTTTTTCTTTTGGTGGTAGAGAAGGATGAAGAGGAAGAAGGGGGGGCTTTACTTCTTCCCCCCTTTCCTCACTTATAGGGCGTGGAGTGGACGGTCTCCCCCCCTTCCCCTATAAAAGAGGCGTCGTGGGCGCCGTTTTCCCCCCTTGTTATAGGAATAAATACTCATCCCCTCCCCCCGACCAGAAGCGGTTCCTTTCTCCTCGTTCATAGATAAAGCGAGGCGGAAAAGAATGATCCTTCTCTTCCAATTCCTGCGAAATGCGAGGCAGCGAGTTCGCTTCTCTCCCTTTCCCCTCACGGCGTGGGAAGTAGGAGGTGTTAGACGCGATGGTTCCCCCCCCCCCTTTTCTGGGAGCAAGCCGAGGTGGACGACCTGGTCCGGCCTTCTTTTTTTCTATTCTCTTTTTGGTAAGGAGAAGAAGATATAGGGTATGGCTCACGCCCTTCTTTTCCCCCCTTTCCTCCTCGATGGGAATCAGAAGACGCGGCCCCCCCCCCTCCTGCAGAGAGAGTGCAGGGGGTGGTCGACCCCTTTTTTCCTTCGTCTTGAAGTGCTGATACGCCAGGGGGGCGGCCCTCCCCTCCTCTTTCCCCCCCCCCTGCGCGAAAGGTGAAGGGGAATCATATATATACTCTCCCCCTCTCTAGAGATGATGCCCAGGAAAAGGTCGCGCCTTTTCCTTCTCCTCCCCTTTCGGCCCGAAACATGGAGGAGGCAGCACTGACAGGACTCCTCCTTTTTTTCTTATCGCACACCACGGGGTCAAGCTCGCTGGTCTTTTCCCCTCGGCTGAGGATTAAAATAGACGAGCTAGCAGCACACCTTTCGGTCCTCTCCTTTCTCTTTTTCCGTCGGCGGCTCGGTACTACAAAATTCGAAACTCGGACCTATCTTTCCCCCCTTTCGGAAAAAGCGGGATGCTCCCTCCCGCCGGTTGGTTTTCACTCCTCTTTTCGAACACCGACGAAGTGCCCACACGCCTTTTCCCTCTTTCCCAGCAGCAAGACAGGGTTTGAACTTAACCTCCCTCCTTTTCTCCAGGAAGTTCTTCATGTAGACGCGAAGCGTTATCCTTTTTCAACGCGGAAGACAGTGCGGTCCCCCCGTGGGGTAGTAAGCGGAAGGAGGGCTTTTTCCTTTTCCACAAGTTGTAAGAAACACTGACCTCCCCTCCCCCCCTTCCCTCGTCGTCGGAGAAATAGGACGACACGACACTTCCCCTTCCTTCTTTCGAAGTAAAAGAAAAAAGGAGTACGGGAATCTTCTTTATCCCCCCCCCCCCCAACGGCCGCGGTCGGGTCGTACCCCCTTCCTCTTTCGGCCAAAGAGAAGGGTCGCTGAAGGTCACTCGACTCCTCGCTTCTTTCTTGAACCAAGTCGCGGATCTTTGGAAGATTATAAAAAGGCCCTCTTCCCCCCTCCCTCGTAGGAAGAAGTCCCTTCGCAGGACCCTTCCCAAGTAGGTACCCCTTTTCCATCTCGGGATGAATGAGGATTGTGTTCCTTTCGTATTTCCTCTCCCCCCCCCTCGGCAGCGAGGACGAGTCAAGAAAGACTTTTTCTCCTCTTCAATTCAGAGGAAGAAGTCGACCAAGTCCCTTCCTTTTTTTTTATCTTCCTCCTTAGTCGAATCCGGAAGTTGGGGCAGGCGGCGTCTCTCCCCCTCATTCCCGAGGGAGGGAGAATTAAGTTCCGTTTTTCTCTTCTTTCGGAAACCGGCCCAGGTTCGGAAAAACGGGATCATTTTCTCCTCTCGGGGGGGATTATCTCCTCCGTGAGAGGAGGTAATTTTCCGTCCCTTTCCCCTCTGGAGGGAGGAGGCTAGGAGAGGTCCCACCCTCTGGGCCGACCGTAATTTTTTCTCTTTTTTTCCGGTAAAGAAGAGGAACAGGCAAGCACCCCCCCCTTCCTCCGCGAACGTTGCAGCAGGTGCGGATTTTCCCCATGATGAAGCTCCCTCCCCCTGAGAAAAGGTAGAAGATATTACATAGAAAAGATCGCGCTCGCCCCCCCCCTTCTAAACAGCGAAAGCCCCCTATCCGGAAGAGTAGGTAGTTAAGGTGCCATTCCCTTTTTTTCCGTGAAGAAGTTTAACGGGAGCCTTTCTTTTCGTCTTCTCTTTTTCGGAGGAGGAGGGGGGACTAACCAGAATAATGAATTAAGAAGGAAGAAAAAAGTTTCCTTATATTCTCCTTTCTTTCTTAGAAAGGTGGAAGATCATTCTTTTCCCCCATTCCTTTTTTCCTCGCCCGCCGGGACCCTTTCCCTCTTCCTTCCCCCTCCACGTGCCGAGGCGGACGACGCTCGCAAGGCGTTGTTTTCCCTCCCTCTGGGGGCACCCCTTTCCCCCCCCCTTCTTCTATAAATGTGAGAAGAATCTCCGCCGCAAAGCTTTCTCTTCCCTTTTTCTTTTCTCGGTTAAGTTCGTCCAGGGAGATCGCGTAGCGCCTCTTCCTTTCCCTCTCCCTTTCTTGAGAAGGCAGAGAGACGTAACCGATCTTTTCCCTCCCTCCCCCTTTTCTCCTCTACGTTGTTGTGTTGATCTGTTTCTTTTTCATTCCGAAAAGGTGAAGAGGTTAGTCGTCGCGGCAGTACCTCCCAGTTTTTTTTCTCTTTCGAAGGCATGCGTACGCGAGCCATGGACTTTCCCCCCCCCCCCCCCTTTCGGCTCGGAAAAGATAAAAGACAGATCGAGTTTTTTCTTCTTCTTTTTCAGTGGTAATCATATCCTCGGGGGCCCAGCAGGAGGGCCTCCCTCTCCCCCTCTCCTCTCCCTTGAGAGAGGTAGGAAGAAGGGCAACGTGGAGTTGTCTTTCTGTTTTTTACTTCCCCCTTCCCCCCCCCAGGCCGGCCAGAGATGCTGGAAGGCCGAGTCCCTTTCCCCCTTCCCCCCCTCTTTCTTTCGAAGATCCCGTTCAGCCGTTTGCTCTTCCTTTTTTCTGCCCCGCCGCCCTTTCTTTCCCCTCCCCCATTTGACCCGCTCGGAGGCATCCCGTGAAATTCCCCCCCCCCCCTCCCTTCATCGGCGGACGACGTACGCCCTTTTTTTTTTTCGAAGGGGCGGAAGATTTCGAGCGAGAGAGTGTCGCTTCCTTCTTCTTTTTTTCTCGGCCGAGGTTTCTTTTCTTTTTCTCTTCCTCCGGAACATGACGGCAAACGTTCGGGGGGGGGGTTTTTCTTCTCCTCGGCGTTGACCGGCAACCACGGGTCCCCCCCCTTTTTTCCGGCAGGCACTAGAACTAGAAGTCCCTTTCTTTCCCGCCAGCGAGACCTCCCCCCCCCCCCTTTGAGCAAAGGAAAATGGCCCTTCCCCCCCTCCTTTTTTTCCTCAGATAAAAGAGAAGGATAGAACTGCAATTTGCTCTGCTCTCCCGAACCTTCTTTCCCCTTCTTCCTTTTTCTCCCCACCTCGCGGAACTGAATCGCCCGCCCGCGGATTCGTGTCTTCCCTCTCCCCCACCTCCCTGGTAAGAAATAATCTCCGAAGGTGTCTTTGTTTTGGTGTCGAAAAAATGAAAGTGGCTTTTCCCTTTCCTCGTAGGAGAATTAGTAGGACAGTAGTGTCCCCGCTCTCTTCCCCTCCCTCCTTCCACGTACACAAAAAAAAAAGCCGCCAATGATCCTCCTCCTCCCGCTTCAGGATGGAAAAGAAGGGACTTAGGCCCTCTCTTTTTTTTCCTGTCCTTGTTTCGATCGGAACAGACGGCAGCCGACGACCCCCCTTTCTCCAAAGATGATGGTCACCGTGACAGTCAGCGACCCCTTGCTTTGCAAATTGAAGACAAGTCTTTTCCCAGAAAGAGGACGTTTGTTTTTTTTCTTTCTTCGCGGGGGGGCCCTCCCTCCCCCCCCCCCTGGAAAGATTGAGAAGTCTGGGCTTTTCTTTTCGCCGGAGTTCGCAGACGACCCTTCTTCCCTCTTTGGAAGGGTGAGTAAAAGGGTTATAGCCCCTCTCCTCCCTTTTTCCCTCGGACGACCAGAAGCGGGCTTCCCCCCTTCTTGCCGAGTTAATAGATCCCGAGTCCCCGCTTTTCTCTTTTTTTAGAACTTCCGCTGCAATGCGAGCAGGAGTTCTCTTCTTTCTCCCCTTCCCGAACGGCTGGGCAAGTCGGCTTTTTCTCCCTCTCTTTTTCTTGCCTCCAACCGGGGGAGGTCTTTTCGACCTGGTACGCTACGGCGTACCCTCTCCCTTTTTTTTCCCGGAGCCGCGCTATTTCTTTTTTTTCTTTCTCCTGGCAACCGAAGCAAGGTGTGAGGCCTCTCCCCTCCTCATCCGCAGCCGAGGCCAATCTCTTTTTCACCGAGACAGAGAGCTGGACTTCTTTCCCCCTTTTTTTTTGAATTACGAAGAATTCGTATCTTTTTCTTTTTACCCCCCCTTTCCTAACGGATGATAGAAGAAGAAAGAGGATGAAAGG
>Ga0179593_1497215_pt1 | contig 12133 bp, 26 predicted proteins | sample CZODoug2_1_08_16_FD_185931 | JGI IMG/M metagenome (GOLD analysis project Ga0179593, IMG submission 185931) | Vadose zone soil fungal communities from Angelo Coast Range Reserve, California, USA - CZODoug2_1_08_16fungal (PacBio error correction) | ecosystem: Environmental > Terrestrial > Soil >... | reverse complement strand
CCTTCCCCCACCATTTTAGAGAGCCCCTTTCATTTGAATTTCAGTTTTTTGATAAAGCGGTGTATGTTACTCCAATCTCTTCACTCCATCTCGGACCAGATCTGTAATTGAAGTGTCTCACCTAGATGTTTCTCCACCATACCCCCTTTCCCCCCTGGACAAACCCCATGGCATGGTCCTCTTAGCATTCTTTTCCCCCCCAAAACGAAAAACCCCACCACAACACCACCCCCTGTTTTTTTGAATCTGGAACAGAGACCCGAGCTCAAAGACTCCAACAGCCAGTGGCGCGCCTTATGAAACCGAGTTTGTCCCCCTGATGTTCAGCCGTGCAAACCTCCTTCTCCACGGCCAATAAATATCCCTTTCACTGGTTACCCTTCCACTCCACGTGATTTCCCCCCCCCTTTTTCTTTCACCTGCTGTTTCACAATTTCGCGTATTAGTTAGCCCCATTTCTCTAGTCCCCTTACCGGCCCGTCCGTCCCCTTAATTCCAGTTTCTCTCTTTTTTTCCCCGCGGAGAAATGAAGGCACCTTGCTTTAAGTTAGTTCTACTTTCATGTTAATTCCCCCCCTTCGGTGTTAAACACTTATCGTCCTTCTTTTTTCCATTTGATATCTTAATTCAATTCCGTCTTTTATAGATCCCTCCGTCGGAGCACAACCTCTTTTTTTTCTGACTTCAAAGTCTTTAGTTTACGTCTTCCTCATCAACCATTCTTCCCCCCGACTCTGAATCGACCCCCTTTCCACGGCCACAGCCTAACCTCGCCACTTTTCCCGGCATTATTGCCCTTAGTTACTTGTATTTCTCCCCCCGCCCCCCCCTTAGCGCTCACTTGGATTTTTTGTATTAGACCACCTCGTCCTCCCTTCTTTTCCAGAGACCCAATTATATAACACCTTTCTTCCCCTTCCCCGCAAACCCTTTTCCCCTTCCCCCCCCTAAGAACTGAAAAAAACTTCTTCTTCCCCCTTTCTCCGCAGAAAGTTTTCTCCCCCTTACCTACTTATATAGCCGCATTTCGTCTCCCCCCTTCCACACTTCCCCCTTGAGTCATTGCAATTTTTTCACCACTACCTGCGAAAAAGACATCCCACCCCAACACCAAAAGGACAAAGTCGTCCTTTCGTCCTTGCTTCTGCGCGACGAAGCCTCCGCTACCCCCTTCTTTTTGAAGGAAGAAATCCCTTTCTCCTCTTTTGACAATTCATTTTTTACCTCCCCACTGAACCACGTCAAAAAAAATCCGAGAGCCCAGTGCATACAGCCCCGTAATGGATTAAGGAAACAAGCACGTCCCCTATATCCTTACATACCCCCAATTTGGCAGAGTAGACCGTATCTTTAATTTTCGTCCCCCCCGAAGGAGAGTTAAATCAACCTCAGCTAAACATGCACCCCCCCGCGGGCAGCAACGAATCGCCTGAGCGTCGGCCCCGATCTCCCTGCCTTTTGGTTTTTTTTCTTTCCCTCCGTTGACTGCCCACTCACCCTAAGGCGCTTAATACTCAGAAGCCCTCCCCTCTTTTTCCTTTTTTTGCCTCTCATTCATTTATCTCTCTGCTATTTTCCCCCTTTTTTTTTTTGATGAGTGTCATCTCTCCTCATGACTGGTTTCTGGACCTCTTTTCTCTCTTGCTGAAAATATATAAGCAATAGTTAGGAATAACTTTTGTTTCTAGTCGGTCCCTTTTGTTTCCTTGGAGCCGTTGCTGTCTGACAGTTTTTTGATCTGACGTCGTCCCCCATATACGACTAATGAACTCCCGAGAAATGTTTCGTATTGGAAATTTTTAGAACCTCGCTCGCTGCCACTAATTCTCTCCCATTTCTGCATGTTACTTGCGTTTCACTCATTAATTGGGTTTTTTTTTTCTGTTCCTTTTTTCCCCGCCGAATTTGTCATCGGCTTTCCCGATCTTTGATTTCTCTTCTCTGAATTTCGCATCGTTCTTTCTCCCTATTGGCGAGCTCATGCTTCGATTTTTCGACGGCCCTTCCCGTCCTCCCCGCCCACCATTCTGTTCCCCCTTTCCTTCAGGGCCTCCTATTGACCTTTTAATATCTTTTCGGTGCCTTTACATAGTGAAGGTTGGAGGTTGAGGCTTGCGTCAGCCCCCCTTTTGCTTTTCCCCCTTGAGGCGCAAAATTTTTCGTCGTAAGTGGGAAATTGGACGACCCCGCAGATGTTTCGCCCGCCATTGGCAAATTATACCTGGTTTTTTGGAAACTGTTTACAATTTTACTTTTTTTTTGCCTCTTTTTTCTACTCTTGCGAAAAGCCACGTTCCACCCCCAACCTCCTGGTGCCGACCAACCCCCCCCTCAAAGAGCGAGGTAAAATCATTTGACCTTTCAATAAGGCCCCCCCCTTTACTCCTTATGGGCTCTTTGATTGTCCTTTTTCTTTCAAATAGGGTATATGCGCCAATGGTCTCCAAGGCTTCTTTTGTAATGCCTCTTTCTCTAAAGAGACCCCGGAGTCTTTTCCGGTGTTTGTTCCTTCCTAGACTAGTGATCAGAAATCTATCTTTTCAATAATTTCCTGCGGACCGTGAATCCGGCACTTTGGACTATTCCAGATGAGAACAATTTTTCCCTCTCCCGCTTCCGGCGCAGACTGAATCTCCGATAAGTTTACCGAAGAGTGGCGCCAGTTCCCGAGTTCTGTATCTTATAGATACCCTTTCCAAACAAGGTTGACGGTTCAGATGGTTTTACCTTGGAGGTTTTTTTCGAAAAGCTAATGTGATGCGCCGGTTTACCAGAGTATGAAACAGCGGCCCTAATACGGTGAAATCCTTCATTCTGAACCGTTTGAGCTGCCGTTCTTTTTTTTTCTCCTAAATAGTTTGATTTAGAGTTTTCGCACCCACACTATTTGCCTCTTTTATGTCCATTTCCCCTTTATTCGGACCCCAAGCACCTCCCCGAATAATCTTTCCGCGACGGCTTTCTTTGAGCCTGATCCCGTGCCGACGCACGGATGCCTTCAATTTTTCCGAAATTTTGGTTCTCCCTCAGACTCCGTTTTAGTTTAGCAGACCGCAAATTTCCTTTTTGCAATTGACCGTATAGTCTCGAACTTGTCCTTCTTTTTCCCTTCCATCACTTCTCAACACTACTTTCTCCTTCTCTTCAGTGGCTTTGCCCCGCCTTGCCTCCCGATCTCTTTCACCCATAGTTCAAACCTCTCTTCGCAAAACAATTTCCTAACTTTTCCTTTTTCCCCCTTCCCCCCGACCTCCACGACCAGTCCCCCCTGTCCATCGCCACCTAATCCACTATATACCTCCCAGAGGTGGCTGACCCCCCTTTCCCCGTTATTCCCCCTGCAACCTTTTTTTTAGCGACCCACACCGGGCCTATTGTCCCGGCCCCCACTCCACCTCTTCTCTTTTTTTTCCCCTGGACATCCCGACCTTTGACCCACCCTCTGTCGCGAATCCCTTTTATTACACCTTTCGGACCTCTATCACCCTGAGCTCCATGGTTCCCCCGTCGCTTAAACCCCTACCAGAACACTTTACTATTTCCTTTCTTGACACCCATTTATTCTCGATACGCTGCCCAAGGATCCCGATTCTTTTCGTTCTTTTTCTTTTCTGTGCCGCTGCTCATGATCTGGCACACCATTTCCCCATCGCCGCGTGACGAATTATCTCCGAAAGGTCTCAGTTCTGGATTTACTGTTGCCGCTTCTGTCAAAAGCTTTTGCTCTTCCTTACTTCCTCCCTTCTCAAGACTCTGTCAGAATGAATTGCAGGATCGCCCATCCGGTTCAACGACCATCACTCCCCCTCCACTGTTTGGGCCTTAATATGCTCACCCGTTTGGATTTTCCGCCAATTCCGTTTTTTCCCTTCTTTTCGATATAGTCCCCCCCCATTCTCTCAATCTTCCCTCTACGTCCAAATTTGACCACCGTATTGAACACCTCCCTTTTCCTTTTAGACATATTCCCTGTTTTTCCACACAATTTTGAGTAGCGCTAAGAACTCCCTTTTTTTTTTTTTTCTCTTCCTTCCGACTGATTATGTGCGCCTTGGGCTCGCTCGCTTCCCGGACAAGCGTCGAATGCCCCCTCCACTCCCTTCTTCCATAAAACGGCGCCGAGTCCCCCAACTCACCCAAAAAGGCAATTTTTTTTTCTCGAATGGCACCACCTGGGCTGGACCATATCCAGCTTGCTCCTTTCCTTTTTGCACCTTCGTGTCCCCCTCATTCCCACAATCTTCTTTTTGCCAAAGGCGTTTCTTCGGTGGCAACCACGGTCGGCGCATCAAAGTTTCCCCCAAAAAAATCTCTCCTTCCCTGGCTTACTTAAACCATGTAATAATCCCCCCCAACCTATAAGCCCTTTCTTCCAGCCCCCTCCTAACCTTGGCTCAAAAGCTCGTTTCCTTCCCCTTTTTTTTCCTCACAACAGCCGGACCCTTTTAAAGAATTTCGAAGCTGTCCTTCTTTGACTTCCTCCTCGTCAGGACAGATTCCTTTACAGATGTGCCCCTTCCCTCCCCCCCCGAGCTCACTCACTAGTGTCGTCTATTTCTTCTTCCCTTTTGAAGACCATCGACCATAATATCTCTATTACCTCCCCTTTTTTTTTTTTTTTTTTTTTTCCCGGTTGGAGTTTTTGGTTTTGAGGGGGGCTTTTAAGTCCTTCCCTTTACACCTAGGGTTCTAAATCAAACTTGGACCCTTTTGGGGTTTTTTTTTTTTTTAACTATTAGAGAGTGCCGAATAAGACTACTCTTTTTTTTTTCTCTTTTCCGTTAGTTCTTTTCTTCTGCAATATCTCCTTTCTCAGGGTCCTCTCCCTGTATTTCCAGTGAGCATCTTAACAGGCGGTGTTCTTCTCCGCTCATTGCGGCGTTTCTCCATTTTCCTCTTTCGCGCGCAAATGCACCACTTTCTATTGAATAGTGCCTTTTTTCATGATAATATTGTCCGTCTCGTCTTTTTTCTAATGAAAGACCTATTAGCCGTCCCGGTGGATGACTGCTGACTTCTTTTGCATGTTTATCTATTCTCTCCTTTTTTTCCAGCTAGGCGACTTGACTTTTTGCCTCTGAATCCCTTTGCCCTAATTCTTTTTGACATTTTTTTTTCTCTACCTGGGAAGACGCTCTGGTTTCCCCAGCATCCACCTGGCCTCCTTATTTGATGCCTTTAAGTTGAATTTCCTTTTAGTATGATGTACTTCCTTGCCCTTTTTTTTTTGCGGGTCTTTATCGTGCAGTCCTGACCTTGCTTTTCTTTGCCGTAAAAACGAGCCGAAAGCTCTTCGGGAAAAGCTCTAACGGACCACTCGCTTGGTTTCTCCCTCCCCTGCTGGCCCCCGGTATCTTTGTCACGGGTTTGTCTTTTAAATTGTTTTGCAATTGTCTGCGCCCTTTATCTCCTACTTTTCTTACTCCCGCAGTCCACAATTTAATGTTTCCAATTTGGTGTCCTTCTCCCTTCTGACTCAAGCCCTTCCCCCTGAAAAACATTTTGAGCTTAAGTTCTTTCCTATGCAGAAAACGTCTGAGTTACCTGTTTTTCCCCTTTTTTTCTACGACAATTCTGAAGACAGTCCTTCGGCTTTTTACCATTTTGCATCCGAGAGTCCAAGTAGGTCATCGGGACTTACTTTTTTCCCTGAATATCTCTCGTTTCGCTTTCCGTGACTTCGGCATTGATATTTCCCATATGCAGGAACCCCGCAAACTTTTTTTTCCCGTTCGGTGAGATCATCTCACCGCCCTTCAATTGTTTCGCTCCTCTGACGGGGCAGAATGTCCGAGTATCTTCTTAAGCTAAGTCCCCTATGCTATCCAAGTTCTTTTTCCACTTAGTTTCCCCAGGGATTTTTTTTTTTTTGACCTCTGATAGAACTAATGAGTGAAAAGTCCCGACGTTCTTGTTGGCCCCCTCCAGCCATACGCACTTGAACCTCTTGCTCTTTGACACTGATGAAACTAGTTCTTTCCCCTTAGTTGGATTCCTTTCTTTAAACTGAGTTGAACTTTTTTTCTTCCCGTTTTTGCAGAGCAAAGTAGCTTTGGAATAGAAGGATCTTCCTTCCCCCTTCTCTTAAGAGAAAACCCCTGAAGCCGCAGAAGAATCTCCGCAGGATGTAGGTTAAAGCAGTTGAGTTTCCCTTTTCTGTAACGCCCTGTAAATACCCAGGCATTTTTTACAGATGCATTTTGGAATTTTGTTCATCCTCCTCCGTTTTTGTTGTTTTCTGACTTTTTTCCCCCCCCCCCCCCAAAAAAAACCTTTTTTTTTTTTTTCTGCAGTTTTTTATTGTTGTGCCTTTCCCCGGGGGGGGGCCCCCTTTGCTTTGCGGCGGTTGCCCGGGCTTCAGGCGCGGTAAGTCCCCGTTGTAAGGGCGGTTTTTAGAATGTGACGTTCCGAGATTTCACAATAGAGACATAAACCCCATGTGCTCGACGAGATTCCCAAACAATAGGATAGACTTTCCTGTAGCCCTTCCAATCAGACCCCGGCCTCCTCAGCCACTTTTCCTATCTCCCATTCTGGGCTTTCTATTGTCCCACCGCTGTTGCCGCTTTTTTCAGCACAACGTTTCTTCCGCCTTCGCGCACATGACAGCCCCCCTTGTTTGTGAAAACCCACCTTTTGGCATCCGCTAATTTTCCCCTTTCTCGGCTCTCCCCAGAGCCGAGATCATTTCTCCCTTTTAACACCTTCCACTGGTACGAGATTTTTTAAATTTAATTTTTCTCACTTCCCTGGATCTACAACTTAGCAGATATTTTTCCCTTTATGCAGCATTTCCGGTTAACTACCGTTCTTATATGAACCCGTAGGAATATTTGTGCAAGTTCTCTCTAATTTCCGTATTTCCTTTATGATGCTCCCCTTCCCAAAAGACATTTGTTTTATTTCACATCAGCACTGCTACATCAACGCCTGAGCCACATGATACCCCCCCCCCGAGAGGAATCCCCAGATTTTCCAGGCCCCCAACGATCCACCCTCCCCCCCAGGTGGGTTTTTTTTTTTTTTCTTTCTTATTATTGCATCCGCCCTTGGTTCTTTCCGGCTTTTTTTTAGTTCTGTTCCAAACCCGTCTTTTTTTTTTTTTTTTTTCATGCTTTCCTTCTCCTTTAAAACACCGGTATGACCCCCTTGCCCCCCCTTTGCCACGCCGTTCCCTCCCATTTAAAGTTTATGATGTCCCTAACCCAAATTTTGCGAACGTAACCATGGATTTTCTCTGAATTCCTAATGCGCCTTTTTTCCCGCGTGTGGTACTATCATGCGTTTCCCTTTTTCATCAGCCATTACAAACTCCCCACCCTTACCCGTCGACAAGCTCCCCCATACCCAAACCATCCACAGGAAATAAGTCCTTCTTTTTTTCATTTTTTTCCTTCCCGACCAATTTTTTTGCGGCTCTTGTCCGTCCTCCCCTAGTATCACGATCGGCCCCATTCTCAGGCCCCCTTGATCCACCTACCCCCCCCATCGCCATAAATAAAAAGTACCCTTCAACCCCTTTTCGGTCAGCATCCCCGTTACTGCCAAAAAGCCCAGTTTTTCTTCTCCCCATAATCCCGCCCTAAGCCCCCATACCCCCAGTGCGCTAATGACCCCGCGTGTCCTTGGCAACCTCGTCTCGTTTTTGACACCCTCTTTCATCATAATCTCCCCGAACTCGAAACATATACGGACCTTTTTTTTCCAATTGCTCCAATAGCTCCCCCATTCCTCCGTAGAGATAGTTCTTCCTCAGACAAAGAAAGACTTATTCACCACCTTTTCCTCCCCCCCTTCTTCGCTATTTGCCTCAGTTTTTTGCATTCGAAGGCTATTCGCGCTTCCTCTTCCCATCTTAGCTGCTCTTTTCGCGCTCTTCAAAAAATCTCCTTCTATAGAGCCTCTACGTACGGAGTCCTTTTTTCGGAGATCGCTTCCGGCCGAATCTTCTTCTTCGCGGACATCTTAGCCCTCGTTCGCGCTGTCTGGTCCGCCAATGAATTTCTTTCCATCCAACGTTAAATAGAACGGCTATTGTAGTCCCCCTTCCCTTCGTCTTAGAGCTGTCTCCACGGCTTGCAGCCTCCCATCTAGAGCTTCTTATTTTGTTTGCCCGCTCGGCTTCTCTCCTTTTTATTCCTTTTAGACTGGCCCTCTATTTTTTCCTTCCGACGGAGGCGGGCCTTCTTGCGAAAGCCTCACCAGTCTTCTTTCCTCTTTAGAAGCTCACTACCTTCGATTTAGACTGTGAATATGCATTTTCCCCTGTTTCTTGAAGATCGTTCGTTTCCTTTCCCCCCTTTCTGAGCCTTCTTACTGAAGAGAAACGGCGCCCCTTCCTTAGATTTTCTGAGAAAACCCTTCCTTCCCTTTTCACAAAGAGAGGTTTTCGAAGGCCCCTTTTGACCCTGTCAGATTACGTTTTCCCTGTGGATCCCCTTCTTTCTAAAAAATAGCCCGTCCCGCCTCGATGCGTTGACGATGGTTTGAACCCTCCTCCCCTTACAAGCCGCGGACCAGGTTTTTTCGGCTCTTCCCCAATCTATCAAATCTCCGCCAAAACATGGATACTTGGATTCCCGTTCCTGACGTTAACTGTTGCCATTGTTCTCGCCGCACTGGATCTCCTGGCGGACTTTTTTTCAAAGACTTTGCTCCGACGACTTTCTGCTTTCAAGGCGGCTTTTAGATCCCAGATCAAACCACTGCGTGTCCTTATACTAGTATAGAACATCTCCAATTAACCCCCCCCTCTCAGACCGTTAACTCGTCCCCATTGCGATATTTACTGGAAAGGTTCAGCTTTTAGTAAGAGGAATCACGGCTAAGAGCAAAATCCGTCCCTTTATCTCTGATCCGTCCTCATTCCCCCTAGCGGACACCGATTAGGCATTTAGTTTCTTAAATACCAGACGCCTTTTGCCTCCTGTGCAAATGAACAGCCGACTTTTTTTTTTTATGAAGTCCTTCCTGCCTGATTTCTGCATTCTGCGGATTTCCGTAGTTGCCAATATTTGTTTTTTTTTTTTTTTTGGTCCGCTCGCAGCTCTCCACAGTTTTGCGCGTCCCACTGCCATTGAGTTCCGATATCGAAAACTCCCCTCCCCCCCTTTCTCTGGCTTCTTGACAGAGATGTTTTATCTGGGCAGACCGAGTTTTGCCGTGCGTGCCCGACTAAAATACTTTTTTTTTCCAGATGTGGCTATCTTTATTTCCTCCCAATAATGTGTTCTCTTCTCTATTATTACACTTTTGTGAACATTTCTTTTCATTTTTTCCCGAGATTGCGTCTTCTTCTTTAGCCCCTTCTATCACCTCCAATCTCCTTGTTGCCGAGAAGATTTATGTCATTCTAAGATGGACTCCATACCATGACACTTTCCTTCTGAACCGCCCCCTCTCCGTTCTTGTTTTTTCCCAAATCACGAACTTGCGAAGTCTTCTAACCCCTCCCTTCCTCATTTCATTCCACCTTCATACCCTTAACATACCTGCAGGCGCACTTCGTGTTTTTCCTTCAAACCGTCTGACTTTCTCTACCTTCAATTGGTACCCCCCTCTAACGGTCGTGGGAATTCCTACTTTCTTTCCCCCTTAGAGGCTCGCCCCCAATACGTAGCTTCTTCCTTGTTCCCTTCCCTTCATATCTTCCCAACTTATTTCTCCTCTATTTTCCCCAAAGCCGTAAAAGGCACCACTTGAGATAGACAAGAGGACGTTTCCCCGTTCCGTCCCGGTACTCATCTGTCCCCCCCCAAGAATCGCGGCCCGCCGAATTCCTCTCTTTTGTGGACTCTCCCATATCCGCCTGATACGAAATTCCAAACCGCTGTTATTCCTCAACTCGCCTTTTTCTGGAACAGTTCGCATACACCCAGGACCGCCCGTCACAATTATCTTTTTTTCCCGGAAACTCCCTACCCCACCCCTTTCTCCAATGTTTCTTTTTTTTAACAGTCTATTTGGCCCAATTAAAGCCCAAAGCTTCATCCGTGCGTACCTGCACTTTTTCTCTTGAAACCCCACCTTTCGTGCCCGCCATTTTCGTCATCACCCCCCTTTGACACCCCATGCCTTGGTTTCAACGCGGCTACATTTCCTCTTTCGCAACCCAATAGCCCTTTTGTTTCCTTTCCTTCAATTCTTGCCTGCTTGCGTCTTTTTCCTTAAGGCAGCGTTTTTCTTTTCCCCTCCACTCAACTGACCCCTCCACCCCCCCCCACTACCTTCCTCAAAGAATAACCCCCTTTTCCCCTCCGATGCAAAAGATTCTCCCCCTGCGTTTTTTTGTCTTCTACCATCCCCTCCCCTTCCTTAACAAGTATCGTCCCCCCCATTTCCTCCTTGCAAAAAGAAGATGACACACTCATCCATCACGCCATCCCCCTTCCCGAATATCCAAGAAAACCGTCCAAATCTCTTTCGCAGCTTTCCCGTTCCTCAATTATGTATGGCAGCCACATTTCCCTTTGAGAATCTCACTCCCGTTTCCCTTTCAAGTCCGATTTCTTTTTTCCCCCTCTGCGACCCGGCGGCGCACTTTCCCCCCCTTTTTTTTTTTTTTCCGCACTCCTCTCCCTTCAATAGATCTCCAGAGCACGATCCCGACCCAATTGAGTCCATAACCTATCCGTAAATTTTTTTTCTATCCCCGATCCTTCATCCCTTTTTTTCCTCCTTCCTCGATTATCCTTCCTCCATCCATCCTTTTTTTTTTTTTTTTTTGTGTAGAGCGGTCTACCATTCCTTCTCTCCCAGGGTCCTCCTCCGAGAGATCTGCCTTCCCCCTTTTTCCGCGATTCAGCCCCGCTCGGTCTAGTCCCTCTCTTCTTTTTCAGATTTTGTTTCTTCTTAGCCAGTTGCGGAAGTTTGCGGCATCCTTACGCCGCCGGCCCGTGCGCTTGCATTTTCCTCTTTGCCCAGTCTCTTCTTCAAACAATAACTTTCCTCTCCCCTTAGACTGGCCACTTCTTCTGTTTTTTTTTCCTTCCTGACTGTTTTTCGACCCCTTCGAGCATTTGTCTCGATATCCGGTTTTTTCTTTCTTCTTCCGATCCAGAATGAGATTAGGTTTTTTTTTTCCCGGAAGGGGCTCAGGTCCCCCGGATTTAGAAGACGGACCTACTAGGTCGGAGCGAAAAGTCCTTTTCACCTTTCTCCACCGCATTCGAGAAGTTCCCCTTCCCCCCTTTCTTAGTTCGTTTAGAGGCCACTGCCTTACTTCTCTCTACAGCTTCTGACACTTGCTTCGGGACCTTACTTTTTTTCCTTTTCCAAGGGTTTTCTTTTTTTTTCCTGAAAACCGCAATCCCTGGCGTCCTTTCTAGAATTTGCCTTTCTCCCCAATCGATTTTTTTATGCAATGATAGTCCATGTATTACCCCTTTGGCCCTTTATCGACTCTTCATTGTCAAATTGCTTGCTCTACTGATCACGAATGTTGTCTCTCGAAATCCCCCCTCGACCACTTGAACCCTTTTCTCTTCCGAATACAGTTCCCTCTTTCAGCCCCAAACCCCCCCTCGAACGCTAGAGGTCGTTAGCCATTGACGTTGGCTTTTTTTTTTTTCTCATTATGAGTCTCTTAGTGAACTGTCATTCCTCGAGTAACCTAGTGACCCGATCGTTTTCTAGCATCTTTCAGACGTACACCCTTTTGGGACCCTTCGCCATTGCTACTTAGTCGTTCTTTTTTCCTACGTCACGGTACCCCTTTCCCCCGTTGAAGCACGACCTCTTCCAGATTTTTTTTTTCAACTTGCCGAGAATCGAAGTACTACCGCCCTTGTTTCGTTATCGTTCCTTTTCCGTCCCTTCTACTCCCCCGCCCCCTATCTCCACCCCTTTCCCTGAACAGGGCCCTTTCCAGTCGATTCGCTTGACGGAAGGTAGCGCCCATTTCTGGTGTGTCCTTGAACCCTCCCTAGCCATTTTGCTTTTCCTTCTCTGCGCCTCGTTTGATTCTCTCTCTTTTTCTTAATCGTTCGATTCGTGCGCCACCGCGAATCTTGTTTTTGCGTATATTCCTCCATTCTGCCCTTTTTTATTTCTTACCTCACCAGCGCCCATCTCTTTCCCGTCCGGAGATGCTGATTTTCAGATTCTTCTAGCCCTTTCTCACCCCCGTTTTTCA
>Ga0179593_1454233_pt1 | contig 12133 bp, 13 predicted proteins | sample CZODoug2_1_08_16_FD_185931 | JGI IMG/M metagenome (GOLD analysis project Ga0179593, IMG submission 185931) | Vadose zone soil fungal communities from Angelo Coast Range Reserve, California, USA - CZODoug2_1_08_16fungal (PacBio error correction) | ecosystem: Environmental > Terrestrial > Soil >... | reverse complement strand
GTACGACAGAACAGGCACTTCATCGGAAGGGTCAGAGTTACATTATCGCGGTTTTGTCTTGTTAGTCTTACAGCTCCTCGCGTGTGGGAATTGATCATCAGAAGGATCCGGTGCGTTTTAGGTGTGCCATTGTCGTCGACGACCATCACCTCGGAATACCTTTTTTTTATTCTCGTAGTATCTCACCGCCCGCCGCCCCTACAAGAAGAGTATCATATATGTGCGCGCATCTTCGGGGAGCGGACCGGCGGGGATGGAGGCCTTTTTTGCCTAGGGACACATGAGTTATTTACCGCACATGGATCTGGTATGGGTGCTGAGTGGCGTCGTAGGATGGCCAGCGACCCCCTATTTTTGGGCGGGCCACCCGGGTGGAAAAGCGATGTTTTGTGCAGTCCGCCCTGTTATGCCTTATAGCCGTTACCGCTGTGGCGAGGGAAAGTAAGGAGTAATCGCGCATGTGCCGCACAAGGCGCCCCCCCGCATGCGCCCGCAGTGAAGCCGCGCCTCGACCGGGATTTTGTTCTTGAATAGACGTTTACAAAGGTGATGTGGGGTGGATGCGGCTGTTCTGCTTCGATTAGGGGAGCGCATCGTTGACTGGTTTTGAGCGCGACTAGAATCTCTGGAGAATGTCGACCAATTAATGTTGTTCTTGGTCTTGCAGATCTGCAAGCAATGTAGTGTGTCTGTTTTCTGTTGTAGTTCTTAGGGGGTTGTTGTTCTCTATGGCTCATTGTACTGGGACGGCGGCCCCCCCCGATGAGCAAACTCGAGACCGTCGAGGATCCTACGCGCCCGCTACCGCGAGCGACAACGAGGGGTGGCCGTCGGGGCTCTGTTTTTGTGTTAGCCCTGGCTGACTGCCCGGGGGTCTACATTCTCAACGGGCCACAGCCAATTGTGTTTTCTTCACTATTTGCATGCCGTAGCTGGCCTGGCGCGGGATAGTGCTCGAACAGTAATCTGGGGGCGCCACCGCCATCGTGAGAGAAAGACGACCGCAACCGTGACAGCCTACTGAGGGCTCGAGAGGACGTGACCTGTGCTTGCCTTTCACGGACGTAGGGTCTACGTGCATGACGTATCGCGCGCGTCCCGCACGCTGCGCCCCCCACCCCCTGCTTTGCTATTGTGTCATACTAATTTAACACTCCACCCCTACCGTGAGCTAGTGGTTCATTCCACGTTGTGTTAGTATTGTCTTGCCGTTTTAGGTTCCTGTTTCCCCCGCCTTTCTCTTGTGGGAACACCCATCTACATCTTTATCTTGTACTATTATGTTCAGACACGATCGTATGAGGAGCGAAGTCTGGCGCGAGCGTGTGGCTGTGCAACTTGGCAGTTCCGCCTGTCTGATCTATATTGCAACGACGATGGGGTTGATGGTGTGTTTCGTGAATGAGTCCCCGATCGAGTCCCATAGCGGCAGATTAAAGCGGTTCGCGAAATAAGGCACTTGCAGAAGATGCTATCTTGTCAAAGTCACTATTGCGCAGGGGAGTCATGGGTTTATTCGTTACTCCTCCGGGGGGGGGTAGATGCCCCGTCGACAGTACTCGGAGGTAGAAGTGGGGAGAGGGGCCCCCGCAGATGGAGGGGGGTGTCGAGAGTGGGGGGGGGGTGGTGAACGGACGTCCGGCTCGCGGGACTGCTTAGTTTTGGTATTCCGACAGGGACGATGGGGTCGGGGCATCCATTTCGATAATGACATCCAGCGACCCTGGAACGAACACGGGCCATACCAGCGGTGATTTTTTTACCCCCCCCGGTAGCGAGGGGACGGGGATGTGCTCGCCGCTGTCGAGCCTTCCGCGATAATGCGAGTCAGGTCAGGTGAGGGTGCGTCTTAGCGACCAGTGGAGGTCCCCCCCCACCTCGGTCCTCGTGATTCACTCAGCACTGCGAATATCCTCTATTTTAGGAAGGACATTGCGAGGCGACCCGACCACCGCCGAGGGCTTAGGGGTTTTGTGGGTGTGTGTTTGTGGGTATTATTGTATTCCAGACGAATGTGCGAATATGAAGGTAACCATGCTCGCTTACGATGAGCCCAGTTTATTATCTCTCATCGACCGGTTGCATGGAGGGGTTTTTTTTAATGTTTTTTCGACCCATGACCCCCCAACAGAATACAGCACCGCCCACCTAGTGAAGCATTTTTTTTTAATCTATTTTGTATTTGTTCTCTTCATCTTTTTTACGTGCCCAGCGATGGGTTAAATACGGAGCGATTTAAGAGCACGAATAACACACGCAACGATTGCCAATCGGATCATGATGCCGACACAATCTCTCGGAGTCCCCGCAGCGCCTCACGCTGTCTCCGTTGCGGCCGAACCCCAACCGCCCCGCTTCGGAGATTCATGTGCGTAGCACCCCACCGGCAGACGAGCGCGCGTTTGTTGTTTGTTTTTTCTTTGCAGCGTGGGGGGGGGGGTGTACAGTTCTGGGAACAACGGGCCAGCCCAGAATGACAACCACAGGAACCCCCACACCAAAGTAGGCATCCCCTAACCGGGAGGCCTATTGTACAGCTTCTTTGTCTCTTCACGCCACACGCACATTTGTTTGTAATGATTCCCAGCTGCTGACTGTCAGGTGAATTACGTAGTATAGCAACCCTCTCTTACTTTGGCTCCGTCCGTTGGCCGAGGTCCGGGTGGCCTGCGAGGCCCGAAAGAAGTAAGCCACACATCTTCGTATGACCGATGCCGCATAGTCTGCGGCCGCTGCTGTTTAGGCCAAGTGAACCGGGATCGGAACCCCACTACCCTGGGAATATTCTCTGCCGTCAAGATTCTCCATTACACCCGCACCGCGGCTGGCGAGCACGTACACTATCTCCATGGCGTTGACCAACTATCTGTCGCACAATCCGATTCTTTGTATCTGTTTGCGCCCGCCCCCCCGCCCAGTGCGTTCTGTCTAGCGTCTCTGGAGGGGAGGATCTTTCGAAAGACTCTTGACCGAGCTACAGATGTCGCAGCCATTCGAGAGGAGACTGCACGAGGGGGAGGCGAGGGGACAGGCCATTCCATCGACTGCTGATTTTTTGTGGTGGCTGATTCTGGTTGAGAGTGCTCGGCATTCTCGTTTTTTCCTTATTTGACTTATTTGGTGTTGTCCAAGTGCCTCATGCCAACTGTGACTACGCGTTAGAACATAAAGACCCTGCGAGGTGCCGTGAGGTAGAGTCGTCTGAGCCCGTATGCTCGCGCCGTGGTGCCCTCCAATTGCCAACCCGGCGGTTGTGGGGGGTGATGCGTCGCAAGGTGTGTGTGAGTAGCGATTTACGACTCACTGACGATCCCGCCACAGCGCCCGGAGGGGCCAGGGCCGCCCACGGGCGCAGAGGAGGGCGAGAAGAAGCGGGGCACAGGGGGGGGAGGGAGGGGTCCGAGGAGGGCGGCGAGGGAGGAGGCGAGTGTTGGCGGCACCAAGTCAAGCACCCAACAAAAAATGTCTTGTTTTATTCTTGCGTTCCATCGCGTGCCCGTCGCATGTTCCACCGCCCCGTCCTCTTTTCGGCCGCACCGCTTTTACAGGGCGGATCGGAGACCGTGGGGGTGAGAGGGGGGGTGGAGGGGGCCGTGGAGGCGGAGGGACTAGCTGCAGTTGGAACTTGAGTATTCGGCGCCCACCACAGGCAAGGCAGGCAACATTTACCTCCTCGAGGCTCGGAAAAAGGGCAATCCTCTTACACAAGGCCGCTGCCGTCTCACTTCCATTTTCCTCGACAGCCGTCCTCCGAGTGAGTTCTGTCGTAGGCCGTGTCAGGGGGGGTGGTTTCGGCGCGGTGGGCTCATTGTTCCGCTGGCCGTCGACGTTGATCCTCGAGCTGGGGCCCATTTTTGTTTATTTTTCTGTTGCGGGGGGCGGGGCCGGCAGTTTTGGCGTTGTGCTTACGGCGATTTGCCTCAGCGATACTGGCACAAAGCCGATGTGTGAGTTGGACTTTTGTTGTTTGGAGTATTCTGTGTTTTAATGCCATGACGTCTCCCACGTGGCGGTTGGTGGCGAGGACTCGCGCATACCGCGGCAGCGTTTTGCGGAACATAATGCTGCCTTTCACGGATGCTGCGTGACTGGGTGTCCTTGTTCGGCCGGGTTGCTTGGTTCAGGCCCACGCGCCGTACCTTTTAGCCAACCCCCGGTAATTGGGCGCCATACCTGCTACGTTAACGAGGCCAAGTCGCGTGCCCGACCTTGTGTTTTTTTCTTGTTGTATATTTGTTCTCCGGTGTCATCGTATCCTCGCTTGGGTCCAGTTCTGGTGCCCGTGGTGCTTCCGAGCCCCGCGCGCACCAGGCATCACGAGGGCGAGGGAGAAAAAATCACGATTGACACCCTTCTCTCACCACCGATGGTGGATTTTCGAACACGGGCTCTCTAGGGTAGCATGCCTTGCTCAGATGGTGGTGATTAGCTGCACGGGGGCCCTTACTCGCCGAGGCGCACCCCCCAACGATCATCAAACAGGATCCTCACCGGCGCGGTCGGCGCACGACCACTTCTTAGGGTTGGGTGGACTCAAAACGACGTCTTCAACAACATAGCGTATCGACATCACCATAACGAGTTTTTCGACCCGATCCAGGGTCCTGCTGGCTAAGCGCCAGCCGGATTCACACTTCCCGTCTTGATCAGTTCTCGAACATCATTTTTTGTGTGCCAGATTCGCCATCTCGGTCGTGCAGCAAGAATCGACGGAAGCAACTAAGATTAAGACCACTCATACATACGTCATGTTTCGCCACCTGACTGCTCAACACCCGCCTGATCCGGGTACGGCGTGATCATGCCAGTTTCACTTGATGCGACTATCCCAAGCTGGATGCAAGAACAGCACATAGTAGGTTGTCACACCACCCTTTGAATTTCGCTCATAGGCCTGCCGTCTGAGAGAGACTCGGCGGGATTCTGACTCCTACCAAGAACTTGTCCCAGTCGCCCGAGGAGTATAAGTTGGCTTCCAGGCCGACACCGTTGCTTTCGCTGTCTTTTTGTGGCGCGGGGGCGCCGCGGAGCAATTCGCCGCCTGAGACGACGCGTACGCAGCCGGTGTGCCCACCGTATTGTGCATGGGCCCAGCAGGCAGGGATATGGCAAAGCAGGTCAAGCGGCTGAAGCACCTAAGAGCCGCCAGGTCTCGAAAGCCGACTTTGGTCGGGGCTATATCGCTCACTCCCGCTTGCTATATCGCACATGCGACTACATACCGCCAGGCATACCTTTATGCCTTTCATGCCGTCTTCGTGCAGCGCTGAAGTACGCCAGCACCAGGCATACGCCAAACCGCAACATCGGGCGCAATCGACCACCACCTGGTCTGCATTACTTGTTGGGGTTTAGAGTAGATGTTTTTTTTTTTTTGTTTGTTCCCGAGGAGGAAAGGACGGGGGTGTTTGTTGGTGTTTTGTGTATTCTATGCTTGAGTTTTTGTCGTTCTTGGTGAATACTAGGCCACTTAGTCGTATTACGCATGTGGGCAGTTGCAGCCGGGACTCTCGCAGAACCAGGAAAACGTGAACCGCCCGGCACCACCCCCTGGCACCCATCCATATAGCCCCGACGCACGCCGATCTTGACACATATATGACCACACAGGCAAGGGCTCCGGGCAGCAAGGTAATGGATCCGCCGTTAATCAAGTGGACGCGAGACGACGGGCAGCTAGGGAACGGCTGTCACGAGGATGAAGATGCGCGATTCCATCGTAGGCGCTCACCTACAATCGAGGCATGGCAAAGCCCCACTGTCCTCAAATGTTGCATATGTCATACGACTGAGTTTTTTAACCGCCTCCGAGGGCAGCGAGCCACCGTGCTTTTTTTCCCTGGAACCACGTGGCCTTACGCCGATTCGTGTCGGCGTTATTATCTTGACGGACCTTAAGGAGTTTATTCGGATCAATACGTGATGTTTGCTGTCTTGATGTTATCTGAGGTGCCCAGGGGACGTCACGCGCTTGGTACTTCCCTGGCTCGCTGACGCGCGCAGCATTGGCGAGCGCCGAGCACTCTCTTCCTTGAAGATAGTCAGGGTGTAAGTAATGTTGGTGATCTGATCAGGTGCTGTATTCGCGTGAAGGATATCCGGTCTGTTATCGTGATTTTTTGTGTTAGAGAGGAGTAGCGTCGGACTTGCGCTCCGGAACTGTCTATACTGAGTTTTTTGCTTGGTTTTTCGGCGAGGGTTATTCATGTCGGCCGGCAGAACGAGAGGCTCGTACACCCACTGATACCTGTGACCATTGTCAGGCTAGGGAGGCCCACGGAGGTGCGGTAGCCCAGGCCCATTCTCTCGAGAAAAGTATTCCATTTTCTGCTCGTCGGCAAGGCGCACCAATGCTGAATGTGCCACTCGAGAGGCCGCTGGAGGCTCGCGATTGTAGCGAGAGATTGCCTCTCACGCCGTGATCCCCCACCACCCGCCGCGCAACGCGAGCGCGAAGGTCGGTGGGCGCGTCTGCGCGACGACCGCTTAGGGGCGGTTGGCAGGGTTGGGGGCCGATAAGAGCCGTCACTTATTTCGGTGTGACATATCGGCGGCAGACTATGCACGGAAGGGGGGGGGGGGATGGAGCGGGCGGTAGGCTGCTCGTCGTTTTGTATACACCACTTCCCAGTGCCGTTCGCCTTGGTGTGTGTGAGGGAGGGAGGGGGGGACCGCCGTTTTCACGAGCCGTGTGGGGACACGTTGCCCCTCCCAGTGGACAGGGCCACCTACATCGCACGCCAGGAGAGGGGCCCACCCACGCTGAAGGTGCGTCGTCTGCTTAGGCGTCACGATTGGTGACGCGCAGCGCTGTGCTCGTGTGTGTTGATCGCGCCTTGAGGGCACTCGCCCTCTGAAATCGGAGGGCTCGGCAGCGGTGTGGGCGGGGGTGAGCCAAAATCGCGACTATATTATCTTTATCCCGCTTTCGGTTAAAAGCCGACATAGAAAAATGAGGGCGATTATGGTTAAGGCGTGGTCTACCGTCACTTCTTTCCACCCCAGCACGGCAGACAGATGAAGACAGGAGAGCCGGGGTAAGCCTCCGTCATCCGGCACGACTATGTATCGCGCCCCAACTCAGTTACTCGCGTTCCGCGAGGGGGGGGGGCGCGGGAAGTCCGGGGACGCTCACCTCCAATATATCTCAACGGAATTCTGCCGGATACGCCGGTTCACGGCAGATCCGGCATCGAGGGTGTGTGCCGGCGACCAGAGGGGATCTAGGCCTGTGACACTTCTGTAATATTTTAAGGGTAGATTGAGTTTAGTTCTCGGCTTTTTGGCTTTCTGCACATATGCTCTGCGCCTTCCCGGCCGGCCGCACCCGCCCCCGCAGTACTTGTATTGTGTGATTCAGTTTGATCGCTGCCTATCATGATGCTTATTTGGATTTCCACACCTCGCTTGATCTCCGACCACCGAACACCTACGCGCTAGCTCATCTTCGCGAGGAGGTGGAGGAGGCCGCCGAGGGTGCACGCGGATCGCGGACCGAGCGTGGGGGGGTGCACCCACAGAATTCCTGGCGTGTTGGTTGCGCTCGGGAGGGGCGACTACCTTCGGCATCGCCACACAGGACAGGAGGAAAAGTCGCCTCAGTGCTCCGATTTGTGATGTCCGCTTGAAGCGCACCCACGCCATGGAAGCGCCCGAACATTTCATTCGGACCGTTACTGCGCCCGCCTCCCACGAACGGACGGGCCAGTACGCGCTTCTGATGTTGGCCGCTTGGGCCTTAGCGGTGAGATCCAACAGCGTCAGGGGGAGACTATAAGGACCACTGGTGTTTGGGCCGCGGGTTTGGGCGGGTGGCACGGCGCCGGTGTGTCGCTTAGGCGACCGAGCGAAAGCAACCAGGGCGCGGAAAGCTCGCCACCATGACCCGCCCTTTCCCCCGCAGCGAGGGGTGATCGACGTTTGTCTTGGCTGGTCTTGTTGTGATCTCCTCGTGAGGGTGCGGAAGCGCACCACCTATTTACATGCCGTTGTCGAGAGTGTGCTCTCTGTCTTTAGTGGTGCCCTTCACTCGACCTAGCACTGTCACGCTAGTTCATGTGGTCGGCCTTACTTGCTACCTGAGCACGGAGCAAAGTCAGGAAGGGAGAATTAGTTAGATATGTTTTTTTGTGGCAGAGGGGGGGCTGAAGGCGTGACCCCAGAGATATATGGTTTTAGATGGGGTCTTGAAGTTCAGCCAATTCATCTTTTATGCTGCTACCGATCAGACGTTTGGGCAACGTCCTGCGTCGTACGGGCATTTCGACCCGCGCTGACGTTATGCCACTCACCCAAGCAAACGGTCTCCTGGAAGAAACTATATATCACGAGCAGGCACTGGGAGACGTTTTGGTGGGAGATGGACTTGTTTCGACGACGGAGGGTCGGGCTGTACGTCTCAACACGCGGTGAGCAAGGGGGGGGGGGCCGTGGCACCATCATGCATAGCTGGTCTGATCCATTGCGCTGAGGGGAGAGACTCGCACAGCGAGTGAGGGATAAGTTGTTCAGCGGATCCGCCTGTCGTTCCTGACCCGGAGTCTATGTCGACCCCCCGTGGAGGGCCCACCGCAGCAGGGGATGCGGACGAAACAAGAACTATGGAGGGAAAAAAATAGAAGGGGCCCGAAAAGTCTTTGTCTGAGGGGCATGCCGCTCATCTGCGTGCACGAACCGCAGAAGATGCAGCGCCAGTCCTGCCCATGATTGCACGCAGAGAATGAATCGAAGACGGACGAAAGTGTGAATTCCGCTTCGGGGGAGTTTACCGGGCGAGGAGAAGCCGGATCTGAAATCGTATGCGGGGCGTAGGTGAAGTCGGTTCAAAGAGAATGTCTGTCGAGGCTGAATGATCCTGTTTGGAAGAAATCGTCGCGGGGCGAAGCCTTGCAGCAATATCTAGGAAGGGGGGGACATTACCGGGGGAAGTGCAACCACAGGCCAAAGACAATCGGATCTGTTCCTTAGCGGCCGACGGACGCACCAGGGCACCAGTGCCGCGCGGTCGTGGGCGGGACATGCCACGGCACAATCTGGCAACGCACAATTAATAAGGTTTCCAGATCACACGGCTCCCCCCGGGACAGAGGAACGTGAAAGAACGCTAAGTTGTTCGGCAAACCTGCGCGGAATCGGAGTCGCCACAAGCCGTGGGGACATGCTTACCGTCTCTCCATCACAAACGCCAGGAGTCCTAGAAAAGGCCCATTTGTGGTTTTTGGGGGGTCACACGGGACACGGCGTTGGAGGATCAATGTGACAGCGGAACAATGAGCACCGCGCCGAGACAACACGGCACTCTGAAAGTGACACTGACCAGAACTCATGCGCAGGACGTGCGAGAAATGGAGACCACGGCCGTTGTTAAAAGAGATTTGTAGCGAGTCATTCGAGTGAGGAATATGGGTCATCTCTGCCGCAAATCTTCCAGTCCCACACGTCAGTAGATCTCACCGCTCCGACGCGTCATTCCAACCCCGGATCACAGATTGCCCACACTTTTGTGCGGGCGGCAAAACAAACCTACAATAGGGACGCTATGCGCATTTCTTGGTGGGGGCTTACTGTCGCCTATTTTCTTTCGCTGTTTGGTCTGGTACGTTCGTGCTTCTTGCGCGGCAAAAGGTGGACGTATTCGTGTGAGTCGTTCTTACCCTCCTATGCCTGACGTCTAGATGTCACCAGCACGCGGCGACACCCTTTTTACACACGGCTGGCTAACCAGACAGAACTCTCACTATGTGGCCTGGCAGTTCTCGGGGGAACATTCATGAGGATTCATTATTTGTAAATTTTGTCGCCGCTGGTGTCGACGGCATTATTTTTTTATGGTGTAGCCTATTGAGGTTCTTCAACACATCGCATAGCACCAGCCCAAGCAATTTCGATTAGAAGAAGGTCTACACAGAGTGCCTCTGAAGCGCTATCGCTGCGGTCGGTCGGGAGGGGGCGCCGCGTCAGGAGGCCCGTGTGAAGAAACTGAAAATGTTGTGGTGGCCAGACGTTGATTAAGGGAATCTCGACGCAGAGAAGATAACCAAAGGGAAAAAAGAGGGAAGTTACGAATCATATACTTGAAGACTCTGAAAGACACAGCGACTTCTGTCACCACGATGATTTTAATCTTGGCGATTGACTGGCCAAACGGCGTGGATTCTTCTAACGAACACCGGAGAAGTAGCATTGTCATTCCTGGCGTGCGTGAGACGGTTTGTAGGTCACCAGGGTGGGGTTAAGAACAGGGCTAGCGCCGGGGAGCGAAGAAGAGCGGCAGAAACATAGCTAGCGCGGGGCGGGGTGGCCCCCCCGGTCGCATAGACACTGTCACCCCAACCGTGAAGTGCAGCGGTGGGTCGGCAGGCTCGGGGTGTCGTGGAGGGCGGCCGACCGTGATGATTTGCTCTAATTGATTAAGAGCGCGGGCTGCCCTCATAGACACCTTTGAGACCATCAAAACAAAAAACGCCTTCGCCCCGATACACGGAGCTGGTTAATCAGAAATTCAGCCGCAGCGAAGCCTTTCCCTTCGCGAACCGGTGGCCGGCGAAGTGGCCTCCAATTAGGAGCCCGACCATGGCAGCTCTCGATACATCACACTCACACTTATGGCGGTAGGCGTGTGATCGAGGCAGCATCTTCGCGAAGACGGAAGCGGCGAAGCAAGGTTCGGCTTCGCTGGAGGCCCGTGTTCGGCAGGCGCGGAAGTCATTATCGTAAGAATGATGACCCCGACCTGTTGCTGTGTCCTGCATCACCGTTACAGCCCAGCCGGTACGGGGTTGGTGGGGGTGGTCCTACGCGCACCATCTCCCGCCCACATGCCCACCATTGCTCCTGCTCTACAGAGGACTCGACGGACTACCCATCGATCCTGAGGGGGGGCTTCGGCAACGGTGATCAGAAGACACGCCATCGAAGGGAGGGCCGATCCGAAACGTTTTAAACCCCGCGCCGCAGGGACTGATCTCGACTACAGCAGTTCTCGGTGTCTGAGCAGCTGGAACGCCAATGGGGCTCAAAGAACGCCGCAGATGCTCTACAACGATCTATGCAAAAACAAGTGAGACGGAAATCGGCATCTCCGTGCGTGACCCTGATCGAACTGGCCTGACGGGCGCAGCCCGCGCCGAGATACCGATAAGCCGGATCGCAAAGCAAAGCGGCGTCAGTTGATCCAGGAGTTGCAAGTTGCGGTCGATTCCATCTCTGTTTACAGCGGCTGTTTTGTGTGGCTGGGCGTTCTGTGCCGGAGAAATCAAGGGCGAGAGACGATCAGTGCTCCGAGTGGTTCTTGCCGCGCCCCACCTGCCCGCACCCGGGTCTGAGTCTGCTCATCGGTGCTGACGGCACTATGAAGAGGCTCAGCGTTATGGCGTGGCGACGGCTCAACATCTGACCCTTCAAGATGATCCCTTTTAGCTGGCATCACAGTCGTGCGTTTTTCTAACCGAAGAACCGAACTCTCGATCACAAAGGAAAAACATCTTAGAGCCGTTAACGATGGCCGTGTTGGGGATGGCTTATCCTTACGCCTGACAACTACGATGGGGCCGCCAAACACGCGGCCTTTTTAGGTCAACCATGTCCGTGGAAACACAGGCTAGCCAGCTAGGCGGGGGCCATTTGAATGATTGTAGCGGAGCGGAATAATTCGTGGACGTGCGCCCATGCGGTGGTTCCCACACGGACGCGAGCACCACGCCAACCCCGACCACTCCAGGAAGTGAAGTGGGGCAGTGCTCGCTTGGCTTGTTGGGGACCATAATCAGCGTCGGCATACGCCACGAAGCGTTCTATTGCGAAACCAGGGGGACAACTGGGGGAAGACAGACTCGGAATGGCGAACTGCGGAAAACACTGAACAGCAGCCGGGTTTAGTGGATTGCGAATATTGTCTCCGGGAACCAGAGGTTGTCGCGGCGTTGAATCGCCACCAGCGCGCGCCAATAACTCTCTTAGAATTCAATAGAGAATTCATTGCACGCGCTCTCACGGCAGCCCAACTTCGGAACATTCGGAAGAATAAGCGCTCAACGGCACCCTCGAATGCGCGTCGCTGCGACTCCGGTAGAAACTCTCAGTGTAATATTAAGAGTCATCGCCGCGCTACATGGCCGAGCTGAAGCTTGCAGGC
>Ga0179593_1351633_pt1 | contig 12133 bp, 13 predicted proteins | sample CZODoug2_1_08_16_FD_185931 | JGI IMG/M metagenome (GOLD analysis project Ga0179593, IMG submission 185931) | Vadose zone soil fungal communities from Angelo Coast Range Reserve, California, USA - CZODoug2_1_08_16fungal (PacBio error correction) | ecosystem: Environmental > Terrestrial > Soil >... | reverse complement strand
GCCGTTTTTTGGGAATGCCAGACGGACTTTCGTGTTAATTCTTCTAGGAGCTTCCTCTTTGGGCTTTAGCTCTGGATCGACTTTTATCCTCTGGGGTTGACCTACGCCCCCCCTCCCGGTCATAGATTACTACGGGGTTTCTTCGGGAAGTTAGCCCTCCCGAGATCTTCCGGCACGGCTGAATTTTTTTTTTGACCCGACCGCCAACGTATTGAACCCCCCCCTGTGAAATAGTGATTCAAAACATGAAAAACTGCCTTCTCCAGATGTCAGGCTTCTGGCTTTTCTCGTCATCGAGAAATGTTGAGCACCTTTTACGCTCAAGCTAGCAAGGCCCTTTAATATAGCATTTTAATACAGCGTGTTGTTTTTCTCTAGATGACGAGTTTTTCTCTTGCTAGGTCGTATTCCTTGCCTCTTCTCGGCGAGCCAGATCCCTTTTCCAAGAGTAACTCCTCCTTTACTTTTTAATGTTTCAAGGTTGTTAATTTTAAAGAAGTTTTATGTAGGGCAAACTTTCCTTCCCCCTCGTGGTTTGGAATCTCCTTCTCTTCCCCTTTCAAGAGAAGATTTCAGACCGTCCGGACAAGCTTTTTCTTTTTATCATATCACCGATTACCCATTTTCGTTTTTCCAAATCTCTCCTCCCCCCCTTGAGCTCTCCCGCACTTGTGAACTCTTAACCTACGATTTTTCTTTTGACGAGTTTTTTTAGCGCCGATCCGCCAAACCCCTCCGTTCATTTCTGTTCTGGCGAGCATGGAATTGAAGAAGCACCTCCTTCCCCCCCCCCCCCCCCCCCCCCCCCCCCCCCCCCACCCCCACTCTCGCCACCACGCTCCCCCCCCCCCCCCTCCGCGACCCGCGCCCCACCCCCCCCCCCCCCCCATCCACCTGCCCGCCCCGAACCTCGCCCCACCCACCCTCCGAGCACCGGAACCCGAGCCCCCCCGCCCACACTCCGCCCTTCCTCGCGCCCTGCGCCAGACCTTCTGTTCCTCCCATAAGAGGCTGCAGCGCTCTTTTTCTTCCGTTCGTCCCCCCCCCTTCTTTTCTCTCCACAGAAGCGCTCAAACCCTCGTCCCAAAGCCCTTAAGACCTCCTGTTTCCCCCCTCCTCTCGTCCCAGTCTTCGGCCTCCTCCGCTCTTCTTCCCGCAATCTTAAACCTCCCTCTATTCAAGATGTCACCGTATGGATTTCCCCGCGTATGGACTGCCTTTGCCTCACAAGAAGGTCGTGCCCCGTTAGTTAATATCCCACCTTCCGCCCAAGCGAAACGCCCTTTTTTGACTTACGATTTTCTTCTCCATCCTCCCTTACCTTTACTCTCTCATGATATTCGTAAGTTGCTTCCTTACCTCGTCTCTTTCCTCAGCCTTACCACGGTTTTTTTTTAATCTATTCTTCTTTCCTTCTACTAGTCGGTTCTGGCCATCTCGACCAACTCCAGATAAAATCAATATTTTCATTCCGTCATCCCCATTTCCCTCCTCATCTCCCTCTTGCAAACCGATTTCTTCTCTGTTTTTTGTTTGTCGCGATATCAGTCGGGCCTCCTTCCTAAGATTACTGTCTCTATTCCTCCCTCCTCCAAACGCTAGGAGGTAATGGAAAGAATGGAACCCCCCCCCTTCCCCTCCCCCCAAGCCCCCTTCGAACTTTTCCTTCCCCCCACCACTTTAAAGATTATCGGTTGGCCCCCCTCTAACCCTTGCAACAAATCAGAAAAGAGGAACATTTCTCGCCCCTCCCTGATTATAGACTTGTCGCCTTGCGACAACACATTTAGTTTCGTCTGACCTGTCGAGAATCTGACCTTTTTCTTTCTTAAGTCCTCCTAAGGGTTAAGTATTGGATGTAATTTCCACTCCTTTCTTCCCTCTCCTCCCTCATCCGCTTGGCAGATCTTTTTCCATGAATGACGTGTTCTATAATTTTTGGTTGACCCCCAAATTGAACAAATGCAAAAACTTTCCGAAACGTTAAGTCCTTCACCCCCCCCCCCCCGCTTTGCGCCCCCCAAAAACAATGACGTTTTTTTTTTGCTTCTCTAACCAAAGATGAGTTGTAAGTCTCTTCCCCATAGTAGCTATCCCTTCTGAGAGGCCTAGATCTCTTCCTGACTTTTTTCCCCAACCCTTGCGTTTTATCCCTACCTGAGTTTTGTTCTTTGTCCCGTCTCCTACTGACAACGTCCACCGTTTTCCAAGCTCACGATATGACGATTACTCCCCCCCAGTGCGATTGTTTTTCCAGGCGCTCCCACCCCCCCTTCCTCGCCACACCCCTGTCCTCTGCCTTACACTGCGGTCCTGGTTTCTTTTTTTTTTTCCCCTTCTCCCTGTTGGGAGGAGGGAATTCAACATTGCCGCTGATTGGGAAACTTCCCAAGAGGAAAACTCCCCTTCTTGGAGTAATCCACCTCCTTTGTTGTTGCTTATATGATACACTATGATTTTTGTATTTCCCTCTTCCTTCACTTTACTTAAAGACCAAAAAAAAAGTCGTTTTGTAAGTTTTTAAACCGCCGTGGTGTTAGGCTCTTACCTTTTTTTGTCCTTTAATGTGTAGGGAAAACTTCTTCCACCTCCTCCTCCTGGTATCGTTCTGATTGCTTTTTTTTTTAGATTCTTAGTAGATTCCCCCCCCCCCCCTCCCCCTCATTCCACCCCTTCTAAGTTTGAACGTTAAAATCTAGACCTTTTAAAAGCAGCTGCGCCTTTTCCTTTTTTATTTTTCCTTCTCCTACGGGCACTCTTTTGACTACGTTTTTTCTTTGGCGCTCCTCACCCAACCTTTAATCTACCTGGTTGTTGGGAGTAGATTCGGTGTACTTTTAATGCTCCTTTTTTGACCCCAGTTGAATTGTTTTGGTACCGTTTCTTGTTTGGGCAAAATATGGTTTTTCTCCCACCGTCCTCTTGGTAGACAATAGGAATATCCCCAAGTATGGAGTATGCGCTGCTGAAGTACTTACCTCTCTTCGCCCTCGTATGATAACCGTTTCAACCTCTTCTTCTCGTCGAGTTCTCAGAGTAGTATCCCACGGTCCAGGCCCCCTTCCCACTGTGGTGTGTGAAGAGCGATGTAACCACAGATAATCATGTCGGCGCTCATTGCCTTTCCCCAGGCTATTTCCTTGCCGTTCCAACTTTCTGACTCCCTTTCCTCCTTTTGTTCGTCCTTTTATTCTCTTTGTGTTTGGGTGTGGTATCCTTCCTTTCCAGTCAATGTTTTCTTTGTCCTTATAGAGCCATTTCCTTTTGCCTCAGGTGCTCTGCGTGTTTGTGAAATAATGGATCGCTAATAGAACCACCCAAACACCCTCTAGCTCATCCCTTCTCCCTCTCACCGGAGATATGCGGTCCAATTTTGTTCGGACTTCTTTTCTGGCGGATCGAGTCGGTTTTCCTCTCCTGCCCCTCCAAATTCTTCAGGAGAGAGATACCCCCCCGAAATGAATTTTCTACTCCCGTTTTTATGATTAGTCCTTTTACGAATGATTACGATCACGAATATCCTGTGACTCTTTTTCCCTTCTTTATTTGCGGGCCGGCTTTTTCGAGTCTATTGGTTCTCTTCTAGATTGGATTTGAGTATTAACGAAAGGCTTCCCCTATGGTGCGGCATTTTCCCCTCAAGTAAGTCAATCTGACTCCCCTTTTCCTCCTAATGCTAAACGGTTGATTCGTTTTTTTTTTTTTACTTATTCCTGTCGGCGGCGTCAATCACTCTTTTCTTTTTTTCCATAATCCTTTGTTTATCCTCCTCTTCTTTTTCCTCGCCTTTTTTAGTGTTTTTCGACGGGATTCAATTCTGCTTGAGATTATGGGAATGTCCCACGCGCGACTCTTTCCTTTGCCGTGAAGGTTAGTTGGTCCTTTCCTCCCTCTCTTGTGCCCAGCCTCCCCTCTCTTCTTCGGCTCGCCAATAAGTTTAAGTTTTTGGAATCCTTTCTTGCAGGCCTCAGCGAAGATAAAGTTCTGGCATGTTTTTGTTTTTTCCCCTCCTCCTCCCTTCAGTCATGACCTTTTTAGTTTAATTTTCTGCTTTCGTCGAGCTAGTTTTTTCTTGAGTCATTTTTTTCGCCTTTCAGCAGATAGGTGTCCTCTTCTCCCTCTCCGCTTGTCTTCCTCCCGTCTGTTCGTCTCGGAGGATTGACGAGACCGGCCCTTCCGGCATCAGCCTTTTTTTGTGCCCCCCAATACCGCAAATCTTTTTGCAAAAAATTGTCCTTTCACCCTGTCCAAACCCGCAATTTCTTTTGGGTCTCTTGGCCCCTAACTCTTGCTTGCGCAGCCTCAGCGATACACTTTTTTAACCTCCCTCCCGTTTTCACGTAGCCTTCACATTTACTCTACTCCTCCTTTTTGTTTTTTCTAGAGTGAAAGCCTACCTGCTATGCGTTATAAGAATATTTTATCGGTAAGTTACGTTTTTTTTTCTCTCCTGATTCTTCTCAACATATTCTTTCCCCCGTCTGAATCCTGGAAGGTACTTTGTTCTTGTTTCCTGCACGGACATTTTCCATACGTTTGCGTTTTTCTTTTTCACCACACCTCTGATTCACGCCGGCTTTGGTCGTCTCCTTTAGAAGATCCCTCGGACTCTCCTGTCCTCCTCCCCCCCCCCTCTATTCTCTGTCGATGACCCTCCTCTTCTCACGTTTAAAAAGACTAATCCAAACCGCGCTCCTACTCCTCCCTTGCAAACAGAATCTTTCAACTTCCTGGGTCCCCCTCTTCCGCACCCAACTCCATTAGACATTTCTCTTATCTCCTTCAGGTCAGTACGCTTAGGAAACAAAATCAATTATGCGAGCTTAAGATCGCTTGGACAACCCGTATATTATCGCACCTCCTCCTTCCCCTTCTTTCAATCCCCTCATGCGAATTTCTGGACTTCCTTCCCACGAGACTCTCCCAAGAGAATTTTCAATGCCCGTCGAACACCCCTCGTTATCCTAAACCTTCCTAAGAGCCCACCCCCTACTCTTCCCTCCTCTCCCCCCTCGTCAATCTCTCATTTTTGATGAAACCTCCTTTTTCGGTCTCAGAAGGAAGATAAGCCCGATTCCCTATCTTCACCCTTTCTCATAGAAAGTTGCCCTGTTACGCTGATCGAAAGCGTATGGTCCGGTACCTTGCCTCCCCTTTCGGACCGTCTTGATGACTCATCCCTCCTTTTCTCCTCAGAACGCGAATAGATTATATGATTTTTTCAGAAGCCGTCCCGTGCACACTTTCCTTCTTTCTTCTTTTCAGTCGGACGTATGCTTGTTTGACTCTCTGACCCCTGTTTTCTCTTCTCAGATGTCCTGTTTGGTTTTTTTCCTCTTCTACCCCTCCTAGATAAGAAGAATCTAATTCCGTCACCCCCCCTTTTCCCGCATAGTCTTTAGATGAAGCAATCCTTTCGTTGGGTTTGGTGATGTCCGTCCCTCCTCCCCTTATTGCCCCCCGAACTCATCTCCATCTTCCCCCCTGATGTTTTTCCCTTCCGACATAACATTCTTCCCTGATAATTGTTCCCTTTAGTTAACCAAATCAATTCCACCCTCCCGAGATAACCAATTTTTAAATTACTTTCCTTATTTTTCACCACCCCCCCACTTCCCCCAATTACTCATTCCCCGCTTTCAAGTTTAGCGCCGACATGATTATATGTGACTTGTTTAGAAGCCGCTTTGAACAACCCCTTTTTCTCTTTCTTTTTCTCTAATTTTTGAATGTAGCGTATCTCTCCTTTTCCTTTTTTAGAAACTGGATGGAAATCATGTCTTAATTTCAAGCGCATCCCCTCCCTATGGGACAGAGCCGGGTTAGAGTGGTTCCCCTCATTTTTCAGTTTTTCCCCCTCCACCAATGAAAGGTACTGTAAAACATTTCAACCTGATAAGGAGTTTTACTATTACGTACCCTCCTCTCCAAAAACAACTTATTTTTTTTTTTTTTTTCTAAAACCCCACGCGCGGATGAAGATCTGATTCTCCCGACATACAGGGGAGCTTCTCCGCCCGCAATGAGGTCAACCAACTTTCGCTTTTCCCTTTCCCCTTCAGTTTTGTTTCCTATTTACGTCGACGGACGACAAACTTTCTCCCCGTGCAACCGTTAAAATTAAAAACCCCCCCCCCCTAAAGATGACAAGTCTTTTATCTCCATTCCAAGTCGCGGCTTTGCGTCCTCTTTTGTAATTCGTTTCCTCTCCATCCCCTTCTCCTTCCACACCATTCACTCCTTTTACACTTATAGGGTTTTTTTTTTTTGTTTCCCATTTGCCGTCGGCTTAATTGAAAAGAGGAAACCTCTTCCTTTTAGGATATCTACTACCCCGTTTTTTCTCGATATACTCACTCCTTTGGAGATTTTTGGTCAAGACGGTCCCCCTGAATTCTTCCCCCCCCCACCCTTGCTAAGGTCAGACCCCCTCCGAGTGCTCTTGCTGGGGTGGCTGCGCCTGATTTCTTAGAAGGGATTACCAGTCGGCAAATGCAGTTTCCCTTTTCTTTACTTCGTTTCCCGTTTTCCCTTTTTAGTATCGGCCAATACATCCCCGTCCCACCACTCGACGGTTGACCGTTTGATATAGAAAGTTTTGCACCGAAGTCTGCGAGCGCCCTTCTGCATTTCGGTAACTGAAGAATCCCGGGGGATTCGGCAGCCTGGTTTTTTTCCTCCCTCCTCCCCCAAACTCCTTTCCTGTCTGGCTTGTTGGGTTTAATGCTCTTACATCGGTTCGCCCATTTTTTTTACTTTTACTTTCAATTTTGTCTTTTTCAAACAAGAACCATTGATCACCCGTAGCGTATCCCCTATTTCGTTCCCCTCTTCTTTTTTATTTTCCTGATGAAGTAATCCTTAGTGCCTTCGTATGCTTCCAAAGTAAGAAAGGATCCCCGCCGTTCAAATTATACCTATGCCGAGGCCCTCCGACCCACTTTTTTGGTCGCTCTTTTTGTTCCACCAATTCCAGAACAGCGGAGTCTTCCCTTACTTTCCTCTATTGCTGATTGGGGGAAGTTTTTTTGGATTTTCCCCGTGAAACGGTCCAGATTGGGTACTTTCTTGGGCGCCAGATTGGGGTTTTTTTTTTCCCCCCCCTTTCTTGCCAATTCTTTGCCTTTGTTTGCTGTACAGTACCCTTTTCCTCATTTCTTTCTTCTTTCATTCGGCCCTTTAGTGTTCTTTCCAACCTCCGACGCAAGGCCCGGTTCCCGTTTCAGTTACAACGCGACTATGTTCGTTCAATTGTTTTTGCTCTTCCTTCTCAGGCTTCTCTCTTTCGGGGTCATCCTCCCTTCTCTCTATTTTTCACGAATGAAGGATTCTTTCTGAACCAAGTTTTCGCTTCTTCATTCCGACTCGCCCCCTATCCCAAGCCAGACTTTATGTTTGCCAGGTCTTCTCCTTCCCCGAGATTCCTTCGTTTATCGTCGCGATGATATTTTCTTTTCCTTTTCCCTTGTAGCTGGTTAAAGTATGTTTAGTTCACTTTTCCCTTACCCTAGATGTTATAAATCCGGGATTGTACTTCTAGTTCCCCCCTCACTTTGAATATTCTTTTTGAGAGCGTGATTTCTACTACAGCACAAAGGTCGGATTAGTTTTAACCCCCCTCCATAGGCTCCTTTCCTCTTGGCGCGGCGGTAATATTCGTGGTACGCGATCTGCCTTTCTTCCCTTCGTGGGGTTTCTTCCTTTTCTTATACAGGGGACTTCTATTTTCTTTTCCCTGGCCGCCGAGAATTCTTTCTTCTTCCTGTGATTCCGTCTAAGGAGGCGTTTAAGATATTTAGCTTGGCATCAGCCAGCGCCCTTCAAATCCTTTTACTTTTTTGCCTAGGTTTATTCGCAGGTCTCAGGTACCTCAAGGCCCTACCTTCCCTTGGGCGTCAGTCCCCTCCTCTGCACCTTTCCCTCCGCGGTTTCAGTCGGCTTGATTTCGCTATCGAATGGTGGCGGGATCCTTTTATTGGCGACGTGCAGCCTCCGTCATTTGCCGTTTCCTCCCCCTCTCCCTCCGAGCGTCTCTTTCTTCCGAGATAACGAGATTTTCCCTTTCCTCTTCCTCCCAGAGGTGTGGGGGAACATTCCCAAGTTGGCCCCCAGTGCCCTTTCGGTGCATTCCCCAAACCCCCTTTTCAACCGGTCCCTTAGTATTTCTTACTTCCCCCCCTACTTGGGCCACGCTCTATCCACTTTTTTTCGAATTTTTTTGAGAATAAGATTTAACCTGACAACGGTCATCTCTATCCCCTCCTTCCTTTTTTTTTTCTCAGGCTATGCCCTCTCTCTTCCGCTCATTGTTGCTTTAGAAATATTTCCCCTTCTGACCCTAGCTTGACGTTTAATTTTTCCGGCAAAATGGTGGTTCCCCTTGTTAAAGACTTTTGCCCCCTTTCGTACCACCACCGGCTATTTCCGCGTTCGGGTCCCTCTCTTCTTCCGATTGCGCCGTCCCCGCGATAGGTAGCTCTTAGAGTTTCGCTTCTTAACCCTGAGATTGAGTTAATTAGTGTCCCCAAGAGGCTCACGCCAAACTTTTCTTAGGAACTCCGCTGACTTCACCACCCGCCTCTTTTCTGTTTTTCCGGCTGACTCTTAAGCCCCAAAATGAATTCGCTTGATCCCCAGGAGAGCCATGTTGGTATAGTATGACCCAACCGTCCCTCTTTTCTATCCTACCTATTTCTCTTTGACCTGTAATCGCCCTGCCACTCGCGTAAGTCGGGCAAGTCAATTTTTCTCCAGATTCTTCGCTCCCTTTCCCCTTCCTCGCCCCGTCCCTCCCGTCGGACCACCACAAAGAGGTAGTTCCAGAAGGACATCAGGATTTACAAAATAATCTTTGCGGCACATTAGAAGACGTCTCTCTATTTGTCAAACATAGTTTCCGTATACCTCTATCACGAATCTTCCCCCGTTCGACCAGACGGACGATTCCCGTCTGTACCGAAGAGTAGTGAATACGTGAAGTTTCTTCCCCCATCCCCTTTTCTCTCCCTTAGTTAACTCCAACCCCTCTCATCTCAGACTTTTTGAGAAAAGTCATAGGACTCTACGATGCTTCAAGAAGACTCCGTTTCCACCAGCGATCTTCCTTTTCTGGATCATTCTTTCTTCTGGCTTCCCTCCTTCCCCTGCAACCTTGCTCATGGGTAAGCTTCTCTAGCGTTTTTATGGAAGGATATCCAAGAGCTCCCTCCTCCGATCTCATCCGTCCTAACACCTGTTCCCCTGATATCTCGCGACCGCCTTTTTGTTTCTTTGTTTCTTTCCTAGGACTTTCCCCGCACGCAGAGTGCCCCTCTCACTTTTCTCTATTACCAGGCGAAAAGAAAAGATGCGGCAGGATCCTGCAGAAGTTGGTGACCCCCACCAGTCCCCCGACCACACCTCTGCTCCCCCCCCTTTTCACAAAGCTTCGTTCGCGTTTTCCCTCTTTTCCCCAACTGCCAAATGAATTACCCCCCGAGGAAATTCAATTGCATCCTCAGAAATTCTTCTTTTTCTGGAAGTCATCTGCCCCTTGCTGGCACCACCCCCCAATTAGGTCGGACTTTTTTGCTAATCATTGACTCCTGTACGGCTAGATAGCCCTTCAGGTGCGTCAACCTAGGAGGTATCCCCTATCAAGCTCCCTCCCCTCATCGCTTCCCTCTCCCTCTTTTATCCCCTCCGTGGACCCTTTTTATGTGGAAACCTCACCCAAAGGAAAGGCCCCATACCTGAGACCGCTTCAGGAGATTTTACCCGTACCCCTCTCCCCAAAATGCGGATTGTTTGTTTGCGCGCACCCAAGCTTTGTGAGGCTACTGTCCCCCCGTCGTCGAAGCCCCTTAAAGGAGAGCGGATTACGGGTCATTCGTTTTTTCCCCCCTTTCGAGAGTTCACTCACTATCGGTGTCGAGCTATTGCGTCTTTTCCCCCTCTACGGACAAGGTCTTTTTTAAAAGACCCCCAGAGTCAAATTTTTTTATTCTTCTTTCCCCGTATCTTTCTGGAGTTAATTTGACTCTCACCTTCTCCCCCCCCCTTCCTCTGGTTTCCCTCTTTTTTACTTGAAATTTTATTCTTTCCAATTGCCGTTAATTTCTTCCCTTTACCACGGCCACCACCCCTGATTGAGGATACTATCTTTTACTCCTCTCCCCTTTTTTTTGTTGTTGACTTATTCCCCCCAAAGAAGATGTGTCCGATTGTAAAGTCCTGACCCCCGGAATTTGCCTGCACCCCCCACCCCCCCAAACCTTTCTCGTCGACCCCTCCTTCTTTTCTCCCTAGTTACCCCGTGGTTGGAGACCTTGGATTTTTCTCTCCTGTATTACACTAGTAAAAGAAGAGCATGGTCAATGAGATCCCCCCCCTTTCTCTTTGATTGGTTGTACCGGGAGAGGGTCTCTTCCTTCCCCCCCAATCTTCGACCCCCCTCTCCGGGAAGCCTCTCGCCAGTTTTCCCCAAGACGGCTGCGATGACGAGCATATACCTGTACCCCCTTTTTTTACTACTTTTTCTTCAAATCGTTTCCGAAAGAGATTGGGTGAGCGAGCACAAAACCCTCTCAGCAATTTGTTGGATCCGAGAGGTTTTCTTGACGAGAGTCGTAAGTGGGCAGGGTCCCTTTAATTTTGAGGGGGCCCCCCTTTTTACCCCCTCTTTCCGGCCAGCGTTCTCCCTTTTCCTCTTTTTGTCCACTCTCTCTTGATTAGGCTGGGGGTTTCTTTCTTCCTACTTCCGAGAGTGCCATCCGGATTTCTTTCTCAAAGTGACACGCTTATCCCCTGTTCCCTTTCTCTACCCTACCCCTTTCTCTCTACAATGTTTTTTTTTTTCCTGGCTGCAGCGAAACCCCCCCCCTCAGCTTTATCATTTTTAGGAGTCTCCCTTGGACCAGTATTGCTAATTTTTTCCTTTTTCTCTTTCCACCTCGAATCCTTAATCTTTTTCCAGTTTTTTTGTTTAGTCTTTCTTTTCCGTTTGGTCCAACCCTTTATTAAAACTTTATATTTAGTGCTGGTTTTCTTGTAGCTTCATAGCTCCCCAAATCTATTTGAAGTCTTCTCTTTTTTCCTCTATCGTCTTTATTTTTTTCCCTCCCCCCAACCCCCCCTCCCTTCCCAGGAGGGAGTCACCGGAATATAGGGTTCAACTGTTATTATTAATGTGAGACTGAGGGAGTATACTTTCTTTTAGGTTTTTGAGCTGCCAGCAACCTCTACCTGGATATCTATAGACAGAATGAGGTAATTATGTTCCCCTTCCCTCCCCCGTACTCTTTATTTACCTCTTTTCCCTAATAAATCCTGCTATATTTTCACGTACTTTTGAGAATTCCAATTCTCTCGATTCTTTTCTTCTTTTATTCCTTTCGAGTTGTGGAAGGATTTTCTGGATCTACTGTTTCTCTGACGTTTTTCCCCCTTCTTTTAACGACATTATTCCATCCTTTAATCGGTACGAGAGTTGTAGCCACGGGTGACTATTAGTATCTCCTCTCGAGGCCACTTCAGGAACGATTATTTTTTTCCTTTCCTCTTTGGTTTTCTTTTACTCTTTTGGGTTCTGCAGGTTCTCTACGCTTGGTTTTTCGACGGGAGATTTCCTATGAGACTTTAATGCTTCTGGGCACTTGAATCGGTCCGAATCTTCGCTCGACCGAAGTCGTGCGTGGCTGGCGAGTCCCTCTCCCAGTGTTTAAGCCGCTCTCTCTCGGCTGAAAAAAGTTCCGTTTTTAAGACTTCGTCTTCCTTTTCAGGATAGTCCTGACTGCTAATCATTGCATTTTTTTTTTTATCGCCCTTCCCCAGGCTCAGGACTCGTCTGTTTCGGAGGAGTGAGGGAGTCCTAGTTGCATATTTTCGCATGCTTCATTGTAGAAGTGCTAAGGGATCCACTTCCCCTCTCATCTCTTTAGGAGATCGGCGGCTCTCTACGCGATCTTTCAGAAAGTCTGCCTTCCCCTCGTTTGTTCACAAGACCCTCCAACGTGCCCCAATTTTTCCCTTTCGTGCAGGACCCCATGAAAAGTACCCTTTTCCTCGAGGTCTTACTTGGGTTGCAATTGTTTGATTCCCCCTCAGCGACCCCCCCTTTCCCCCCCTAGAACGGTTAAGTCCCTGTCTTCTTTTC
>Ga0179593_1262015_pt1 | contig 12133 bp, 18 predicted proteins | sample CZODoug2_1_08_16_FD_185931 | JGI IMG/M metagenome (GOLD analysis project Ga0179593, IMG submission 185931) | Vadose zone soil fungal communities from Angelo Coast Range Reserve, California, USA - CZODoug2_1_08_16fungal (PacBio error correction) | ecosystem: Environmental > Terrestrial > Soil >... | reverse complement strand
TCCCTTATCCCACTCCTGTCCAAGCAATAGTCCGTACTTTTTTCCTTTTGACTACCCTTGCTCCTCTTCCAGAAGGGCGCCGTCGTCGCGTGTCGTTTACTCGGTTTTTTCATTTACGATTGCTCTCCCCTCTCTTAGGATTTCCCCTTAGAGCAGTGCACCTTCTGCTCGCCCCTCTCTTTCAAAGTCTTCCGTCTCTACGCGAGCTCCGCTCCTCCCCCTCGGCTTTGTTCACTTTCCCGTTACATACTTTCCCTCCAAGTGTAGTATCGAGCTAGCAGCCACTTCCCCAGGTCAGGGTTTTCCCTTTTCACGGTAATAAGCTTTACTCCTGTTGCCCACCTCTCTCTTCCACTCTTGATGGAAAAAGAGTCAAGGGTTTCATCCCCTGTTTGCTTTTTTCTTGCCCTCTTCGCGTTTTTTTCATTTTCCTGCTTGAAGAATCTTCAATTCAAAAAATACGACACTGACCTCCCCGACTTTTTACTCCCTTTCCCCCTGAGGTAACAGTCTTTCGTCCTTCCCTTTTTCGGAGATTGCCGGCTCCAAATTATTTCATTATATTACTCCGGATCTTTTCTTGGACTTTTCTTTTTTTTTCTCCTCGTTATATTTTGATATAGAACGTTGTAGGTTCTTCTTTTTGAGATAGCACTACCCCACTTAATCCCAGCGTTCTCTGACCATGTTCTTTTTATTTCCTCGTCTATTCTCTCGAAGGTTGAACATTAGACGGCATTGTTTCTTCTTTTCCTCTGCGATGCATCTTCCTTTAAGCCAACCTTCATCATTCCTCTCTAGAGATTACTCTTTGGTCTCTTGTCTTTGGAGAGCTATTCCCCTTACTTGCCAAGCAAACCCATGTTTTTAATTTTGTCTTCTTCTTGCGTGCCTGCTCGTAGGGGACCCCGCGAGTGAGGCCTTTGTTCGATCCATCTCCATGAACAAAGAGCGTTTTTTTTTTCCTTTATATTTGATGATGTTGCGCTCTGAATGTTTTTTGGTCGGTTTTTGTACTTCACTCCTTCCGACTTGTAGCCTATTTTCCAGGTAAGTCACCTTTTTCTCATAGTAGATAAAGTCAGGTTCACCCATTATGCCTCTATTCCTCTCTTTCTTTTTTTTCTTTGAGCAATCCGTCCCAGTATTGGTGCTATTTTCCCCCTATCGAGGTATCGAACTCTGCTTGGTTTCTTTTTTCAATCCGCCCATAGCTCTTTATTTTCTCTTTCTTCTTTAACCAAAGAATCGAGTCTCTCGTGTCCCGGCAGTGAGTCTTTTACCCTTCTGACAAGACTGCCATTTACTATCAGTGCCTTTGTGTCCCGTCACGATGCTCGAAACATTTAGGAACGTAAGACTCTCTCTTCCCCCTACACCATGGCCGATGCGACAGTCCCTCTTCTCGACATCTCTTTGCCTTACCCCATAAATTAGTCTCCTTGCTCTCTCTCATTCTTGAAGCTTTCGGTTGATACTGATCCCGCTAAGATCTTCTTTCGGACATACAGCTCAACCCAAACAGCGAATATTTCTTTCCCTACGGTCGGATTCCCGGTCCTCCAGTATTTGGCAACCCGCCCCCGCATTTCTTTTTTCCTAGGTGCTCGGTGTCGAGTTAGGCATTCAAGCTAGTTTCTGAATTGCCCCCAATTCTCCCCCATGCATGACGCTCCTTTCGGTCTACTTCTTTCACGCCTCTTCTTCCCCATTTGTTGTCTATATCTTTCTTTAAAGCGATCTACGCATCTTCCAGTCCAGTGTTGGACTGGCATACGTCTCTTTTTCTCTGCCCCTTTCCTAAATCGAACAGATAACTATCCCTATATCTTCTCTTTTCTTTTTGAATCTTACGTGTACTCGTCTCCTCCATTACTCCATTTCTCACTATTCGCATTTGTGTGGCAGATGTCTCTAAGCTCAGAACTCTTCTTTCGATACACGCGACCTTCCCACTGAATGATCTTTTTTGCTTTTTTCCCCCCCACGGTGCCTTCCCCCTAGTCGGAAGGAGCTTTTCCCGGCTTTTTCGCCTTGCTTTTTTTTCCCCCCGGTTAATACAGATCGCTCATTTCGTTCCTCAATTTTTGCGAGCCTGCAGTGGCATTCCCCCCCGTCTTATTGCTTATTAGTTCAGCAGGGTCAGAACGGCCTCACTTCCGCCTCTCCCCTCGCCGTCTCCTATGCGGTGGTGTTTCCCCGACTCCAAGCTCGTGAAAGGGCGATTCTTGGTGTCCCCCTTGAAAACCCCTCACCTCCTTCGTTTAAGCGTCCGCCGCGCCCTTGTGACCGCGCCCAACGTCCTGGGACGTCCGGATGTGTTTTCACTACCATGAGAGAAACATGAATTCGGTACCTCCTCCTCCTTTGTTCCCGCCTTTTCTTAATTTTAGCCTCCTCCTTCCCCGTAGCCATCATGAAGAGTGCCTTCCGGTATCTAACCCTCCTCTCTCAGAATAATCCCTATGGACCGGACCCTTGCCCCGCGGATTTTCCGCGATGGTCTTTGGTCACTCTTCGCTCCTTTTCTTAACATGGCGCGTGTCCCCTCCTCGCTGGTCTTGTCTCAAAACATGTCATATTTTTTTCCCCCTTTTTTGCTGCGTAAGGGAACAATTTTCCCTTTATAGTCCACCCGTTCGTTGGAAGTTCATTCTCTGATAGAGTGATCGCTTTTCTCTTTCCTCTCTTAAGTAGGGCGCGCGCACCGCACGTCTTTTTCTCTTTCCCTGTTTTCTCGCTCATTCTCAACCGCCTCTGAACCGTTCCCCCCTTTTTCCCGTTTTGTAATTTTTCGAGGGGAGATACATAAGCCCTTTCCCAAACTGACCCCCTTGCTCCCCCCCTTAGTAAAGCGAAAAAGAAGGCCCCCATCCTCCAGATCGTCAGTCTCAGTTGACTTTTGTGTTCCGCGAAAGTAGACTACCCCTTTTTAATCGCCCTCTCCTTTTGCCGACCTCTTCCCCCTTTCTTCTTGCCTTTCTTGTATCTGTTTCGGGGGCCCCCTATTTTTTCGTCCTGGCCCAAATGAACACCGTCCTGTCTGCCCTGACCAACAAGATGTATTTTTTCCTCTCTCTTTTCCCCGCTCGGGGTGTAGAGATCTCCCAGGTTTTGCATCTTTCTCCTTAACTTTCCCCCATTAGGCGGATCTGCCGCAGTATCTCTTGAGGTGCGATTACCTGTCTGCTGAAAGTGACTCAAATCTCCGAGGTTTCTTTTTTCTGCTCGCTCTCTCTCTCTTCTCGAAGAGGGCCTTCTCCCTTTCTACCTCTCCTTAGTTGGGGCACTGGCTCTAGTTTGTCCTCCCCTTCATCTGATTTGCTCGCACGCGTAATGAGCTCTTCCGCCCTCGTATCGCTTACCACCCCCCTCCCCTCCGGGCGCGCCTTCAGGCCATCTTGTATAAGGTTCGTACCTGACGACGTCCGTTTTTCTTGCATTCCTTTCGATGGCATTCCCTCCTCTTTTTTTTGTTGAGAGAGTATTAATTCGCCACCATCTCCTCCAACCATCGACGTCGTCCGGCTGGTCCTTTCGATGAGAAGCCCTGAGTCGCCGTTCGGTCGCGTTTTGAGCTAGAGGGGACGGCTTTCTCCCGCTTTTCTTCATGGACGATGGCGGCCAAATCAGCGTCATTCTCTTTTCACGGTTAGAGCCAGTGCCACGTCCTCTTTGGAGAAACTGCGAGATTCTTCCGAGATTCTCCTTCTGGAGACAGCCTGAAGCCATTCTGTCTTTCTTTTCTTCCCCCCCCTCCTCATAGTCTCACAAACGTTTGTTATAGTAGCGAGCATTTTTCCCTCGGTAAGGTTTGCTTGAACTTCCTTAATAAACGCGTATTCTCCTGGAAAAATCGTAACCTTTTGTGGAATCGAAGGTTTTCCCCTTGGCGTGGGTAGTTACGTTCTTTTGATTGATCATGGCCCTTTTTGACATTTTACCATTGAACAAATAAAGCCTTTTCCCCTACCTTTCAGCTTTTCGGCGGGAACGTTTCCCGACCTCTTGTTGAGGGCCCTTTCTCCCCCCTAGGTCCTAACTTTCTTCTTCTCCAGACTTTCTTTTTTCCCCTTCTGCTTTCCTTTTTTTCCAATGGTTGTAGGTTAGTTCCTCTTCTGGACTTTTATATACACGCGAACCACCCCTACCCCAGCACTGTTCAACTTTCCCAAGTGTGATAGGATCCTCGCGAGACTTTTTTTTCCGGGTCCCCTGACTCCTGCGTTATGTGCGCTTCGCCCCCCTTTCTTTCCCGCGCAACCCGATGAACTCCCTTCTCTCCTGAGTCTGAACTACAATCAGAGGGTTCTTTGAGTTTGATTGATCGCTTTCCACTAATCAGCACCACACCATTTCTTTTCCTCTTTTTCGTTCGTTTTTCCTCATTTTCCCTTGAGCGGGACACACTTCTTTAGCTTCGCCCTATTTCCCGAGAAAATGCTGTGTACCAGTTTCTCTTTGTCTTTTGGTTCATCTTGATGATGCGGGATATATCTTGTTGGCGGTCTGGGATACCTTATTAAAGATGGATTTCTGTCGCCTCTTCCTCTTCCCCTTTTCTCTCTAGTAGAGAAATGCTTTCACCTTTGAAATATCTCGACTCTTTTTTTGCTGCTTGTTTTTTTTCCTTGCGCCCTACAGGTCCCTTTTTTTTTGTTTTGCTTTTTCACCGATCGATGTAATAGAAAGCTGTCTGGGGTTAGTTCTCTCTCCCCCTTCTCGCATTTCACGATCCTTTTATCTTCCCCGCAAGAGTCTTTCTGGCTCCCCCGGAGGCAGTTGCGGCCGTTCGACTGTGAAAAGCCTCGTCCAATAACGATCAGAAGTTTCCCTCCCCTTCTTTCCCTACCCTTAGGAACGCTCATTTTCTCGTAGTCCCCCAGCCCACCCCCTTTCGTCACACGCAGAATTTCCTATTCTCTTGTCATGAAACGCCACGAGGCGCGTTGCGTAACTCTCCCTGGTTTGCCCCGACGACCGATTGTACGCTTTCTCCTCAAAGCGCTCTGCGTCCTTGAATGCTCCGTCCTCTCTGTGGCAACCTAGGCCACTTTTGTTGGTCTCTCTGCTTATCTGGAGCAGGTGTCGTTTTTTTTGAGTCATTTCTCCTTCTCCCTGCCCCAAAGCCGCCACCCTGCTGCAGATGAGGTCTTCCCCTTCAGTCCTATCTTCCTTTTCTCCTCCGTTGTTTTTTTCGTCCGACTTTCCACGACGATAGATACTTCTGAAGGTCTGGGTGGTGTTAGTGACGTATTTTCGTCGTGCCTTTTCCGAAACGAGACAAAGAGCTATTTTTTCTCCCCGAGCGCCCCCGCCGTCGCAGGTTTCCCACTACTTGCCCTGTAACTGCCAGGAATCTTTTCCTCAAGCTCTTGTTTTTGTCTCTGAAAGGGAGTTTTCCTCCCCTCCTCCATCGTTTGGATCCAAGATTCTCCCTGCTTAATACTTTATCTTTGTGTTTCTGGCTCGCTTCGTGCTTCCTCCAATCGTCGTTCCTGTGTTTGCGCGTGAGCCTCCCCTCGTTTTTTTTTATACCCCATCGCGCCTCGCTGTTTTCCGAATTTCTTTCTCGTTGCCTCACCATTCTGATCGTGTCGTGCGATGAGTTTTCTCTTTTTCAGGCTCCCCACTGTTTCCGATAGACGTCGCCTCTTGCGGTTTGTTTCCTTTTTATGCCTTGACTTTGCTCGTGGCTGTGAACCCCCGACTCCGCAGGCTTCGAGGAACTCTCTTTCATCGCCCAAACCTTCTTTTAGGATTTTGCTACCCCCTAGCGCATGCTTCCCCTTCACATATGAAGGACGGTTGAAAGTCCCTTTTCTATTCTCTCTACGTACAGTTTGACGTTCTCCCCATCCTCTTTCTATTAGGGAAGGGGTATCCCTAACGACGCCCTCCCCCTATCGAAATCCTTCCCTCTTTTCCCGCTCCCCCGAGGAGCCGCGATGGAGTTCTTTTTTTTGCAACCTTTTTTCTCACTGAGTTTCTCCCGCTCGAGAGCGCCCCCCCTTCCGAAAGTGATACAAATGTTTTGGACTTTGTAGTTTTTTTCAATCGACTCTCCCATCACTTACTTTCAGCCTTGGGTCCTTCTCGATATCTTTTTCCCGGGGTGTTGTGTTAGGCCAACTTTACTCCCCCCTACGCCAACACGCCCCTTAAGGAAGGTTTTTTTTTTTCCTTCCTCCCCGATGAGCACGAATGTCCGTCCATTTTTACTCACGATTGCTTTCCTTTTCTTTGTACCCTTCGGCTAACGACAAACCTGAGATACACCTTTTTTTCCCGCTCCTCCTTCCCATCAGAAAGTTTAGACTCTCTTTGTGCCTGTTTTTTTCTCCATCTCCATCCCCACCATTGAATCGCAGAGACTTTGCCGCGCAACTCGGGACAAGGCGTTATGCCCTCTTGGTTATTTTTTTAAGTGTGCATTTCCCTTTTCCGCCCTGCAAGATACAACACGTTTCACCCTACACCCCAACGAGGCGCCCTCCGAGGTTTTCCCCTCGTTTTAGATAAAGTTTTTTCCTTGCCCATTACTTATTCTCCGGTTAACCATTTCCTGCTTTTTTCTTCGAAGTCACCCTTTTTCTTTGCACTTTGTCTGCGGAAATTGCCGTAACAGAAGTAAGCTTTCTTGTCCGGCCTCTCGCTTCTCATTCTCGATCTCGTCTCAGCGCAGTGGAGAAAGTCAGCTTTTTTTTGCCAAGCTCTACCTTTAACATGTTCGATGGCCTCGACCAGCGTCCATCTTCCTCTTCCCGTCCTTAGATCTCCCCCAACGACGAGACCGTCTCAGCTCATTCCTCTTATTTAGGTTTTCGACCTTTCACGAAGTTTCTTTTGGCATTCTCTGTCGGATGGGAACCCTTTCTATCTTCATCCTACTACCAGTTTTTTTTTTTTTATTCTTTCTCTTCCCCGACGAACTATCACTGAGCCCCTTTCGTGGTCCCTTTCTGACCCTTTGATACCGATGGACCTGTACGGATTTCTTCTCTTTTCAGATAGAGAAGTCGGATTCATCCGATGGGACTGCTTTGATACCCTAACCTATTAATGACAAACCCCTTAGAGCAAGTGACCCCTTATTTCGGCGCCTTTGAGCCCCTCTTCCCCTATAGACGGAATCCCTTTCTCCACGCTTGCTCTTTTTTCTTCCCGCAGTCCATTTCCCTCCCTTCGTCGAGCTATCAGTACGCCGCCTTTTCTCCAGGGAACGTCCAGTTACGTCCTTGAAAAATCGAGCTACAACGCTGCTTTAAGCGAATTGGTTTGTGTTGCATAATCGTTTGTTTTTTCTTTCCTCCCGGAGTGTTTTCTCCCTGTTTCCTTTGGAGTTCACCTTTTTTTTCCAAAAAACCGACCTGCTTTCTCTCCCCTCTTTTGCTTTGGTCTGCACAGTATATGAGCCCTGAGGATTTTGCCTTGCCCCCAATTTTTTAGGCCTACTTTTCTTATCAGACTTCTTTCCTCTTTCGCCCTTTGTTTCAAGGTTGTCGTGTTTAGTCCGAGGTAGGAGTCTTTATACCCTTCCCACCCCCCTTCAGGACAGAGTGCGTTTTCCACCGTTTGATATGCTTTTTCAAGATCTTCCGGTGCGTCTCCTTACCCTTGGACGCATGGCGTCTCGGTTTCCGCGCACGCTTTCAGTCTTTCCTCCCTCGCCCAGATGTAATAACTTTTTTTACCCCCTTTCCCTCTTTTTCTCTAGGAGTGATGGATGAGTCGCTTTTTCCTTCCTGCACAACCGGTTTTAAGCTCTTTTCCTTTTCGCATGTTGGACCGTCTATCTTTTCATCCGACTTTAGCCGGAGCTATAGTTGCATAGAACACTCCCTCTTTCTCCCTCTGGGTCGCTGTCCGGGTCACTATTTTTTTTTTTTCTCTTTCCTTTTTTTTCGGTTTACCCTTCCTTCATTCTCCTGATGTCTGAAGCCTTTTTTTTCCTGTGCTCTCGAATACTTCTGAGAAAGGCAAGTTACATCTCGTTCTCCTTTTTTTTTTCTCTTCTTTGTAATTTCGTCACTCCGTCTGCCGTGGTGTTGCGTGGTTTCGGTCCTCCTGACGAGGAACGAGTGCTTTTCTTTTTCTCAGCCCCTCTGAGAATTTCAGCTCATTTTCTCTCATCGTCTTCCTTCCTTCCTTTATGAGGCGGCAGTGAGGCATTACTGATCTTTTCACGTATAAGTCCCCCTATTCCTCCTTGGCATGCCAAGAGTCCCCGCCCCTTTTTTCCTTCTTCTCTATCGTAGACAGACCCCCTCCTTCGTCTCCATCCGAGCCTTCGACATACGCCTTTGGTTCTTTGACCAAGCCCACTTCCAGCATTCGCCCTCTCATCGGCAGATTTAGTTGCTTTTCTCCCTGAGGATGTTTTCCCTCTGACGCACTGTCACAACTTCCCTTCTTTTCCCTTAAGGTTTTTCCGGGATATGCGCGTTAGCGATGTGGCAAAACCCGCGTTCTTTTTCTTATGGGTTCGAGGAGAGGTTTTTTGTTCCTTCGCTCGACGCAGCTTCCGTCAATGCATACCGCGGCAATCTCCTGTAGCTCCCTGCTCAGATCTCTCTCTTTATCACTCTTTGTTTTTTTTTTTTCTCTAGTAGATCTTAAAGCTTAACTGGTCTTTCTTCGGTCAGGGTGGCTCCCTCTTTTCTTTCTGAGTCGCCCCTTCGAATTTTCCCCGTTCATAGGCCGAGCATGAGCGCCACGGAGTCTGTTTTCAAATCTCCGTGTTGCTTTTCTTTCGTCTTTTCTTTTACGCACTCTTGCGCTTGTGGAGCGGGACCTGTTTCCCTCTCTCATTTTCTAGTGGAATACACTCTCCCGAAATGTTTTTTTGTTTGTTTCTTCTATGTCTTTTTCTTCCCATTTCTTCCGGATTAGAATTTTTCGTTCTTTTCCCCCTTCCCCTTCTTCCTCTTGCATGTGTGGAGGTTAATTTTCTTGATTCTTTTTACCTCCGTTGTCTCTCCCTCGTTTATTTTCCCTCGGCTAGTAATTTTTTCCCAGCCCATTTCGAAGGACTCAACTGACTGTTCCCCCTCCCTACTCTTTCCCGGTGGTTACAGTCAAGAAAGGATAGTGACCTTTTTTTTGATTCCCACCCCCACCTCCCCTCCCTATTTCAGAGTCACGTAGGACCCCCGATTTTCGTGCACCCCAGCGCCACCCCCTTGACTGGGACGGTTTGTTTCCCCCCCCACTCTGAGTACAACATGATTCTTCCCCTCTGTAAGATTTTTTTCTTTATTTCCAAGTCTTTTTCCCCCCCAGCGTTCCTGAGGAATCTTCTCAATCATGATTTTTTTTTTTTGCTTTTACCCCGCCACCCCCACCGCTCTTCCATCATCCTCACTATTGACCCGGCCCATCGAACCCTCTTTCCTTTTTTTTTTTTTTCATTTTTCTGGAAAAGCGGAGCGCATGGTTTTTGGTCCCCTGCTGATGAGCTGCGCACCCTTGCACTACATATTCCCCCAAAAATGTTTTAAGGCACTTCGGACTCTCCCCCTCACCCCCCGATCTTTTTCCCTTTTTTTTTTACGTCTCCTTATTCGAGAGTGTGGGCCCCCCTCTGTTCCCTGTTACGAGCATCTCAGAGTCCGTGCTTTTTCCTCCCCGTTGTGTCCTTTTTTCCCTTCTCCGCTTGAGAACGCCTATCACCCTTTTTCCCATTTGATCAGACACTTTATTTTTTTGTTTTATCCTCCCTATGAATAACCCACCCCTTTTTTCCTTCACCCATGGGCCCTAATTTTTTTTCCCTATGCCCTCCTTGAAAGCCGGGCTCATCCCTTCTTCTTTCTGCCTTTGTTTGCTTCCCCCCTTTCATCTCAGATTTCCGCACGCCCCCCAAGCGGGTCCACAGTCGTTCATGCAGTTCCCTGGTTTCTCTTTTTTTTTTCCCCTTTGTTTCAATCTCTTTTTAAAGAGGCAGATCCACTTGCCTTCCCCCTACCCCCAAAAACTTCTGAATCCCCCCCCCCCTCGCGGTTCATCTCGTTATCATAGTTCTCCCTAGCGTATTAAGTTAAACGGTCGCCCCTCTTTTTTTTTTTTTTTTTTGTTTTTTTCTGGCTTTTTGCTAGTCCCTTCCTCCCTTTGTATTTAACTGCTGTCTGTTACAGTTTCCCCTAATGCAGCGTTTTAGGCGGCTCTCTTATCTACCTTTGGTATCGAGCATTTTCCCCCCCCTATCGCCGGCATTTGGTAAATGGCTTACCGTTCCCCTTACCGCATTTTCGTCAAGAGTCCAGAGCGCATCTTGCGCCTTTTTCCCTCTTCCCCACTCTACTCCGGGAGCGGCACTCTAGTCTCATTTTTCTCCTGACCGGAGTCAGATGGTTTGTTGTTTTCTATGTAGAGGGACTAGATTCTACTTTTTACTTTTTTTTGTGTTCTCGATTACATTCCCCCTCACCTTTGCCTCATCCACGATAGTTATCGAACCTTTGCTACAGATGGACTGAAGTTCCCTCCGTTCTTTTTTTCTTTACCCTTTCGTAGACGATGACTCTTTCTTCCTCTTGCTAGCACCTCGATGAATGCTTTTCTAGCCAGTTGTCCCCCGACGATGTGATGTCGCCCTGATAGAGACCGCATTATCGGATACCTCCTCTCCATCTTTCGCCGCGATTCTTATTTGCTTCACTTTCCCAGCTTTTCCCCCACCTTTAGGATCGAGCGCGACTTTTAAGGGTTCTTCCCTTTTTCCCGTTTCAATAATCGATTTCGCCTTGACCCCAATCCCCAACCCGTATGGAAACCCCGCAGCATTTGGTCTCATAGGTGTGGTCTTGCCTTTTTTTTGATCATTTCCTAGTGACGAATTTTTTCCCCACAAAAAAATTAAGCAGTTACTCCCCTCACTTGACCCTCGTGGACTTCTGCCGCTCACTTTGGAGCGCTGCTCGGCCCAAAATTCTTCCTTTTCTCCTTCCCTCCCCTCATTTTCCTTCAGTTGTCGCTTTATCTCTCTCCTTTTTGCGGGTTGAGTCCTCGTCTTAGTCTCTCCACGAGCACACAATTACAATGCCCGCTTTGCCCCCCTTTTTCAACCTGTGTGATACGGCGTTTATCATAGCGAGAGCCCCTTTTTTTGCCGCGAAGGGAACCTAGTCGTTGTGATTTCTTGCCCCGCTGTCGATTAATTGACGTAGCACCCGCGAATACCAACTATCGTGACTTCATTCCTCCTTCTTTTTTCTCTCGGGGATTCTTTCTTTTTGCGATGCCTTTCTTGCTCCCCACCATGTTACGCTCTTAGTCGCATTTTTCCCCCCGTTCCCTCGCGGGACAGCTTTTGAGAAGGCGATAGAGTTGCAACTTTCCCATTCACCTCTCCTTCTCTCGGGGTAGCTGCTTTTAGTTTGATGATCCTTCGCTCGAAGGCGGTTGTTTTCTGGATTACAATTAATAAATCTCTCTCTCGATTCCCTCGTAGTCCCCTTTTTTGGGGTGCTATGTACTATTAGAGAATGCCCCTTTTCCTTTCATCTTTTTCTTCCGTCCGCATTGTTGAGAGCTTTTTTCTGCTACTCCGCCCCCTGCCGTGGATGTGCCTATTTTGCCTCCCTGTATTTCAGACGGCCCCAGCGGTTAGTTTCGTGTTTTCATCCTACACCTATTTGCTTTTTCAAGAGTCCTTTCAGGGAAAACCGAATATTCTTAAGTCGTGCTTTCGCAGGGAGGCGCTCTCCCGCGGGACCCACCGAATCCGCCTCCCTTCGAAGCCCCTTTGTGCATGCCACGTCTCGCAAACCCTTGCCCCTAATGCCCCCGATAGTAGTACCCCCCCCCCCCCATGAAGCTGCGAACTGCCGACGCCCCGCCTCCTCCGAGGGCCGGACCCCCCGCCCTCTACCCCCCGATAGAACCTCCCTCAGGAATTCCCTGGCTCTTTTCTCCTAAATTCCTCTTCTCCTTTCTTTTTTTGCATGCATTTCCCCCTGTGCCCCCCAAAAGAGCATTCTTGCTTCCCATTTCTCCTGCTATTCTCGGAACGTTTCCTTTGCACCGACTTCAGGCGGTGTCGTTCCCCCTCTGCGAAGGAGAGGTGTCTTTTTCTTAGGGAGTCTTCCTCCTAACGTCCCCCCCTGCCCTGCCTGCATCTTCAGGTTCGGCC
>Ga0179593_1562569_pt1 | contig 12135 bp, 11 predicted proteins | sample CZODoug2_1_08_16_FD_185931 | JGI IMG/M metagenome (GOLD analysis project Ga0179593, IMG submission 185931) | Vadose zone soil fungal communities from Angelo Coast Range Reserve, California, USA - CZODoug2_1_08_16fungal (PacBio error correction) | ecosystem: Environmental > Terrestrial > Soil >... | reverse complement strand
CCCTCCTCGTTGCGTACCTCATCGACATCAGACAGTTGTACTTGACTCACCAGTTAAGGCACTGTGAGAGACGATCCCTCATGGCGGCCTTACCCCTGACTCATTGAGATAGCGTTCCTGGTCCTCCACCTGTCCAGGTGTCCCCTTTCCCCCCAGTTGTCGAGGAGGTGAACCCCCTTGTGTGTTGTTGAGAGTACTTCACCGACGCTTCGTGAAACATTAGGGGACCCTGCCGCTGAGGTAATTCGTCAGGACACCCCCGGGAGTTTTACTTTACTCACGTAGACCGATCCCGTAGCACGCCTTCCGCGACCGAGCCGGATTCCCCCTCTGTTGTCAATGTCGAGCGGGACGAGAACGCACGCTTTGCTACGTGTAGATATGACCTCTTCTGCAGGCGACGAAGTCCCATCGCCGAAGGGGGACGCGACAGTTGCACGATTTCATCTTTCCCGGTTGGCTGGATATCCTTTCCCCCCCCCCTCCCCTTCTACCATAAGCGGTGAAAACCTTCTCCTGCCTTGGGCCCTGCTGAAAGTGCGGCAAAAGTGTTAGGACTTGGCTACTGTCCCCTGCATAAGTGGGCTACCGACGTCAACGGACTCCTACGCTGCTCAGCCCCCGAACTTCGACCCACTCAAAGAGAGTAGATTGTGAGTTTTCTTTTGCATCTACGCAGCGCCGGGGTAGTGTCTATTGTGTGGGCTATTTTTTCCGTTTTAATAAGCCCGGATCGGCCCAAGCCCTTCGCGCCGCGAGACCCTTTTCACCCCCGGTCAGTTTCTTGCAGACTGAACTTTCTGACTCTTATAGGCACTCCACACGTCATCGTGTTTTTACTTGCTTATGCCTCAGCATGTTTTTTACGGGACCGGATGGTTCGGTTATGGCCAGCTTTCTTCGATATCAGCCGCAATCCGACTTTCACATCCGCACCGTCTTCCTTTTTGCGGTGAGCCTTTCTTCTAACCCTCCAAACTCAGCTGGGCGCGATCCCTTTCTTAAGTCGTGCATTGGAGCCTCTCTCCTTTGCGGTGCTAGTTTGACACTGCCGTTGTGGTTCGATCAAGAATCCATTCTTGACCCCGCCGTTTTTATCGCGACATTCTTTTCTCTCAGAAGGGCACGCTTAGGGTGCTTGCCTTCCACATTTTCGCCAGCCGCGTCTATATTTTCACGCCGTTGGTTCCTCGGCTTTTTTTTCTTCTTGCAACGTTCCCTCTCCCCGCTTGGTCCTGATAGATCCAGGTGCAAACTCCTGCCACCGCAGGGCAGATCGTCGGTGCCATGTCGTCCATTCGGGCGCAGTTTATTGATCATCCCTCACTCTTAGTTCCTCGCCACATCGATGTCTGGTCGAGTCTTAACTGTTCCCCCGACCTTCGCATGATTTTGAGTCGATCCGAACGCTGCAGGCCCAATCTTGGTTCTTGGTGTTGTGCCTCCTTCCCTTTTAGGTGTGAGATCGTCTGTTTGTTCTTACGAAGACGATGACGACCCAATCGAGCACAGTAGTGGTGCTGGCTTTGCGTACTTTCACTCTTTTTATTTCAGATTTCCCCTGTAACTTCGAGATGGATTTTGCTAGCGTAGGTATTTACCTGGGGATTTAAGCGCTCAACAATCTCTGGTGTCCACAACTATAAGACCTCGTCCTTAAGAAAATGCTAAGCAAAAGAACAATATAAGCAGGCATAGCCTCCCACCTTTTTCTCGCCACGTGGTTGAGCCGAGCGTATGTGCAGAGGTCGCCCAACGTCTGCCATAGCCCCCCCCCCTTTTTTAGTTAGTTTTTGCCCCGTACCTAGTGGCAGTGTTTCACGTCCCGAGACACCCAACGCGCGGTCCAGTACCCAAGACCTCACGTTTTTTCGCTCCGTGAGCTTCCCTTTCCCCAACACGATTCGGGTCACCACGGTTAGAGTGCCCCCCCCCTTCCACTCCATCGTAGCAGTCAGTCAACGGAATTCCACCTCCGTGGGGACCACCAATTCCGTACGACAAGCTTTCTTTCCTGTTTTCCTTTAACTGCTCCTCTCTCTCTTGAGGGGGGACTGCTCTATGGTTCCAATCTCCTCGATTACTGTTCTCGAGTCGCTTTGGAACGCCTCGCGATGAGCTCGGAATGGGTCACTCTTTTTTTTCTTTTTTCCGTCCCGCGCTTCTCCCATTCGAGTGCGCCTCTATCTCGCAAGGACCTTCCCCCCCCTGCTCCTCGGTGGCTTGTCGCCGTTTTCCCCTCAACCTCAAGATCCCCCCACCCCCCCGTTTCCTCGTTATGCTTCCGTCGAAATGGACGCTTTTTCTTGGATGACTTCTCCTCATTGCCGCCAGTTCGGCCAAGGACCTTGTTGGAATCACTCGTTTGAAAGCATGAAAACGCTGGAACCCTCCCCCCCCCCCCTGATTTTCCGCGATACGCCGGGACTGGGTATCGCTCTTCCCTTTTTGATAGCCAGTCCTCGTCTTTCTCAAACCGGCTACTGTTTGTCCTCGATCGTGTTTTCCTCCAACTGTTGTTCCAAGGGCAGGTTAGTAGCCCGTGGTCCCCCGGAGGCTTCTGACTAAATAATTCCTCCCAGTCCATTGTGAAACCTGTTTTCGCGACACACTGTCTCGCGCCAGTGTCCTCGGCGCACATTCCTGGACGAATTCGCGACCGCCAAAACGAGATGTGTCTTAGCCCCCTTGAGGCCTTAATCCGCTCCTCGCTTTGGGGAAACCCCTTGCTTTGTTTTAGCAGGGCGATAGTCCTCATTACACGATATTTCGGTACTTCCCCCCCCAGGTTTCCGTCTTTTTTTTTTTTTTTTCCAAGTGTAAGCTTCTGTCCCCCTTTTCTCGACAGCTTTGAGAAGGATCTGGGCTTTCCCTTACTTAGTTTGGTCTGACTGCTCTCCCCCCCATCCCACGCCTGGACAGTCCTCTGGCAAACCCTTTTCTTAGCCCTCATTTCATCTCATCTCTTCCCTCCGTTTTTTTTTTTGAGAGATGAATGGTTTTCAGCTGGCGGGGGTGTGCGAGGCTGTCGAGACCGGTTTTTCTTTTATCCCTTCTTGCTAATCACACCAGGCGATCATCCCCCCTAGTGCCTCAATTAGTTCCAGAGCCTCTTTTTTCCGGGCTTTGATACCACGGGAGCTTTGCCGGCCCCTTTCGAGGTGGTTTTTTTTTTTTTCTTAATCCTCTGTCTACGTCTGGAACCTTTTCCCCCCCTAATGCGCATTTTTACCTTCTCCTGCGAAATCTGGATTCCGCTCTCGTCTGCTCGAGACAAGGCTGCTGTTCGGTCGTTATTTCACGCGAGCCCGCGCCGACTGGCAGATGAACTTCTCTCCTCCTTCACAGGATTCTTTATTCTCGTATCGTCCGCCCTTTTTTCCCAGTGTAATTTTAAGACAGGTTTTTTTCTGCAAGGACCTGTGGTTACCTGAAGCTCCCTCCTTATTTCATTTTGCTTCATTCGAGGAGATAGCGTAGCTCTTTACTTCGATCGCGTCTCCCCGTGGTTGCGGTTTGATCGGCTGAGCCCGATTTCGCCCAGGTTTCTTGGGAACACACCTATTTTCCACTTCCTCCAACCTACCTCGCCAGTCGATCCGCACCCCCGTTGTCGATAGGTTTCGGGTCTGCAGAGGAAGCAGGTTTCTTTTCTTTTTCTGGGAGCCTTCTTTCCTTTGCTCTCTCGGACACAGTACCCCGATCTTGGTATCTGCGCTCTTTTTTTTACGAGCTCGCGTGAGGGCCAACTCATCCCTTCTTTCGAGCCCCCGTATCGCGGATCCCTGGATTGCCCCCCCTACCTCGGCAGCGATCTATTGCGCTTGTCCCGTCAGCGCTGGTTCGCCGTTCGGTTGCCTTTATTTCTCGTGAGACGAATTGGTCCTTGTTCTTTTGTTGTTTTTTTTTGACAATGTCTCGTCTCGGCGGTGCAGTGGGTGGCACGCGTTCACCCGTCTATACAGTGTGTCGCCGTGGGATACCCTCTTTCCGCCTGCATGTAATCTTGAACGTGAAGGTTTGTAGCCGGTGCCCCAGTTTTTCCACCCGGTGGTCGGCGATCTCGTGACTCTTAAAATTATGTCACCACTTTACTCCCGCTATTGTGAAGCTGGTGGCCCCCTAGCTGACCTCGTCTCGGATCCCTGGGCGAGCGAGGTTCTCCCCTCTTTCCCTTTTTTTCGGGTGTGCACCTCTTCCCCCCTTCCCACGAATTTTGACACCGACTCAAGCCCTCTCGGAATTCTCCTTTAGAGGAAGGTAAGCACATGTGCTCGGGCCCTGCTCTACGTCGGTTTGTCCTCTCTTTATGTCTACTGCTACGGTCTTATCTTCACCAAGGGACCAGGACTCCCCTTTCCAGGCGAAGAACGGTCCTTAGGCGATACGCGAGATGCTTACCTTTTTTTTTTCCGCCCAGTTAAGGACTCGAGGTATATGAATGTCCTCGTTTCATTTGTTCCCGCTCTTGGAGCAAGCTACATGGTCCGCAGAACGACTTTCTCTCTGTCTGTTTTTCCGAGAGTTAAACCCCCCCTTGGATCGATTTCCTATGGGAGCTTTGTGCCCCCCAGAACGAGATCTAACGGCAAGGGGAAGTTTTTTTATCCCCCCGTTTCGCCGACGACTCCTACTTTACCTTTTTCACCTAACGCTGAGGGCAGCGCATGCTGGCACCAAATAAGAGTCGTATCGCTTCAGCATCGAGATTCTTCCTTTTTCCTTTTGTCGCGATCATGCCTTTTTCCAAAGATTCCCTTTTGCTCGGATGGCCGCCTGCACGCCTGGTCGCTCGCCCCGCTTGCTTATCACCGGGTTCTCATCCTTCTTTTTTACGCTCCGCTTTCCCAACCGTGACGTAGTTTCTTGCCTGTGAAAAGTGATGGTTTGCGTGCGCTCAGCAGCTGGCCCGTTAAACCCCTCTTTCCGCGTATTGATTGGAGTAAAATCTCCGAGTCCGGGCTGGCGTTGGCAGATGTTTTTGTGAGTCTTGCAATCCCGTGAGTTTTGACGTTTTTCTTTATCGAAGTGCTTCTTGCCCCGTTTCCTGGCGAACACTTCTCCCCCCTTTTTCCAACGCCGGGCAGCCCCCATCGAGTCTGTTTTCCTTGCGCTTATAGTAGGGATTTTCTTTAAAGGGATCCAGGCCCCCGATGACGATTATGGGCTGATCCTGCTTAGCGGGTCACTTCTGAGGAGATGAGGGAAGATTCAAGGTGGCCTTCAAAAATACAGAGTGCGGTCCCGTGACCTGCCAAGCGCAGGGTGTTTTTGTTATCGCGACGACGGTGTTTCCCGTTGAAGAGGGGCCGTAGACGGCGAGTTTCAAATCCTACCCTTTCATTCCGAGATCTAGCGAGCAGTGGGTTCAGCGTTCCCCTTTGCCTTTTTCCGAAAAATTGTTTTCGCATCTCCTAAATGACTTTAGTAAGCCACGGCCTTCTCCCCCCCGATCAACAAGACGATTGGTCCACCTTCCGTTTACTCTCTTTTAGCCCCTAGGGTACACGCTGTTCCCCTTATAGCTGGTTCGCCGGAGAACTTCTCAGCCCCCTTGCGGGCGGGCCCCGATCTCCTCGGTCTCATACCAAGCGAGGCAACTTTTCCTTCTCTCGAGCTGCGTTATCACCCCCCTCGTTGACGAGAAGTCCCCCCCCCTGTCATCCCTGAAGCCTAGTGGCCCCAGAGAGCTAAAAATAGAGAGCTGGGTTCTTACCGGTCGCGTCTCTTTTTCCCTTTTTTCTTCGTTTTCTGCCGGCGACTTGTCCTCCTTTTTTGTATGTACAACTGCAATCATGGGGCTATTTTACAGATGCCACCATCTGCTGGCCCGAACCGGACCCAGAGCTGCCTATCTAGATGTCCCCCCTTTTTTTAAGTTACTGCGGCTTCGCGTCTTGAATGCAAAGATCGTCTCCCCGCCCCAACCGCCAGGCCAATTGGTCCTATCTCGTCTCACTATTGCCCTTAGGCTTTTGCGGCAACCCTCTATTTTTTAGAGCAGTCGACCTCCTTTACGGCGTTTTCACCAGGCGACTACCTTGCGGTCGAGACCACCTCTTCCTCTACTGTTCAATATCCTTTATTGTTGAGTCTTATGGTGGCCGATCCAACGCGGTCCCTTTCGTTTGCCGGAGGAGAATTTCAGGGCTCTTCGATCTGGTCGAAAGTCACGCTAAGGGAATTAAGCTTATTTGCCAAACTTGAGAGGCTGGTAGGCCTCTTTTAGGACCGGACGATTCCTGATTCCCCTGATACCGAAGAGCTCGGGACAACCCTGGCAGCCCTTCTTGAGGCGGTACCCCATGGCCATAGGGTTCCTCTGTTAGCAAAATGCCATGTTTCTCCCTTCCTTAAATGGGCTTTGATTTGGGACAACGAAAAGGCCGGAGCGGGCGCCTGAGAAGCGTTTTTTTTTTTTTCAGAATCGCTCTCATTTAGAGAGGTCGTTCCACTTAATCCTTTCCGACCTTTCATGGGCCGGCTCCTTCTCCCCTTCAGAGTCTGTGGTTATCTTTATCACGCCAGTTCTTCCGAGCTTGCGCAAAGAGAGAGCTCAGAGAACTTCGAGAGGGAGGCCCGAAGCTTGGATTCTGTCCTCGGACGCAGAAGACGTGAACGCGACTAAAGTCCACCCTTTTTCGCCAAAATTTTCCTCGTGAGTGAATAGTTTTTTCTTACTCCCTTGCGAGTCGTGAACGTTGGTTTACGAGAAAGCTGCCGTGCGTTCGACCCCGCCCCCTTTTTTGGTTTGATCTTTGATGAGACGTTCAAACGCAGACTTCGCCCTCCCCTTCCAGTCCGGCCACAAGCGGGATCTTAAACGCGTCTCTGCCGGCCCCGTCCCCAAGTTTTTATGCTCCGGCAACGAGAATGCGATGCGTTCCAGCAGGCCTGAGAAGCGGTGGCTGACCCGTATCCTTTTGAGACGGTGGCCTCGCGCATTTCAGCGGAAGGTTTTCCTAGTTACACTGCGCCATCTGGAAGGCACTGCTAAAGTGGCCGAAGCTTTCATTTTCTTTTGCAGCCGCGATGCATTTTTAATTATCATTTGGTGATGTTCGGCGAAGCCGCCGGTCGAATACATGTCCTTAGCTGGGCGTCCTACAACAACGTGACCCCCAGTTAGATTTAATAACGACCGACAAAATAAGAGTAATCTATACTGCCCTTTCCTTTGTGTACTTGTCTCGGGACCCGCCTCTCTTCCTGGAATTTCGCGTGTGAAAGTGGAAACGCCAGACGTCCTCCAAGACTCACTGGTTCTGCCACTAGTCTTCATTTTCGTCCAAATTTTCCCCTGTTGTGCTCACGAGGGTACTTGAATTCTTGCCCCTTTGGGAGAAAGCCCCGACTCCTGAGGCCCACACCGTTTTTCCGGCATGTTTTTTCGCCCATGAAACCAGGACGGAATACGAGCGTCCTCTTTTTTCAGGGAGTTTGCTCCCCGTTTCCAAATCTTCTGGAGAGTTATGTCCTCGGGAACTCGTACCAGGATTCGTGTCCCTCCGACCATTTTTGAGAAGGTCCCAGTCCCTAGGAGATCTTGGGCACGCGGTCTCCTCTCAGCTTTATCTCGATCCAGTTTCTGAAAGATAGTCTCACTATAACTCAGCTAGTATCCAATGAGGCACTGTAGAGGAGTTCCTCTTAGTCAGCCACGAATAAGCGATAATCACCTCGATGCGTCAACCTTTTCTTGACCTGTATAGAATGAGACGGATCCCTCTCGCAAGATGACCATTTCCTTTCGCTGAAACACTGGTTCCGTTCAATCGCCTTTTTTACTAGAAGGACGATGTTTTCTCAGAAAAAAGGTTTCCCACGGTCTATCGCGGCATTGTTTGCCCCCATTAACGAGTTCTGATAGTAGGCTCGCTATTTGATTCGGAAACTGTTTTTTTCCCCATTTGATTTCAGCAGTCCCCCACCCTCTTTGGTCGGCCCGCGCCACTCTCTAGCCAAAGTTTCCCTATTTCGATTTCCAGCAGGTTCGTCCCCATTTACTTTATCCCCGCGCCTCTTTTTTCTCGCAGTTTGTCACTTGTATCTTCGAGTTTTAAAATAGCTTGGCCTACCATCGGTAACCTCTCCCGGCCGCACAGGCGGAAGATTTGTTATCGCTTAAGTGACGCCGACATCCCATTAAGTCTCCCCTTTTTCGGGTCACCCCGGCTTCGCGTTTCCAACAAGGGAAAAGACATCCTTTCTCTTCTTGAACCCAAGCCCCCCCCTTCCCAAGTCTTTAATGGGGAGTCTGCTTCTCTGAGCAAGAATGAGGTTTCCATTTCAACTGATTTTCCGACAAATCTTATACGGTTTCTCCCCCGTCTTAGGGTCTTCACTTTATCTCTCTTGACTGGTGAGGCGCATGGCTTTTTCTTTGAGACTGTAGCTCGTTCTTTTGATCACGGTTGGCGAGTTCTCTTGTTCGCGCGGAACGATTTCGAACTCGATCGCCGAGACACCCCTGCTTCCTCGGGGCTTGTGAGTGCGACCTAACTCTCCTTCTGAAACGCACGGGCCGCTTTCTCGCTGAATGGGCCTTTGATTTTCCCGTTTGAGATAACAGGTGGATCAGCCCTGGCAACCCTGTTGGACTCCGAGCGCACTCTCTTCTAAAGATGACCGCCGATCTCCGCGAAATTATAGCTTTCCTTTATTCTCCGACCTGTCGAAGGCGGTTCTAGGCTAGTGCTTAGGTAACATTTTTCTGAGAAGGGAAGTAGTTGCTCGAGCAAGGTTGCTTTGCGACGTGCTCTTTTTCATAGAAGAAGAACGCGTTCCGCTGAGTTTCTCGCGTGCCCATTAGTGCGCGCGCTCGCGTCGCTATCGCCAGCGTCCATCCCCCCCCTTTTCTGCCCTTGTATCTCGAACCTATAGATCGCCTTTCATCAAGTGCTTTCATTCACGCTGAAACAAAGGTTCAATTCGTGTTTGACTCCCAGAGTGGATTCAGACACCGCGCCTCTTTTCCGTTCCTTCTTCTCTGGGGGCTCGCCCGGGAGTTTCACTTTCGCTCTTGCGATGGCGGTTTTATGCCGTTCTTTTCTGACGTGTCGTGTTTTCCTTGATCCCTTTCAAACGCCGGCATAATAACAAAACCAGGCCCTCCTTCGAAGATCCATCTCCATCTTGTCCCTCTGTTGAGATGATGATCGGTTCTTGATTCTTTCCTTTTGTGTGTTTTGCTCGTTCTGCCTTCTTCTTGTGTGAGGGGAACTTCCAGGTCCAACCAATTGGATCAGTGGATCGGCCCCTCTCCCCTTTCTCTAGCGGTCGAGATCCGTTTCTCCCAAAGTTTATCAGAAATTGTGGCCTTTCAGGCCTCGTACACGATCATGAGAGGGATTTTCCCTTGATATGCGGATCTATCCAAACTTGAACCATTTAAGGGCTGACGGTGACATGATCGTGGCCGTTCCGAGTTGCCAAGATCTTCATAGCAGCCTTGATTCTTTGCTGACATTAACTAGCTCTCGCTTTTGGAGACATCTCGTGTCGAACTCCATCGGAGTTCTGTAGCATCGTCGTCCCCCTCTTCGGTTGGAAAATTTGCCCTTACATCCCTGCACCCCGGTTTTTGGTGACCTAACGCCGTAGCTTCTTTTGTCAGGTAGGCGATCTCCGTTTCTAGTTTACACGCCTCTTGAGAACTAGTTTTCATTTTTTGGCCCTGTGCGTTTCTCTCTTCGTCGCACAAGGTGGGTTGCCTCTGTCGGCCCTGGACCGCCCCCTTAAAATCCGGCCCCTGTCCTCTTTCCTCCACGTGGCCCTCTGTCGTTCGGGCCACCACCGCCCCGAAACAGTTTCTTGCCTATTGGCGCACTCGTCCTGGCGAGCAAGAGACCCTTTACCCCCTTTTTCAACACGCGCTCAGCTCCTCTCGGCAATAGACTCCCAGCCTCCTCATTGAGGAAGTCGCGTTCCGGATCCCTCTGACACCGCGCGGCCCCCCTCCAGAGATGGGGCGCCTCTTTGACCTGCTCTTATGTTAGCCGGTTTTCGACGGATCCCCCTTTTGTTTCCCCAAGACTTTTCATTTGTCCTTTTTTCGGCTAAGTCAACCCTGACGACTCTGGCGTGTGCAGGGGTGGCACGCAGCAACCGCGATCCCTTTTTTTTTTTCTTTTGGGGGGGGGGGGGGGGAACGGCTGGTTTTCCCGCTCGAAGCGCCCGACCCGATCCTTCCCGGCCACCGGCTTCGGGGGTAGCTCTTTTTTTTCTCTGAAAAAGGTCACGGGGTAACCCTTACGGCCTTCCCCCAAGAGGTATCATCAAGTGGGGGTTCAGGCCCTGGGCCCCGACCCTACGGCGTGGCGAGCTCTTTGCCCTTCTTTTTTTTGATTGTACCTCCTTCTCAAGTGGATACTAAGCGACTTTCAGCCCCCCATATCTCGCCTCTGATCGCCTGAGGTCCGCACACTGTGCTCGGCCTCGATATCCGCTGGTGCGCTCCGTGTCCATTTCTCTTTTCTTCTTACAGGGATCTTGGACCCAACTTCCTGACGGAGGAACTCCACCAGTTCCTCTCACCCCGCAGCTCGATCCGACCGCTTCTAATGCGATCGACAGGTAAAAAGGACTTCTCCCTCGGGTCTTTTGCCTGCGCTTCGTTTCTAGGCGCTACTTGCTCCGATCACAATCCGCTGATTCGGAAGTTATGCCACGTGATCTGTTTTACGTCAGCGTTGACACCCCTGTATTGCTACCGGCGAGTTGCCCTTAGCTCTACGTCGCCGTCGCCTTTTTCTTTAGGCTACCCCCGTTCCGAGCCATCGCGAAAGCGTCAGCTCTGGCGGTTAGCAAACCCGAGGCGTCTCCCGATCGCAAGAGTAGATTCGTAAGGCGGATCCTTTTTCCGGAAAAAGATGACCTTCAAGTCACTACAAGCTCTCTGGCTGGCGAACAATTCCCCGTAAGAGGGCGCCTCCCTCCATTTTTAACACGGAAAAGGTTTTCCTCCTTGCTCAAGCGGCAACGTGACGTCGTTTCTGTCAGGGAGTGGATGGGTGAAGTTCGTAGTTTTCAGTTCCCCCTGAACTCATCTTGCGATTAGATTTATGTCAGCTCGCCAAGTTAAGTCAGGTGCGTTTTGCCCCTGGATTGTGTCGAGTCTTTTCATTCTCCTAGTGTTCGTGTTGTTCGACAGTCCAGCTGGCTGCTTGGTATAGAGAGCTTTGTAGAACCCTTCGATCCAAATCGCACCTTCAGCTGCAGGAATTTGCTTTTATGGCCGTCTCTCCCCTGGGACATCTGGGCTTCTGCCTTCCAGCAGAGTTTACATTGTGGAATCATGAGCTTAAGATTACAGGAGAGTCGTCGTCGCGAGATTTTCTCGATTACTTGAGTGATCGGCCTGTCTGTTACATACCTTGCCTCATTTTATTCTAGTTGTTTCTCTCTCTCTTGGGAACAAGCAGTAGCGAAGAGTATCAATGTATTGCCTCCGGTTCCTGCTGTTTCCCTCCTTCTTTGCTGGGTGCTTCACCTTAGGGGTATATCTCCGCTTCTCCTCCAGCACGCTGCTCTTAGCAGAAAACGTCTCTCCTGACTCGAGCAGGATTACGATAACTCCCCCCGCTCCCCCCCTCACTAAGCCACGCGACCTTTTGCTCCGAGATGCAGCTTCGTTTCCCGCATTTTCTCCGGGACAGAACCCTCAGCCTGCGGGCGCCATTACCGCCCCCTTGCCGGTCTCAGACCAGCGCAGAGCAAGCCCTCTTTTTTCTTAAGGAGGCTGCTGATCCAGTAAGATAGACTGCCCTTCGCGGAAGGTTCCCTTCTCCAGAAGGTTCTTTGAACCGCTCATAGACAAGACCCCCCTAGCTTCCCTTCGCTTGTCTTCGGGCCCCAATCTCGCCCGCCCCGCCCATCCGACGCGGTCCGCCCAATCTGCCAGGGGGCTAACGAGCCCCCTTTCGTATTCTGAACGCGACCCAGGAGCCCCGTTCCCTCCTCATTCGCCAAGGCGACGAGTATCCCATGGTATGCCGGGCAGCAACCTATTCTTCTGAGACAGCCCCAGTCCGTCATTGGGTTCCCCTTACCCCCCGCCTCCCCTAGCGGGTGGGCACCTGTCCTTCTTTCGAGGACGCTGGACGGGCGTCCCCATGGAGAAGAATGTTCCGCCTG
>Ga0179593_1362234_pt1 | contig 12135 bp, 8 predicted proteins | sample CZODoug2_1_08_16_FD_185931 | JGI IMG/M metagenome (GOLD analysis project Ga0179593, IMG submission 185931) | Vadose zone soil fungal communities from Angelo Coast Range Reserve, California, USA - CZODoug2_1_08_16fungal (PacBio error correction) | ecosystem: Environmental > Terrestrial > Soil >... | reverse complement strand
CCTTCGATTCATGCGATTTTGTCAGCTCACGCCAGACGCCCCCCGTGCCTCGTCACATTCCCTCCGTGATCTTCCCCGTGTGACTGTATGTGCTTGCCCCGGGCACAGTACGCGAAATCTTCCCCATTTGATGCCTGTTTTTAAGATGACCCCCTGCCACCGCATTTCCAGAACCTTTCTTTACCACTTTGCTTCGTTTTTTTTCTCCGCGCGAGTGGCATTTGCGCGACGTCTCACCCCACTCGACCATTTCCCCCTGGCTCACCCCCAACTGTGGACTATCGCTTCTGCTGGTTGTGGTGATTGTCTTTTTCTTAGAGTCCACCGGTTTCATCTGATCCTATTTCTCGCTCACGGAGAAGGGGAAAGTCTGCCTGGCCTTATGCGCCGGGCCTTTCGCCGAATTTTCCCTCTGTCCTACCTCAGTCTCCATCGCATTGCTACCTCTTTTCCTCTTCTCCCCGCTCATTCCCCAACTGCGGCCTTCCCCCTTCCTCTTGACCGAACGAGATTGCCTGCCAACCTGCAGGGTCCTCTCATTCCGATCCTCCTGGCTCGGTCTCTTGATTCTGCCTCAGCCCTTTCCGGGGTGCTCCTTCCGATCCCCTATCATTAGACCTCCGCCGAACGATTCACTTCTAACCGAAGAGGGTTTTTCCTCGACCCTCCCCCCACAGGTTGAACCTCGACCTACTTGCCGCGACTAGCGCTATTTCTTTGGCGACTCTAATTTACCGAGTACTACTGCCCCTATCATGGTCTGCGAGTTTGAATCTCACCCCTTTATTAGTGACTCGCTGAATCTGCTTTACTCTCTTTCCTCTGCAGTGTTTCTTCTGTAATTGTTTATGAGCCAAGCAGGCTTGAAGTGGGTCATGAGTTCTCGGCCCTGCGCCTCGAATTTCTCTTTTCTCAGCTCGGGCCCCGACTTCTCCTCTGTGTTTCCTCTTCCCCCCAACCCCCTGATGCCGATACTGTTCGTGCTTTTATGCTGTCTCTCTTCCTTCCCCCTTCCTTTGATGTTTGTGTCAGTCTTTTCGTGTAACTCTATCCCCTTTTCTTCCCCTAGTACTCCCCTACCTCCCCCTGCCCATGCCGTTTTCTGCCGTATAGGACCCCGACTTCTTTGTGATTCCCCGTTGTGTCGTTGCGGGAGACAGCTGACACCGCACACATAGTGCCCCTGGCAGAAATTGTTTCGGCCTTCGTCCCTTTCTAGCGGTATATCCACACCCGGTATACCAGTGTTCGTCCTTGCTACTATGGAGTTCTCCTGGATGTCCCTTGCCCCATGCCGCCAATGTGGATTTTGATATTCGCTTCCCCCTCAGTTTCCTGTCACTGAATTGCCGACCCGTCCTTCCGTCGAGCATCACCCTTAGTTGCATCACGGTCCTTTCTTCTCCTTCTTTCCCTTCATCTTCTCGATGTCTTACTTGACCTACACCCAAATTTTCTCCCCATTGTCTATGGTCTACTTTCCGTTTACTCTTAGTTGAAGACTGTCGCTGTCCGTGATCTGGCCTTGCGGTTCGCCGCGGAATAGTGCCCTCCCTTTGTCGAGTCTGTGGATCAGTACTTCCACGCACCACTCCGATGCGCCCCTTATGGTTCGCCTCGACGGGTCCCATCTAGGAGCTGCGGCTCTTGCCCTTTATCCGGGGTTTCTTCACGTGCGGACCCCTCTGATCTTATTCCTTATCTATCTACTTTTTAGAATTTGTATTTTGTCTAGTGCGGTAGCATTTCCCCCTCTCCCCCTGTACGTACTCTACTTCCCAGCCCCTTTGTTTCCACTGACTCTGTATCGCTTGAACAACCCATGCGACTTCGGTTCACTTTTGCCACCTGCTTCGGCCTACTGACACAGTCTTTCCTCTTTATAGGTAGATACGGAGCCCTTTTTAAAGCCCCCCCAATCTTGAGCGACTTACTAGTAGACCGTGTTACACGCGGCCTATTTTTCTTTGTTGTTTGCCAGAAGTCAGTCCGTCCTTCTCTTAAAGGACTGAATAAAGTCTATTTTGCGCCCTAGTTAGGTGGCTGGGGCTTGATTCAATTCCCCTAACCACCTTCGATTTTAGCTCTTTTTTGGTGAGGGGTTCACAACGCCGATTTCCTCCTTACTTACAACCCAAATTTTTTTCCTCCTTTGCCGTTTGCTCTCCTGACCCCCGACCCCCACCGCATTTTTTTTTGTGTGAACCCTATTAATACTCCCCCCCATCCCTGAAGAGGTAGTACCTTTCGAGATACGGCCCCTACTCTTTGTAATTGCCTTCGCCGCATTTCTCCTCCTTCTTTCTCCCTCCACCCCCATTTTCCCCCTATGAGTATCCCCCCCGGTACCTCTGTCCTCCCGGCCCGCTTTCCTTTTCCTTTCCTTGTCAACGTAGATTGATTGCGGTCGTTCTTTGATCCTCTTTTTCTTCCCGTCCTTTCCCCCAGTCAGTTAGTCTCTGTCCAGAGACAGCTGTATCTTGTTCTTCTGGGTTGCCTACTTGAAGAGGATTTCGCCTCCCCTCTCATTGACTGTTTGCATAGAGTCTTTTGACTGTATTGTGCTGGCTTGCCCTTCCTCTGCCTTTATTCCTTCCTATTTTAGGGCCTCTTGAGTTGTTTTTTCTCCTCCTTTTTATTGGACGGTCCACGCCGACCCCCTTTTGCTCCCTTGTCGGCGGATTCCCCCCAGGATTTTTTGTGCCTTCTATTGCGGCCTTCTAATCGTAAGGTGACCCGTTCCCTCCTTCCAGCCGAAACAGCTCTCCTTTTTACGGAATTAACCCCCCCCTGAATGCTTTTAAGCGTCTGCCCCTGTTTATGCTTTGTTTACTCGACCACCTTCCCCACTCACAAATTCGGTCCAGTATTGCGTGTTATTCCCAGTAACCGGCCGTGCGCCGTTACTGGATTTCCCGGAGCCCGTGCCCCCCATGCTCTGTTGCGTTTGTCGCCTCTCCCTATTCTCGATGGGGTGCCAGGTCTACTCCAATGCCTATGTCGTCGATTAAGCCGATCTACGTAATATGGGCGCCCCGATGTCCCCTTCCGACCGGCATATGTTGAGCTAATGCCCTTTTGATACTCTGCCCATGACCATACGCTTGCGTTCTGCTAACCAACCTTATTTCGTGTTTTCTGGTCATGCGGGCATGCCTGTAGAACTCCCTTTTTTTGAGTAGCTTTTCTCTCCTTGACAGCTGGGATCCCGGCCCCCCCTCCCAGGGTGACTTCGATTTAGCGGGTCTAACCTTCCCTCAGATTCTTTTGCCTGCCTGATTCCTCCCCACCGGTCCCCCACGAATAACCGCGAATTTAATGTGCAGCTCCTGGCCCCACGGGCTCCTGACACCTGATCCCCTACCCCTTGCATGGGCCTTAGTGGCGTCTAGATTAGTTTTAACCCTGTTGTGTAGTGTACACCCTACTATCTCTGTGCCCGACATTTTCCTTACCGAACTCAACCTGCATCGTGTAGTTGGGTCTTTCCACTCTTTTTTGTTTGCCCGTTCGCGGGCTCTGTTCCCCCCCCCCCTGGTTGTATATGTTTTTGTTTTTAACCCACCCCCTCACTCCCTTGTCGCCCACTCGATCGACTGACCTTCGCTCGGTGGGGTGAGGCTATATTTTATTGTCCAATCTTTATTTCGTTCGCCCCCCCGGCCGACGCGGTTGGTTCTGTCATATTCCTCACCCTGTTAGCACCGTGGGGTCCAGTTTTTTCTTGGTTCACGCTGCCGCGTTTGCGCACCGCTCATCCATCTCCCGCAGTATTTTGTACTTCTTGTACTTTATCCTGACCGCCTGCCCGGGGATATGTTTTTTGCATCCCCATTGAATCTTCTTGTTCATCTATTGGTTCGTAGTCCTATACCTTCTAGTGCGTGGTCAGGGCCGGCGCTCGTCAGGGTTGGCCCTTCCCGGCACATGCACGTCCGAGCCCCTGGCCCGATCGCCGCGCTCTTGCACTGTCAAAGTTCCCTTTTAGCCGGCTTGCACTCCATTACCAGTCACACCCAAGTTTGACCGACAGATTCCCCTCATTTTAAGTCCCACATGACACCGATTGGGAGCGAGTTATTGCGCACCAGGTAACGCCGAATTCCCGTATCGGCTTGGCCCGCCTTGGCCATCCTCCCCCTGTTCGTACGTCGCCTCTTGTATTTTCATCCCTTGGTGTCCCAGGCGGTAGTGCTTTCACTGGCGGGATTAATCATGTTAACCAAAGGGCAGGTTCGAATACTTTTTCGACCGTCTCCCTTGTGAGCCCACCCCCCCGGCGACCCCCCTTTTGAGGCCCCAGTCCCTGTTCCGTAACGTTCTTCGGCCAGGTTTTGCACGCCGCCCGTTCTCGATTAGAGCCCTCCCGTTCGTCCTACTCTCATAGTTCTGACAGTTCCCCCCACCAACCCACAACACCTCAATCGGGGAAAGGCTTCAGCTCTCGCTAAGACTGATTCTCCCTATTTAACCCCCTTCCGTCCTCTGCCACCTCCCTATGATGATCCCCAAACCCACCTCGATGGCCGCATGGGCCTACTTTAAGCCAATACCCACCCTTTGTCTTGAGACGCGCCACCGCCAGGAGTTCCATCTTCCTCTCTTCTCTTTTTAGCTTCCTGTATCTGGTAGAAGGCTGGCCCCTCCTTGGTCCTTGCTACGTTTTCCCTCATAAATTCGTTGAGACCATACCTCGTATCTCCCTTATCGCTTTTTGAAGACTCAGTTTTTCCGCTCGAGGTGCATAGAAGTCCATGTCTTACAGTTCTAGATTCAGTCCCATGTCAGACATAGATGTCTCCCCCGTTGTTGTTTTTTTTGATAGCACATGCCTTTTCCTGTTTACCGCGCCGTGCCCTCCATGATGAGATGCCGATCGAGCCCGTTGACACTTCGAACCGCTGCAGTTCCTCAACTCATCCTATAACGAGTTCCCTGCTTTTGGCGCTCCTAACTTTCCTTGCTTTCTCGGATTGTAACGAGAAGTTAGGAAACGTTCCGGCCTCCTTCGCCCCCCTTTAGAAGCTCTCCCCCCCTCCCTATCAGGGTTCTGTCAGTCCACAATCGCCCACCTCTTTTTTTTTTCCCCTTCTCCCTTTGTTTCTTTTCGAGGCGTTGTTTGGGTTCCTTCGTTTAGCGTGCCGTCTTCTCTGTTTTTAATTTTCCCCCCGTGTCTGTGTTTTTGGGGAGTTTTGGTCTTCATGCCCCTTCTATGAGAGGCTTTTCTTAGGATGACAAACCAGTGGATAGCCCTGATCTACCGGGGATTCAAACCCATCGTTTTTAGAAAATCGTACAGGACCCACGAGGAGTGTTGGAGGTATAGAAAGAGTTTATAGCACGCCATCTGAGCACCGGGTCCTGTCCGGGGCTGCACGCTGATCTTACCCCTGACATGTTTTTTCCGGCATGCTGGAAAAGTTTTTTCTGCCTCCTCCCTCCTACCCTTGGTGTTAGTTTAAAAATCCCCTTCAGATACCTCTGGCTTTCCTTTAACTAAGAGCTCTTCTTTCGGGATATCGCACTTTTCTCCAAGTTAGTCGCTTTGTGTTTGGTTTTGCTAGTCTCAGATGCCCACTCCCCATTTATTCTCCGCCCCCACCCACACTTTTCTCACTTCCTGTTCTTCCCTTTTTCCTAGACTTTAGTATGTCTCCCCTGCGTCAGAATTCTCGGGCCTTCCCATCCACCCCCAAGTTACCTGGACCACTCCCTCCCATTACACTTACTATCCTAGCCCCCCGACTCAAAAGAACTGTGAAACACCGGAACCCTTGATTCCCGACCACCGCAATACACCCCTTCCCATTTGTTCTTTCAATACGAGTCCGGCCTATCCTTTGCGCATATGAGAGGCACGCTAGGGATTTTATTATTCGTTGTGATCACGCCATTCACCTCCTCGCCCCCCTCTCCCTCCCCCCTTGAATTCTAAGACTCATCCTCTCCCCTATTCCCGCCCCCCTCCTGTTCTCTCCTCTGTCGGATTGCTTTTTCTCTCCCGCCCGTCCGCCAGTCGTCTCTGATCTTTTTTTCCTCAATCTTGAACCCACCTTTAAGTTCCCCATCCGATACAAGGTGGCTACCACCATTAATGAGGGGCAGACGCGAGTCAGAGGTGAAGACTTAAATCTTACCCCCTCCCATCCCCGGAAACCACACCGGAGAGAGGTAAGACTCCTACCTAATTCAAGATTGGTGAGTTTCCTACAGCTTTTTCTTTATACGACAGCCCCAAGTCTAACTAGGTGAGCGCTTTTTATCGCATGTCGAACCACTCTCTATCACCTTTCCCTCCGCCTTCCCCTCGACCGCTTCGAGACCCCTTTTGACGCGTTTTGAATGTTGTCCCCCTTAGAGTTTTTTAGCCTGTCAGGACGTCTTGTCCTCCCAGCTTCTGTTCGGCGCTACAACCCCCCGGTACCACCCTTTGTTCCCTGTGTCGATTCTGCCGCGCACAGAACGATGGAACCCGTGTCCTACCCCTACCTGAGAGCAAAATTTTCCTTCCCCCCTCCCTACGCACCTTCCTGCGGTCCCTCTCTCGAGATAACTCCCCCCTAGTTCCGAAAGAAGGCTCACTTCCACAGCTTAAGCGAAGTCGATCTGTCCTAAGATCCGTTCCTTTTTTCCGCCCTCTAACCGCTGCATCGGCATAACGACTTTTCTCTTAACTGAACCCCCAGTGCAGTCGCTTTGTTTACTCTTAGGCAGGATTTCTCTTGCTATTTTACCCCTAGCTTTTACGCTGCGGCTAAGTCCTATCACGAAATTCCATATCTAGACGTTTTTCATCCGGGCCTTGTCATCCTAACAACTTTCCTCGCTGATAATAAAAGGCTGATTGACACATACCCTATCCCGATACAGAGCAGAGGAATTCCCCAACGTACTCGTAACAAGCCTCTTCATCTCTCAGTATCCTAATCACGTAGGAGGTCACTCCCCTACTCGAGTCTGCACTTTCCAGCTCATCACACTTGGTCTTTTTTCTGAGACGCGTTCTCCGATTTTTCTCATCTGCACCACCCCGAACTATGACTTGATGGGTCGAATTGCGTCATCTACATACCCCACCCTCCTGAGCTCCCTCGAACTGCAATGACACCTTTACCGGTAGCCTTTCACCGTTCCTCTTTTAGACCAAATCCGCCCCACCCTGATTAGAATGGTTAGGCCGGGCCTAATGCCCTTCCCTGTGATCTTAAGCTTGACCGTGAATAGAGGAATCAGTTGGGGCGCGCCCAGCTCAAGGGCCTAGTTCCTGTCTGGCAATGCCCCAATGTTTACTTTCACTTCTGATCCTCGATTCCCCTATCTTTCTTTGCGTGCTGAAGGTTTTTTTGAAACTAATTTCCCCTATCCCCCCACCAAGTAGGGGTTTTTTTGTTTTTTTTGTTTTTTCTTTTTCCCTCGCTTTTCCCCCCAGTTTTTTACCGATTTGAGGTATTTGTCCCCCAATCTTGAACCCCCCCACCCGACACATTCTCCCTCTGAAAGGTTCTTTGAGGAGTCTGTGACGATCATCCCCCCTTTCTCTATCCCCGATTTGTTTTTCCTTCCTTCCGGCTTATGGATCTTTCTTTTCCTTCGTGTTACTTTTTCGACCTCTCTGGTGATGACAAGGTTACGATTAGGCGTCTTGACATCCTGGCACTTTTAGAGTGCGCCCAGTCCCTTCTTGAAGTTTCCTTTTTCCAACAGTCAGGGTCTTTTTGCAGGACGCTGTCGTTTCCCCCCCCCGCGATTTCAGACACTTTAGCTCGACAATCATAGAAATCTCCGCTCTGCCTCAGCCACGCCTTTCCTTCCCCCTGCAACTCCTTAGAGGTCTCCTTGTCGGCTCCTTCGCCAATAGAACTTCGCATCCATCACGTTTAAACCAATCTGGAGTCGTTTTTTTTCCCTCAATTGCTGATTTCCTTCGTTTTCCTACATAGAGATGTTTTCATTGGGGGCTTGGTTTCTCCCGTAATAGACCATTTCTGTAAGTTGTCCCTTTCTTTTTTTTACTTATGAAATGGCCGCCATTGTCCTCGCATATCTGCTAGTTCCTTCTCCACTGAAGCCTCGGCTCTATTCCCCCGCACCCCCTTACGATATGAGAATACCTAGACTGACCCATCTCTGGCCCTTGACCTACGCGGCGCAATCCTTTTTTAAGCATGGGATATTCAGTAGCTCTTTTTATGTCGCTCCTTTTCTTCCAGCTCCAAGTGCGTTGATAGTCCCTCCATCAGCATATATCCTACGCGAAGGATATTCCCCCTAATTTTTTTTACTATTTATGCTCTTCCCTCTGTTTCATTGGCAGCGATTCTTTTTAGAGTATGGATCGCCCCCACTTCCGATAGAGTTCATTATCCTTTCCTTTGTGTTTTCTCTTTTGCTCTTTTTTTCTCAAGGCTTTTAGTCGTTTTTCCCGTTTAGCTCGCAGCACTTTGCTCCTCGAGTGTAGACCCAACTCTTTTTCGCCTTTAGGTTTTTTCTCTATGCTGCTTTTTTCGTTCTTCCGGCACGAAATTGTGCGCCTCAGGCAGGAGGTCGGACATATGATCCCGTTTCCTCATGTCCTCTCCTTATTTTGATCCGAATGATGGGACGTCTGCCCTTTATCCTTTGGCCTTTATTTTCATGTCTATCTAGTCTTTCCTTCAATTGGTAGCGTTTCATCTCTGAGTAATTTTAGATCTTCGGAAAGATTTCGGTCTGCGGCCGGTCATCCTCTTTCTCCTTACCCACATTCTGAATATTTGAGCTATTCCCTGCGTGACTCCCTCTTTAACCTGGACCATCTCCCCCCATAGTGAGGCTTTCGACTCTTCCGTTCACTAGGCAGATCTCTCTACCAGAACGCTCATCTGATTTTTTTCAGCGGGTTCTTTTTCCTTGCAGATACCGTTCACTCGTGCAGCGCCATCGCCCAGGCCCCCTACCTATTCTGACGTGTTTCATTCTCCACTTCGGTTCTGTTTTATTTGGCTCTTTCATCCCCTTGGATCTGGTCCCTGGATTCTCTTGTTCTGTTCTTTTTTTTCGCGCACCGCAGTCTCTCTTCGTAACCCCTCCCTGCGGTGAATCGCACTTGAATTCTTTTCGCACGCTGCTCTGATAGTTCCTTTCCGAACGCTTCCTCCCTTATGAGCCATTTCCAAGCCCTCCGCGCGGCCCCGGTACGCCTCCCCGATTTCCCCTCATTCCGTAGTCCTCTAAAGGAATCCCTTCCTTTTTTCTTTTAAGTCTTTTCTCTTTCGGGAGGATCTTCTCACCCAATGACTCACTATAAACCCTTTAGAGCGGTCTCTTTTGGTTTGTCCTTTTTGTGAACCCTGCGATTGTTTTCCCGCTTCCCCCCCTCTGGTGAGAAAAGTTTTGCTCCCCTCTCCATGATTGCAACTCACCCATATCCCCCGACTGGGGTTCTAGGTGGCCACCTATTCCCAAAAACACTTTTACGCCAGACGTCCTTCTCCCAGGGCCCACCTCACATTTTCCCCTTACTTTCTTCCCTTTCGGCCCCCCTTGTGATGTGGAAATTTCCCTCCCATGCCACCCTGGGACCTATGACGGGTCTATTGCCTCTTTTTTTCTTTGATTTTACTTGCCAGTTCCCCCTTGCTCTGAATGCTGTTTGCTTGATCGTGTTTCCTTGTAGCTATCTTTTTATTTAGATATATCTCTCCCCCTTGTAGGCTCAGGCGAACCCCCCTCTAGAATAGGTTCTTTTTTCCGTGTGTGATTATTCGTCCTTTGCCGCTCTCCGATGGTCAATTCATCTCCGAAGTTTTTTGTAGTACTGTCTTCCTTTTTCTCCTGCGTTCGAGACTACCTGTTTTGTATTTCCCTCTCGGACGGCCGCGAGTCTGACTCTCTGGCTTCCTTTCGTGTCCTTGATTTCCTGGATCGTTCTTCTTCGATTGCACGACGTTTTAAATCGCTTGGATGCGGTAGTTCCTACTCCCCTATTTGACTTTATATTCCTTTTGGGTATCCTCTGTCCCCCCGCCCGCCCTGGCCGTGGCACCCTCGTGACACGTTTCCCCCCGCCCATTCCCTTTAGGCCTCTCTCGCCGCATTTGTGTTTCAGTTGATCTGTTCCCTTCCCGGGTGTTGAGAGGCGACTTTAGCCTTCCTTTGATGCTATGCAAGTTTCCCGCCCCCCCCCTTATTCTTTTTCCATTTTTTTGTCCCTTCCCCTTTCCTTTCTCTGGTGCATTTTCCATCTTTCACGAGACAGATAATTTTTTTCCGGGCATCCGAGATTTGTTTTAGAGGCTTAAGAAGAGAGCTTCCTCACGTCTTCTACTATCGGCCCTTCACTGTCCCAGTTTGTTTCCCTCTTGTCTCCCCCCCTCGCCCCTTCGTTTGTATCTCCCTGAAGCTGATTACTGCACCGCACGAGAAATTCCCCATGGCAAATTATCCCGCTCAGCCTGAGACCCCACAGCTGCTTCCTGCTCGTATGGTCGTTATCTCTGTTCATGACCCGTCTTTTTTTTGCCAATGCGATACCTGAGACTCACCTTTTCTTGGAGCGGTGGCTGTTCTCCGCGCTTTCATGTGCCCAAGCTGGCCTCCTTGCGGCCGAAGGCGCTTTTCGAGTGACGTCGTCTTGTTGCCCCCTCAACTGTTCCCCAGATGGAGTTGTACTTTCCCCCCCCTCTTCGCCCATTGATTTTTGGCCTGAGAACCTTTTTCCTCTCCCCCTTCCTCCTCTCCTTAGGGACTCTCTCGTATATTGGTTTCTTCTTTGAGGAGAGACTACGGGAACCCAGGTGTCTATTCGTGATGTTTCGCCGGTTATCCATGCGGCGAACCCATCATTTCCTCCGCCGTTCTTTGCTCATTTCCAGCAGAGCTTTCCCTTCGCACTATCGCCCCCTTTCGACGAATCTGTCCCCCGTTTCGACTAGCTTTCTTTTCTTTCCTGAGTGGATCCCCCCTCTCACTTTATATATTTTTACAGTTTTCGAACCTTTTAGATCACTCGGGTCCTTGGGTGCTGTTTACGTTAATGACTATCCTTCCACAGGAAATTGCCTTTCCCCTCCTCCGGCGGGCTTCCCCCCCTTTCAACACGCCACCTTGACCTTAGCTATGACCTTTTTTTCTCTCCCCAAGCCTCCTTCCCCTTCCTTGCTCCCTGTTTTGAAGCCAATTTTTCTTGAGCGAGCCAATTTAGTCAAGCCGATCTTTCTTCAACTTGCAACCCCCCCCTTATTTTTCACCTTCCCCTAAAGTCGCCTTATACTTTTTTTCTTCTATCGTTTCCATCCGCCCGGAACCCCCTTTTCATTTCGCTCCACTTTGTTAACTTCCCCGTTGTTATGTGGGGTAGTGTGCCAATCCAACGCTTTCGGGATCGGCTTCCCTTATCTTCCTTTTGATGCGAGTTTGATGATCCTTTCCCTCTTTCTGCTCACACTACTCGTATCGCTCTTCCTCTTTCCCGCGGTAAACCCCCCCTGTGCGGCGATCTTCAGGTAATCTCTAACGTCTTATTTCTCCTTTTCCCTTCCTCCCTTTATACTCTATTTCTTCCTTTTTTTTTTTGTATGAGAGATGACATGGTTGAAGGGCTTCGGCGGCTTTGGAGAGGAAATCGAGCGCCTTTTGCACTGACGCGGCCAGGTTTGCCTCCTCTACTGGGGTTTGCTTCCCCCCTTCTTCTCTGATTTTCCCTCCTGGACGATTTCCTTCCTCAGGCTGGACCAGTCTCGGCCCTCATGTTGGATTTTCTTCCAGACTACATGCCGTTTTGTTTCGCCCTGGTGGCGCCTATTCCCTCTAGGGTTCGCCGGCGTAACCTTTCCCTTCCCCCTGAGCCGGTGCGTTGGTGGTCCGATTCTCCCTAGATCTTCTTAAGGAATCACAGCTTTCTAGTCCTCTCCCGGTTCTTCAAACCATTCCCTTCCCCTCAGTACTCTATGTTACTTTCGTCACCTTTTTTTTTTTTTAACTTTTTTCAATCGCCAACTTTTTTTTTGGCTCCGCCGATGTTTTTCGCCTGCACTCCTTATCCTCCCCTCCCGCCTCTCCCTTTCAACACTCTTTCAGTTTCTCAAATTTTTTCTCCCTCCCTGGTTTCTCCCCTCATCTCCCCTCTTCGCTCGAGACATGTCGACAGCGACTTTC
>Ga0179593_1552839_pt1 | contig 12136 bp, 15 predicted proteins | sample CZODoug2_1_08_16_FD_185931 | JGI IMG/M metagenome (GOLD analysis project Ga0179593, IMG submission 185931) | Vadose zone soil fungal communities from Angelo Coast Range Reserve, California, USA - CZODoug2_1_08_16fungal (PacBio error correction) | ecosystem: Environmental > Terrestrial > Soil >... | reverse complement strand
CTTTAGTCCGTTACTACGTCTCCCTTTTTTTTGATCCGCGCACAGCTCGAGGACGTTTTTCTTTTTTTTCTCTACAGAACACGAAACGCCGTCCGGCCACGAGCTTCTTTTCGCGCGCATTGTCGGACGCCTATGGCTTTATGGCATTCGTTTGACAGCGACGCTTAGCACGACCCCTTTTCTTTGCGCTCTTTGCCTATGAGTGACAGGCTTTTTTATAAGAATTATTAAAAAGGCTTTTTTCCCTCCTTCTCCTCGTGGGGAGTTGGATGCTGTGCCATCTCCCTCCTTCTTTTCCCCGCCCGAACAGCTGTGGATCTTCCAGACCGAGAGGGTTCGCTTTGCCGCTCTCTTTCTCTCTGCGAGGTACGCGTTTTTTTTTTTTTATAGTAGTGTGATAAGGAGGAACTCCCCTTTTTTTCTTCTCGACGAGCACTTGGCTTCCTCGTCCCTATGCTCCGGGCTGCCGGAGAATCTGGGGGATCAAAGTATGCTTTTCCTTGCTCGCCCTCCATTTTCTTTCTTTTTGCTGCGGAGATAGAAAGCAGCTTCCCTTCCGGACCAAGTCGAGGGCCGTGTTCTTTCTCACACCTTTTCCCCGACAGGTTCCCTTTCTTAGAAGCCAGGGCAGCTCTCTTTTTCTGGAGGGATCGTGATCGCTCTCCCTCTCGGGTACGCTACGACCTCCTTTTTTCCCTCCAGTGGCATCTCTCACGATTTCCTTCCTCTTTCCTTCTCAAGACTCTCGCCACCCTTTCTTTCTGGATTTGTCGCGAGTGATCTCTTCTTTCCGTCGAACAGAAGTTCTTTTTTTTCCGGGGACCGAGATAAGCTAGCCTTTGTCCTTCGCCGTACATTTGCTACCTTTTTTCCTCCTCCAGAGCCAGCCTTTCACGACCTCCGCCGGTCTTCCTCCCGCTCCCCTCTTTACTTTCTCGCCGCCGGTCTTACAGGGTGGTTAGAACTTTTTTTCCCCTGCCGTCACGAGCTCTCGCTCCGCTCTGGGTACGCGAAGTGGCGCAGCAGCCGATTCTCGGTGGTTTGCCGTTATTTCTTCTCGGAGGCAAGCATAGTGATTCTTCTCCTTCGCTGGAGGAATGAAAGAGCCGTTCTTCTTTTTTTCCCTGGAGGGCGGTCGCCGCCCCCTCCTCTGTCGCTCCAAGGAAGAATTGAGTGGGGTTTTTCGCGATAGAGATCCAGTGGGACACAGCGGCGTTTCGAGAAAGGCCGCCCTTCCTGTTTTCGGGCGTCATCTGGCCTGCGAGGCGATGGGCCCTCTTTTGCCCCCTTCTTTATTCCCTTCTGACGAGTCCGATTTTTCCTTCCGCCGACAGAGACTGGTAGAGGCTTTTTCTCTTTAGTTACCGCGCTTCTTCCGCAGGCCAGGACGAAGTAAGAGGTAGGACCCCCCTTTAGCGGCAGGCCTTGGAATAGAGGAAAGATTCTCGACGCCCTGCGCTTTGCGGCATCCAGTTGCAATGGTAGTGGTTTTCATTTGAGTTCTCTTCCCGCGAGCATTTTCAGTGGGATACTTTTTCTTCCCTAATGAACCGTACGCCACGCGTTCTTCCTTCTTTGGGAGCTCAAGGTTAGGTTGCGTTCTCTTTCTTCCTCACAGCTCGAGCTATCTCCCTTTTTTTATGCCGAGAGACAGGCGCGCCCTTTTTTTCCAGCACGCGACGCCAGCCTCTTCCCTCCCCATCGGAGAGTGCAGCTCGACTCGGTCTGTCTGGACTCTTTCCGGTGAACGGTCGCAGTCCTCTCTTTTTCTTATGCCTGCTACCACAGCAGCGCGTCTCTCGCGGTAGTAGAAGGTGGCGCAACGACCACTGTTTAGCGGGCGTTTCCTTCTTTTGGAAGACGGATCTTTTCGGGAAGCGAGGAAATCCCCTTTTCCCCTTCGGAATCGCGGCACTTCGTCGGCGCTCTCCCATCTGATAGAGGCTCAAAGCCCTTGCGGAGGAGAGCCCCCCTTCGAGCACCCGCACTCGCGCCCGAGAAGACAAGTCTTTCAGTCTCCTTCTCAACGGCGGTATCGTTAATAGATTAGTGGCTTCCTCCTCCGGCTGCGCTACGACTTCGTCCTTTTTTTTCAACCCGTGATCGTGAATGCTAGATGTCGTTTTCGTTCAACGGAATTTATGGTCCCCGGCAAGATCTTCTCCAACTTCCGCCGCTTTCTCGGTGGTAAACAGGCCACGTCGTCCTCCTAGACATCTTTATTTGACATCGGCTACATCCCTCTTCTATAAAGGAAGGAGAGATTTCGCCTTTTTTAGATCGCACGATTTTCCACCTCGGAGAGTATGTAGACATTTCCTCTCCCTTCCTTTCCTTCAGTCTGATCCCCTCCTGAGAAGGAGTGTTCCCTCCCCCTGCTGACGAGTCCGGTCTTCTCCCTCGTTTTGTTGTTTCGAGGCTGTTTTCCTTTTGGTACTCGGCAGCTTTTCCTCAGAAAAGAATGGATACGCCTCCTATCAGACGTTCCTGGTCCTCCTTCGATGAGTAGATCGCGCTCATCCTCGCCGAGGTGACTCTTTCTGGTAGAAGGACTTTTTTTCTCGACCAGCTCGGTTCCCGCCCTAGGACGTGTAGCCTTGTCGACCAGCCCTCTTTGAGCGAGAGGGACGACCGGGCAGCCCCCCTCCTCGATCGTTTCTGTGGCGTCATAGTCGGGAGCCTGGCCTTAAGATCCTTCTGTTTGACCCTTTATGAGCATTTATCAGATAACGTTCTCCCCCTAGTAGCGAGCCGTATCCTTTCATCTCCCCTTGTTAGAGCCCAAGAAGCGAGGTCCTGAAGCGTCTTTACGTGCTCCTTTTTCGTCTGCTGCGCGAGATTTGAGGGTCCTTTCGAGGGAGCTCGCAAGGACTTCAGGGGATGGTGATCTTCTTCCTTTTGGAGAAGCGCCAGATTCCTCCCGTTTAGATCCTTCAGTATGGATAGAGGCCCATCGATGCGCCGATCTCGTAGTCACCCCAAAGACACTTGCCGGACCTCTTTGGCCGCTATGTTTCCCATTAGAATAAAGCGATTTTTTATTTCTCAGAATAATCGACCACTCTTTTTTATTCAAGAGAAGGCGAAAGTAAAAGAAAGCTTTTTCCATGACAGAAATTCCTTTTGGAAGAGGAGGAGGAGCTCTTTCGCGTGATGGAAAACGGACACGACGATCATCCCCGTCGTCTGTAGCGAGGAATAGAGTATTCAAGAGGGCAATTGGTGTTCTTTTCTCCTCCCCCCCCACCCCCCCCCCCCCCCCCCCCCCCCCCTTTAAAGATGTGTTTTTCTCGCGGCACTCCGAGCTTTCCTTTTTTTCCTTCCTGTCGGGTAGGGTCATTCTGGCCGCACACCCCACCTGTCCATTCGCCCCCGGTTTTGCGCTTCCCGGTTAACAGGGCAAAGGTCTCCTTCTCAGGGCAGTCGAGTCTTTGTCTTCGCCGGCGCGATTCCTTTTGGACAATGCTGCCTCTCCGATGGGATCACTGTACTTAGGACTGACTGCTTTCTTTCGCGCGGTGCTCTTCGCCCGCAGCGTACAAGGACTTGGCCTCGGTACGGAGCCTTAAGTCTCCTTAGAGTACCGCGGGTCCCCTCCGAATCGCCGTCCTTACGCAGAGCGCGCAATCACTTCGGCCGTTTCCGCTTGCCGCAGCGTTTTTTTTTTCTCTTAGAGAGATACCTTAGTTTCCCCCTCGTAGGGGAGCGACCGAGTTTCATGGGCGGCGACGCCCTCCTCGCGCTGCGTGATCCTTTGGGCAGCCGCCAGCGAGATGGTCTAGATTGATTGACTCCGACCTTCTGTCGCAAGAGCCGTCGTGCCCCGTCTCCACCGTCGAGTCACCCGAGCTTACAATCCCCGACCTCTCTTTTTTTTGAGCAACAACGCTCTTTGGAAAGACGAACGATCTTTATCCCGGAGGAGAGCCACGTCTTTGCAGGTTTTTTTTAGATAGACCCCCGCGCGAGGATTGCTCTTTTCTCCTTTTCCCCGGCGGCGCGCCTTTTTCTTTTGCAACCAGATATAAAGGGGCTAGGCCTTCTTTTTGAAAGCGTGGTAGGTTTTTTTCTCCTACGAATCTTCTCCATCTTGCTTCCTTAGAGACGAGCCTTTTGTCCGGGGCGCTGTCTTGCTCGATGTTCCCATGTAGATGAAGCGTAGGCTCGAAGGCTTTTCTTTTCGGTCGTAGCGTTTTCGTAGTAGTAATCGATAACGAAGCCCTTCCCCTGCCAATTCGAGCAGAGCTCTTTTCGAGCAGAGCGAACCCGGGTCTTTTCATTGTTGCTTCATTTCGCCTAGACGGGTACTTCTCCCCCTCGCCGAAGCTACTCTTACAAACTCGACATAGTCGCACCCTTGATTTTTGGAAGGGCACCCCGTGCGCGTTTCAAGACACGGATAATACGTTTTTTATCAATGCGCGCGTGAGTCTCCCTCGTACCTTTTGGGCGGCTGCCTGAGAACCGACGATAGGTCATTCCTCGACTTCCTCTCTTTCCCTCTTGGCGCGGAGCGCGTTTTTTTTTCCCCTCTTTCGGTAGGGATAGCCCTTTTCGAAGCACTCTCTTTTTCCCCTCCTCCCCCGCCCTCGCGGCCTTTGACGCGAGGTTTAGCCTTTGACAAGCGTCTTTCCTTTTTCCAGCGTCACGATCGTCGGCCCCTCCCCTCCTGCGAGAGTCGAGCAAACGCTCTCTCAACTGAGAATAGGTTCCGGCGCGCTAGACTCCAGGTACGATCCAGAGAGAGCGAGTTTCGGGGTGGGCGTGGTTTTTCGAGCGCACCGCCTCGCGCAGCCCTTTTTTTCCTCGGCAGGGAGAGCGATGATACGATCTCTCTCTTCCTTTACTCCCCCTCAGTTGTTTTTTTTCCTCTTCGAGCTGCTTTCGAGCTCGCTGCGCTCTTGCGCCGTGATCTCACATCTCGTCTGAATTTTTCTTTCCAGACTCGGGAAGGCTAGACCGCCCTTTTTTTTCAACGCGCGATATAAGCGTCGGCCCTGTCGTGACCCTATGCGCAGTTTCTCTTTTTGCTATCGTTTTCGAGACCGCTGGCGCAGTCCTCACTTTTTTTTTTTCGTGGCCTGAGGCCGCAGTTTATAGTGCGAAGTGGAGGACGTACCCCTTTCCTCTTCACGGGATATCCCGACCTCGCGTCTTGAGTGGCTGCGTTGAGCATGCGCGAGGTGCTAGCGGTGTCTACAGACCTTGTTCTCTCCTTATTTTCGAGTTGCGTCGCGCGCTAGCCGCGCCCCCTTGAGGGAAGGGGGGGGGGGTCGTCGTTCGTTGTGATCAGCGAACCCTCCTCTCTTCTGCCCCTCGAGCGGAATGGGACTTGAATGTCTTGTTCTGCCGGCGCATCGGGGGATACTCCTCTTATCTAATCAAGGTTTTTCTTTTTCGCTCGCGACGAATCGAAGTTCGTCCCCCCTTTCGAGCAGTGTTTTTCGTGACGATTTAACGTCCCCGACCGGTTTCTTCTATACGCAAGGGCAGCTATCCGACTTTTTTAGTGATAGATTTTTCTTTTCCCGCTACTACCGCGTCCCCTTTTCCCCATTGATCCCGTCGCGTTTAACATTTACCAGCGAGCCTCTTTCTTCTTTTCCTTCTTTAGTGTTGCCGCTCGATGCTTTCCTTTTTGCTCTGGAAGAACGGAGGTCAAAGGCTCTCTTTTCCTCCCCCTGGAGAGCGGTGCCTTCACTCCCTTTTCTCCAGGCGAGCCGCCGCCCCAGAGACCGCCGTCATCCTCTCTCTTCCCTGCCCGCCGCAGAGTGACGGTTTTCCCTTCATCGTGCGGATGCACGGGTGGTCTTTTTTGTTTTTCGCGCCGAGACTCTTCTTCCTGTCGGCGTTTATCCCGCTCGGGTTTACTCACGTGGCTTTTTTTTTATTCACCGTACGGGCCTCGTTTTCGCCTGAGGAGGAAAGCTCTTCCCGTGCGGGCATTGCTCTCCCCCCCGGCATTTCCGCCGCTCGGGCCTCAGGGCGTTCCTTTTTTGGCGCACCGGCCCATGCGTCTCCTCCCCGAAGAAGGAATCCTTCGGTAGCGCCTCTCCCTTGTACAAGCTGAGGCATCTCCCCGCCCACGGCAGCTTTTTTTTTTCTCAGGCGTCAGCTGGCCGTTCTTTGGGCAATAAGCAAGCCAGCTTCGGCGCGAGCGTGCGACGCCAGGTCGTACCGCGCCAGCGCTGGTAGCGCTGCGGCGTCTGCCCTTCAGTTTTTCGCGTCCTCAGGCAGGCCTCAAGCTCCCTTTCCGGAGGTGAAGCGGAAGGCAGTTGCCTTTTACTTTCCACCATCCTCTCGACTGCCCTGCTTCTTTCCTCCTTCCCTTTTTCCCTGTGTAAACCGTGGGCCTTGGAGGTCGAGATCTCGAGTGAACCCTTTTCTTCCTTCCTGAAGACCCGACGCCGGACTTTCTCTTTTTGGCCGCTACAGGAGTAGCCGGAGCTTCTCCCCCGGCTAGAGCTCTCATGGCCTTCTGTATGGACCTCGAGGCAGCGCGACAGGCTCCATTCGGCGGCTGGATCGGCTGTTTTTTTTTCACGCTCCGCAAGACAGTTTTTTGCGGGGAAGATCGCTCTTACGTAGTCCCCGCGAGGCCCCTTTTGGTCGCCTCTCTCCACTCACACGCGTTTGGCGAGGCTCCCCCAGCAGTTCTTCAAAGCTCTCGTAGTAGAATTTTTCCGTGGCCAGAGGGAAAGCAGAGCTTTTTTTCCCGCCGAGCTCGTGCTTTTTTTGAAGAGATGAAATCAGATCGTTTTGCTCTCGCAAGCCCCCTTTCCCTTCTCGCACGCGGAGTTTTCTTTCCCTCGGTAGATAACCCCTCCGTCGGCGCCGGCCCCCCCTTTTTATCCTCGCCCCAAGCGAGCCTCAAAAGCTCGTAGCACCTGAACTTCTCGTATCCCCTCCTTGTTCCTAGTAGTGGAGCGCTCCCGGCAATGAACTCGGATACGCTTCGGCCGGGGCAAAACCTTCCTCTAGTCTTTATGTCAGGGCCCGCGTGGTCTCTTTCCGGCAATTATGATGGATTTTTGTCCACAATATGACGCCACCCCCCCGACCGACTGAGTGAGGGGTGATGGTCCCGGCCATTTTTTCGACCTTTGTCGAAATCGGCTACTTAAGGCAGCTGTCCTCTTCCGTCCCCGCTGAGCAAAGCTCTTTCCCAAGGCCTTTCTTTTCCTTTCTTTCCCTCACGAAGGCTTCTTGTATGCCCCCCTCAGAGCGCACGTTTAGTAGTGGTTCGTGCATAGAACACGGCATGCTGTCTGATCCTCTTCCCTTTGTTTTCTAGTCGACTCCGGACTCCCTTCCTTTCAAGACACCCTTTTTGCGAGCTTATTGGCAGCCGGCCGTCCTGGTTCCTCATTCTTTTTTTTGACGTCGTTCCTTCCCCCTCTCTCTGCAACTCGTCGTGCGTTTCGGAATAGAAAGCTCGCTTTCTCCCCTCTGCGATGTAGAAAAGACACAGCTTTTTTCCGTGGCCGTTCCCCTTTCCCATCTCGATCTTGGGCGGAAGGTGTTCGTCAAGTCGGTTGTCTCCCTGTCTTCGATTTCCAGCAGCCTTTCCCCACGAGGGACCTTTTTGCAACCGCCGAAGTTCCTCGTCTACCCATTGCTGGGGCAGATGCAGGTTAGGCCCGAATCGAATCCTTGTTTTTAGGAGAGTTCCTCTTTTAGAGAGATTTGAGGGGCTTCGGAGCTCGCCCACCCTTCTCCCTCCGCGAAGGTGTCTGGTGATTTCCTCCCTGGGAGAGCGCAAGATTTTTTCCGCGTGCGCGATGCTCTTCCTCTGCAGCTGTCTTCCCTTTAGACCTTCGACGAGCTGTTCCTTTCCCGTTAAAGGAAAGAGCGCTTTCCTTCTTTTCCCCCTCGACTTATCTTTTTTTTCCCCTCTGCTGCTGTGGGAGAGGCATCTCCAACGCTGGATTTCGATCTTTTCCGTCCGCGATTGGGAGGGACGCATCGTTCCCTCTTCTCTGATGCACTGCCGTTTGTTCTCCTTCTTCTGGTCGGCGCGTGCTGTCCCAATAACGCGCTCCCAGCCGCCGACTTTTATTTCCTCTCTGCCTTCATGGAGAGGAGATACGATCTCCGGAATACATTCCGTCCCCTTGCGCTTAACCGACGAGACGAGCTCTGTCCCTGGTCGGGTCATTCTTTCCTCTTTCATTCTCCCCACGGTTAGCCTAAGCTCCCCCCTCCCGGAAAAAGGTAAAAGGGCATTCATGAGATGCGCAGGGCAGTCTGCTTCTTTTTTCTTTCTCCTCTCTTAGCGGTAAAAATGCATGCACCCCTCATCTTTCTTCCCTTTTACTTCGGCCGGCCGAGGACGCTTTGAGAGGAGGTAGTTATTCAGACAGATACCAGGCGCTTGCGCCGAAGAGCCTTTTTCCCCCCCTTCCACTGCTCGAGAATACGCTTTTTTAAGAGAATAGCAGGCCATTTTTTCCGCGACCTCACGTTCCGGTTCCGTTCGCGGCGTCGAGAGACGTAGGGGCCCACTGGCCCTCCCCTTTTCTCGATAGCAACCCCCTTCCTTGGAGAGAAGAGGCTTTCCCCCCCCGGCGCAGCCCGCCCGCTGCTCTCCTGATCTTGCCTTCTGAGGGAATGCGCCAGAGCGCCCAAGCGGTTTCTCTGCCCCTCCCCCCCTTCTTGACTCCGACTTCGCATAGCCTTTCCGTCGTGAATTCCGGTGCGGCTCCCCCCCCCTTTTCCGTTCCCAGAAGCGGAGGAGAAACCGACTAGCCGAGAGTTTTCTGAGAAAAGTTCTCTTCCTTCCGCAAAGATCGCGTTCATACCCTTCTCTCCCTCACTCGGGCTAGGATTTTGAGCGACCGCCCTCCTCTTTTTCCCTTCTTTCTCGTGTCAGGAGGGAGCCTGGAGGAAAAAGCTCCAGGAGTATAGAAAGGAGTCGCTGGACTTGTGGGAACGGTATGGCCCCAGCGACCTTCTTTTCGTCTCCTCTATCAAATCGAGGCATCCGTCTCAGCCGATCCTCCGGGGCCGGGGGCGAGAGTCTTGATACCTTCCATGTATTATTACGCTCAATCGGGAGCGATTCTTTTTTCGGAAGGGAGTCCCCTTTACTAGGCGTCGTGTCCTCTTTTCACGTGATCCCCTGATGTCGACGACATTCGAGCAGAGATGCGCTCCCCCCCTTCCTCCCTCTCCTTCTGTTATTTTTTCTGAGGGGTAACGTCCTTCCTTTCTTTTCCTTAGAGAGAGATCCGCCCTTTCTTTCCGTCGAAGGGAGGGCGCTCAGGCGTTCCTTCTGTTATTATACACCGATGCGCCGGCCCCGATACGATCCTCGCCCTCTCTCCCAGTGCTCAGAAGAGACACTGTTTCTTCCACACGACGATCTCCTTTCCCCTCCCTACTCCGCGTAACCTTGCAGGTGCTCTGCGATCTTTCCTCCCCTTTTCTCTCCTCGCTTTTTCTTGATAGCCAAATCTTTTTTTTTTCTCCTCGAGATAGAAAGAAGACAGCCTTCTCCCGGTCGGATAAGGGCGGGGAATAATTCTTTTTTCTTTGTCCATCCAAGGACGGTAAACGCTTCGATCTTCCTGTCCCTCCCTTACATTATTCCTCCGCGTCGATCCTTCTCGAGCTTAGGCGTAAACGCTTAATCCAAGGTCCGTGAAGCATATCTCTCGTTTTCCGGAAGGAGGGCGTGGGCTTCTCGGCCGCTCCTCCTCCCTTTTCTCCTCCCCCCTGCTTTTCTCGCCGGCCGGAGCAGCGAGCGTCTTTTTCTTCTTGTAATAATAATACGTTGTTGTTGTTTCTCCTTTCTTTCCGCTCGCTGCGCCGGCAGATCCGAGCCTTACTTGCTTCGTCGGCGGTGCGCTCGGGACGCTCTCATATCCTCCGGCCCCCTCCCCTCGTTTTCGTCTCGCGGCGCCTTGTTTTTTTTTTCTAGCCAGAGGGATATATAGTTGTTTGGCAGAGTGACGAGCCCTATCTTGCGGAAGTGGAGTACTAAAAGAGTCTGATTCTCCTTCTTTCCCCTTCTACCTCTCGTCCTCCCGTTTTTCTTCCTGCGAGGTGAGCGAGGTTTTCCCTCCCTACCAGCGCGGGTCACTCGAGTTCTCCCTTTCCTCTCTGCACCTGCTAAGGGTACGCGGCTTCGTCCAGACGGACTCTTTGTCTTTTTCCTCCCGGGTTCCCTCGTGCTGATCGCCTTCTCCTTTCCTGAATGTAGAGATAGAGGATCCTTTTTTCTCTTTCTCATAACCCGCAGCCCTTTTTTTTTCCCTTTTCCCTGTCGACGACGATGAGCGTTTTTCTCTTCCCTCTCCTCGAAGATAGTCTTTTCGTTTCGTGACGACTGTCGTCCCCGACCGGTTTTTTCCCGCGGCTGTCAGCCGAGACGCCTTGCAGTCTGTATCGATGGGCTTTCCCTTCCTTCTCCCTTTTTCTGATCGAGGACTTCTTACAGCTAAGAAGAGACCCTTCATCGCTCACGATCTCCCCTTTTACCCGCGCGCAAGCCGATCGCCCCGTAGTCTCTGATGTTTCTTTCCTCTCGTTGCTGATTCCTTTTTTCAAGAAGGAGGTGGCGTCCCCACTGCTTTTCCCCCCTTTATCGATTATCCTTGCGTCTTCGAGAGGTGAATAAGAAAGTCTCGAGGCCGCAGCCCGAGCCCTACTTGACTACTCTCTTCGGTCGAGCCCCGAGAGTGAAGGGGATAGAAGCCTTTGCGGACTTTCCCCGGGTGGTCTCTCTCCGCCCTTTTTGCAGCGCACGCGCACGCTCGCCGGTCGCGTTTTATTCCTCTTTTTCCTCCGTAGTGGATTCTCTTTCCCGACGGGCTCGTGATAGGCCTTCTGCAAGCATCGAGGAGTTTTTCCTGGCTGGGCCTAGCGTGCTGCATGCCTTCTTCCTTCTTTCTCTCATGCGGTTCCCATGAGGAAGTCCTCCTCTGGAAGAAGGGCGTCTCTCCTGATCCTGAGAAGATCCCCTTCCACCTCTTCCGGTCTCTCGACGGCCTTCCCTGGGGAGGATAGTTTCTTCTTCTTGGTCAACCATCAGCCGGTAAGGAGATGTTGAGCTTTTCACGAGAAGGATCAAGTAAAGCAAATGATCTTTTTTCTCTGCTCTTTACACTCTCTTCAACCCTTAGAGTAAGCAGGCCTCCCAAGCGCCTGTGCGTTCCCCTTCGGCGGATTTAGCTGCCCCCTCTTCCGCGGAACGAAGGAAAAAATCCTCTCTTTTCCTCATGCGGGAATCCAGTTGCTTTTTCTTTTCCCCGGATACGCGCGCGAGGCGCCGTGGTCCTCCTTCCCTTTCCAGCCACCCGACGTCTTAGGGAAAGCTCCCTTCTTTTGCACGGAGTCGACCCTCTCGTCCTCTCCTCTCAATGGAATTATCTGTAAACCTCCGATCTCTGCTGACAGGCTCTCCTTTTTGAGGGTAGTGCGGAAATCCATAGAGCATCGACGACCTTCCTATTGCCTGCTAGCAGAGGTCGGTCTCCTACCCTTCCCCTCATCTGGCAGGTTCTCCTCAATAAAGAGTGTTCCCAAAGAAGATGCTCTCCTCTTTCTCGATTTATCCCCGACCACGGAATCTTCCATCTTTTTTCCAGGGAAGGTCCTCTAGATAGTCGAAGGTATGGCTTATTCACATCAGATCACGAGGGAATCGAAGACTGTAGGCCACTCTCCTCTTCGTCGGCGCTCTCCTTTGGGAGAATCAGCCAACTTCTCGTCGGAGCCTCCCCCTATCTCCCTAGACCTTCTCCCAAGCATGAGCCACGCCGTCGCCTCCCTCCCGTAGTAGCTGAGTTCCCTTTTTAATCGTGGCTTTAACCGGAATCTGCTGATAAGGAATGCGCTAACCTTCCCTTCCTCTACCTGCCCGCTGGTAGAAGGTTAACGCTTCTTTTATATCTCCCTTCTTCCTATTCCCCACCTTAATCCTTTTTTTTGTGGTAACCGGAAAGCCCCCCTGGAAGAGGGGTTTCTGTGTCGACATCGGCTAAAGTTTGATGGTGCTTTCTCTCTCTTTCGATCGCAAGTCTTCTCTTCCTCGGTTACATAGGCGACTTTCTCCTCCCAGATCGTCTCACTCCTTTTTCTTACCCGAGGCCGTCTGCGTCACGAAGCTCGCCCTTCCTTCCTTGTCTGTCGC
>Ga0179593_1332324_pt1 | contig 12136 bp, 13 predicted proteins | sample CZODoug2_1_08_16_FD_185931 | JGI IMG/M metagenome (GOLD analysis project Ga0179593, IMG submission 185931) | Vadose zone soil fungal communities from Angelo Coast Range Reserve, California, USA - CZODoug2_1_08_16fungal (PacBio error correction) | ecosystem: Environmental > Terrestrial > Soil >... | reverse complement strand
ATATCCTCCATCTTCCCCTTTCCCCAGTTCTGAATTCCCCCCCCCCCCCCTGTTTCACCGCGCTTCCATGCCTCTCCACTTTTTGCAAGCGGCCACTTTAGGGGTTGATCTTCCCTTTTTTTTCATTTCATAGTCGCCTCACCCCCACTACTCACCCCGCTTAGGAGAATTTCTCTCCTCCTTCCCCCCCCCCCCCCCGCTTCACCTTTCCTTCATATTCAGTTTAGTTACTTCGCTTTTTCACCTAAGGAGTTTTTTTGACGACATACCTCCCCCCCTCGCCACGCTCTGGTTCATTTTTCCGGCGTTTCACGACGAGCTGTCAGTGGTTACGTGACTTTTTACATCGGATGTCCTACAAATGTGCCTTCCTCCCGTTCTCCCCCCAGCTTCATTTTATTCGTCGAACCCCTCGACTGGCATACTATTTCAAGTGGTCTTTTTCTCCCCTTTTCCCTTTCTCTATAATTTCCACCTACGTTTAGAGTTTTGACACGCCCTTTGCATCGAATTCACGGCTCTTACGTTTCCCCTTCGGCCTCACCCCGTTTCCATTCCCGGATATTGATTCACTTTATTCCTTTCTCCTTTTTTTCTCTCCCCCTCTTCTTCGACTGTGAAGTTTTTTTTCATCTCCTTTCGCATATTTCTGTGTGCAGCGTCCTGGTGCCTCCGAAAAACTTCCTCTCACTTGGTTTGTGGATTCTTCTTTTTCTAAATAGGAGAGCATTTCTTCCCACGCCGTTTGGTTTGATTCCTGCTTGATCTTTTTTCTTCAGTTAAAAGCGAGCTCTTTTCTGTATTCCCCCCCTTTCTTCTCTCTTTTCCCTCCCGGTTTTGGTCTTCTGACTACCTGTGTATCCCACCGCTCCTCCCTGCCACCCTCCTCGGCTTTGCCCTCTTTAGCTGGTGATCTTCCCAGGACTCAAAACCAAACATGCGTGTTCTTGTTACGCGCCCCGGTCTTCTTAAAAGCCTCCCCTTCCCAAAACAAGTGGCTGAGTCTTTTTCTTGCGTGCCTAGCCCTCTTCCCCCGACGAGTGACTTGCGCGGACGCCCTCCGTCCTCCGCCCCCCCATTGTCCAGCCAGCCCAAGGCTCAATGATGAATTCCTCCTTCTTCTCTTATCCTCATTTGTACACTTCCGTCCGTTCCCTCCGTCCCTTTTTCTTGCCGGACTTTCCGATTGATTTCTGGCAAGCCTTTCTGCCTTCTCTCGATCGTCCGATTCTGGGAAAAATCTCCTGGGCCTCCTCTGCCAGCGTCTCGGTTTCGCCCCTCGACCGATCTTTTTTTCTGCTTCGCCCAAAAGATTCGTATTAAACAGTGGCCCTTCCGTGTGTATCCCCCCCCCGGTCTCTCTAGTACCCTGCATGATCGCTTTTTGGTCGCGAAAGTTCCCCTTTCTTTTTGCTGGAGTGGAGGGACTTTAACAGATCCCCATAGATCGGTGTTTTAGTGTTTTTGAGGTGACTCTCCTCTTTTTCCTTCTCTTATGTTTGGTCTCTTTTGAAAATGTCCATGATAGTCGAAAATGATTGGTCCCCTGTTTTGCCTGAATCCTTGGCTCGTTGATTTTTTTTTTTTCCTTTCTTCCTTTTGGATGCCTTTTTTAGATTTTTTTTGTTTTTTTTTTTTTTTTTTTTTTTTTTTTTTTTTATATTTTCCAACGCTTCTGTTTTCTTTCCTTTATCCTAGCTATTTCTGGGCCGCATCCTCCTCTTTGACGAGTCGCCCTTTCTGTGCGATAATGTTATCTTTTAAATGTTGAAGAAACCCCGCGACCCTCCCCTGTTTTCCCCACCGCGAAGAATAACTTTTTTGCGTGTTTATTCGGGGGGGGTTCCTTTTCTTCTTTCTTCCTTTTTCTCTGAGGATTCTCGTGGGTATGTTGCTTTGACGGTTTCTCGTTGCGCCGATAGATTTTGATCAGTGTCCTTGTCCATTGTGCTTTTTCTGCTCTTCTTGATTGCTTTTTCTTCCCGGGCTGTTCGACCCTCTTCTTCTGTTCTTTAGACTCTGGCGATTTCATTGCATTTTTTCAGCGAGCCCAGCGTGGATCGGATGGTTTTTCAGGGATGATGGACCGTCCTTTCTCCGCCGTTCGTTCTTTTCTTCGGTCAATTATTCTTGACTCACGACTTTTGTTTTTGTCTCTCCCTGAATCCCTTACATTCCTGGGCGTCCTGTGTGTCCTCGTTCTCCTTCCCGTTTTTATCCCGCAACCCCCTCCCCCCCAGAAATTGTCCCTCTCGATGGGAAGCTTCCCCTTTTTGAAAGACAGTTCGCATTGGGAGAGTCGCTTGTTCGCTCTTTTGATCCCGCCTTACCCGCACACCTTTTCGACAACTTTTCGCAATGAATCTGGCGCCCTATTGGCCGTCTCTTGCAGACGGCACGAGTTTTTAAGCGTACTCTCTCCTGAATCCCCATTAAATACCCGGTTCTTTGCATACCCTGCAAGTGTCTCCCCCCCCTTTATTCTTCCGTGTTTTCCGCCGATTTGATTTGCTTGCCCCTCTGTCGTCAAACCTTGAAGGAAAAATTATTCGCCGAAAATTGGGCATTTTCCTCTCGCTGTGCGCCAAGCGAGGAACTAACGCTAACCCCGTGCCTTGCGCGTTTGCTTCCATTGCGCTACCTCTAATCGGACATTCCCGGATCTACGTACTTTTCCCTCCGTCCCTTCTTAGTGTCAAAACATTTTGTTTCCGCGCCCCCTCTTTGCGCTTTACTCTTCTGCATGATAGCCGACCCTAATCTCTTGATAACGTCTCTCCTAACAAACCGCTCCTTTGGCTAGGCGCAGGTATCTGTTTTTTTACCCACTTCAGAATACTCCACACGCCTTTTTCCCTTTCCCTCAGCTTATTCCTCCTCTCTCCCCTGGTTTAGGGTTTTCTTTTTTGCCTCGTTGATGTGAGGAGACTTCTCTGATTTATTCGGTTGCCTCCGCTTCCCGGTTTTTGCAGAGGGAGTCTTCTCTCTGTCCCTTTAGCGATAATTCATTCAGCTTTGAATCCTCCTTTTTTAATCACCGCCTGCTCCATCTTTTCGGCCGAAGGTTTCACGTTTTCCCCTTTCTTGGCCTCAGTCATTCGAATTCTTTTCTTCTTTGAGCTTCGTGGCTTTTCGACGGCCCTCGGCGTCCGAGCGGTCCATTCTTGTTTTTGCTTTTTTTCGCTACCCTCATCCTGAGCCACTTTTTGATTTCGCTTTAGACCTTCCTAGACTTCGGAACAAGTTTTTGAGTAGTTCCTTCCTTCTTCCCCGCGCGAGCCAAGTTACTCTTCTCCTCTCCTGCTATTTTCACAGGCGATTTACATCTCTCATAAATACGTTTGTGTTGTCGAGTCTATCTCCTTTTTCCATAGGCTGAGACCCATCGCGCCTGCTTGCTCCGTTCGCCATCGGTCCTTCCCACCCACATGAGTGTCCTTCTTCTAGCTGGTCGACTTTCCCCCCCCAAAGTGGTCTTTGGATTTCCGCGAAACGCGGCCCGTGCTACCCTTGCTTCTGTCCTCCGTCTTACTTCTCAGTCTGGCCTCCTTCACAAACGGCGCAAATTCTACTCGAATGCTGAGCGGTATCCTGTCCCATTTTCGCCCTCCAGCCTTTTCCAATGCCGTGTGACATATTCCAAACTCGCTTTCTCTTTTTCTCGTTCCTCTTATGTAACTCTCCCTGTCCTTTCCAAGAACTCTTTTTTTTTTCTTTTTTCGGAGTTGCGCGTGCTTCTGCTGACACGGTGCCCCATTCCTTTCTTTCTTTTGCTTGCTTCAACGGTTTTTTGTCCTTAGATGAGGTGGCGCTCGTGTTTTACTTCCTCGGTAGGCCTCACTTGCCTCTCTTTCCGTTTGTCCGAGCATCTCCCCTTTGTTTTTTTTTTTCGAGGTTCTTTCTTTGAAGGGTCTCCTTCTGTGCAGGCATGTTTTTTTCCCTGCCCAAATCGATCCGCGCCTTGAAAAGCGCGTTTCCCCCTTTTTTTGCTAGCCGGTTCCGCTTGGGTTGAACGCGTTTTCCTTCTTTGTGGTGCGAAATTGTTTCCCCCCCCCCTCTTATATTTTCTTATTTGACCTACTTCTCCATGGTTGTCCCTTCTCGTCGATTCTTAGTTTACATTTCGGTATGGTATTCCCATTTTCTTTTTTCCTCCTTTTTTTTAATGTTTTTTTTTCTATTTGTTCAGACAAAGTTTTTGGAAATCCACCTTAAAACCCGCGAAGAATTAATTTTGTTGTACCGGCCTTTTGGTTGGGTGAGTAGCATTTGGTCTACTGAGTCCTTCTGCGAAGGTAGTCCAGATGGTCGTCGCGTGTCCTCCCCTGTCCTCTTAGGGCGTCAGCTTTTTTTTCTTGCGGTTTTGTTGCAGAGTTGTCTCGATCTTTTCTGTATCTTCTCTTTTTCTGATTTCTTCTTTTCTCGAGGACCCCGTGATGGATGCTCCACCGTCCGATTTTCCCTCTTCCTTTGCCGTGCTTTTTCATCTATCCTTGCCACTTTTCAGCGTTTTTTTTCGGATGTTGGGATGCTCGGCAAGTAAGTTGACCTTCTTTTCTGCCACAAGTCCTGTTATCTCCCATATTTTCCTCCCTTTTTTTTTTTTTTTTTTTTTATTGAGCCATTACTACCCATTTGACTTCCGTCCTCCTGGCTTCCGTACTAGCTCTCCCTTTTGAAACGACCACGCTTGCCTCACCCTTTTTTAACTTCTCGCTGAAGCCAGTTGCCTCAGCTCGCTTTGCCCTCCTCCTTTTTTTTTCCCTCTCTCCATTATTTCACTCCTCGCATGCGCAGGTCAATTCTCTTCTGTCCGATTGATCATGTGCACCCCCCTTTTCCGACACCTCGTAAAGCTCCACAGCTGCACGTCCTTCTGGCTTCTCTCCCATCGACGCTCATTTTCCCCGCACAACTAACCTCGCCAGTGCAGTCGAGCACGTTCTTTCCACCTGTCCATGCCCCTCGCGGCCCACGCAAAATGCTTTTCGCGATTCTTTTCTTCCTTTTTCCCACGATTTCACACGATTTCCCTTCTTCGTCCGATGCGACCTTCTTCCGAGGGGTTGAGTCTGTTCCGAAGCATATTCTACTCATGTTCCCTCTCCCCCCGTCCTGCGTTTTATCCTGCAGTCCAATCTAATATTTCCATCTAACCGGTTCCCTCGTTTCACCCGACTGAACTCTTCGCAACTTTTTTGGAACGCGGCCATCTTGCTTTCTATATGCATTGTAAAGCCTACCCCTCCAATCCTCTTTCCCGGCTTCCTAACAATTCCTTCCCCTTGCGCAATTACGCACATTTTTTGTTTCTGTGTGAGTACCTCTCCCTTCTACCCTTTCCCGACGCCCCTACGGGTTATTTGTTTCTTCGGTTTTGCTGTTCCACGTTCATTCTTTCCTAGGGGCAATTCGGGAGATTTTCTAGGTTGACACGCTGTAAGCGGAAGGTCTACCCCCCACCACCCTGATACTTGGACTCGTATTTCTTTGAGTACTTTCGATTTCCTCCCTTCTTCGCACGACAGGCGTTTTTTAAGGCGACTTTTCAGGCGTCGTGAGTTTGCCCTCCATGTTGATGATCCCCCAATTTGAATTTGCGACCGTTGTGTTCTTATCTTTCTTTCGTCCTCGTCGTCCGCGCCGTTCGCATGTTGTGTGCCACTTTTTTCGCTTTTTACTTTGCCCTTCTTCGAGAAAATTTTTCTGCTTCAACGTTTAGCCTTTTACATTTCTTTTTATTTTTGTGTTTTCTTTTTCTCCCCATCTTCGAAAGAGGATGTGTTTATTCTCTTTCCTCCCGGCGATCAATATCCTCCTTTACCTTCTTTTTTTGCGACCTCCCCTCCTTTTAAATAGCCGCTACGCCATCTGCGCTTTCTCTTGTTTTTATCTCTTCCATCGCCCCAACCAAAAACACTTCTTTTTTTCTTGTTCGAGAACCGGATTAAACTTTCCCCCCAAGTGCCCTCGATGAATTGTTGCCTTGGCTCTCCTCTGCACACCTGATGATTGCGAACCCGGAATGACTCAGTTTGCTTTGTCCCAGCCTCCCTTCTCCACCTTCTCTTCCGCTGGTGCTCCAGTCAGTATGAAAAGTTCTTTCCCCCCGACAGCTTTCTTCCATCGTTCTTCAAGTTTGATGGATGGACCACTACGCCGTCGGAATTATCGTTCGCGGCTCCCGTGTTCATCTGCCAATCCTCCCTTCTTTCCTGTATTTTCCTCCTCCCTACTTTTTGCTTCCCCCCCCCCTTCTTTCCGCCAAATTTTATTGGAGGATTTCCGTGGGTGCCCCTGCCACACCTGCCTTGGAGGTTGTCCCCCCCTGTGTTTTTCGGAAGTCACCCCTTTGGCGAGCTTTTGTGGCTTTTCCTCAGATCCTGCCTTTTTGGAAAGTTGCTTTTTTGGTCTCTTCTCGTCAGGTTGGTCTCTTTCTGTATCCCTGCCCCAATTCTGATCCTCTCCCCGAAAAGTTCCCCACCCAATCGTTCACCCCCCAATTTGCCAAACCCCAGGGTTTTGGAAACGCGGGTACTTTTCCTTCTCTTTTTTTGACTGCGCCACTTCTAGTCTATACTCAACCCGCCATCTTTGCTTTTGCCCCCCTTAGAAGTCCTCTCTTCTTCGCACGGACCGCGTTCCTTCCGGTCCCTCTTTTCTTTTCATACTTTTTATCGTTTTTGCACTCTGGTTTTAGACCAACCAGAGGTCCCAACATCTCCCGGCCGAATCCATTAATTTTGTCTGAGGACGGCTTAGGGGGATCCCTTTGATGTTTGCCGTGGGTCGCTGGATTGTATTTCTTCTTTTTTTTGTCGCTTTTCTCCCGATAGGATTGCGCGCAGCAGGTCCTTGCCGGTTGCGCAGCTTTTTAGTTCATGGGTTTGTTATGCGTTTCCTTGCGCCTTGCGTCGCGTTTCTTTATTCTGATTTCTTTTCCCCCTCTCTGGTCGGTGGTATTGCCCGTGAGAGTTTTTTTTTTTCTGTCAGCGTGGGAGAGTCAGGATGATTCCTGAACCGTACTCGGTCCTTCCCTATCGCTGATTCAATGCTTTCTATTTTTTTTTCCTTCCCCCCCTCCGTGGTTTTTTGCTGATCTATCGCCGCCCTTCGCTATCCTTGCCGTCGAACGGATATCGGAATCATCCGAACAAGTGATCCTTAGAAAACTTTCATCGATGAACTCGTGTCCGATAGCAACTCTGCATCCTCATCCTCCCTTTCCCTTCTCTTCACGCCTCGAAGCGCCGTATTTTCCTCCTCTTCCCCTCTCCTTAATTACGCAAACCCTCCACGACACGTGCTCCCGCATTTCCCTGAATCATCGGCGTCGCCGCGCGGACACACGCGTCCCTCGCTCTCTTCCTTCTACCTCCCCCCTGTCCCATCCTTTTTACGTCCTTCCGGTAAATCAAACTCTACGGCTGGTTTAGCCGATTTGACTCCTTTCCCTTCCCCCCTTTTACTTTCACCCAATTCGCCTTCCCGTTCATTTTTTATTTTTTCGCTCCTCCTTCTTTTTCTCCTTCTAATTTGCGCAATAAAAAAACTCCTGGCGATTTGTGGAATGCAGACTAAATCTCTTTCCAACCAATTCGAGCCGTTTTTCATCTTTCCTCCAAAAGTTCACTCTGCGGTCATCTCCCTTTTTTCATTCTTCCGACCCCCCTCCCAAATGTCCTTTTCTTCCTCACTCCAAAAACGCCCACCTTTCTTGATATGTGGACCTCCCACTTGGTTTTCTTTCCGTCTCTCTGGGTAATTTAACTCTTTTCATCGCCCGTTTTGTGACAGGCTTCCAACCTGGCCGGCTCTTTTTCTCCCCCCTATTGTGCGGGCGTCAGGCTCAGATCTTTCTCCCCCCTCTGGACGCTGGCCCCTTGATTTGTCCTCCAGAGATTCTCGTTCTTCCTCTTGCTATTCCTTGACGTCGTTTTGCAGCCATCATTCCCTTCTTGACTTCACGGCATGCGCTCAGTGGTCGGACGACTGCCCCCCTCATTGGTCTTCCTTTCGCATTACGTCTCTTGGGATTTGTGGTTTGTTTTCCCTCCTTCTTTGCCGACGGCTTGCTTTCCGCTCTTTGCATTTCCTCTTTGGTTGCAGGGCGCCGCAACCAACTCGAGCCCCCATGTTCTTTTGCTCTTTCCTCATCTCTCTTCGGTTACCCCTGCCGTGGGTTGTGATGCCGTTCTTCCTTCTTTTTCCCCCTTCCTTCTCCCCAAGCGTCCGCTATTTTTTTTTTCCGCGGACTAGGCAGACTCTTTCCTCCTAAGGTGTTGTTGACGATAATTGAGCCTGGACCAGCATCTACGGAACCCGCGCTTAGCCGTGAGCGGGTTTTCCTCCCCCTTCCTCCACACCCCCCCTGCTTTTTTTCCTCAGCATTATTTCTTCTTCGTAAAAGCAGACCCCACCCAACGGGTCTCTCTTCCCCCCGCCGAACCCTTGCAAAAGTCTATTGGAAAGGAAGCCTTCCGCTGCTGTTTTTTTCTCCTTCCCGTTTGTCCATCCCGCAACCTTCGTCCTTTCGTTAATGTAGCGTTCCTCGACATCGTAAACGTGAAGTCGTCGATTACTGCGGGTCTCTGCCTCTTTTCTTTGGTCTTGGCCTGCGCGTCGGTGAATTCTGTCTAGAAGGAGGTCCACTGCTTCCCCTCCCTCCTAGTCCCCCTTCGTTCTCTGGAGGTTTCCTTTTTTTTTTTTTTCCCGGCCTCACCCGCTATATTTCGGGGCGCTTGCCATTTACATGAATTTGGCTCTTCACTTTGAGGTTTGACCCGCGTGTTTGGATTATCTCCTCTGCGTTTCTCTGCCAGCTCTCATTCCGAGCCGGGGGTCTTCAAGTTTGCGGTTTTTTCTTTCAGGTTTTCTTTGCGGGTAAGGGATGATGGGTGGTCGTTTGAAAACCATGAAAATGAGACAAGTCTGCATTTCCCGCCTTTCCAACCTGTTTTCGGACTTCTCGCTGTTGCCAGGTTGTTTTTTTTTTTATTGGTTGACTTTAGCCTTCCTCTTTTAGGCCGCATTTACACTCTCCTTTTTTTTTCCCCGCCACCCTGCGCACCTTATCGTCTCGTGCCGCCCCCCCTCCCAGTCGTCGCGGATGACTTTCTTTTTCTTGGCGAATGTAATTCTTGTCCTGAACCTTTTCCACATTCCAAATCGCCCATTCCTCTCTTCATTTTGTCTGGGGCTTGCCGGCTTCGTTGCCTTGTTGACTTTTTCAGACTTGTTTTTGTGGATTCGAGGACGCTAGGCGAGGTAGTGACTTCTTGGTACGGCCTATTTCGTAAGCAGCTGTTTCCCTCGGTTCTCCCCGTCGTGTTTTTCTCTAATGTTTTGAGGGTACTCGGCTTTTTGGGAGACCTTCCCTTTGCTAGGAGGGATTTACTTCAGGATGCTTCTGCTCTTCTCTCTGGTTCCTGACTTGCACGGCTCCCCCGCTTTTTTTTCCTCCTTTTTTCTATCTGCTGTTCTTTTTCTTCCCCGGACGTAGCGATGGTCAGTCGTTGCGGAATCATTTCTCGAACTTTTCTTTTTCTTTTTCCTCTTCCCTTTTTTGCGAGAGATATTCCTCATGCCTCTCCTCCTCATTTTGCTTGCACTTCGCCCGGAATTAATCCTCACATTTCACCTGTTGAAACATTGTCCTCCGGTCCATCCCGGGCACACGTTCTCAGGCTTTCCCTCACAGATCCTCCTTTTGACAATTACTTCCCCCGCTGCGAATCGCCTGTCATTTCGAGCCTTCGTTCGCAAGCCCCCTAACACTTCCCTTTTCTCCCGCAATTAAGTTTCGCGCCCCCCTTTTTTTGCTCCGACGACAGCAAATTCGTCTCCCCACTCCCGCCGAGCAGGTCATATCCCCTCCCAATCCTTTATTGTCCTGCCCCCCGATCCGGTTCCCAGAACATCTCCGTTTTTTATTTTCGTTACCCCTCTGTTTCTTACCCCCGTCTTTCAAAACCGTCTTACCCTTCTCCTCTTAATGGCTCCTTTTTCTTCCTCTGGCTGTCTGTCCGGTCTTTTTTCTTCGTTTGCGAACCCCCCAAAGGCGAGTTTTTGTTCCCTGTCTCATCCATTGCTCATTCCCCCCATTCGATCCTGACCTCCTTTAGTCTCCGTCTTGGTACCCACTTTTGCACCTCGGTCCCTTCTGCTGAGAGGACTCCTTGTTCCTCCTCGCCCCAACTTCCCCTACTTGCCCGATTCTAACGTACTTTACCAACCCCACAACTTTTTTTCCCCCGTTAATTTAAAACGGGCCCCAGTTTTCTTTCTTATCCCCTTTCTTTCCAGTTCCTTTTTTTCACAGCTCTTTTTAAGTAACCCCTAGTCCCCCCTCGCCGGTGTGCATGGCATCCTCCCTTTCCCCTCTGGTGCCTTTCTGTTCTAGAGAAGATTTAGGTCCTCTTCTACCTTCTCCTCGCTGCCTCTCTTTCCTTTTGCAGCCACTTGGAGCTTTCCTCTCCCGATCTCCCGATACCTTCCCCGAGCGGTTGGTGCCAAGCAGCATCTTACGTGCCATTAGCTACAGTGTCGGCCTCCGGCCTTCACTTCTGTATTCCCATGTCTCAGTATTCTCCTTCTTTTGGAAGAATTGCCGTTGTGTTTTTGTTTTTTGGGGGTTTCGAGGGCTGCGTTATTCCTCCGTCGTTAGCTGGTTTCAGCTTTCGCCCTGACTTTTCCCTCTCTCCCATTTTTTTTTTTGTATTCTGATTTCCTCCTCCTTTTTCCTTACTTTTCCCTGGACCCCGCATTTGTTCGGTTGAGTCTTTTGCGCCCTTTAGCAAGAGCCTGTTTTTTTCTTTCTTTGATTCCCCAGTAGACATTACTTTTTTCTCTGCCGTTGTTGTGTTGAGATTATTCTCGCCTGTTGCAAATAGCCCGACTCCGACCACCCTCTGCTTGCGCCTTCCTTTACGGTCAGAATATTACCTTCACGTTCCCTTCACACCCACTGCTGTGCTCCCTTCTTGCCGGATTATTTTTTCCCCTCCACACCCCCCCCTTTCTCCCTGCTGTTTCTTTCTGCCCGCGCACACGTACTATGTTCGCCCCTGCCTGCACTCCTTTCTAAGCTTCCCCGTTGGCCACGGCCTCTCCCCTTTTTTCTCCCCATCCTTCCCGAATGTTCCGGTCCTCCTCATTTTTTCATTGCCGGCCTTCTCCCGAGTGTATCTACTTTCTAAGTTTTTTTCTTTTCACACAAACGCGCGTGCTTCCCCGTCTCTTTCTCCTTGCTGAACTCCCCTGGCTTGCAAGTCCTCGGTCCCTCTTTTCCTTTTCTGTCCGCCTCAGTTTTGAGGAACTTTCTTTCGCACATATTCTGTTTCTCTCCCCCCTAGGGCACGTTGCCCGACCGGGCCGCCCGCTCTTCGCTTCTTTTTGTCCTTCCCCCCTTCGTGTGTGCGCGGAAGGTGGCGCTGGAATTGGATCTCAGTATCATGCTCCTTGACCGGTTTTCGTGGTTTTTTTGTGACTTATCCGTTCTGACGCGGGCCGGTTCTGGTGTTTTTTTCTTCCAAACTTCAAAAATTCGATACCGCGAAACCATTTTCCTCCTTCAACCCTTGTGTTTGCGCCAGTTCGCGGAAGGGGTCCGTTTTTTCTCTGCTGTTTTTCTGAGTTCTTAGATTCTTACAACTAGCCTTTTTTTTTTTCCCTGCCCTTGCACTTCTTTCTTCTTCGGTAGCAAGTCCTCCAGCGACGTGATCTTTCCGACCTTCTTTTTTGTTGCGCCTCCTTGTCTCTTTTGTACTTGTTCCTCCCAGCGGCCCTACCGCCTAAACCCGAAGAATTCATTGGAGTGTTGGGGTTTTTTTTCTGTTTTACTCAGCACCCGGTTGTTTCTTTGTTGCCTGTCTCTCGGTGTTTGCTGCCTCGTGAGTTTCTTTTTCGATTTTTTTTTGAGAGCATTCTTTTTTCCGGCTTTTGTTTTCCTTCAATGTTTGCTATTTACGTTGCGCAGGCCTTCCCGCTGCTGATCTTTCAAGGATGATTCTGTCTCCCTCTTTTTCCCTTCTGATTCCTTTCTTTCGACTTGATGACCTTTTCTCCGTTTCGGATTGGTTCAGTTTTTTTTTCTTCCGTGCCCTTCGAGGCGCAACTTGTGCGGCTTTTTTTCGGA
>Ga0179593_1551851_pt1 | contig 12137 bp, 12 predicted proteins | sample CZODoug2_1_08_16_FD_185931 | JGI IMG/M metagenome (GOLD analysis project Ga0179593, IMG submission 185931) | Vadose zone soil fungal communities from Angelo Coast Range Reserve, California, USA - CZODoug2_1_08_16fungal (PacBio error correction) | ecosystem: Environmental > Terrestrial > Soil >... | reverse complement strand
AGGGTTCGCTTCTTTCTTTTTCAGGGCCCCCCCCAGGAGCAACTGGTCCTATCCAAAGTTTTTCTTGCGGTCCTTTCCGCCGTGCCTTATGATCGTCCTTTTTTTTTTTCGGAGTTTTAATTTTCAGTTCTTCCGAGGATTCTTCCTTTTTGTTTTCTGCCCTGCATTCTTGGCCCTTCTTTGTGTCACCTGCTCTCTTTTGGAAATCTGATGCCGTTTACCTCTGTGCGTCATTTAGCTCCCTAGTCGAGAAAGGAGGGCTTTCTATTATTTTCTTCCTGGGGGTCACTTTTGGGCTACGGGTCTTTTTGCAAAACACTGTTAACCCCATTTCCAACCTTTTTTTTTTCGCTTTTTCCTTCTTTTGTCGGGCGCTGTTTATTTTCTCCGAGCTTGGCACCCGTGGGGCCACAGGAACTTCTTTCACCCCCACGAGAGAGATTATTTCCCTTTTGACTTTTTTGTGGCGTGTCGCTTCCTACTCCAGCACTTAATTCGTTTCCTTTCCCCCCATATGCGTTTTGGGTTTTTTGGTTTGTCAGTGGTCGCCTATTCCAACGATTTTACAGTGAAAGTATCCCCATCTTTTCTTTTTCACCGGCATGAGCCCACACAACTTTCTCCCCCCTCGTCTACGTTACACTTTTTTTTCCCTTTTACAGTGCGGGCCCCGTTAGGCCCGGGGACCCCTCCCTTTTCCCTTTACATTCAACCCGCTTTGGGCGTCCGTATTTCCCCCCTTCGGGAACCACGTCAGTCTGGAAACCCGCTGTGCGGCCACCCCCCTACCTCCCCCTCCCCTCAAAGATTGCAGATGAGCTCTTTTTCGTCTGGCATCTTTTTCGGGTTCTCTGATCTTCGTCCCCAAAAACTTTTTAGGTGGCCATCACCATGTCCCGGCGAGTAGTGTCTTTTTTTCGTTTCCGGTTTCCATCGCCCCCAACCCCTTCGAGTCTCCAGCTCTACACCCCCCCCCCCCCTGTATCAGCATTAAAAACCACCTTCATTGATCGACCCGTGATTATCGGATCTCTCCCTTTTCATCAAGCTTGAATGGCTCGCTGTGGAGCTCTGACACCAAGTCCCCCTCCCAGGCACTTATCCCCCCCCTTTTGAATCGCAAAAGGCGGCGATACGTGCTATCTCCACATTGCCCCTAATTAGCCCCAGCTTTTGTTGGTGGCCAGTTGATAATCCCTCGAATGGGGACTGCGCTTGGATTTTCTGGTCTTTCCGGTCTGTCCCCCCCTACGTGTACTGAAACTCTGGCCCCAGTTTGACTTGCGCTCGTGGCGAGGGAAGGAAGTCTCCCCCCGGGTCATCTCTTGTGTATAACTGCCTTGCGCCAGCCTTACACCCCCTCGAAAGGCACCTTTTCAACCCGTTTTGCAGGGTCACCTCCCCTCTTCAAGCCGACGCTACTCTTTCTGTTCAATTCACGTACTAAATTCGTTCCCGCTTTGCAATTTATTTATTGTCATCTTTTCACTCACCCCCGACTACCTCCGGGCTCCTTCCCACAAGTTGTATTTGTCGCCCCCCCCCCCCCCCCTGTCCCGCCCCTTCCTGCTTTCTTCCTACAGTTTCTCTTTCTCCCTCTGTTGTTTTTTTTTCTCCGTATGTTAGGAAAACCTACGGTACTTTTCCCCCTTGAACGGCTGGTCGCGACCCGGTATCTTGGTTCCTTTCCGCATTCCATACTGTGTGCTTACGTTCCCCAGGTTACAAACTCTTCCTTTCAAACCGTCTTTTTTTCTTCTTTATTCAGTGGTTGGGCCGCGATTTGCTACTCCTTTCCCCCTTTTCGGCGCCAACTTCAGTTAACCCCCCCCTGTCCGCTTTTTGCGTGAGCGTGCAGATCTTTCTTTGGCCAGTTCTTCCTGTCCCGTGTCCCTGGTTTTCCTACCCTGCTTACGTTGGCCAGAGCCCTTCTCGGCTCCCCCGGCTCTGTGTTACCCCCTTCTTTAGTGGCAAAAGCTTGGATCTTTTCTTGCACGTGGCGCCGTCTCCTGAACTTCTGCATTTGGTTCTTCCGAAACGACCTCTTGGGCCTCTTGTTCCTCATGGAGTGTCAGGCTTTTCTTTTTCCTTTTTTTTCAAAGCTTTTCTCCTTGAGAACCCTCGACTCCCCTTCTTCATATCACCGCTTTTCTGGCTCTCGGTTGTCTGTATATCGTCTCTTTTCCTTCCTCGTGGGTGGATGGGGGATTTCTTCCCCCGGATTTTCAACACTTCGAATTTTCTTTCTTCCGGTACCGCGCCCCCCCCCCCCCACAGACTGTCGGTTATTGGGATCGATTTAAACTGGGTCCAACCTTCTCTCAGGATTTTTTAGCGCATCTGGCTTTTTTTAAGGTAATGGGAGTGGCCTCTTTCCATCAGACCTGTACGGTGTGTTTTTTTTATCGTCGAGTCTTGATGGTTTTGATTTTTCTTCCGGAAGCCCTGACGGGGCCAGCCTTTTTCTTTTTCCCTTTAGGGTCCCTGCGCCTGTGTTCTTTATGGTGTTCCCGTCACCGATCATTTTTTTTTCAATTTACTTCACTCTTTTTTCCTTTTTTAGAAAACCTGGCTCCCCCTGACCGATCATGGCAATCTTGAAGGCCTTTTCCCCCTATGTTCTGTATCAACTTGTCTCCCCTAGCAAAGGTTTTCTGCCATCTGTCTCTATGCCCTTTTTGATTCCTCCGTCACCCCCTCTCAAGCAAAAGTAGTTTTCCCTCCGCCCCCCCCAGAACCGCCCCGGCGGGGCACTCTTTTTTTCTAGGTACTAATGCTGCCGTTCAACCGCCTCTGTTTAACAGTAGCACTTTGCCATTTCCCTCCCCGCACGTCTGGGACGCCATCTATTTTTTTTTCGGGCTTCACCCTCTCAGCGTCCCTCCCGGGACGCCATTTTGTCTTAACAAACGATTATCCGCATCTCTTCCAATATCCTCCCAGACCCTTCGTTAAATAATCTTTCTTTGCGTTTTCCTAGACTGGCACTTGGTGACCTTGAGGAGTTCCCGTGCTTTCTGATTTGCCTTATTTTCCAAGTTCCTTCCATGTATAGTTCCCGCTGGGTGTTCTTTTTTACCGCTGCCCTTTCATTGCCAACCGGCATTCGCAGTTTTTCTGCGCCGGTCGATTCTCTTTTTTTTTCTCGGAAGAGCCTGCCCCCCCCCCAGCGTGCCCTTTGTCGAGTTTTCCTTCCTGCACAGTTTGTTTGGCTTTTTCAGCGACCGCTCTTCCTTTTTCGAATTATCCCGGTACCAGGCCCTCTTCCCCCCCTCCGTGCTTCGTGAGCGTCCTTTTCTGAGCGCTGGGCTGTTGACTTTTTCCCAGGTACACTCGATATTTGGCCGTTTCACCCCTTGGTTCCCTTCGGTTCGATCCAAACGCATTCTTTTTTAAATCACCCCAAGGTTTTCCACTCCCCCGCCCTGCTTTTTTCTTTTTCCAACACTCACCCGCTTCCGCCTCCCCCTCTTTTTTTGAAAACTACCTCATGCCTTTTTTCTTTCCCGCCCCGGGGCCGACGGCTTTACTTTGTACTCCGGGCGACGTCAGGCATGCGACGGTGTGAATAGCCCCCCCGGGTCGCTGGTATCCCACTTCCTCTCCCTTTCCATTGGATGAAACTGTCCCCCATGCTCTTTCTAGCGTCGTGTGCGGACAGGCTCGCACACCACTTCACTGAATGACCACTTTTCCCCCCTTTCTTCGCGGGAAGCGTCCCATCGTGCCAGCCCCGCGTTCTTTTTGCGCGAAGTGGTCGCCGTCTCTTTTGGACAAACTTGCTCTCGAGATGTTTCGCCTCACGCTTGATTTGTCGCATCGTCATCAGCAATCCCCCCCCCCCCCTTCGTTTGCCGAAACGGGACATTAGAAGCACATTTTTTTTCCTTTGCGTTGACCGCTCGCTCCCCCTGCACCGACGATATATGGTTGATTCTTAATCATTCGGGACGTCCCTCTTCCTTGTTTTCTGCCCTGTTTTGCTTTTTTACTAATCTGCTCCCTGCTTCCTTTTTTTGAACGCAGGACCTTTTAACATAAAGGGAAAACACCCCCCTTCCCCGGTGCGCCAGTAAGGCTCGTCCTTTTTCCCGTTTTGCATTCCCACAGATGTGGCTCACGAGAATTGATATCCCCTGAGTGTCCACTCTGTGTGCTGCCTTATCTCTCTCTTTCTTTCCCCTTTTTTTTTTTTTTCCTTTTTTAGATCTTGCACTTTTTAACTTCGTTGCGGTTTTCTGTCTCCTTTGCCTTGAACTCTCCATTGCTTTTCCCCTTCCAATTTTTGGGGTTCCTTTTTTTCGAATCAATTACTGGCTCCCTTTCTTGGAGTTTATCTTGCGTTTTGCCCCCCGGTCTTCCCGGATTGCGCAGTTATTCCCAAACTGCCCATGGCTTTCCAACAAATATGCCCCCCAAGTGTGGTGGCCCAGTCTGATGATGTCCCTCTTTTTTTCTTTCCCATCGGCATTGCGTAGGTGCAGAACTTTTTTTTTTCCCCGAGTTTAAAACGCGCATTCCAGTTCTTTTTTGCTTTTTGAATAAGCTTTTTGCTTGTTGAGTCGATGCGGAGATTGTTAAGGGCTTGGTCTTTATTTTTTTCCATCTCGAGAACCATACAGGGCTCCCTATTCACCTGTCTATTTGCGTACTCTTTGGTGAGTTTCTTTTATTGCTGCTGCTTCCATTCCGTTTCCTCCCCGCTTTTCCCCCGTATTTTTCTGTCTGATCTCAGTTGCGGACATTTCTTTTTCGGCATCGGACGCTTAGTAGCTCCCTTTTTTTTTTCTCTTGTTCCCGTTGCCACCTGTCGGGCCCGATACCCATTCCCCCCCCCTCCCCTCGCTGCATGCTGCCGTTATGGTCCCCTTTCCTCCCTTCTTCAGGCCGCCCTTGCGTCTCCCCACCCCTATTCACCGAACGCCGTCTTCTTTTTCTTCCCGTGCGGGGTTGTTCATCAGCCGCTATGGACTCTTTTGAGGGGTTCGGCGGCGCGGTTGGTTGGGCGTTTTCCTTTTTTGTTTCACTCGAATCTTTTTTTTTTTTTTTTTCGTTGGGATCACGTCCTTTCCGGGCACGGAGTAATTAGAGCCATTGGTTTGGTTTTTTTTTTTTTTGTTTGGGTTTTGTGGATGGTTTCCCCCTTGTTTGGAAACCGCCTCACGCCCTTTTTTTACAAGTCACGGAGCCTCCCGCCTGGCTCTTGTGAACCCGGCGAAACTCGATTTCAGTCGTACTTCTTTCGAGCCCTGCCAAAAACTTTGTTGTTTTTTTTCTGCCCCTCATTTGGCGCTGTCTCTTAGTGCAACCGTCCTCGACCTGCTTCTCCCGGCTGGCGCGAAAATTTCCTTTTGTTTTTTTTTTTTTGAGGCTGGGCGGGGTGCCGGTCACCTCAGGTGTGGACTTACTCTCCTAATTGAACTTGACTTTCCTGCAGGGCCTCCTCTCCGCGCGGAACCTCTTTTCGTGCCCGTTGTCCTGTGCGACCCTGCTTATGGGGAGGATTGTCCTTTGGATATGGGCGGATCATTTTTCCCTCAGGGGGGCCCAGGTTCGGTAATCTTAGTCCCCTTGTTTAATTTCTCGCGCCCGGTTTTCTCCCTCTGTGGGTACTTCTTGGGCTTTTTTCCCAGAGTCTTTTTTTCTATACTTTGCCTGGTTCCCCCTTCGTTGCATGTATGCACGCAAGCTTTCTCCGTGATGTGGTGGGCGCATTGGATCGTCGGTTTTATGTCGCTTTCCTCGCTCTAAACCCTTTCCCCGCGCGGGAACACTGTTTTTTTTGGCCCGCCAACAAGAAGCAAAACTTCTTCTTTACGCAGGACCTTTCGGGTTGTTAGAGGAGACCTTCGCACTATTCGTGGCTCAAACTGTGACGGTTAATATGCTCTTCAGTGGTTCGGCTTCGAATCTTTTAGGCAGCTCACACTTGTTTTCAACTTTTCGACCCACTGCTTGTTCCCCTTTTTGCCTCCCCCCCAAGTCCCTGTTCTCCCTGGGCCTAACTGCTTTTTTCTTGGACGTCGCCGTGGTTTTTCTTTTTTCCAATTCACAACCCATTTCCCTACCTTTCGCGCAGGACCCGTTCTTGGTGTCAACCCCTGTTTCCTTAACAAACGGATTTCAAGACTTATTGCGCTGCAGCCTTTTTCTGGGCTTTCCCTGCGGCAGGTTCCTCTTTTTGTCAAGACGTCAATCAACCGCGTTTCCTTTTTGACTCACGCACGAGCTTCTCGTTTTTGCTGAGTTCCGTTCGTCACATTTCAACTGCGCCATCTACCTTTGAGTCCCCCAGACACCAAATATCCAACTACCATTAAAGATGATTATTGGACCCCTTTTAAGGTCATGATTCCTTTCCTTTCAACTGCCCTGTCGGGCCCCCTGAAACACGCTCACCGAGCCCACTCCAAGGCAGAGTACTATTTCCTTTTTTTTGCGCACGGTCTGAGATCTTGTTTTTGTTTGTCACTTGTGTTCCTCCCCCTCTTGACCGTTGCCTCTTTCCCCACCCACTTCGGTGCGCCTTGACGCGTCGGCCTTTTTGGGTCTTCCTGCCCCACACTTTATTTTTTTTTCCCAAGCGATGTGCTGGACTTTCCTCCGGGAAGTCACGCCACCCGAAGCTTTCTTGTTTTTTCTGGTTCGTTTATAACCTTACTGGCGCCGAACCGCAACTCCTTGAAGACTACTCTGCTGGCCCTGTTGGGACCACCTCAAGATTTCAGCCGGGCGGCGACACGTACTGTTTTTCTTTCCCCTTCTACTTTTTTGCGTAAAAACGCGCCCCTCTTCTTCTACGCCCGCTAAGCCTGCTACGTTTTTTTTTGGGCGTAGGTTATTGTGGCCGTTATTTGGGTTCCCCCCACCTACGTTCTCTTTTCTCTCCTCCCCGTTTTCTTTTTTTTTTTTTTCTGCAGAATTTATTTTCGGGGACACGAATAACACCTGGCCGCTAGGACAGGCTATCGTGCTTGTTTTTTTTCCCTACTGTGGAGGAGTTCCCGTCTTGTGCTTTTCACTTTCCATTAGTTTTGCCCCGCCGGTGATCGTTGGTTTTTTTCCCCCCTTGCCCCCAGCCCCGAGTTGCAGGCCCATCTCTTTTTTGGGCATTCAGTTTACGGGACCATTTGATTTTTTTGAGCGTACGCATCTCTGAACAGTCAGCGTGCCCCCCGATTGTCCGAGGGTGTTGCTCCAGAAGAACCCTGCCGCAGCCTCCCTTTCCTTTGCGCCTTTCCCGGCGTTTGTTCCTTTCGATAGTCCTTTTTCCAATTGTTGTTGGTCCCAATTTTTTTCGCATTTTTTCCGCGAGCTTTCCCCCTCCCCCTTCCGACTTTTTGGCGCGGGCCCCAATCTTTTAGTGACTCATTGAGCGTTTTTTTTTCAGTGTATGTCCGAGGTATAACGCTTCCCTTTTTCGCCCCATTAATCGTCTGCAATCTCACTGTTTTTTTGATTTGGTGTCTGTCTCGGATATCTTTTGTTTTGTGGATTTTTGGGTGGCTTTGGACCCCTTTTCTTTAACCAACCCTTGTTTCTAAGTTCGTCCTGACCCTTTCCCCTGCGGTTGAACGCTTCCCCTTTTTTCTCTTGGGACGGCGCGGGCCCTTGACCCCTTTCATAGCCATCTGCATTCGGTGAAGGTGACCTTGGGCGTGCGTAACAGCTGTCATGCCTTTTCTTCCGATCTCGGTTGGCCAAAGCTGGTTTTTCTTTTTTTTTTTTCTGACGAAGCCGTCCCCTGGGCCGGTTGTTTTAAGGGACCCGGCGGCCTGTGGTCCCCTTTTTTTGGCGGGAGGTACAACCTTGTGGTGCGGCCGACTTTGTTTTTTCTTGCTGTTACATCGTTTTTTCTTTTTTGCCAACAATGGACGAGCCATCTAAATTTTTTTTTCAAGAGTGGGAGACAGCATATCTGTTCTCGCCTTGTTTACCCCTCGTCCAGTCTGCGTGCATATCTCTTCTTTCTTCCTTTATGCCCGGTGTGCCAAGAAGGTTCTTTTTTTTTTTATAATTCCGCGCCACCCCCCCATTTTTGACGACGGGGTTACTGTCGAAAAATCTTTTTCTTTTCATTCCCACTCCCAAGGGGGGACTGTACCAGAAGGCCCCCGGATAGCCGGGGACGCCCGATGTAGCTTTCTCTCTGATACGGGGAGGCTTCCCTGCTCCCTCAGAACGTGAACCTTCTCCGTGACCACTGCCCACTTGGCCCCCCCCCCCTTCCGCATTCATCCATCTACTTAAACCTACATGAAGCCATAATACTCGCTAGGACGGTTTTTTTTCCCCCCTTTCCAGTGCCGGCGGGTTTCTTCTCTGGTGTCCTGCAGAAAGTCCTGCCATTCTCTCCTTCAGGAGGAGGTGACCGCCAACCTTTTTCCGCAACCTTCGCCTTTTCGGCCTAGGGCTTTTTCCTCACGGTTGGCAATTATTCTGCATCCGAGTTGAAGATCCGGAGCTCCCCCCTTCACGTTTCGATTTGCAGTGGACTCACAGTTTGTTTGAGGGGAAGTTATTGCCCCCTTCGTCGAAGTTCATTCCCCCTTCTAAGTCGAGGCCACTTTCTTTTAGTAAAACTGAGCCGTGTTTTGGCCGGCCTGGTTCCCCTCCCCCTTCGCTTTACTCTTTATCTTTCCCATTGGCCACTTCCTCCTTGCTCCCAGCAAACGTTTCCCCTCTTGATTTCCAACCAATCTCCTTTTCTCCGACGCCCCCACCGCCCCTCGGTTGCTTCTCACATAGAGGCCTGCCCTTCGTCTCCTCAACTTCCCCCCCCCGAAAGGGGCCGAAAGGGCGCGTCGCCCTTTCTTTACGTCTGCGCTCTTTCATGAGTTCCCGTGGTGGTATCCTGACTTCCTCGGTTCCGGCCCTTTCTTCAACTTTCCCAATAAGCCTCTTTGTTTTTTTTTTTTCCCTCTTAGAGTCCGAAAGGATTCTCCGATCTTATTTCGTCGAGCAAACTCGTCCATCCAGTGGCTCGGCGGGAGCCGATCGCCCACGCCAGTCCCCTCTTCTATGCGGGTTCAAAGCGACGCCTTTTCCTGTTTCCCCTTGTCTCGAGTTTTCTTTTCGCTTTTTTGGACCCCGTTCCCTTTCCACTTCGGCAGCCCTCCCCCCTTATTGTCCACCGACATAGCCCCGCCCCCCCTCCTTGAGTGCCGCGGATTTTGCTCTTCCCACCTACGACTTTGTTGCCTATTACCTATTACATTTGAAGTGACGGCAGGATTCTTTTGGGCTTTTCTCTGGTGATGGGGTTGGCTCCCCCCCCCACTGCGCCTTTCCTGTTTTACGCCAACAGGACGTTGAAACAGAAAACCCGCGGCCCCAAGGTCCCGCAGTCAGATTTTTTCCCTCCCAAGCAGGCCCAAAATTTTTTGCAGTTTGGCATCAAGAGACCTTTTCCCCGAACCGGAGATCAACTACCCTAGTTTCTTCTTTCTGAATCATCTTTTCCCTTCCCTTTTGGTGGGTGTGATGAGAGGATGACTTTGCGTGGGTGTATTTTTCTTATATCCACCTTTCCTCCTGAGCCCACGTTCCTTTTTGTGGCCTGCTTCTTGGCTTCTTTGGCACTTTGTTTTTTTTTTTTTCTTTAATCTTCGTTTGTGGACCTGTGTCCCTTTTGGCGAGCGTTCTCTCTTGTTCAGTTGGTTATCTTTCTCAACCGGCCATTTTCATGGCAGAAATCTGACTTCCCTTGCGAGTGAGTGATGTTCCCCTCTATCCACGTTCCCCCTGTTTCCTTTTGCAGGAACTTCCTTGTACCATCGACCCCTTTTGAGGATATGGTAGCTTCTTGCTTACCTAAGAGTTTTGGTTATTTGATTGTCTTCCCTATTCCCTTGGTGTTTAGGCTGGTTTGGCGAACCAGCGATATTTTCCCTTACTACCGTGCCCGTCTCTGGCCGCCTTCTTTCGGGGTGTTTTGGCTGGATTTTTCGCTGCTCCTCCAGTCCCTTTTTACAATTTTTTCCGCGTCCTTTTTCCGATGACTCGATGCAGGTCTCTTTGCTGCCCTTTTTAGCCAGACAGTAGTTGAGAGAGGCTAATTGGGGCCGTTCCTTTTACCCTCCTTTCGGATCCCTGCTGTGCCATGGCCCCGAGTCGGCCCTTCTGCGTTCCTCTTTTCCCCGTTTTCATTTGCTTGTAGGTCATCTTCATGAGTATTGTACCTGCTTTGTCGGGTGCACGGGTGAAAAGGGTCCCGGCTTGGTCAATGATTCGTCCTTCTGAGGGTTTGTAGGTGGCGTTCAGGTTTTTCAACAACCTTTGCATTTAATTCACTCGATCTTGCTTTGCGTGTTTTCACTGGAGCGAAGTTTGGCCCACGGGAGTCCTCTGCTTTTGAACCCCCCAGTCGAGTGGGGAATTTTTAAAAAAAGACCTTCAGCCAAGGCGTACGTTCAACGGACCCTCCATTGGGGCGATTGCCGGGATGCCTTGTCCCTCGACTGGAGAGCTTACGTTTGGCTGGTTCGAGTTTCGCCCCCCCCAACAACCACCTTGTTCGTTTGACCCTCCCAAGTGGCATTTGCGGTTCCTCTCCTCCTCGGACCTGGCATATCTTCACTCGACTGGAACGTCCTCCCTGGAGTCATAAGTTTGCTGAGGGGTTCTTTTCGGTCACATCAGTTTCTATCTCCCTCGGCAGGAATCGAAGGTATCCAGAGCATGGGAGCGATAAGTTTCGGCCGTTCCTCCTTCGCACGAGACTGCTGGAGCTCTGGGTGATATTTTTTCTACCGTAGTTTTTTGCATCGTTGTTGGGCGCCCACTTTCAGCGGCCGAAGAGGTGTGCTTCCTCTTCTTTTCTTGTTGATTGTGAGTGTTCCCCCCCCCTTGGCTTTTTGGGGCCGGTGGGTCCTTCTCGCACGCTTATCGAGGTCTCTCGCGATCAGCTGAAGCGGGTTTTTTTATTTGCCTCAATCGTGCTTTCCTTGTTTTTGACGGAAGCAATTTCCCGATTTCTTTTCTCTCTTTTTTTCGCGGAGGTGTTTTCTCGGAGGTCCGGCATTGTATTTTCTTTCTACCTTTTCCTGTCTTGTGCCACACTCGCATCACCAATTCCCCCCCTCCAAAAGAAGTCTCTTCACAGAACTGTTCGGGGCTTGGGTTGTGCGTTGACTCGTCCCGGATCGTGCTCTTCTCCATCTTTTTCCTCGGTTACGATGGATCTTTTTTTGTCGCATTCTTCCGATTGCAACCCTATCAAATCCCTGAGCCCCACAGGTGGGGGCTTTCCCCCTTCCCTTCCCAATCAAGTACCCCCTTAGACGTCGGTCTGGCTCGTGTTTTCCTGTCCTCCTGGCGTCTATCAGAAAACCTTTTTTGGGTTTCACCGATATCGCCCCTTCCACGTCCGGCTTGTGGCCAACCCCCCTTGCACCTTCTGTACGTTAAATTGTATTCCCGCCTATGCGCCCATCGGGTAGTTTCGTTCTTTTGCCGCGGTTCCCCTGGTCTTTCTTCGTCAATCACTTGTCCGTAGATCCTCTTCCCGCACAAGTTCTTCGCTTTCTTTTCCTTGTTTTTCTCATCGCCCCCACATTTTACTGATGGGAACATGATAGAGCCAGACCCCTTCAGCCTAAATGCTTGATGGGCCGGCCCGCTTCTCGGTTCAAGGAAGTCCCTCCTTTTTTTGCTGCGCGGAAAGCTCCACCCTCTTTCAATGTAGTTTACTCAATTCCAGTTACTCTTGCCGCGGCCTTTGGAGAGTTCCCATGGTTTTTTCTCTCCTCCTGGCAAATTGCGGACTCCCCGCTTTGCCCCTCTATCGCGCTCCACAAACTTGCCTTCGGTGTTCCTGCCGGACTAGTTGTCGTGGGCGTTTCCCCCCCCCTACTGACGGATTCTAAAAAGCCGGCACTTTGCGATTGCCGACGGGGGCCTTCCCCTGCATCTTCTCATCTGGTTCCGTTTTTCCAGTGGGCGCCGACCCTTCCGACCCCCAGCATTGCAAACTCTTTTTGGGTTTTGCCCCCCTCACGCCTGACTTTTCTTTACACCACGAATGTTCGTAATTCCGTCACCCTTGGCAACAGGCGGCCACAGTAGGGATTTTTTTTTCTTCCCTCCCCGCTTAGATTCGCCAGAGGCGCAGTTCCGGACGTATTCCGTGTCCCGAA